>SAMEA3663269__coassemble_131_pt1 | contig 26800 bp, 21 predicted proteins | sample SAMEA3663269__metabat2_high_PE_030 | metagenome-assembled genome bin SAMEA3663269 (sample SAMEA3663269) | pig gut metagenome | biome: pig gut; feature: pig-associated habitat; material: faeces | place: China | collected 2013
GCATCCCCGTACTGTTCATCGCAGACGGCATCATCGCTCAGATGATGGAGCCTGTCGAGATGCCCGACTTCGTCGATTTCAAGATCGACCCCGAAAAGAAGCCCTGGGCGTGCACCGGCTGGAAGCCCGGCGACGATCCTGAGAAGCGCGGCGTTATAAACTCCATCTTCATCTCTACCGAAGAGCTGGCAGTACATAACGACGTTCTGCAGGCAATGTACAAGGAAGTTGTCGCAAACGAGCAGCAATGGGAGTACTACAACTGCGAGAACGCAGAGTTCATCATCACCGCATTCGGCACCGTTGCACGTATCGCAAAGTCCGCGATCAACGAGCTCAAGGAGCAGGGAATAAACGTCGGTCTGGTTCGCCCCATAACCGTATGGCCCTTCCCCTATGACGCAGTCTCCAAGGCAGTCAATGCGGAAAGCGTAAAGGCAGTTCTCGATGTAGAGCTGAACGAAGGCCAGATGCTGCAGGACGTAAAGCTTGCGGTAAACGGCACAAAGCCTGTTGATTTCTACGGTCACTGCGGCTCCCAGATGCCCACTACCGATGAGATCGTTACAAAGATCATCAGCATGAAGGAGGGTAAATAAATGTCCGTAGTATTTGAGAAAACCAAGCTCCTTACCGACAAGACTTTCCATTATTGCCCCGGCTGCAACCACGGTATCATCCACCGTCTGGTAGCGGAGTCCATAGACGAGCTCGTCAAGGAAGGCGTTATCGAAGAAGGTAAGGTCATCGGCGTAGCACCTGTCGGCTGCTCCGTGTTTGCATATGATTACTTTAACTGCGATATGTACGAGGCTGCTCACGGCCGCGCACCCGCAGTCGCCACCGGCGCAAAGCGTGTTGTCGGCAATGATGCCCTCGTATTTACCTATCAGGGCGACGGCGACCTCGCTTCCATCGGTACTGCAGAGATCGTTCACGCTGCACACCGCGGTGAGAAGATCTGCACCATTTTCGTTAACAACGCTATCTACGGCATGACCGGCGGCCAGATGGCTCCCACCACTCTTGTCGGCCAGAAGACCACCACATCTCCCTACGGCCGTGATGAGGCATGGTGCGGCGCGCCCATCCGTGTTTCCGAGATGCTCGCCACCATACCCGGCTCCTACTATATCGAGCGCTGCGCTGTCAACAACAACGCAAATATCAACAAGACCAAGAGAGCTATCAAGAAGGCGTTCACCTATCAGATGCAGGGCAAGGGCTTCTGCCTGATAGAGGTTCTGTCCACCTGCCCCACCAACTGGGGTCTGTCTCCCGTTGAGGCAATGAAGTGGCTGGAAGAGAATATGATCCCTTATTATCCCCTCGGTGTAAAGAAAGACAAGGAGGCCGAATAATATGAAAAAAGAGTTTATATTCGCAGGCTTCGGCGGTCAGGGTATGCTCCTGATCGGTAAGTTCCTTGCAATGGCATGCATGCTCGACGGCAAGCACGTTTCCTGGCTGCCCTCCTACGGCCCCGAGATGCGCGGAGGCACCGCGAACTGCTCCGTTATCGTCAACGACGATCCCGTTGCTTCTCCTCTGGTGGACATGGCTGACGTTGTTGTCGCCATGAACCGTCCTTCTCTTGACAAGTTTGAGGCCCATGTTAAGCCCGGCGGAGTTCTGGTCATCAACAGCTCCATCATCGACCGCAAAGCCGAGCGTGACGACATTCAGGTCGTTTACTGCGATGCTACCCGTATTGCTGAGGCCGTAGGCAACCCCAAGGGCGCAAACGTCGCTATCCTCGGCGCAATGCTGCAGAAGGTTCCCGTAGTTGACGATGAGAAGATGAGCGAAGCCATCCGCATCGAGCTCGGCGAGCGCAAGGCAAAGTTCCTCCCCGGCAACATGAAGGCACTTCAGGCCGGCAAGGATGCAGCCGCACAGCAGTAATCGCGTATAAGCTTATCCAAAAGGTACGATCTTCGGATCGTACCTTTTTTATTGCCCGGAGAGCTTAAAAACAGGGAGAGGGGGAATATATATACAGAAATAATCCGAAATAACAGATATTATACTATAATAATGCACAAACATGAAATTATATGCAAGAATACTGTTGACAGCGAATGAATAAAGTGATATAAATTTACTCGTAAACAACGAATATTTATTCATTCGGAGGTAAATATTATGAATAAAGATAACATAAAAAAAGTGGTGCTCGCCTATTCCGGCGGTTTGGATACATCCATCATCATCCCCTGGCTTAAGGAAAACTACAATAACTGCGAGGTCATCGCAGTCTCCGGCAATGTCGGTCAGGCCGACGAGCTTGAGGGTCTTGAAGAGAAGGCAATCAAGACGGGCGCAAGCAAGCTGTATGTTCTCGACCTCACCGAGGAGTACGCCGCCGATTACATCATGCCCTGCCTGAAGGCCGGAGCCGTTTACGAGGATTACCTGCTGGGCACCAGCCACGCGCGTCCCTGCATCGCAAAGGGCCTTGTTGACGTCGCCATAAAGGAGGGCGCGGACGCCATATGCCACGGCTGCACCGGCAAGGGCAACGATCAGGTCCGTTTCGAGCTGGCCATAAAGCACTTTGCTCCCAATATGCCCGTAATAGCTCCCTGGCGCGAGTGGACGATAAAGTCCCGCGATGAGGAAATCGACTACGCCGAGGCGCACAACGTGCCTCTGAAGATAAACCGTGAGACCAATTACTCCAAGGACAAGAACCTCTGGCATCTCTCCCACGAGGGTCTGGATCTTGAGGATCCCGGCAACGAACCCACCTACGAGAAGGAGGGATTCCTTGAAATGGGCGTGAGCCCCATCAACGCACCCGATGTGCCCACCTATGTCACCATTGACTTTGAGCAGGGAATTCCCGTTGCGGTCGACGGTGAGAAGCTTACTCCCAAGGGTGTTATCCTGAAGCTCAACGAGCTTGGCGGCAAGAACGGCATCGGCCTGCTGGATATAGTTGAAAACCGGCTCGTCGGCATCAAGTGCCGCGGTGTGTACGAGACCCCGGGCGGCACGATACTCTATAAGGCGCACTCCGTGCTCGAGACCATCTGCCTTGACAAGATGACCCTGCACGAGAAGCAGAAGATAGCCATCACCTTTGCCGAGCTCGTTTATAACGGCCAGTGGTTCACTCCTCTGCGCGAGGCGCTGTCCGCCTTCGTCGACAAGACCCAGGAGAAGGTGACCGGCACCGTGAAGCTCAAGCTCTATAAGGGCAACATGATAAACGCCGGCGTATGGAGCCCCAACTCCCTGTACTCCGAGGAGATAGCGACCTTCGGCGAAAGCGATTACAACCAGAAGGACGCGGAAGGCTTCATAAACCTCTACGGTCTGCCCATCAAGGTACAGGCTATCGTGGACGGCAAGTAATAAAAATGTCCTGCGCGGGAAGCACCCCGCGCAGGACTGCTGGTATTGAGAGGAAAGAAATTATGGCAAAAATGTGGGCAGGCAGGACTGCCGGAAATACGGATAAGATAGCGGACGACTTCAATTCGTCCATTTCCTTCGACTGCAGGATGTATAAGCAGGACATAGAGGGCAGCATCGCTCATGCCGCCATGCTCGGCGCGAAGGGGATAATATCCGCTAAAGACGCGCAGACGCTCATCGAAGCTCTCGGCGGGATAGCCGACGACCTTGCCTCCGGCGCGCTTGAGTTTGATCCGGACTGCGAGGATATACATATGTTTGTCGAGCAGGTGCTGACCGAGCGCATCGGCGACGTCGGCAAAAAGCTGCACACAGCGCGCAGCCGCAACGATCAGGTGGCCCTTGACCTACGCATGTATCTCAGGGAGGAGACCTGTGAAATAATCGGGCATATCAAGAGCCTGATAAGCGCAATATGCGCTCAGGCGGAGGAGCACAAGGCGTCCATCATGCCCGGATACACCCATTTGCAGCGTGCTCAGCCCATCACCTTCGGCCACCATCTCATGGCCTATGCCATGATGCTGCTCAGGGATCTTGACAGGCTTAAGGACGCGTCGGCACGCATGAACATCTCGCCCATAGGCTGCTGCGCCCTTGCCGGCACGACCTATGATACAGACAGATATATGGAGGCGCAACAGCTCGGCTTTGACGGCATCGCTCTCAACAGCCTTGACGGCGTTTCCGACCGTGACTTCTGCCTTGAGCTTTTAAGCGCGTATTCCATACTCATGATGCACCTGTCGCGCTTTTCGGAGGAGATAATCCTTTGGTCGAGCTGGGAGTTTAAGTTTGTGGAGCTTTCCGACGCATACACAACCGGCTCATCAATAATGCCTCAGAAGAAAAACCCCGACATGGCGGAGCTCATAAGGGGAAAGACCGGCAGGGTATACGGCGATCTGATGGCGCTGCTGACGACGCTCAAGGGCCTTCCGCTTGCGTATAACAAGGATATGCAGGAGGACAAGGAGGGCATATTTGACGCTGTCGATACCGTTAAAATGTGCCTGAAGGTCATGGCACCCATGATAGCGACGATGTCAGTCTGCACCGATAATATGAAAAAGGCCGCTCAGAAGGGCTTTATCAACGCCACCGATCTTGCCGACTATCTGGTGAAAAAGGGACTGCCCTTCCGCAGCGCGTATAAGCTCTCCGGTCAGCTCGTTGCAAAGTGCATTGCCGAGGGCAAGGTGCTTGAAGAGCTGAGCCTTGAGGAGTACAAGAGCTTTTCCGAGCTGTTCGGGGAAGACCTCTATGCAGATATCGACCTCATGGCCTGCGTTGAAAAGCGTATCTCCGAGGGCGGCACCTCGGTAAAATCCGTTGAAAAGCAGCTTGAATATGTGAAAGAGTGCCTTGAAAAATGACAAAAGTATTCATTGACGGCAGCGCCGGCACAACCGGCCTGCGCATACATGAGAGAATTGAAAACCGCGGTGATATCGAGCTAATAAGCATCCCGCCCGAGCTTCGCAAGGATGTGAAAGCTCGTAAGGAGGCAATAAACAGCGCCGATGTCGCTTTCCTATGCCTGCCTGACACGGCCTCGGTCGAGGCGGTTACGCTGGTAGAGAGCAATGTCGCCGTTATAGATACCTCCACAGCTCACCGCTGCAATGACGACTGGGTGTACGGCTTTGCCGAGCTCGGCCTGCGGGAGAGGATAAAACACACAAAGCGCCTTGCAAATCCCGGCTGCCACGCCAGCGGCTTTATCGCGCTGGTACAGCCGCTTGTAAAGGCCGGACTCATTGCTCCCGACACCTCGCTAAGTTGCTTTTCCGTTACGGGCTACTCCGGCGGCGGAAAGAAAATGATAGGCGAGTATGAGGCGCACGACAGGCCGGAGACCTTCAACTCACCCCGGCAGTACGGCCTTTCCCAGCAGCACAAGCATCTTGCGGAGATGGTGAAGCTGTGCGGACTTGAGACAGCGCCGGTGTTCTGCCCCATAGTTGCGGATTATTACAGCGGGATGTGCGTGACCGTGCCGCTTTTCGGCAAAGACCTCAGGGGCAGCGTAAGCGATATCACGGCTCTGTACAGGGAAATGTACAGCGGAAGGATAGTCCATTATGACGAAAACGCTGACGAAGCGGGGCTTCTGGCCGCCAATGTCATGTCAGGCCGCGACGATATGCAGATAACGGTCTGCGGCAACGGGGACAGGATCCTGCTCGTGTCGAGATTTGACAATCTCGGCAAGGGCGCTTCGGGCGCGGCGATACAGAATATGAACATAATTTTGGGCGTGGACGAGACCACGGGATTGGAGCTTTGAAAATGAAAACGGTTTCAGGCGGCGTGTGTGCGGCAAAGGGCTTTACGGCAAACGGCCTTCACTGCGGCGTGCGCAAGAATCACTATAAAAAGGACCTCGCTATGATTTTCAGCGAGGTAAAGGCCAACGCCGCGGCGGTATATACGACAAACCTCGTCAAGGGCGCGCCGCTCATCGTCACCAAGCGGCACCTTTCCGACGGCAAGGCGCAGGCTGTCATCTGCAACAGCGGCAACGCCAACACCTGCAATGCCGACGGCATTGAAATAGCGGAAAAAATGAGCGGGCTTGCGGCGCGGGAACTCGGGCTGAGCCCCGATGACATAGTGGTCGCCTCCACCGGCGTTATAGGCCAGAAGCTCGATATCGCGCCCATTGCGGCGGCAGTTCCCGCACTTGCAGCGGGACTGAGCGCAGGCGGCAGCACTGCCGCCTGCGAGGCTATCATGACCACCGACACGGAGCTGAAGCAACTCGCGGTGGAGTTTGAGCTCGGCGGAAAAACCTGCCGCATAGGCGGTATAGCCAAGGGCAGCGGCATGATCCACCCCAATATGGCGACGATGCTCGTATTTCTGACCACCGACGTTGCGATCTCATCAGAAATGCTGCAGAAGGCTCTTTCAAGCGACGTTAAGAAGAGCTTTAATATGCTGTCGATCGACGGGGACACCTCCACAAACGACATGGTGACCGTCCTTGCAAACGGCATGGCCGGAAACGAGGAGATCTGCTGCGATAACGAGGATTTTGCCGTTTTCATGAAAGCGCTTAACACCGTCACGGTGCAGCTTTGCCGCATGATAGTCGGCGACGGCGAGGGCGCTACCAAGCTGCTTGAATGTTCCGTCAGCGGCGCGAAGGACGAGGAAAACGCAAAGACAGTCGCAAAAAGCGTCGTCTGCTCGAGCCTTCTCAAGGCTGCGATGTTCGGAGCCGACGCCAACTGGGGCAGGGTACTGTGCGCCATCGGCTACAGCGGAGCCGAGGTTGACGTAAGCAAGGTCGAAGTCAGCTTCAAATCGGTCAAAGGCGAGATATGCGTGTGCAAAAACGGTGCGGGCATAGACTTTTCCGAGGAAAAGGCCAAGGAGATATTGCTTGAAAAGGAGATAGATATCCTCATCGGCCTCGGCGACGGCAATGCCTGTGCCACGGCCTGGGGCTGCGACCTGACCTATGACTATGTTAAGATAAACGGAGATTATCGGACATAATGAGTACAGAGTTTTCAAACGCGCAGCGGGCAGAGGTGCTGACTCAGGCGCTGCCGTATATCCAACAGTATAACGGCAAGATCGTCGTCGTGAAATACGGCGGCAACGCCATGATAAACGAGCAGCTCAAGGAGCAGGTGATGGAGGATATTGTCCTTCTGCACCTTGTCGGAGTCAAGGTTGTGCTCGTCCACGGCGGTGGGCCGGAGATAAGCGAGCTCATGACAAGGCTCGGCAAGAAGACCGAGTTTGTAGACGGCCTGCGCGTAACGGACAAGGAAGCCGTTGAGATAGTGCAGATGGTTCTTGCCGGAAAGGTAAACAAAAGCCTTGTCAACCTCCTTGAGATGAAGGGCGGCAAGGCAATGGGCATATCCGGCATGGACGGACGGCTCATTGAGGCAAAGATGCGCAACGCATCTCTCGGCTATGTAGGCTCCATCACCAACGTGAACATAGAACCCGTCACCGACCTGCTGGAAAAGGGGTATATCCCCGTGGTCTCGACCCTCGGCTGCGACAGGGACGGCAACACCTATAATATAAACGGCGATACCGCCGCGGCGTTCATCGCAGGCGCGCTGGGCGCAGAACGCCTTATCATGATGACCGATATCGCCGGTATCCTGCGCGACAGGGATAACGCCGATACGCTCATACCGCTCATAACGGTAGACGAAGCCGTCGAGCTGTTCCGTCAGGGCGTGATATCGGGAGGCATGATACCCAAGGTCGATTGCTGCATCGACGCCATAAACCGCGGCGTAAAGAAGGTCATAATCATGGACGGCAGGGTGCCGCACTCCATACTGATGGAGATACTGACCGACGAGGGCGCGGGAACAATGTTTGTAGGAGAGAATAACGGTGAGTGAGATAATTAAGACTGACAATGAGTATGTCGCAAACACATACGCCCGCTTCCCGCTGGTGCTTAAGGAGGGAAAGGGCTCGCTTGTCTATGACGAGACAGGCAGGGAATATATCGACATGGGCAGCGGTATTGGAGTGACTGCATTCGGCATAGCCGATGACGAGTGGCAGGCCGCTGTTGCAAAGCAGCTCGGAAAGCTTCAGCATATGTCAAACCTGTATTACACCGAGCCCTGCGCCGAGCTTGCAAAGCTTCTGTGCGCTAAGACCGGCATGAAAAAGGTGTTTTTCGCAAACTCGGGGGCTGAGGCCAATGAGTGCGCCATAAAAACAGCCCGTAAATGGGGCTGCGAGAACAAGGGCGAGGAGTATTCGACCATCGTGACCCTTGTAAACAGCTTCCACGGCCGCACGATAACGACCCTTGCCGCCACAGGGCAGGAGCACTATCATGAGGATTTTAAGCCTCTAACACCCGGCTTCGTGTACGCCGAAGCGAATGACCTTGAGAGCGTGAAAAAGCTCGTTGCAGAAAACAAGGTCTGCGCCGTGATGTTCGAGTGCGTTCAGGGCGAGGGCGGCGTTATCCCGCTCACGGCTCAATTCGTTCAGGGGCTTGCGGAGCTCGCCGAAAAGGAAAATTTCCTGCTCATTGCCGACGAGGTACAGACCGGCAACGGCAGGACGGGCGAGCTGTATGCGTACATGAACTTCGGCATAAAGCCGGACATCGTGTCCACCGCGAAGGGACTCGGCGGCGGGCTGCCTCTGGGCGCCTGTCTTATGGGCGAAAAGACCGGGAATGTTCTTAAATTCGGTGATCACGGCTCCACCTTCGGCGGAAATCCGGTTTGCTGCGCCGGAGCATTAAGCATAATAAGCCGCATTGACGGGGCACTGCTATCGCAGGTCAAACAAAAGAGCGAGTATATCGTTGACGAGCTCAGCGGATCGGACGGAGTCGAGAGCGTGAGCGGAATGGGGCTCATGCTCGGCATAAAGACCAAAAAGCCTGTCAAGGATGTCCTGAACGAGTGCATGGCTAACGGCGTTTTGTGCCTGACGGCAAAGGATAAGCTCCGGCTCCTGCCGGCGCTGAACATACCCATGGACGTGCTCGTCAGGGCTGTCGATATCATCAAAGCGGCCTGCAGGGAGGACTAAGCGATGTCTTTAAAAGGAAAGAATTTTCTCAAGCTGTTGGATTTTACTCCCGCGGAGATATGCGAGTTTCTGGAGCTTGCCGCGGAGCTTAAAAACAAAAAGAAAAACGGCATACCGCATGAGCTGCATAAGGGAAAGAACATTGCTCTTATTTTTGAAAAAACGAGCACCCGCACAAGGTGCAGCTTTGAAGTCGCCGCCGCAGATCTCGGTATGCACGCGGTGTATCTCGACCCTAAGGCGTCCCAGATAGGGAAGAAGGAGTCCATCGCCGATACCGCCCGCGTGCTGGGCAGGATGTTTGACGGCATCGAATACCGCGGCTACGGTCAGGAGCGGGTCGAGGCGCTTGCGAAGTATTCCGGCGTTCGTGTCTGGAACGGCCTTACTAACGAGTATCATCCGACTCAGATACTGGCGGATTTTCTCACCATTATCGAGCATTTCGGAAAGCTGAGGGGCATAAAGCTCGTATACATGGGCGACGCCCGCTATAATATGGGCAACTCGCTCATGGTGGGTTGTGCGAAAATGGGTATGCATTTTGTGGCCTGCGCGCCGAAGAAGTATTTCCCCGATCCCGCGCTCATCGAGACCTGCCAAGACATAGCCGGCGAGACGGGAGCGGTGCTGGAATTCATTGAAGACCCCATGGAGGCGACAAAAAACGCCGACGTCATATATACGGATGTGTGGGTATCCATGGGCGAGCCCGAATCGGTGTGGGAAGAGCGCATATCCGACCTCATGCCCTATCAGGTGAACAAGGCGCTTATGGATAACGCAGGCCCCGGTTGCCGATTCATGCACTGCCTGCCTGCCTTCCACGATCTTGAGACCGAGACCGGAAGGGCGATCTATGATAAGCTTGGGATAGACTGTATGGAGGTCACCAACGAGGTGTTCGAGGGTGAGCAGTCGATCGTGTTCGATGAGGCTGAAAACCGTATGCATACGATAAAGGCCGTCATGGCCGCCACTTTGTGATATGAAGAGAGCATATTTAGTTCTGAATAACGGCGCTGTGTTCGAGGGACGGCGCATCGGCGCCGAGGGCGACGCCGTTGGCGAGTTGGTGTTCACCACCGGCATAGTCGGCTATCTTGAGACTCTCACTGACCCCAGCTATGCCGGACAGATCGTCATGCAGACCTTCCCGCTCATAGGAAACTACGGAGTGATAGAGGAGGATTTCGAGGGCGAGTGCGCCGTGAAGGGCTATGTCGTCCGCGAGCTGTGCGACGAGCCCTCAAATTTCCGCAGCGAGTATAAGCTCGATGAGTTTTTAAAGAAAAAGGGCGTGTGCGGCATATGCGGCGTCGATACCCGGCAGATAACGCGCATCATCAGGGAAGAGGGCGTCATGAACGCCAAGATCTGCGATGAGATACCCGAAAACCTTGACGATATAAGAACCTACGAGGTAAAGGACGTCGTCAGGCAGGTCAGCTGCAAGGAAAATAAGCTCTATCCCGCCGTGGGCGGAAAGAAATACTCCGTCACGCTCATCGACTACGGCGTCAAGAGAAATATCATACGCTGCCTTTGCAGCCGCGGCTGCGAGGTGAGCCTTGTTCCGTATGACACTACTGCCGAGGATATCCTCGCTTCAGAGCCCGACGGGGTGATGCTGTCAAACGGCCCGGGCGACCCTGCGGAGAACGTTTTCTGCATTGAGCAGATAAAAAAGCTTCTGGGAAAGGTGCCCGTGTTCGGCATTTGTCTGGGGCATCAGCTCACAGCCCTTGCCATGGGCGGCAAGACCGTCAAGCTCAAATACGGCCACCGCGGCGGGAACCAGCCCGTCAGAGAGGTAAACGGCTGCCGCACCTATATAAGCAGCCAGAACCACAGCTACGCTGTGGAAAGCTCCTCTCTTGAGGGAAAAGGCGTGCTGAGCCTTGTCAACGCAAACGACGGCACCTGCGAGGGCATGGACTATCCGGGGCTGAATTGCTTCACCGTTCAGTTTCATCCCGAGGCCTGCTCCGGCCCAAAGGACACCGCGTTCCTGTTCGACAGATTCATTGCAATGATGGGAGGAAAAGCCGATGCCTAAGGATAAAAGCATACATAAGGTGCTGGTCATAGGCTCCGGCCCCATCGTCATAGGTCAGGCGGCGGAATTTGACTACGCCGGCGCTCAGGCCTGCCGCGTACTGCGGGAAGAGGGCGTAAATGTCGTTCTCGTAAACTCCAATCCGGCGACTATCATGACCGATAAGAACCTCGCCGACGAGATATACCTTGAGCCGCTGACTGCCGAAACGGTACGCCGCGTCATCGAAAAGGAGCGGCCGGACGGCCTGCTCGCGGGGCTCGGCGGCCAGACGGGGCTTACCATAGCCATGCAGCTCAGCCGTGACGGAACGCTGGCGCGATACGGCGTGCGCTTCCTCGGCTCGGATATATCCGCCATTGACAAGGCAGAGGACAGGGAGCTTTTCCGCGACGCCATGCGTGAGATAGGCCAGCCCTGCGTTCCCAGCGACATTGCAAACGACGTTGAGACCGCGCTTAGTATAGCCGGTAAGATAGGTTACCCCGTCATCGTCCGCCCCGCCTTTACCCTGGGCGGCTCCGGCGGTGGTATAGCCGAAAACGAGGCGGAGCTGCTTACAATAGCCAAGACCGGCCTTGATATGTCCCCGATCACGCAGATACTTGTTGAAAAATGCATCTCCGGCTGGAAGGAGATCGAGTTTGAGGCAATGCGCGACAGTGCGGGCAACGTCATAGCGGTCTGCTCCATGGAAAACTTCGACCCCGTGGGCGTTCATACCGGAGACTCCATCGTCGTCGCCCCCGCTCTTACCCTTTCCGACAAGGAGTATCAGATGCTGCGCTCAGCGTCGCTGGACATCATATCCTCCATCGGCATCGTCGGCGGCTGCAACTGCCAGTTTGCCCTGAATCCGGACAGCTTCGAGTATGCCGTCATCGAGGTAAACCCCAGGGTATCGCGCTCATCGGCGCTGGCATCGAAGGCCACCGGCTACCCGATAGCGAAGATAACCACCAAGATAGCTCTGGGCTACACTCTGGACGAGATCAAAAACGACATAACCGGAAAGACCTGCGCCTGCTTTGAGCCGACGCTGGACTATGTGGTAGTCAAATTCCCCAAGTGGCCCTTTGATAAATTCGCGGGAGCCTCACGCAAGCTCGGCACTCAGATGAAGGCCACCGGAGAGGTCATGGCGATAGCGCCCTCGTTCGAAATGGCGCTTATGAAGGCCGTCCGCGGCGCGGAGATAGGGCTTGACACCCTGAACGCCCCGCCGGTTTCCGACGCTCCTGTCACAGAGCGGCTCAAAGCAAACGACGACCGCCGGCTGTTCACGGTTTTTGAAGCGCTGAAGGCAGGCGTGGGCGTTGACGATATATTTGAGCTTACGAAAATCGACCGCTGGTTCCTTATGAAGCTCAGGAAGATGGCCGATTTTGAGCAGAGCCTTACAAAAGGAAGCCTCAGCGATGAAACATACTTTGAGGCAAAGCGCCTGGGCTACACAGACGCCGCAATAAGGCGCCTGACGGGCGCCGCGACCCTTCCGGAGAAAAAATTCAGCTACAAAATGGTCGATACCTGCGGCGCGGAGTTTGCCGCCGAGACCCCGTATTTCTATTCGACCTGCGACAGCTTCTGCGAGTCAAGGACGTTTCCCCGCAGCGGCAAGCCCGTTATCATGGTGCTCGGCTCAGGCCCCATCCGCATCGGGCAGGGCATCGAGTTTGACTACAGCTCAGTGCACTGCGTATGGACGCTCAGGGATATGGGCTATGACGTCGTTATCGTAAACAATAACCCCGAGACCGTTTCCACCGACTACGACACGGCCGACAGGCTGTATTTCGAGCCGCTAACCCCCGAGGACGTCATGAACATCATCGAGGTCGAAAAGCCCGTGGGGGTCGTGGTAGCCTTCGGCGGCCAGACGGCGATAAAGCTCACGCAGATTCTTGACAAAAACGGAGTCAGGATCCTCGGCACCTCCGCCGAGAGCATAGATATCGCAGAGGATAGGGAGCGCTTTGACGAGCTCCTTGAGAGCTTCGGCATCTTCCGTCCGAGCGGTATGGGTGTAAGGACGCTTGATGAGGCGCTCGAGGCCGCCGATAAGCTCGGCTATCCCGTGCTCCTGCGCCCGTCGTATGTTATCGGCGGCCAGAACATGACCATATCCCGAAACCGCGCCCAGACCGAGAAATATATGCGCACTATACTCTCCGGCGGCATTGAAAACCCCGTGCTGGTGGACAAATATATGCCCGGCACGGAGCTTGAGGTCGACGTCATCTCCGACGGCAGGGATGTGCTCATCCCCGGCATCATGGAGCATATCGAGCGCGCGGGAGTGCACTCCGGCGATTCGATCGCCGTTTATCCGCCCTATAACCTGAGCGACAAGTTCCTTGATAAGATCTGCTCCTGTTCGGAAAAGCTTGCGCTTGCCCTCGGCACAAAGGGGCTCGTGAACATACAGTACCTCATTTATGAGGATGAGCTGTATGTCATCGAGGTTAATCCCCGCGCCAGCCGCACCGTACCCTACATAAGCAAGGTAACGAACGTGCCGATGGTCGATCTGGCCTCAAAGGTCATGCTTGGTCAAACGCTGTCGAGCCTCGGCTACGGCATGGGACTTTACAGAACTCCGCCGTATTTTGCCGCCAAGGTGCCGGTGTTCTCCTTTGAAAAGCTTGGGGATGCAAACTCCATCCTCGGGCCGGAGATGAAGTCGACGGGCGAGGTGCTGGGCATAGGCAAGACCATGGCCGAGGCTCTGTTCAAGGGTCTGACCGCGGCGGGCTTCACCGTGCCGCAGATGCACGGAAGAGGCTCCCACGGCGTGCTGATAAGCGTTGAGGATAACGACTATCAGGAGATCATATCGCTTGCAAAGCGGCTGTATGACCTCGGCCTGCGCCTGTATGCCACGAGCGGAACCGCAAACGCGATAGCGCAGCTCGGCATAGAGGTAACATCGGTGGCAAACGCAACCGAGAGCGATGAGATAGCCAGCCTCATGGAAAGCGGAAGGCTCAGCTATATCATCTATACCGGCGCCGTCAAGGATGCCACCATGGGCGACTATATCACCCTGCACCGCCGTGCGATGCAGCTCGGCATACCCTGCCTGACGAGCCTTGACACGGCAAACGCTCTTGCGGAGATCATCGCAAGCCGCTTCAACGAGATGAATACCGAGCTTGTCGATATAAACGCGATGCGGAGCTGGAAGCAGAAAATCAGCTTCACCAAGATGCAGAGCGCGGGCAACGACTATATCTTCATCGAAAACTTCGACGGCTCCATAACCTGCCCCGAAAGCCTGTGCGTCGGCCTGTGCGCGCCGCATTACGGCATCGGCGGCGACGGCATCGTGCTTATAGAAAAATCCTCCGCCGCAGACGCGAGGATGCGCTCGTTCAACCGCGACGGCAGCGAGAGTCAGATAGCCGGCAACAATCTGCGCTGTGTGGGCAAATATCTCTACGACAAGGGCTATATCCGCTCGGAGTATATGAATATCGAGACCGGCAGCGGCATAAAGCGTCTGCGTCTGTACACAAGGGACGGAAAAGTCAGCTCCGTGTCGGTCGATATGGGCAGGGCATCGCTTGAGACTAAGGACATACCCGCCGCGGTAAGCTCCGAGCGCATGATAAACTACCCCCTGCGCATCGGCGGGACTGATTATAATGTCACCTGCGTCTCGGTGGGCAATCCTCACTGCGTCGTGTTCTGCGATGCGATAGACGGGCTCGAGCTTGAAAAAACGGGTCCCGAATTTGAGTACGCTCCGGTGTTCCCCGAGAGGATAAACACCGAATTTGTGCGCATCGTCAATAAAACGACCCTGCGTATGCGCGTATGGGAGCGCGGCAACGGTGAGACCCTTGCCTGCGGTACCGGAGCCTGCGCGGCCGTGGCCGCTGCCTGTGAAATGGGTCTTTGCGATAAGGGCAGCGACGTAACGGTAAAGCTCCTCGGCGGCGACCTGACCGTCAATTATACCGATGAGCGCATCATCCTCACCGGCAGCGCGACCAAGGTCTATGAGGGCAGCTTTGAATACTAAAAGTAAACGGATGGGCAAGACCCATCCGTTTATTTATAATCATCGACAAAGGCTGCGCCTTTGCCGACGAGAAGGCTTGCACTGCGCTCTGCGCCTCAATGTGCGCCGTGGCGCACATATCGACGCTCGCTCCGTGAGAGGTGTTTTCTGCGACGCGCATGTCGCCGCAGAAAACAGATAGAATTTCATTCGCGCCTGCGGGCGCGAACTCTGCGAGGCTCTGTATACATTACAAAGTAACTGGATTGGAAAGCCATCTGTTTACTTCTTCTCTCTTGGTTTACATAACAATGCCACGATAAGGCCGAAGAATATAGCTGCGCAGATACCTGCGGCAGAGGCCGTAAAGCCGCCGGTGAACGCGCCGAGCAGCCCGTCGGAGGCCACGGCCTCCTTAACGCCCTTGGCGAGGGTACTTCCGAAGCCGGTAAGGGGTATGCTCGCGCCCGCTCCCGCCCAGTCGATAAGCGGCTGATACAGACCGACCGCGCCGAGGATAACGCCCGCCACGACGTAGGCAGTCAGGATACGGGCGGGCGTGAGCTTCGTTTTGTCAATGAGAAGCTGACCTATGGCGCAAAGCACTCCACCCACCGCAAAGGCCTTTAAATATTCAAGAAATGTATCCATTGTATCACCTCAGTTGGGGATTGTGGTTTCAATGGCAACGGCATGGCAGATGCTCGGAATACTTTCGCCCTGCTGTGTGCTGGTGGGGGACATCAAAGCGCCCGTTGGCGCAAAAAGCACCTTGCTCCACTTTCCCTCAGCGATGCCGCGCAGGATAAACGAGGCAAAAACCGAGGCCGAGCAGCCGCAGCCGGAGCCTCCGGCGTGGACGTCCTGCTTTTCGCGGTCATATATCAAAACGCCGCAGTCGGTGTAAAACTTTCCGAGACTCACGCCGTCCATGCGGAACATATCCTCCACAGTGTCGTGACCGATCGAGCCGAGGTCGCCCGTGACGATCATATCGTAGTAGTCGGGGCCGCGGCCTGTGTCCTCAAAATGGGCCTTGAGCGTTTCGTACGCGGAGGGAGCCATGGCGCTTCCCATGTTGTTTGCGTCAATTATGCCCGCGTCGACGATCTTTCCGGGGGTGAGATAGGTAACAAAAGGGCCGTTGCCGTCGCCCTGCAGTATGACCGCGCCAGCGCCCGTGACCGTCCACTGTGCCGTGGGAGTGCGCTGGCCGCCGTATTCCAGAGGGAAGCGGTACTGCCGCTCCGAGGAGCAGAAATGGGAGCTTGTGACGGCGCAGACTCGGTTTACATAACCTCCGTCTATCGCCATGGAGCCGAGTGTGATGGACTCGCCCATCGTGGAGCAGGCGCCGTAGAGCCCGAAATAAGGGACGCCGACGTCGCGCATTGCGAAGGCAGAGCCGACGCACTGGTTGAGCAGATCGCCGGAGAATATTAGTTCAAGATCGCTGGGAGCGATCTTTGCTTTGTCGCAGCACAGGGAAAAGCACTGCTTGAGCATAGCGCTTTCGGCCTTTTCCCAGCTTTTTTCACCGAAGTATGAATCGGACGAAATATAGTCAAAATAGCTTTTGAGGGGGCCTTGTCCCTCTTTCTGCCCGACCACGGCGGCGGAGGTCACGATTGTCGGGGGATAAGCAAGCTTAAAGGTCTGTTTGCCGATTTTTTTTGTCATAGTCATCACCGAAAGTAGTTTGTCCATTGTCTCAGAAAACATTCACAAATTTGTGATGAATACATACAATGAATGATGAGGTGATTATATGACGCTGTGCGATTTTGCGGCTATGCTCGTTATGAATTCTCCGAAGGCGAGAGCAAAAATGCAGGGCAATGGCATTTCAGGCGAGGTCAGCTTTTTTGATACCGGCAAAAATGTGCTCGTGGTTGCTGATATAACAGGGCTGCCGAGGCATGAGAAAAAGTGCGAATGCGATGTATTCGGTTTTCACATACATTCGGGCGGCGACTGCGGCGGGACAGCCGAGGCACCGTTTGCGGATACGAAGGGCCATTATGATCCGCAAGGCTGCCCGCATCCGTGCCATGCCGGAGATATGCCGCCGCTTTTCGGAAATAAGGGCAGGGCTTGGATGGCCTTCATGACGGACAGATTCACGGTCGGAGAGATCATCGGAAAAACCGTTGTGATACATATGATGCCTGACGATTTCAGAACTCAGCCGTCGGGCGATTCCGGAGAGAAGATTGCCTGCGGAGTGATAGAATGATTGACGGCGGGTGCATCTGAGCACCCGCCGTAGTTACGATTATTCACCCTTATATTTTCTGCGTGTAGCCATGCCGCCGCGGATATGCCGCTCGGCCTTGTTGATATCCAGCAGCTCCCGCACCTGTTTGTACAGCGCGGGATTGACTGTTTTCAGCCTCTCGGTGAGATCCTTGTGTACAGTGCTTTTGGAAATGTTAAACTGCTTCGCGGCAGCGCGAACGGTAGCTTTGTTTTCAATGATGTACACCGCCAGGTCGCAGGCCCTCTCCTCAATATTTGTATGCACATATACCACTCCCCAAACTCACATAGTCAATGTATATGTGCAGGGAAGGACAGATATGATTTCAGACGCATGAAAGCGCGCTTATGCCGCCGTGCAAAAACAAGAATTGACCTTTTCAGGCATCCGTGATAGAATTAATAAAAATAATATTGATTTGGGAAATACGGTTTGAAAAGTTGTTGACTGAGTAGATATGGGTCAAACAGGACAGGGATAAACAGGTTTTGACGGGCTGATTATCGCCCATGCTTCATAACAAGCCTTGCAAATACGCGGAGTATTAGCTGCGACTTGTTATTTTGCCTGAACGACAATCATCTCCGTCAAAACTGCCCGCACCTGACACGGAACAGTTTTTGAGTACTTTTCTCTTTGAGGTAGGTATGCGCAGACGTCCACCAACACTAAAAGGGCCTGTGTCAGGCTGTTTATCACTTTCCGGTTTGACCCAAAAGGGAATCCGGTCAGAATCCGGAACAACCGCCATTACTGTATTTGACGTAAGAGAGCATATGCCATTGGGAAAGCTGCGCTTTTCCGAGAAGGCTGTTCTTCCCGCGTATCCGGTTTCGCGGGATCATAAGTCAGGATACCTGCCGTATTTTTAGGTTTAACACAGCTTTGGTGAGAAGAGTGCAGCCGAATGATCAATGCCGTAACGCGGCTTTGAAGCGGGAGCGCTCTGCTCGTCTCCTGCTCCAAAGTCTTTTCGCGCTGATTTTTTGCTGCACTCTTCCTGCCGACAGGCGGGGGGAGTTTTTTTTTGGTTTCTGAGGGAAAAACAAAATGGGCGGCGGATATGCTCAGGGAAAAGTACAACGAGCTCGGGAGGCTGCCCCAAAAAAGCGATTTTGATCCGGTCACGCTTTCAAGGATCAAGGCCTTTCTCGGCCCGTGGCCTCGGGCTCTTGAGGCCGCCGGACTGAAACAAGCCAAGAGTAAATAAGGAGTACAACATGAAAAAGAAAGTATTGAGTCTGCTGCTCGTTTTAACAATGGTGCTGAGCCTTGTGCCTGTCGGCGTGCTTGCCGAGGTCGATCCCTTCTGCACTTCCGTGGGAAGCATCACCGCTGTGGAGAAAAACGGCTATACCTTTACCGAATGGGACGGGACTGAGCTGAAGCTTGACCTTTACACCGTAACCGTGCCCTTCGGCACCCAGAGCGTAACGCTTAATTTTAATGAAGAGCGTATCGCTTACGGCTATGACGAAAACGGAGTTTATGTCTCCTCCTGCGGCAGCACCGGCGACGGAAGCTACGCGGATAACGGACAGACCGGACAGACCTCCGCCCTCGTAAGGGCGGACGCTAATGGCAAGCTTCCCGCGTATGTCCATGTCCAGACCCCCTACGACAGCAGTTGGAGCTCGACTACGCTCTACGCGGTCAGATTTGAGTATACACATCTGTTTTCCGCCTTTGTCAATGGAGAGGCGATGACGGATATATCCTACGAGCCCAACGCCTACAGCTATTATGATTACATGAGTGGACAGGCCGCTCAGGTCGCGGTCTACACCGTGACCGTTCCCGCCGGTACTGCGGCGGTGGACTTTGAGTTTTCCGATAACATATTGGCGTATAACTACACCAAGGACGGAGAATACCTTTGCGGCTATTACGATGGGGACACCCTGTACACCGGCAGCCTGACCGCCTCAGTCCCTGTGGATTACGGCACGGAATCTGCCCCCGCTGACGGCGAGCCGGACTATATTCAGATACAGACACCCTATGATCAGGACTGGAATTCCACCCTGCTGTACGCGGTGACGTTTGCGTATGACGAAGGCAGCGCCGATGATACCGATATTCAGAAGGTATACGGCGAGACAAGGGCGTATCTGAGCGCTGCCGCGGTGAAAGACCCCGCCGGATTGAGCGACTGGGCAGCACTGGGCCTTGCCCGTGACGGCGTTAAGCTCGACGACGCCTACTACAACGCGGTTTGCGCGTATGTTGCCGAGAATATCAACGACAAGGGGCAGCTAAGCAGCAGATTATCCACCGAAAACTCACGCCGTATCCTTGCGCTGACAGCCCTTGGCCGCGACGTAACCAGTGTCGCGGGGCATGACCTGCTTGTTGGGCTTTCCGAGTTGAGCTTTGTCACCAGGCAGGGGCTTAACGGCGCCGTGTATGCGCTGCTTGCGCTTGACTGCGGCGGATACGATGTTCCCGAGGGCGGAACCGCCACGCGCGAAGCGCTCATTAACGCGATACTTGACAAGGCGCTCCCCGCCGGCGGCTGGGCGTATTCCGGCTCCGAGGCCGATCCTGACATGACCGCCGTAGCTATTCAGGCGCTTGCACCGTATTACGGCGGCAATGAAAGCGTAAAGACCGCAGTGGACAAGGCTCTTGAAGTCATGTCTGATATGCAGACCGAAAACGGCGGCTTTATCAGCAGCGGGAGCGAAAACAGCGAGAGCAGCGCACAGGTCATCATTGCGCTGGTAGCCCTCGGCATAGACCCCGAAAAGGATGCCCGCTTTGTGAAAAACGGCAGGTCCGCGCTCGATGCGCTCTGCTCCTATGCCGTAGACGGTGGCGGCTTAAAACACATTTCCGCCGACTCAAAGCCCGACGCTGTAGCCACACAGCAGGGATTTAGCGCGCTGGTGGCTTATCAGCGCTTTAAAAACGGAAGCAGCAGCCTGTATGATATGACAGACGTAGAGATCGAAGCGGCAGATCCCTTCACGGATATCGCCGAAAGCGGCTACTATAAATACATAGTCGGAGCGGCGGATGCCGGAATCATCGCGGGTTATCCCGACGGCAGCTACCGCCCGAACAATATTGTTACCCGCGCTCAGTTCATCACAATGCTCTACCGCGCTGCAGGTTCGCCCGAGGTAAAGAGCACCACGCTTAAGTTTGCCGACGCCTCTGAGGTAGCAAAAGACTTTGCAACTGCCGTGGCTTGGGGCGTTGAGAACAGGGTCATCACCGGATACGGCGACAACACCTTCCGCCCGAATCAGAGCATCAGCCGTGCTCAGATGGCCACCTTTATGTACCGTTACATGAAAAATGTTATCGGCTACAACTTCGGCGAGGTCAAGCCCTGCGGCTTCGCGGATACAAATCAAATCGCGGCGCCCTACGTTGACGCTGTAAATGCCATTGTAAGCGCCGGAGTTATGAACGGAATGAACGCAGCTGCCTTCGCTCCCAACAACACCGCAAACCGAGGCATGGCGGCGACGGTCATGCTCAGAGTATACGAGCTTGCCGCGTAGTACATTGGAGGCTTAGATATGTGGTGGAAGAAAAATATACGGAAGATATTAGTTCCGCTTATAATCATAGCAATACTTGCGGCCGCGTTCTTCTTCGGAGGAGACGCGCCCGATACAAGCGGTCAGACTTTGCAGACTGCCGCCCCGACGCCTGAGCCGAGCGGGGCTGCGCAAACTCCCGCGCCGGACGGGGATGAATCAGAAACCGGCATACCGATTGGCAGGGAAACGGGGGAGGATGCCTACCTCACCGACCCTGTTCCCACGGGAAAGCCTGCTCCCGCAGAGCCTCAGGAGACCGGGAAGAGCGACGCAGCTTACAGCTGTACGATATCAATATCCTGCGCCGACGTCCTTTCAAATATTGACGACTGCGCGCCGGAAACGGCGGCTGTCATACCGAAAGACGGCTGGATACTGAGGCCCGTCACGGTGACCTTTACAGAAGGCGAAAGCGTGTTCGATGTGCTGCAGCGTGTGTGCAGGGAGAATAATATACATATTGAGTACAATACCGCGGCGGGATACAACAGCGCGTATATCGAGGGCATAGGCAACCTGTATGAATTTGACGCCGGTGAGCTGTCCGGCTGGATTTACAGCGTAAACGGCTGGTTTCCTAACTACGGCAGCTCACGTTATCAGCTTAAAAGCGGAGATACAATCTGTTGGGTCTATTCCATAGACAGGAGCTCCTACGGCGTGAATTGAACGCATCAATAAGATATATTCGGTTGGGGAGTGATGAGCTATTAAAAACGCAGATGCATTTTCGCAGTGCCATCCCGTGGTGAATTTTGTGTATTTCACGCTGGTCCTGATGTTTTCCATGTTCTTTATGCACCCGGTATATCTTACGGTCTCACTGCTGTGCGCGGCGGCGTTCAGTATAAGGCTGAGCGGTAAAAGCGCCCTTAGGCCTCAGCTCAAATTCCTGCTGCCCACGGTGCTCGCGGTAGCGCTTATAAATCCCGCGTTTAGCCACGCTGGAGTAACGATACTCGCGTATTTACCGTCGGGCAATCCGTTGACGCTTGAGAGCATCGTTTACGGTACGGCAGCGGCCGTCATGCTGGCGGCGGTCATCCTTTGGTTTTCCTGCTTTAACGTTGTTATGACGACGGATAAATTCGTGTATCTTTTCGGCCGAGTGATACCCTCGATGTCGCTCGTTCTCAGTATGGCCTTTCGCTTTGTGCCGAGATTCGCGGCACAGTTTCGTGAGGTGTCCGAGGCGCAGCGCTGCATAGGACGGGATTTGTCCGAGGGCAGCGCCGTCGAGAGACTCAAAAAGGCAGCTTCGATAGTGTCGATCATGGTCACATGGTCGCTTGAGAATGCCGCCCAAACGGCCGACAGCATGAAAAGCCGCGGCTACGGCCTGAGCGGCAGAACGGCCTTTTCCGTCTACCGCCTTGACGGCAGGGATAAAGCCCTGCTCGTATGGCTGCTGCTGTGCGGCTTTTACATAGCCTGCGGCTGGGCGGCCGGAGGCATTGAATTTCACTATTACCCCATGATGGAGGGTACACAGCTCGGGGTCTTCCAGCTCAGCTTCATGCTGGCTTATCTCCTGCTGTGCCTCACCCCGATTGTTCTGGACGCTGTGGAGGATATAAAATGGAAGCATTCAGGCTCTGCGATCTGAGCTTTGCGTATCCCGGACAGCGCGGGAATGCGATAGAGAACATAAGCCTCAGCGTAGGCGCCGGCGAGTTTTTCGTTATCTGCGGCCCTTCCGGAAGCGGAAAATCAACGCTCCTGCGACAGCTCAAGACAGAGCTTGCCCCGCACGGAGTGCGCAGCGGCGAGATCATTTTTGGGGGCAAGCCCCTTGAGGAAGCCGACCGGCGCGAGCAGTCGCAGAAGATAGGCTTTGTATTCCAAAGCCCCGAGAATCAGATAGTTACGGATAAGGTCTGGCATGAGCTCGCTTTCGGCATGGAAAGCCTCGGCTATGACAGTCAGACCATCCGCCGCAGAACGGCAGAAATGGCGAGCTTTTTCGGCATAGAAAGCTGGTTTTATAAAGACGTTTCGGAGCTGTCGGGCGGGCAGAAGCAGATGCTGAATCTGGCCTCGGTCATGGCGGTGCAGCCGACGGTGCTCATCCTTGATGAGCCCACGGGGCAGCTTGACCCCATCGCTGCGTCCGATTTTCTGGCAGTGCTTGCGCGGATAAACCGTGAGCTCGGTACCACGGTCATATTGACGGAGCATCGCCTAGAGGAAGCCTTTCCGATAGCAAGCCGCTCAGCGGTGCTGGATAAGGGCAGGCTGCTGTGCGTCGGAACTCCGCAAGAGGTGGGCGCATGGCTCAGAGAAGCCGGACACAATATGTTCCTCTCCATGCCTGCGGCGATGCGCGTGTGGGCGTCGGTCAAAAGTGCGGACGAGTGCCCGGTCACCGTGCGCGAGGGCAGACAATGGCTGAATGAATATGCCGCGGAGCATGAGCTGCGTCCACTGCCGAAAAAGACAGAGCACAACTATCCGCCGGAGCCCGCCGTCAAGGCGGAGGAGCTTTGGTTCAGATATGAAAAAGATCAGCCCGATGTTGTCCGTGACCTGTCACTCACGGTAAATAAGGGCGAGCTTCTGGCCATACTCGGCGGAAACGGCGCCGGAAAGACCACGAGCCTCAAGCTGCTGGCCGGACTTCTCAAGCCGCAGAGGGGCCAGCTCAGCGTAAACGGAAAGATAGGCATTCTTCCGCAAAGCCCGCAGACACTTTTCATCGGAAAAACCGTGCGTCAGGATCTGCTTGAGGTTTTAAATGACAAAGACATCACGCCCGACGGCAGGGAAAAAGCGGTCACGTATATAACGGCTGTCTGCCGCCTTAACGGCCTGCTCGACCGGCATCCGTACGACCTGTCCGGCGGCGAGCAGCAGCGGGCCGCGCTTGCAAAGGTGCTGCTCACAGAGCCAGATATACTGCTGCTGGACGAGCCCACCAAGGGGCTTGACGCAGGGCTCAGGCAGAGCCTTGCGGAGATACTGCGGGGGCTGACTGCGCGCGGAGTGACCGTGATCATGGTCAGTCACGACATTGAGTTTTGCGCCCGCCATGCGCATCGCTGCGCCCTGTTTTTCGACGGCGGCATCGTAACCGAAGCAGAGCCAAGGGAGTTTTTTTCCGGAAACAGCTTTTACACCACTGCGGCAAACCGTATGTCGCGGGATGTCCTTCCCGATGCTGTCACGCCGGAAGAGCTGATTTTCGCCTGCGCAGGCGCCCTGCCGCCGGAAACGCCGGTGTCGGAGGATGCGCCTCCGCTGCACGAGACGGAGGAGAGCGCCTCGGACAAAACGCAGGATAAGCTCCCGCTGTGGCGCAGACTTGCGTCGGTCATTTCCGGATGTACGGCGCTGGCGCTGTTTATAAGCTTTATGTCGGATGCCGATTTGACAAGCCTTATAGCTGCCGACGGGATGACGGGTAAGGCTCCGGAAAAGATTGCTCTGTATCTCGTTTTTTGCGCTGCGCTGCTTATTTTATCATTCAGCATCAGCCGCAGAAGCAAAGTGCCCGAAAATATGCCCGCGCAAAAGCGCAGACTAAGCAAAAGAACGATGCTTTCTGCGTTGCTTATTCTGCTGCTCATTCCGCTGACGCTGTTTATCGGCGCATATTATCTTGGCGGCAGAAAGTATTATTTTATCGCCCTGCTCATACTGCTTGAAACGATGCTGCCGTTTTTCATAGTATTCGAGGGACGAAAGCCCCAGGCGCGGGAGCTTGTTATCATCGCCGTGCTCTGCTCCCTCGGCGTAGCCGGACGAGCGGCGTTTTTCATGCTGCCGCAGTTCAAGCCCGTTCTGGCGATAACCATCATCGCGGGAGTGGCGCTCGGAGCCGAGAGCGGATTCCTTGTAGGTTCCATGACCATGCTGATATCCAACATCATGTTTGCGCAGGGGCCGTGGACGCCGTGGCAGATGTTTGCCATGGGCATAGCCGGATTCCTGGCGGGAGTTTTGTACCGCAGGGGACGTCTCAGCAGAAGCCGCGTCAGCCTGTGCGTTTTCGGCGCGCTGTGCGCCGTGATCGTCTACGGCGGCATCGTCAATCCCGCCGCGGCACTCATCTGGTCGCACACACTAAACTGGGAAACGGTACTAACATACTACATTACCGGCTTCCCGATGGACTGCGTTCACGCGGCGGCAACATGGATCATACTATGGTTCATCGCTGAGCCGATGCTCGAGAAGCTCGACAGGATAAAAAGCAAATACGGCCTCATGGAATGAAGAAAACAGCACACGCCAAAGCTTAATAGCCGTGTGCTGTTTTGCTTGACATTTTTGCAAAATGTGCCATACTGATAGTAATTAAACTAACAAACACAAATCAAAAGGAGAATGGCGATGAAGGTTTATCACGGCGCGATAATATGCTGCGACGAAGAGAATACCGTTGCAAAGTACCTGGCCGAGGACGGCGGTAAGATCGTTTATGTCGGCGATGAACTTCCGGCGCGTTTCAGCGCCTGGCAGCGCGTGGAGCTTGGAGATCGGGCGCTCATTCCGTCTTTTGCCGATACGCACATCCACTTTGCAAGCTTTGCGACCTTCCATGCGGGGCTAAACGTCATGGAGGCCAAGACCAACGCGGAGATCCTCGGTATGCTGCGTACCTATCTTGCCGATACAAAGGAAAAATTCATAATCGGCTTTGGTGCTTCGCCCTATTCCGTAGAGGAGGGGAGGCTCGTAAGCCGTGAGGAGCTTGACTCGGTATGTCCGGATAAGCCGCTTTTCATGATTAAATACGACGGCCATGCCTGCGTTATAAACAGCGTGCTGCTCAATAAGCTGCGCAACAAGATATCCGGCCTGCGTGGTTATCATCCCGACAGCGGCGAAATGAATCAGGAGGCGTTTTTCGCCGTTTCCGATTATGTGACTAACTCCATTTCACCGCTTAAGCTCATAAGCAACATGCAGAAGGCCGCAGATCATATGGCGTCCAAGGGCATAGGCATGATACATACGGTCAGCGGCGTGGGCTTCCCGATGGATCTGGATGTCGATATGGAGCGCTGGGTAGGCGCGGGCCTCACAAACGGTCTGCAGCTTCGTGTGTTCTTCCAGACGCTGGACGTTAAAAAGGTGCTCAAGCGCAGGCTTCCGCGCATCGGAGGCTGCTTTGCCGCAGCGCTGGACGGATGCTTCGGCTCAGAGGATGCCGCAATGCTCGAGCCGTATGAAGGCAGCGGGAACAAGGGCGTTCTGTACTATTCCGATGAGGAAGTGACGGAATTCTGCAAAAAAGCAAACAGAGCAGGACTTCAGATCGAGATGCACGCCATCGGCGATGACGCCTTCCGTCAGGCCACCCGTGCGCTCAAGGCCGCTCTGGACGATTATCCGAGGGAGGATCATCGCCACGGCATAATCCATGCCTGTCTGCCCACGGACGAGGGTATGGATATCTGCGAGAAATACCATATAATGCTTCCAGTGCAGAGCGCGTTCATTGACTGGCCCCAGGAGCCGGACAGCTATCTTGGGAGTATACTCGGCGAGCGCAGCTCAAGACTCAATCCCCTGCGCGACTTCATGGACAGAGGCATCGTCATCTCCGCAGGCTCCGATGGTCCATGCACTGATCCTGACCCCATCAACTGGATATACAAAGCCTGCAACCACAGCGTTCCCGAGCAGTCACTTTCCGTTCACGAGGCACTGCGTATGTGCACCTATAACGGCTATTATGCAAGCTTCGACGAGGATAAGCGCGGCAGTCTCAGCGAGGGTAAGATCGCCGATATGGTGATACTGTCGGAAAACCCCTATACCATAGACAAGACCCGACTGGGCGAGCTGAAGGTCGAGCAGCTTCTGCTCGGCGGCGAGCCTTATAAAAAGGTAGCGGGCTCTCCGATCGGCCATGTGCTCAGAGGAATGCTGCACAAATAAAAAAGTACGGCATACTGAAGTGAACCCCAAAAGTTAGACAAAATATTTATTAAGCGACCTGAAGGGTC
>SAMEA3663269__coassemble_172_pt1 | contig 23476 bp, 23 predicted proteins | sample SAMEA3663269__metabat2_high_PE_030 | metagenome-assembled genome bin SAMEA3663269 (sample SAMEA3663269) | pig gut metagenome | biome: pig gut; feature: pig-associated habitat; material: faeces | place: China | collected 2013
TACACATCTGTCTTATTATGACCCATACTGTTTTTTGGTCTTTTGACCGGAAAAAATATGCCAAGGCAAACTGGTGGAAAAAACAGCAACCGCAGGCATTGGTGAAATGATTACAATCAGAACCGCTAATACGTTGAGAAGAATAGTTAAAATGTGATAGTTATACAAATATGAATTTACAGGCTTGAACAGATTCGTGAGAATAAAAAGATCATTTTTGTTCCCTCGCGCGGATGACATTGGCTCCATTGTCTCAATTCATATTAAACTGGCGGCGCCGGTGACAAAGCGCGGCGGATGAGAAACACCGCAGATGACACAGAAAAATTTTTGGAGGTAAAACCGTATGTGGATGCTGTTTGCAATACTTTCGGCCGTGTTCGCGGCGCTCACCTCTATACTGGCAAAGGTCGGTATTGACGGTGTTAATTCAAACCTCGCCACGGCGATCAGAACGGTGGTGGTCGTGATAATGGCCTGGGGCATGGTGTTTTTGACCAACGCACAGAGCGGTCTGGATGAGATAAGCAGAAAAAGCTGGCTGTTTCTTATCCTGTCCGGCCTTGCCACCGGCGCGTCATGGCTTTTCTATTATCGCGCGCTGCAGATAGGCGAGGCGTCGAAGGTCGTACCGATAGACAAGCTGAGCGTTGTTATAACGCTGGTGCTTGCCTTCGTTTTTCTGCATGAGCAGGTCACGCCTAAATCGCTGCTCGGCTGCGTTCTGATAGGGGCGGGAACGCTTCTGATGGTCCTGTAGCCCAGCCCCCTCCCAACATACATGAACGCCCCTTCCGACCGGAAGGGGCGTTTTATCAGGTTTGGGTGATGCTAATATTACAGCTCTGCCATCCACAGACCGTGGAGATTGCAGTAGGCATATACCGCGACAGCCTTATCGCCGCCGAGGCAGAAGCTCACGTTAGGAGCATCGCCGGGCTTCAGCGCCTTGCGCTGACCGCCGTTCTCGGTCTGGAGATAGACCCACTCGATGTAATGCTCGGGAACCATGGGATGATCCACGGAGCCGACATTGACGCTGACCGCGCCGTCGGTCAGGGTGACGACGGGCAGATGCTTTTCGCCGCTCGCCTCGACGGTGTTGGGCACGAGAGCCTCCATTTTCTGACCGCAGCAGACGAGGGGAACGCCGGAATCGTTTATCATGCCGACCAGATTTCCGCAGTGACGGCAGACATAGAACTTGGTTTTCATTGAAAAAGCCTCCATTTACTTGAATTATATAAACGCCGTGCAGATATACTCTGTCCCGACTATTATACCCCGGTTCAGGGTGCGCGTCAATAATGCCTGTGCGCTCAGGCCGCCGCCCGGTCAAGCTTTTTCAGGGATTTTCGGAACTGGAACGCAAACAGGACCGCCGTGAAGCTCACGGCAATAATGTCCGCGGCCGGTTCGGCCATGTATACGGCTTCGGTTTGATTTGAGATAAGCTGCGGCATGATATAGATCAGCGGTATGAGCAGGACGAATTTTCGCAGCACTGCGACGATTATCGAGCATACCGCGTTGCCAATGGAGACAAAGGTCATCTGGCAGGCGACCTGCACGCCGAATAGGAGCATTGCCCCGCAGTAGAACCTGAGCGCATGTGCGGTGAAGTCGAGCAGTGCGCCGTCCGATGTGAACATTCCGGCGAACAGCCTCGGAAAAGCCATGACGCAGGCCCAGAGAACGACCGAATAAATAACGCTCACCGTCAGCAGCAGCCGGAAGCTCTGCTTTACGCGGGCGCTGCTTCCGGCGCCGTAGTTATAGCTCGTAATGGGCTGAGCGCCCTGGCCTATACCCTGCAGCGGCAGCAGAGCCAACTGCATGATGCTGGCCATGATGGTCATGGCCCCGACCGCGATATCCCCGCCGTATTTCAACAGAGAGGAATTAAAGCAGACGGAAACCACGCTTTCGCTGGCCTGCATGACGAACGTGGAGATGCCGAGCGCAAGGCAGGGCGGAAGCAGCCTGAGCCCGGGAAGAACATTCTCCGTTTTCAGGCGCAGCACGGTCTTTTTTCCGGAGAGAAACGCGATGACCCATATGCAGGACAAGCCCTGAGAGATGACGGTCGCAAGCGCGGCGCCGCGCACGCCCATACCCATGGCAAAAATGAAAACAGGGTCAAGGACAATATTGGCGATCGCGCCGATCAGAACGGTCGTCATTCCGGTCCTTGCAAAGCCCTGCGCGGTAATGAAGGCGTTCATCCCCAGCGTTATCTGCACAAAGACCGTGCCGACGGCATAGATGTTCATATACGCCGTCGCGTAGGCGATGGTGTTTCCGCTTGCTCCGAACAGCAGAAGGAGATCCTCGTTCCATATCAGCATGACGGCGGTCAGCACAACCGAAATGCATACCTGCAGAGCAAAACAGCCTGCGAGCGTTTTCTCGGCAGAGGCATGGTCGCCTCTGCCCATGAATATCGATGCCCGGGGCGCTCCGCCCGAGCCGACCAGGGCCGCAAACGCGGAAATGATCAGAATAAGCGGCATACAGACCCCGACGCCGGTCAGAGCAAGGCTGCCTGCTTCCGGAATATGCCCGATATAAATACGGTCAACGATGTTATACAGCATATTCACTAACTGCGCGATCACGGAGGGTATCGCCAGATTCAGCAGCAGCTTTCCAACGGGCTGCGTTCCGAGAAACGTTTTATCCCGTTCCATATGATGTCCCTTCTTTTCCTGCAATAAACAGAGCCTTATACGACCTGTTCAGCGATTATTTTATCGAGCTTTACAAGTTTAGCCCATATGCCTGCGCAGGTCAACCGTGTTCCGATGAACATTTCGTGAAAAGTCCTGTTATTTCTGATTGAACGGATAAAATAAATGTGTTATGATATGCGGGTCCTGCCGGGAATAACCCGTGAGGGCAGGCAGAAAGGTGAAAAAGCATGAACTGGATAAGAAAAAACGCGCCGGGACTTTTGCTGTGCCTTGTCATAGCCGTTCCCTCCTGGTTCTTCGGGAAAAGATTCCCCATCATCGGCGGCGCTGTGACGGCGATAATCGTCGGCATGATAGTGACCCTGTTTATAAAGGATAAGTCAAAGCTGGAGGCGGGCATTAAATTTACCTCAAAAAAGATACTTCAGTGGGCGGTCGTCCTGTTGGGCTTCGGCATGAACCTTAACGTGATATTCCAGACCGGAGTGCAGTCCCTGCCCATAATCATCTGCACCATAGCCGCTTCGCTTCTGATCGCGTTTGTGCTGCAGAGGGCCATGCATATGCCCTCAAAGATAGCGACGCTCATAGGCGTGGGCTCGTCCATCTGCGGCGGCTCGGCAATAGCGGCCACGGCACCGGTCATCGACGCCGGCGACGAGGAGGTTGCGCAGTCGATCTCCGTCATATTCTTCTTCAACGTGCTGGCGGCGCTGATATTCCCCGCCTTCGGAAGCCTTATAGGCTTCGACACTGCCTCGGGCGAAGCCTTCGGCATATTCGCCGGCACGGCGGTGAACGACACCTCCTCCGTCACTGCGGCGGCAAGCACCTGGGACGCGATGTGGGGTCTCGGCTCGGAGACGCTGGACAAGGCTGTTACCGTCAAGCTGACGAGGACGCTTGCCATCATCCCCATAACGCTCGTGCTGGCGTTTATCCGCACGAGGAAGGCAAACGGCACGGACGGGAAAAAGGTCAGCTTCAAGAAGATATTCCCGTTTTTTATCCTCTATTTCATAGGCGCGTCGGTCATAACCACCGTGGCCGTGAGCCTCGGCGCGGACGCGGCGGTGTTCAGCCCTGTTAAGGAGCTCAGCAAGTTTTTTATTGTGCTTGCGATGAGCGCTATCGGCATAAACACCGATATCGTGAAGCTCGTAAAGACCGGCGGCAAGCCGCTTATCCTCGGCGCCTGCTGCTGGGCGGGCATAACGGGAACGAGCCTGCTTGTGCAGCACCTCATGGGCATATGGTGATTTTTGCGCCTGAAAAACATATAGTTATGGACGGAAAAGTCCGGAGATGCAAAGCGTCTCCGGATTCTTTTCATAAATAGATGTTTTTGTTGAAAATGCAGTCTTCTCAAAAACGGTCAACGGAGCTATACTTAATTAACCGAATCGGTCAACGGAGGGGCTGATATGAACAACAGATTTTTTGATCTTCCGGCGGAAAAGCAGCAGCGTATCATCAATGCCGGCTTTCGTGTGTTTTCGGAAAACAGCTACAAGAAAAGCCCGATGAGCGAGATCGCCGCTGCGGCCGGCATCAGCAAATCGCTCCTGTTCCACTATTTCCTCAACAAAAAGGAGCTTTATATGTTCCTCTGGGACAAAGGCGCCGAGATCACGATGCAGTATCTGAACGACTATAGCTGCTACGAGCCGACGGATCTGTTTGAGATGATGGAGAGAGGCATGAGGGCGAAATTCAGGATCATGGAGGAATACCCCTACATGTCCGCCTTCGCCGTCAAGGCGTTTTACGAAAAGGACGCGGAAATAAGCGCGGAGATCCATAAAAGCTATCGCAAGTATTTTGATATCAAGGCGTCAAACGCCCTTGCGGCGCTTGACCCCGAAGGCTTCGTGCCCGGGCTGGATCTGAAGATGATGTACAGGGAGATGTACTGGGCATCGGAGGGCTATCTGTGGGAAATGCTTCAGCGGGGAGAGCTGGACACAGCGCAGATGGAGAAGGATTTTTCGGCGCTGTTGAAGTTTTGGAGATCGGTCTATCAGAAAAAGGAGAGGTCTGTATGAATGCTGTTGTGACGAATAACTTAACAAAATACTACGGCAAGGCCCGCGGCATTGTTGACGTCAGCCTGACTGTTAAGGAAGGCGACTTTTTCGGCTTCATCGGGCCGAACGGCGCAGGCAAAAGCACCACCATCCGGACCCTGCTCGGGCTTATCGCGCCCACGGGCGGCTCGGCTGAAATATTCGGAAAGGATATCCGAAAGCACAGAACCGAGCTTCTTGCGGATATCGGATATCTTCCCTCGGAGACCATGTTTTACAGCGGTATGCGCGTAAAGGACGTCCTTCGCCTGTCGGCGCGGCTGCGAGGAACGGACTGCTCCGAGGAAGCGGGAAAGCTATGCGAGCGCCTGGAGCTGGACACTTCCCGAAAGATCGAAGAGCTGTCCCTCGGAAACCGTAAAAAGGCCGGCATAGTCTGTGCCCTGCAGCACAGGCCAAAGCTGTATATTCTCGACGAGCCTACCAGCGGCCTTGATCCGCTGATGCAGCGGGAGTTCTATTGCCTTTTGAAGGAGCGCAATGAGGACGGAGCGACCGTTTTTCTGTCCTCGCACATCCTGTCGGAGGTACAGCGCTACTGCAAGCACGCGGCCGTCATCCGAGAGGGCAGGCTGCTGGCCTGCGACAGCGTGGAAAAGCTCGGCCACACCGGCGCAAAGCGAGTCACGCTGCGCGGCGTGGCGGCGGCGCCGGAGCTGGAGCACATCAGGGACGTGAAGGTATCGGCGGAGGGGGTCAGCTTCCTGTACGGCGGGAAAGCCGACCGGCTGATCAAGGCGCTTTCCGCGCTCCCCATTACCGATATCACCATCGCTGAGCCGGATCTTGAGGAGATCTTCATGCACTACTACGCAAAGGAGGACGGCGGAAATGACGGTATTTAAGCACGAGCTCAGGCAGGGCAGGAGCGCCCTCATTATCTGGACGGCGGCCATCTCCTTCATGCTTGGAATCTGCATTGTCATCTATCCTGAAATGTCGACCCAAATGGGCGATATAAGCGCGATGTTTGCCGACATGGGCAGCTTTTCTCAGGCGTTTGGAATGGACAGGATAAATTTCGGAGAATTCCTCGGCTTCTTCGGCGTCGAGTGCGGCAATGTATTGGGCCTGGGCGGCGCGTTCTTCGCGGCGCTGCTGGGCATATCCGCGCTTGCGAAGGAGGAAAAGGAGCACACAGCGGAGTTCCTGCTGACGCACCCCGTATCAAGAACGCGGGTGATAACAGAAAAGCTGTGCGCCGTGATAGTTCAGATAGTAATTATGAATCTTGCCGTTATCGCCGTCACGGCGCTGTCGGTGCTCATCATCGGGGAGGAAGCGGATATAAAAACATTTGCACTGCTGTTTCTCTCCTTCTTCCTGATGCAGCTCGAGGTGGTGGCAGTCACCTTCGGGATATCGGCATTTCTCAGACGCGGAAGCCTCGGTATCGGGCTCGGCCTTGCCGCCGTGTTCTACTTTATGAACATTGTCGCAAATCTTATTGACGAGACGAAGTTTCTCAAATACATCACCCCGTTTGGCTATACCGAGAGCGCGGATATAATAGCCGACGGAGCGCTCAACGGCGGCTATCTTGCCGTGGGCATGGCTCTTGCCGCGATTGGCGTTATCCTCGCGTTTTGGAAATACGGAAGAAAAGACATAAGCTGATGCTTTGCCCGGGACGGCGATCATTTATCATATGGGCGACGAGAAAATGGAACAAAAAACTCCCGAAAAGTTAATATCCGCCGTAGGCACGGCGGCGCTGGCCATAGTGTTCGCAATATGGTGCGCCGGCAGCAATTACAGCGCATGGGGCCTGACCGCCGCGGCGGTCAGCGCGCTGCTTATGCTCGCACTGTGCCTGCGCTTCGTGCCGGTCTGGTGCGGCGCGTGGCGCGGGGGGACTTCTGTAAGCCCGGGCGAGCCCGACGGCGGGCGCATATGCGCGAAGATATTCGCCGCTGTCATCCTGTGGGATCTGTTCATCCTGCTGCTTGGCTATGTGCTGCGGGCCGCGCTCGGCATTGCGGAGAGCTTTGCTCAGTATCTTGAATTCTGGCGCTGTACCGACAGCCAGCACTATCTTGCCATCGCGCAGGACTGGTATCTTTCCGAGGGCGAGTGGGACAGGCTCGTGCAGCTTGTGTTCCTGCCGGGCTACCCCGTGCTCGTGCGCGTTTTTGAGCTTGTCACGGGCAATTATCTGTACGCGGGGCTTATCGTGTCCGCCCTATGCTATGCGGGCTCGGCCTGCCTGCTGTATAAGCTTCTGCGGCTGGATATGGGCTCTGAGGCCGCTCTGCGGGGCGTTGCGCTGTTTATTATGTGTCCGGCGGCGTTTTTCTTCGTCTGCCCCATGAGCGAGAGTCTGTTTTTGCTGTGCTGCCTTGCCTGCTTGTATCTTGTTCGGCGGGGAAAGACTGCGGCGGGCTGTTTTATCGGCGCATATGCCGCCTTCACCCGCTCGCTGGGGATACTGCTGCTCGTACCGGTGCTTTTCGAGCTAATAGGCCGCAGAGGCAAGGTACGGGAATACGCAGCCGCGCTGCTCATACCCATGGGCTTTGCCGTTTACTGCCTTATAAATTTCCTCGTCGCCGGTGACCCCTTCAGGTTTTTGGAGTACCAGCGTGTGCACTGGAACCAGCAGCTCGGCTGGTTTTTCAACACCGCCGCGTATCAGACCGAGCACGCCCTGAGCAGCGCGGTAAGCCGTCCAACTGATTTCTGGGGGCTTTGGCTTCCGAATATCCTCGCGCAGCTTGTGAGCCTTGTCATCATGACGGCAGCGGCGAAAAGGCTCCGGCCGGCCTATACGGCGTGGTTCATAGCCTATTTTGCGGTCTCAGTGGGCGCGACCTGGCTTTTGAGCGCGCCGCGCTACCTTGCGGCGCTGCCGGCTCTGCCTGCGGCCATGGCGCTGCTGACCGAAAAAAAGGCGGCGTTTTGCGCGGCCTCGACGCTGAGCCTTTTGTGCGGCCTTGCGTATTTTACGGCGTTTCTGCTGCGCTGGCAAGTATGGTGAAAAACAGAGGATTTAAAAAAATACAGAAAAAGTCTGAAATTTTTTCTTGTAATAGTAAAAGTCTTGTGTTATAGTAGTGTAGCTAATTTGTAAACATCGAAAGGATTGGATATAAATGAACACTGTCAAGCTTATTCTCACAATACTTCAGCTTCTGTCCGGACTGGCAGTCACCGTCGTCGTTCTCATGCAGAGCGGCAAGAGCGCCGGTCTGTCGGGAGCCATCGCCGGCGGCGCGGAGACATTTCTCAGCAAGGGCAAGGCAAAGTCTCTGGATGCAAAGCTCGCAAAGGCCACCAAGTGGTTCGCACTGGCTTTCGTGCTCCTCACTCTCGTCCTTAACCTTATCTGATCGGAAAATTTCGTGAAAGTTCGGCGCAGCTGAAATGCTGCGCCTTTTTATTATGCTATGAAGAATGTAAGCGCTGAAAAAATATGGCTCGGCATTAAGGCCGCCTTCCCCGTTACCATCCCCATACTGTTCGGCTGGGTCTTCGTCGGACTCACCTACGGCGTTTTGATGAGCGGGCTCGGCTACGGCCCGCTTTGGTCGATGCTGTTTTCGCTTTTGTGCTTCTGCGGCGGTATGCAGATAGCGGCCATTCCCATGATGGCGGCGGGCTTTGACCCCCTGCAGATGTTTATCATGAGCTACTTTGTGAACTTCCGTCATACCTTCTACGGCGTGGCGCTGCTGGAAAAGTATAAGGACACAGCGCCCTTCAAGCCCTTTCTCATCTATGCCCTTGCCGACGAGCCGTTTTCGCTGGCGGTGTCGACGAAGCCTCCGGAGGGGCTGGAGCCGAAATATTTTTACTTCGGGATGACCTTCCTTACATACCTGTATTGGGCGGCTTTGACGGGGCTGGGCAGCGTGCTGGGCGGCATAATAACGTTTGACACGACTGGGCTGGACTTTGCCCTTAACGCGCTGTTTATTGTGCTGTTTCTGCAGCAGTGGAAGGAAAAGAACAACCGTCCGGCCTGTATTGTCGGCATTGCCGTAACGCTGCTGTCCCGCATCATTTTCGGCTCCTCGGTATTCCTTATCCCCGCGCTTGCGGGTATGCTCATAATCTTCTGGCTGGGGAGGAATAAGCTATGACACTGACGGTAACGCAGACGCTTATCACGATAGCGGCCATAGTGCTGGGAACTCAGATATCCCGCTGGCTGCCGTTTATAGCCTTCTCCGGCAAGAAGGAGACTCCGAAATTCGTGCAGTATCTTGGCCGGGTGCTTCCTCCGGCGCTCATGGGGCTCATCGTCGTCTACTGCTTTAAAAATGTGCCGATACTCACGGGAAGCCACGGTCTTCCGGAGCTTATTGCGTCGGCTGTGGTAATTCTGACCTACGAATGGAAGGAAAATCTCCTGCTGTCGGTCGGAGGCGGAACGCTTGTATACATGCTGCTGGTGCAGTTCGTTTTCTGAAAATTTACATTTCAAGGGCTGCCGGAAGAGATTTCGGCAGCCTGTTTTATTGCAATATGCCGGAGAAAATGGTATAATTTCTAACCACGGCATTGCTGCCGTAGCCAAATCTGTATATCATCCGAAAGGAAAAGACGTTATGTGTGGAATAGTTGGATTTGTCGGAAGCGAACAGGCTGCGCCCATCCTGCTTGAGGGACTGGAAAGGCTTGAGTACCGCGGCTATGACTCCGCGGGCATCGCTGTCGTTTCAAAAGATAAGGAGCTTCAGCTTAAAAAGGCCAAGGGCCGACTGAAGGTCCTGAGCGATATAATCCAGGGCGGCAAAAGTGTTGAAGGTACCATAGGCATCGGCCACACCCGCTGGGCTACCCACGGCGAGCCGAATGACGTCAACGCGCATCCCCATCTCAGCGGCGACGGCAAGGTCGCCGTCGTCCACAACGGCATCATCGAAAACTATGTCGAGCTGAGGGATTTTCTGATTTCAAACGGTTATGAGTTCAAATCCGAGACCGACACAGAGGTCGTGACCCAGCTACTTGCGTATTGCTATGCCGAGTGCAATAATATGCTCGAGGCGGTGTTCAGAGTTCTGCGCCGAATAGAGGGCGCGTATGCGCTCGGCATCGTCTGCACCGACGAGCCGGAGCATTTTATCGCCGCGAGAAAGGACGCTCCGCTGCTTATCGGCTACGGCGAGGGCTGCAATTTCATTGCCAGCGACGCGACCGCGATCATCAAGCACACAAGGGAAGTCTCCTATATGGAGGACGGCGAGGTGGCGGTGGTGTCCGCCGACGGAGTCAGCTTCTATAACTCCATGGAGCAGCCCATCGAGAAGGAGCGCCACACCATAGACTGGGACGTCTCCGCCGCGGAAAAGGGCGGCTATGCCCACTTCATGCTCAAGGAGATAATGGAGCAGCCCGAGGCCATCCGCAAGGCCGCGTTCCCCCGCATCCGCGACAACCGTATCCTCTTTGAGGATCTGAAGCTCGACGAGGAATATATAAGAAATATCAGCAGGCTGTACATAGTTGCCTGCGGCTCGTCATATCATGTTGGTGTGGTGGGAAAGTACAACCTTGAGCGTATGCTCCGCAAGCCTGTCGAGGTCTGCCTTGCCTCGGAGTTCCGCTACTGCGACCCGCTGGTGGACGACAGGACCCTCGTCATAGTTATAAGCCAGTCCGGCGAGACTCTTGACACAATGGCGGCTCTCAGAGAGGCCAAAGCTCTGGGCGCGCACATACTGTCGATAGTCAACGTCGTCGGCAGCTCCATTGCGAGGGAATCGGACGACGTGATCTACACCTGGGCGGGGCCCGAGATCGCCGTTGCGACCACCAAGGCCTACAGCACCCAGCTCGTCCTGCTGAATATGCTTGGCATCTGCTTCGGAGATATTCTCGGCAATGTGAGCAAGGCCGAATACGCAAAGATGATCGACGCGCTGCTTCGCCTGCCCGGTCAGATGGAGCAGATGCTCGAGGATATCGAGGATATAAAGCATTTCGCATCAAAGTACTTTAACCACAACTCCGCTTTCTTCATCGGACGCAATCTGGACTACGCGATGGGGCTTGAGGGCTCCTTGAAGCTCAAGGAGATATCCTACATCCATTCAGAAGCCTATGCTTCCGGCGAACTCAAGCACGGCACCATTTCCCTCATCGAGGACGGAACTCTGGTCATCGCGCTGGGCACCTATGCGCCCCTGTTCGACAAGGCCATGAGCAACGTCGTTGAGGTTCAGGCAAGAGGCGCGGACGTCCTTGCCGTCACCACCGAGAGCCACGTGGCTGAGATGAAAAAAACCGTGGAGAACGTAATTGCCGTTCCCGAGTCACACACGATATTCCAGCCTTCTCTGGGCGTTGTTCCGCTGCAGCTGTTTGCGTACTATGTTGCGCTGCTGCGCGGTTGCGATATCGATAAGCCCAGAAATCTTGCAAAGTCGGTGACAGTTGAATAATTGAAAAATCTGTTGGCATTTTTGGCGTGCGTGGTCTGTAAGGCCACGCACTGCTTCTTACGACTGCTGGGGAAAGGCGCGACCTCGCTCCCGGGAGTGCTCGCGCTGAAGATATGTCCGGATATACTCAGAAGAGCCGCCGAAGATGTTGATGTGATAGCCGTAACAGGCACAAACGGGAAAACCACCTCCGCTCGAATGACGGAAAAAGCCCTGCGGAACGCGGGAAAAAAAGTTTTCGCAAACCGCTCGGGGGCAAATCTCATAAGCGGCATAACCGCGGAATTTATCTTAAACCGCCGTCTTTCCGGCGGCGCGAAATGCGATTGGGCGGTAATCGAATGTGATGAGGCCGCCTGCCGCAGGGTGCTGGCGGAGATAAGGCCCCGGGCGCTGCTGGTGACGAACCTTTTCCGAGATCAGCTCGACCGCTACGGCGCTGTCACAACGCCGCGGGACAGTATCGCCGCCGGACTGAGGGCCTCGCCGGAGACGATCGCCTGCCTCAACGCCGACTGCCCGATGGCCGCGAGCATAGCAGAACAGATACCCAATAAAACGGTGTATTTCGGCTTTTCCGACGGCAGAAAATCAAGACCCGAGAGCGGGGAGGACAGCGTCTGCCCCGTCTGCGGAGCGGAGCTTCGGTACAGCTATGTGACCTATGCAAACCTCGGCGGCTTTAGCTGCAAATGCGGTTTTGCGCGGCACAGGACAGATGTATCGGTGCGAGCCGTGCTCGACGACGGAAGCTTCCTCCTTGACGCGGCGGGCGACGGCGGCAGGCTCTGCCGGGCCGCGCTGCCGGGACTGTACAACATCTATAACGCCGCGGGCATGGCGGCCGCGGTTACGGCGGCGGGCATAGAGCTTAAAAACGCCGTGGACGCGGCGGCGGACTTCGACTGCGGCTTCGGCCGGATGGAGAGCTTCCCCCTCGGCAAAAAGGGCGCGAGGATGATACTCATAAAAAACGCCGCCGCGGCCGACCAGACCCTCGACTATTTGCGCAGCGTCAGGGAGCCGATGACCCTTGCGATGGCGGTGAACGACCGCATCGCCGACGGAACGGATATCTCATGGCTCGACGACGCGGATTTCGGAAAGCTTGCCCGCATGAAGGAGCTTGGGCGTGTGCTCGTTGCCGGCGACAGGGCCGAGACCGCCGCGAAGCGGCTGGCGCGTGAAAAAATCCCCTGTGAAATCTTTGAGGATTATGATACACTTATAGACAGCCTTACGGATGAGGACGCCTTTGTCTTTATTCTGCCCACCTACACGGCCATGCTGGAAATGCGCAAAAAGCTCGTGCGCAGGCTGGGCGGCAAAAAATTCTGGGAGTAAACATATGATACGTTTCCATAACGGCAGGGTGCTTACATTTGAACACGGTGCTGAGCTTTCCGACTGCGAGGTCTGGACCGACGGCGGCGCGATAAGCTATGTCGGGCCGAAAAAGGCCGATATGCCCGCCTTTGAGCGGGAGATAGACTTAAACGGCGATCTGCTCATGCCCGGCTTTAAAAACGCGCATACCCATTCGGGCATGACATTCCTGCGCTCGCTTGCCGACGATATGCCCCTTGACAGGTGGCTTTCAGAACAGGTCTGGCCGCACGAGGCGAAGCTCAGCCCCGACGGGGCGTATGTCATGACCTGTCTTGCCGTTATGGAGTACCTCACGAGCGGGATAACCTCCTGCTTCGATATGTATTTTCACAATGACGCCTTCGTGCAGGCCTGCATCGACACGGGCTTCCGCGCCGTGCTCTGCGGCGATATGAATGATTTCGACAGGGACTATCACGAGCTGGAGGATAAATTCCTGCGCTATAACCGCGTGCACGAGCGAATCTCCTACCGCATGGGCTTTCACGCGGAGTACACAACGTGCATGGAACGTATGGAATATGTTGCCTCCCTTGTGGAAAAATACAAAACGCCCATGTTCGTCCATTCGTCGGAGACAATGGCCGAGGTAGATGGCTGCATCGGGCGCTACGGCGTGACGCCGACGGTGCTTTTTGAAAAGCTCGGTATGTATAACTACGGCGGCGGAGGCTTTCACTGCGTTCACATGAGCGATGAGGATATTGAGATATTCAAAAGGCGCGGCCTGTGGGCGGTGCTCAATCCCGCCTCCAATCTGAAGCTTGCCAGCGGCATCGCGCCGGCGGCGCGGTTTATTAAGGAGGGCATCGGCCTTGCCATCGGCACCGACGGCGCTGGCTCGAACAACGCCCTTGATATGTTCAGAGAGATGTATCTTGTGACCGCCCTCGCCAAGTACAGGGAGGGCGACGCCTCCGCGGTCGACGCAAACGAGGTGCTGAAAATGGCCTGTGTCGGCGGCGCGAGGGCCATGGGGCTTAATGACTGCGACTGCATCGCCGCAGGCAAAAAGGCCGACCTTACCGTCATCGACCTTCATAAACCAAACATGAGGCCGATAAACAACATAACAAAGAACGTCGTTTATGCCGGAAGCAAGGAAAATGTGCGCCTTACAATGGTAAACGGCAGGGTGCTGTACGAAAACGGAGAGTTTTACATCGGCGAGGACGCGGAAAAGGTCTACGCCGAGGCAGATAAGATAATTAAGGTAATTAAAGCATGAGAGAGATAGACCTGCATACGCATACGGATATATCCGACGGCTCGGAATCGCCGGAGAACACCGTCAGACACGCAAAGGAGCTCGGACTGCGGGCTATCGCCGTCACGGATCACGACAGCATAAACGGCGTGAAGGCTGCGCAGAAGGCCGGGGAGAAGTACGGCGTGGAGGTCGTGCCCGGCATGGAACTCACCTGCGGCTGGTATGACAAGGAGGTGCACATCCTCGCCTACGACCTCGATCCGGACTCGGACAGGCTCCCGCCGGTGCTCAGCTGGGTGGTTGAGGACAGAAACGAGCGCAACAGGAAAATGATCGACCTTCTGGCCAGGGACGGCATCATGATAGATCTCGATGAGCTTCAGGCAAAGCACCCGAACTCCACCATAGGAAGACCGCATTTCGCCATGTGCCTCATAGAAGAGGGCATCGCCGACAGCGTGACCGACGCGTTCAACCGCTTTCTCGACCCCGGGCGGAAGTATTATGTCCGCCGCCATTTTCTGAGTCTTGAAGACGCTGTGGGGCTTATAATATCGGCCGGCGGCAAGGCGGTCATAGCGCATCCGCGGCAATACAGGATATCCTCGGAGAGCCTTACGGAGCTCATGCAGCGCGGCGCGGCGGCGGGGGTGTCGGGACTTGAGTGCTTCTATTCCAGCTACGGGCCGGAGGATAATGCAAAATACCTCGCCATGGCTGAAAAGTACGGCTTCTGCCCGACGGCGGGCAGCGACTGGCACGGGAGCCACAAGCCGCATATCCATATGGGCAGCGGCATCGACGGCGAGCTGTGCGCGCCGTATGAGATACTGACAAATCTGAGAGCACATAAATGAAAAGGCGCATGACCGCGGTCATGCGTCGTTTTCATTTATATTCAATGTTCAGAATATGTCCTCGTTGACCTTCTGGGGCGGCAGCTCCAGAATGGAGGGGTCGGCTATGCAGCGGTTTATGAGCTTGAACACCGTGGCATAATAGTGACCGTCGACGGTGCGCTCATCCAGGACGAACTTGGCGTCGATATATTTCCGGTCAACGACCTGACCGTGGCGGTCAAGCTCGTGAACATGGCGCTTGGCGCCGAAGGCGACGAACACCGGCAGCGTACCGAAGTTGTATATGTGGTGATAAATGGGGCCGATGCCGAGGGAACCGAGGTCGGTTATGATCATGGAGCCGTGGAAGGGGCTCACATCAAGTATGGACTTGGGTATCAGGCCGAAGTAATCGCACACTCTGATCAGCCCGATCGCTGCGCGGATAAGGAAGCGGGGGAGCTTTGCAAATTTGTTCGCGAATTCCTCGGTGCCGTTTTCCTCGTCGGAGTTTTTGACCTCGTCGATGGCAGCGTTCATCTTGCGGTAAACATCGTAGATGGTGTCGGTCGGTTCAAAGACGACCTTGATGGTGGTCTCGGTGGCGTCGATGCTGAGGCTGCGCTTTACGGTCATGACGATTTCAATATTATTACGCGCGAAGACCCGTCTGCCCACGACGAAACGGTTGAGACCGGGCAGGTAGGCGCAGGCGCGAACATAGGAAGCGATCAGCAGGTGAAGCATACCCATGCCTTTGTAGCCGCTGACACGCTGACGTCTGAACCAGCGGTCTGCCTCCGTTATCTCAAACGCCTGCTCGTAATAATTCAGGGCGTCGCTTCTCTGGGGCATGATGAATGGAATGAAATTGTAAAAGCCGTTCAGGGAGCGAATGCGTCTGCCGTCAACTCTGTCTCCGAAACGGTGTTTGTAGTTATTAGCCATAGTTAACCTCCGGGATTATACTTATGCAGTTCGATTATACAGACTTTATTCTTGTTTGGCAAGAAAAAACTACTAAGGGGGGAGCGCGAGTAGCGAAATATGAGGGGACTATGGCGCGCCCCGCGCTGAGCACCGGCTTCGTGAGGCCAAAAAAATCTCGGAGCGCTCACCGATTGTTCGTAAAACAATAAACAAACAAATCAAGATCCTGCGTTAAAACCGAAACTATCCAGACAGTTCAAGGCTTTGACCATGTGAAAAAGCAGGCAAGCGATTGAAAGAATATTAACAATTTAAATTGATTGAAGTTTGTCAATATAAGTGACAAAAATTCCTTGAAAATAAGCAGTTTTATTGTTATTATTCACCTATTGGGACAGGAATGATTTTTTTAATTTTGCGCGAAAAATCTGCCGAATAGCTAAGCGATGATAGAAGAATAAAAAAGTTAAAAAATTGACATTCAGGTCTTGCAAATGTAGAAATGATATATTATATTATTATTGATATTATTATTGATATTATTATTGAATTCCTGCTAATTACAGCAAGAAATTGAAAGGAGGGGCGTTAATGGCATTTGAAGAGATCGCGGGAATAGCTGCGGCCGAAGAGGAAGCAAAGCGCATCGTGGCTGAGGCAGCGGCCGAGGCGAAGCGGATGCTGGCCGAGGCGGAGGACGCCGGAAAAGCCGAGGTTGAGGAAGCTTCAGAAAAAGCCCGGGCCGAGATACTTGAAATGAAAAATGCCGCGCAAACGCAGGCCGAAGCCGCCGCACAGGATATCTATTCAGCGGCGGAGAACAAAAAGGCCGTGCTAAGGGCAAAGGCGGAGAGCCAATGCGCGAAGGCGGTAAAGCTCGTCGCGGAAAGGATCGTGAACGGTTAATGGCCATTGAAAAAATGAAAAAGCTTCGGCTTTTGGCCGTTCGCGGACAAAAGGAGGAGCTGCTGCGGGATCTTCTGCTGCTGGGCTGCGTGGAGGTATCCGAGCCTGAAGACTCCGAGCTTCAGCCCGGGATCCGCAGCTGTCTTTCAAGAGAAAGCAGCGGACTGCTGCGGTACAGGACAAGCCACGCGAAGCTAACACAGGCGGTCGAGCTGCTGCAGAAGTATGCGCCGGCAAAGAAGTCGCTGCTCTCACCCAAGCCCGAGACCGACAGCGAAGCGATCCTTGACGACAGTACGCTGCCGCAGACCATGGAGCTTGCCGGGGAGATAATCGGCAGGGATGAGCGCATCCGCCGCATAACGGCCGAGGAAAGCCGCATGCGCGGCCAGATAGAGTCGCTTTCACCGTGGCTGAGCCTCGACTATCCGCTCGAGTGCGCCGGTACGGAGCGCTGCGCGGTCGTGCTTGGAGGAATTCCGGCGGCGATTGACGTCGGCAGCGCCGAGGCGGCGCTGAACGCAGCGGCGGAGGAAGCCGAGCTCGTGCTCGTAAACTCGGATAAGGATCAGCACTATCTTGTGCTCATCTGCCTTAAAGAGGAGCTTTCCGCGGCGCTGGACAGCCTTAGAGAATTCAGCTTTGCCGCCGCCAGCCTCGGCGGCATGAACGGCACGGCTAAGGAGTGCACAGAGCGCATGGAAAGCGAGCTTGCCGGGCTTGCGAAGGAAAAGCTCCGCCTCAACGGCGAGATCTGCGACCAGGGCGTACACAGGGAGGAACTTGAGCTGGCTGCCGACCGCCTGAACGCGAAGATCGCCTGCGCCGAGGCGGAGGACAGGATGTACGGCATGGAGAGTACTGTCGTCCTGCAGGGCTGGGTGCTTGCCAAGAAGGTGCCCGAGCTTGAGGAATGTCTCAAAAAGTACGACTGCGCATGGGAGCTGTCCGACCCCGAGCCGGATGAGTATCCCAACGTTCCGGTAAAGCTAACAAACAATAAAATAACAAATGGACTTAACATGGTCACAAATATGTACAGCCTGCCGGCATACGACGGAGTTGACCCCAACCCGCTGATGGCGCCGTTCTTTATCCTGTTTTACGGACTGATGATGGCGGACATGGGCTACGGCCTTTTGATGATAATCGCGGCAGTCGTCGCAATGAAGAAGATAAGACCCCGGGCAGGTACGCTGTCGTTCTGCCAGCTCCTGCTGTGGGCCGGAATATCGACCTTCATCATGGGAATACTTACCGGCGGCTTCTTCGGAAACGCTATCGAGCAGGTAGGCAAAATACTCGGAAAGCCTGAGGGCTGGGGTGAGCTGTGGTGCCTGTTCAACCCAATGACCGACAGTATGACGGTGCTCATAGGCGCGATGGTGCTCGGCTTTATCCACCTGAACACCGGCATGGTGATAAGCGTCGTGGAAAAGGTCAAAAAGGGCGATGCGGCAAGCGCCGTTTGGGAAGAGGGCTCGCTCTGGGTCATCTTCATAGGCGCCGCGCTCATGGTATTTGACATCGGAAGCATAGGCGGAGTTCCCGTCGTTCTGATACTCGGCTGCGTGATGCTGTTTTACGGCGGCTCGCGCGGGGCCAAGGGCTTCGGAAAGGTCACGAGCGTTTTCGGCACGCTGTACAACACCCTGACAGGCTGGTTCGGCGATATTCTTTCATATTCACGAATCATGGCGCTGATGCTCGCCGGCTCCGTCATAGCGACGGTGTTCAATACAATAGGCGGCATAGCAAACAGCCTGTGGTTGTTTATCCCGGTATTCATCATAGGACACACATTGAACTTTGCGCTCAACCTTTTGAGCTGCTATGTACACGACCTGAGACTTCAGTGCCTTGAGTACTTCGGCAAGTTCTATAAGGACGGCGGCAGAGCCTTCAATCCTTTGGCGATAAATACAAAGTATTATGATTTAGCAGAATGATCAGGAGGAAAAAATAATGGAATTCTTGTTCGCACATTCAGGTCTTGCAATAGGTCTTCTCGGCGCGGGTCTCGCCGCGTGCATGGCGGGCGCAGGCTCGGCAGTCGGTACAGGTATTGCCGGTGAAGCCGGCGCGGGTCTCATTACCGAGGATCCCGCAAAGTTCGGTAAAGCAATGATACTTCAGGTCGTTCCCGGTACCCAGGGCCTTTACGGTCTGGTTGTGTTCTTCGTTGCGATCATGAATATGGGGCTGCTCGACGGCAGCGCCCTTAACCTCAGCTTCGTTGACGGCTGCCGCTACTTCGCAGCCTGCCTGCCCATGGCCATCGGCGGTCTTGTGTCTGCTATCGCGCAGGGCAAGGTCGCCGCTGCATCCGTTAACCTTCTTGCCAAAAACCCCGAGCACTGGGCAAAGGGCATGATCCTCTGCGTCACCGTTGAGTTCTACGCCATCCTGTCTCTGCTTGCATCCATGATGATGCTGCTGTTCATCTGATTTATATCGGAAATATAGACAAGAAGGCAGGACTTTACAATGAAAGGTACTGAAAGAATAATAGCGCATATCGAAGCCGAGGCCAAAGCCGAGGCTCAGACCGTTCTCGCAAAGGCCGCCGAAGAGGCGCAGCAGATCCGCGCCTCGTACTTCAAGACCGCGCTCACGGAACATAAAAGACTTGTCGACGAGGGCAAGGCCGAGTGTGAAGACCTTGTTGCCCGTCAAAAGCGCATGGCGGAGATGGAAGCCAAAAAAAGTGTCCTCGCCCTGAAGCAGGAGATGGTAGCCGCCGTATTCGAAGCCGCGCGCAGCGAGCTTGCCGGTCTTCCCGGTGAGGAATATGTCGCATTCCTTGCGAAAATGGCCGCCGAGGCCGCCTCGAGCGGAACGGAGGAGCTGCTTCTCAACGCGCGTGACAAGGCCGAATACGGTAAGGCGGTCTGCAAGGCGGCAAATGAACTGCTGGCTGCAAAGGGTATACACGGAGGCCTCACCCTCAGCGAGGATACCGCGGATATAGCAGGCGGCCTTATCCTCCGCCACGGCGGCATAGAGGTCAACTGTGCCGTGGAGACCCTTATCGAGCAGCAGCGCGGCAGCCTGTCGGCCCAAGTGGCGGCAGTGCTGTTTGAATGACGCCTTAAGCGGCGTACATCCCGAAAAGGGAGGGAACAAATTGTCAAATAAAAAGTGTGTCAGAGAGAAGTATCTGTATCTCTCGGCCATGCTCAGAGCAAGAGAGGCGAAGATGCTCACCCGCGAAAAGGCCGAACGCATGATAGACACGGCCTCCTTCGACGAGGCGGCGAAAATGCTTGCAGACTGCGGCTATGAGGATTACTCCGGCATGAACGCAAAGCAGGTTGATAACGCCCTTGCCGAGCGCAGAGCGGAAATTTTCGCGGAGCTTGCGCGTATGTCGCCCAACCCCGAGACCGTCGAGGTATTTCGTATGAAGTACGATTACCACAACGCCAAGACCCTTATTAAGGCCGAGGCGGCGGCTCTCGAGCGCGAGGACCTTCTGAGCTCCTCCGGCAGAGTTCCGGTGCAGACGCTCATAAAGAGCTTCACCGAGGAAAAATTCACCGGCGTCCCGCCCGTGCTTGCGGACGCCATCGTGCAGGCCAAAAGCGTTCTGGCGAGGACGGCAAACCCCCAGCTTGCGGATTTTGCGCTGGATAAGGCGTATTTCACGGAGCTGCTGAAGGCGGCCCGGGAGCTGGACAGCGATTTCCTCACAGGCTATGCCCGTATATTGATCGACAGCGCGAACCTCAGAAGCGCGGTGCGCACCATGCGCATGGGCAAGGACCTGGATTTCCTGAAGCTTGCGCTGGTGCCCGGCGGCGGTATCGACGCCGGCCGCATAGCGGCTTCTTCAAGCTCCAGCGAGACGCTGGCGGCGCTGTTTACAAACACCCTGCTCGCCGAGGCGGCCGTGCTTGGCGCGGAAGCGGCAAAGGGCGGCAGGATGACGGATTTTGAGCTTGCCTGCGACAATGCGGTGACAGCTTATCTCACCAGGGCGCGGCTCGTTGCCTTCGGCGAGGCTCCGGTCATAGCGTATCTTGCGGCTGTGGAGGGCGAGATCACTGCGGTGCGGATGATACTGACAGGCTTCCTTGCGGGCATAGCGCCCGACACTATCCGCGAAAGGCTGCGTGAGTTTTATGCTTAAAATTGCTGTCATCGGCGGTCGGGAGACCGTCATGGGCTTCACGGCTCTGGGCCTTGAGGTCTGCCCCGTGTCTGACGCGGCGGAGGCCAAGCAGGCGCTCCGCACGCTGACCCGCAGCAGGGATGATGTGGCCATAATCTACATCGAAGAGGGCCTTGCCGCGGAGCTCAGTCAGGAGATCGATAAGTTTAAGGACAGCCCCAAGCCCGCGATAATCCTTATCCCCGGCAGAGAGGGCAGTCTCGGCCTCGGCCTTACGGCGCTCAACGATGCGGTCGAGCGCGCGATCGGCACGAACATTCTTGAAAATAATTAGGAAAGAAAGGTATCTGTATGAGCGGAACTATCATCAAAGTTTCTGGGCCGCTTGTGGTTGCGGAGGGCCTGAGCGACGCGAACGTGTCCGACGTTGTGCGCGTGGGCTCCCAGAGACTTATAGGCGAGATACTTAACATGAGCGGAGATAAGGCATCCATTCAGGTTTATGAGGAGACCTCCGGCCTCGGCCCCGGCGCGGTGGTCGAGACAACGGGCATGCCCATGTCCGTTGAGCTCGGGCCCGGCATGTTGGAGAATATCTATGACGGCATCCAGCGCCCCCTGCCCGAGATACGCGAGATGTCCGGCGCGAGCATCAGCCGCGGCACCGACGTTCCCGCGCTCAACCGCAGCAAAAAATGGGACTTCGTACCCACCGCTAAGGCGGGGGATAAGCTCTCCGGCGGCGACGTTATCGGCACCGTGCAGGAGACCAGCGCGATCTCCCATAAGATAATGGTGCCCCCCGGACTGAGCGGCACCCTGCTGTCCGTGGAAGAGGGCAGCTTCACCGTGACTGATACCGTCGCGGTGCTTGAGGACGAAAAGGGCGTTAAGCACGAGCTGAGCATGATGCAGCGCTGGCCTGTTCGTATAAACAGACCTTATGCCAGAAAATTCGTCCCTTCACGTCCCATGAACTCGGGTCAGCGTATCATCGATACTCTGTTCCCCATCGCAAAGGGCGGCACGGCCGCCGTTCCCGGTCCCTTCGGTTCGGGCAAGACCGTCGTTCAGCATCAGCTTGCCAAGTGGTCGGACGTCGATATCGTCGTTTACATCGGCTGCGGCGAGCGCGGCAACGAGATGACCGACGTTCTCATGGAGTTCCCTGAGCTGACAGACCCCCGAAACGGCGAGCCTCTCATGAAGCGCACCGTGCTTATTGCGAACACCTCCGATATGCCCGTCGCGGCTCGCGAGGCGTCCATTTACACGGGCATAACCATCGCGGAATATTTCCGCGACATGGGCTATGACGTGGCTGTCCTTGCAGACTCGACCTCCCGCTGGGCCGAGGCTCTGCGTGAGATGTCCGGCCGACTGGAGGAGATGCCCGGCGAAGAGGGCTACCCCGCCTACCTCGCCTCGCGTATCGCGCAGTTTTACGAGCGAGCCGGCTGTGTCGAGTGCCTCGGCGCGGACGGCCGTCAGGGCTCAGTCACCGCCATCGGCGCGGTCTCGCCCCCGGGCGGCGATATCTCCGAGCCCGTTTCGCAGGCGACCATGAGAATAGTCAAGGTCTTCTGGGCTCTGGACTCCTCTCTGGCCTACGCCCGCCACTTCCCCGCGATAAACTGGCTGACCTCGTACTCGCTGTATCTTGATACTCTCGCACCCTGGTACAGCAAGGAGTTCGGCCCGAAATACATGACAAACCGCGACAAGGCGATGCACATCCTGCAGGAGGAAAACGAGCTGCAGGAGATCGTGCGCCTGGTCGGTCAGGACGCTCTGGGCGCCGCCGACCGCCTGACAATGGAGACCGCGAAAATGCTGCGTGAGGACTTCCTGCAGCAGAACGCGTTCGTTGACGAGGACGCATACTCGTCCTACGGCAAGCAGTTTGAGCTCATGGATCTCATACTCTCCTTTGACGAAATGAGCCGCGCGGCTCTTGAAAAGGGCGCGGATATGAAGGCGCTTTTCGCCATCCCGTCCAAGGCCAGGATCGGCCGCGCCAAAATGGCGGCGCCCGATAGGTATAAGGAAGAGTACGCCGGGATACTTGCCGATATGAAGAAAGAGATCGATGCGATTATCGAAGGAGGCGAGGACGCATGATAAAGGATTATAAGACTATCAGAGAAGTCGCCAGCCCCCTGATGGTGGTCGAGCAGGTCGAGGGCGTCACATACGACGAGCTGGCCGAGATCGAGCTGCCCAGCGGCGAGCTGCGCCGCGGCAAGGTCCTCGAGGTCGAGGGCGACAAGGCAGTCGTTCAGCTTTTCGAGTCCGCGCAGGGCATCAACCTTGCTCAGTCGAAGGTGCGCTTCCTCGGCCATCCGCTGGAGCTGGCCGTGTCCGAGGATATGCTCGGCCGCGTCTTCAACGGCATGGGCAGACCCATCGACGGCGGTCCTGAGCTTCTTGCAGAGGCTTACCGCGACATCAACGGCATGCCCATGAACCCCGCAGCCCGCGCATACCCCGCCGAGTTTATCCAGACCGGCGTTTCCACCATCGACGGCCTGAACACCCTCGTAAGAGGCCAGAAGCTGCCCATATTCTCCGCCTCCGGCCTGCCCCACGCGGCGCTGGCGGCGCAGATAGCCCGTCAGGCGAAGGTGCTTGGCGACGGCGAGAACTTCGCGGTAGTGTTCGCGGCGGTCGGCATCACCTTTGAGGAGTCCGAGTACTTTATCGAGGACTTCAAGCGCACCGGCGCCATCGACCGTACCGTCGTATTCTCAAACCTTGCCAACGACCCCGCAGTCGAGCGTATCGCGACTCCGCGTATGGCTCTGACGGCTGCCGAGTACCTTGCGTTTGAGAAGGATATGCAGGTGCTTGTTATCATAACCGATATCACCAACTACGCCGAAGCCCTGCGCGAGGTCTCCGCCGCAAAGAAGGAGGTCC
>SAMEA3663269__coassemble_176_pt1 | contig 23270 bp, 24 predicted proteins | sample SAMEA3663269__metabat2_high_PE_030 | metagenome-assembled genome bin SAMEA3663269 (sample SAMEA3663269) | pig gut metagenome | biome: pig gut; feature: pig-associated habitat; material: faeces | place: China | collected 2013
TGCCACCGGCATGTTTTCTTTACGCACCGACCCCCTCGAGCTCCCCCGTCCGTCGTTTCGCTCTGTGCATTCATTATTAGTTCTTTGACAGTCTGAAAAAATGCCTGAGCTTCGGCTCAGGCATTTTTTTGTGAGTTTGATTATCAGTTCTGGACCTTGATGATGTGGCGGGGGCAGATATCGGCGCAGTGGCCGCACTGTACGCACTTGGAAACATCGATCATGGCAAGATTATCCTTGACAGCGATAGCATCCGCGGGGCATTCGCGCTGGCACTTCATACAGCCGATGCAGCCGGCTTCACATATCTTGTTGACCGCAGCGCCCTTATCACGGCTGGAGCAGGCAACCTCAACGCGCTGATCGTAGGGAACGAGCCTTACGATCTTCTTGGGGCAGGCATTGACACACGCGCCGCAGCCGACGCACTTTTCGCGGTCAACCTTGGCAACGCCGTCAACGACGCTCATTGCGCCGAACTGGCAGGCGTCGGCACAGTTGCCCAGGCCGATGCAGGCGAAGCGGCAGTCCATATTGCTCTTGCCGCCGAACAGCATGGCTGCCTGGCAGTTCTTGGGTCCCTTGTAGTTGAAGCGCTTAACGGCGTGACCCTCGCTGCCGGAGCAGGGCACGAATGCGACCATTTTAACAGTGTCGCCGGCGGAAACACCCATGATCTCGCCGATCTTAGCAGCCGCCTCAGGGCCTGCCGCAACGCACTTGTTTACGGGAGCTTCACCTTTGGCAACCGCGGCGGCATAGCCGTCACAGCCGGGGAAGCCGCAGCCGCCGCAGTTGGCGCCGGCAAGGCACTCGCGGACAGCGGCCTGCTTGGGGTCTACTTCGACGTGGAATATCTTGGACGCAAACGCAAGGATAGCGCCGAAGATACCGCCGAGAACGCCGAGAACGATAACAGCATAAATTACAGATTCCATATCATCGTCCTCCTAATCAAAAGATCTTCATGCCGCTGAAGCCCATGAAGGCCAGAGCCAGCAGGGATGCGGTCACGAGGCAGATGGGGAAGCCTTCGAAGCTTTCGGGGTATTCGGCAAACTCAACGCGCTCACGGACCGAGGCAAACAGGACGATCGCCAGCAGGAAGCCGAGACCGCCGGTGATGCCGTAAACGGTGGACTCGATGAAGTTGTAGTTGTTCTGAACGTTCAGAAGAACGACGCCGAGTACGGCGCAGTTGGTGGTGATAAGGGGCAGGTAAATGCCCAGTGCGGAATACAGGGAGGGTATCGACTTCTTCAGGAACATCTCAACGAACTGAACCAGCGCGGCGATGACCAGAATGAAGGTCAGGGTCTGGAGGAAGCCGAGGCTCAGAGGCTGGAGCACATAGTAGTCGACGACCCAGCAGATAGCGGAGGCAAGGCCCATAACGAAGGTTACCGCGAGACCCATGCCGACAGCAGTGTCGACCTTGCTCGAGCAGCCCAGGAAGGGGCAGCAGCCGAGGAACTGGGAGAAGATAAAGTTATTTATCAGGATGGCTCCCAGAGAAATGGAGAGGATACTTGTAAGCTGTTCCATTACTTAACGCCCTCCTTCTCTTTCTTTTCCTTTTTCTCCTTGGACTTGCGCAGAGCATACTGCATCACGGCGATCAGAACGCCGAGAGTGAGGAAGCCGCCGAAGGGCATGGTGAGCAGCTTTGCGCCGAACTCCTCGGGGAATATCTGCAGCCCGCTGCCGGTACCTATGACGCCGTCAACAGTATTAATGAGACCCTTGCCGAAGGAGCCGGAGCCCAGGAATTCACGGATAATGCACATGATGGTCAGGACGATGGTGTAGCCCAGGCCCTGGAAGATGCCGTCGAGTGCGGAGGCGCCGATGGTGTTCTTTGCGGCGAATGCCTCGGCGCGGCCGATTATGATGCAGTTAACGACGATCAGGGGGATGAACACGCCCAGCGACTCGCTCAGCGCAGGGATATAAGCCTGCAGTAGGAGGTCGACGATTGTGACGAAGCCCGCGATGATAACCACGAAAACTGCGATGCGGATGTCATTGGGGATGACCTTGCGCATTGCGGAAATAACGATGTTGCAGCAGGTCAGGATGACCAGAACGGATATGCCCATGCCGATGCCGTTGAAGAGCATCGTGGTGATTGCCATGGTGGAGCACATACCGAGGAGCTGAACCAGAACGGGGTTATTGGTGATAAGGCCGTCCCTGAATTGTTTTTTGATATTCATTGTCTGACCTCCTTAACCCAAAGTTTCAACAGCGGCGATAGCATCTCTTACCGCGGTGCAGACCGCTTTGGAGGTGATGGTCGCGCCGGTTATGGCTTCGACGGAGCCGCCGTCCTTGGTGACCTTGGCCTGATCGGCGCTCAGCCCGGGGAACTGGTCCTTGAAGAAATCGTCGTTTGCCTTGGAGCCGAGGCCGCTGGTCTCGGAGCTGGAGATGATGGAGATGCCGTTGCAGGTGAGGTCGGCGTTGACGCCGATGGCCACGGTTATCATGCCCTGCGAGCCGGACACCTCGGACTCGACGACCCAGTTGCCGCCGTCGGTTTTGAATATCTTCTTCGCGGTGGAGTCTTCATTATTGAACTCCACTTCCTCATAGGAGTTAAACTCCATGACCGCGCCGTATGCCTCGGCGGTCTTTTTTGCGTTATAGTCGGCGATGCGATCCTTGGTCACCATATCGGTGAGGCCGAGGACGCCGGCAACTACCGCGGAGACGAGCAGCAGGATGAATGTGAGCTTTAAGATCTTTTTCATTACGCCTTTGCCTCCTTTGCTGCCTTCTTGGCCGCCTTGAGGTCTTCCTTCGTCACGCCGAACTGGCGGCCGCGGGTACCCTTGTCGATAGCCCATGCGCACAGGTTCATGATGAGGATAGCGAAGGAAACGCCCTCGGGGAAGCCGCCGAAATAGCGGATGAGAACGGTCAGAGCGCCGCAGCCGAAGCCGTAGAGGAGCTGGCCGTTGAGCGTTACGGGGCTTGAGGAGTAGTCGGTCGCCATGAAGATGGCGCCGAGGAACAGGCCGCCGGAGAGCAGGTTATACAGCATCCAATCCACATTGGAGTAGCCGCCTCTGGGGAAAATGAAGGTCAGAACGGCCACGGTGCCGATGAAGGCAACGGGGATGCGCCAGTTGATGACCTTGCGTGCCAGCAGCCAGATGCCGCCGATAAGAAGCGCGGCTGCGCTGACTTCGCCCAGCGAGCCGGGCAGACCGATACCGGTGAACATCTGCATGAGATCAAATCCGGAAGCCGTGACGTCGCCGCCGGCCTTGAGGATGCTCAGCGGAGTCGCCATGGTAACGCCGTCGATGGTCCATTTGGTCATGGTCGAGGTCCATGAGAAGAACAGGAAGGCGCGGCCGGCCAGAGCGGGGTTTAAGAAGTTCTTGCCGATGCCGCCGTAAAGCTGCTTTACGATAACGATGGCGAAGAACGCGCCGACGACGGGCATCCACAGGGGAGCGTCAACGGGCATGCACAGCACCAGCAGGATGCCGGTGACGCAGGCGGAGAGATCTCCGATGGAGCTGGGCTTCTTCATGAGCTTGCGGTAGCCCCACTCGAAGAACACGGAGGCGACCACGGACACGGCGATAAGCGCCAGAGCCTTGAAGCCGAACTGCCACACCGCGAAGATCATCGCGGGGGCAAGGCCGATGATGACGTCCAGCATCACGCGGGAGGTATCGGTCTTTGTCCTTACCTGAGGCTGGTAGGAAGCGTCAAAGGTGTATTCTTTCTGTATCACTTTTTCTCAGCCTCCTTTGCTGCGGCTTCCGCCCTTGCTTTTTCCTCGGCCGCCTTCGCGGCAAAGAGGAGCTTCGCGGTTTTGAAGGAGTGGGTCAGCGGCATTCTGCCGGGGCAGTTGAAAGAGCAGCTTCCGCACTCGAAGCAGTCAAGAATGTGGTACTTCTTCATATTCTCGAAGTCGCCCTTCTTGAAATACATATACATATACACGGGCTCAAGACCCATGGGGCATACGGTAATGCACTTACCGCAGCGGATGCAGGTGGGGTTCTCAACGGTCCTGTCCTCTTCCTCGGTGAAGAACAGGATGCCGGCGGTACCCTTGATGTTCACGGCGTCGAGGCTGGTCGCGATAAGACCCATCATGGGTCCGCCGAGGACAATCTTCTTGGGGGTCTTTACAAAGCCGCCGCACTGCTCAACTATGTACCTGAAGGGGGTGCCGATGCGGCACTGCAGATTGTAGGGCTTGTTTATGGCCGAGCCGCCGACGGTGAGTATACGCTCATAGCAGGGGATGCCGAGATAGCATGCCTTGTAGATGGCGTAGGCGGTCTGTGTGCTGACAACGTTGCAGCCGACGCCCGCGGGCAGTCCGCCGGGCTTTACCTCGCGGTTTGTGATCGCCTTGATCTGCATTTTCTCAGCGCCCTGAGGATACTTGACCTCCTCGGGAACTATCTCAACGCCGTACTGCGCGGGATTTTTGGAGTTGAGCAGCTCGATGGCGTCCATCTTGTTTTTCTCAATTCCGTAATAGGCCTTATCAAGGCCGCTGGCTATGCGCGCAAGCTCAATACCCTTGAGCAGCTCCTCGGGATGCAGTCTCATCGTCCAATGGTCGCCGTTAAGGTAGGGCTCGCACTCTGCGCCGTTTATGATGAGAGTGTCCACCTTGCCGAGGCCGCCTCTGATCTTGAAGGCTGTGGGGAACATAGCGCCGCCCATACCCACTATGCCCGCTTCACGCAGACGTGCGAGTATGGCTTCGGGGTTTTTCAGCTCTTCTTCAGTGAGAGGAGCCATATCGGTGCAGGGGGTATCCTGGTAGTCGTTTTCGATTACGACTGCCATGATCATATCGCCCAGCGGATGGGGCCTGGGCTCAACTGCTACGACCTTGCCTGAGACGGGAGAATGCACGGGGGCGGAAACAGGGGCGGGATTTTCGCCGATCTTCTGGCCCATTGTTACATAGTCACCGACCGCTACGAGCGGCTGGCAGGGTGCGCCGATGTGCTGTGCCATCGGGATAATGACCTGGGGGGGCGGAGTTACGACTATTACAGGCTCATCCGGAGCTTTCATATAATCGGGATGTACGCCGCCACGAAATTTATAGGGCATTTGCATCACCTCTCTATTTTATGACAAGCTTAAATATAACATAAACTATGTTTTGTGTCTACAATCTATGACTCGTTTTTTATCAGTTTTTTGTGATTTTTAGCACTTATTTATGATAAATGATTAACAATTGCACGAAATTGAGCGCAAAATCCGCTTCTTTGTGGAAAATTTATCAATATTGTCAATTACAGGCGGCGCGTTGAATTTGGGACTTACCAAACCCGCCGGTATGTTGTATACTATACTAAAATATTATAGCGACGGAGGACAGCCTATGCTTACACCTTGGGGCGAAAAGCTCGACAAAAACAACATACTGCCGGAGTATCCCCGGCCTCAGATGAGACGCAGCTCATTCATAAACTTAAACGGTGAGTGGGACTATGCCTTCACGGCAGCCGGCGAAAAGCAGCCGGAAAAATGGCAGGGCAAGATACTTGTACCCTTCTCCCCCGAGAGCGAGCTTTCGGGAGTAGGCAGGCGGCTCATGCCCGACGAATATCTGTGGTACCGCAGAGACTGGGTAAGACCCGAGGACATGAGCGGAAGGGTGATCCTGCATTTCGGTGCCGTTGACCAGAGCTGCACCGTGTACATCAACGGGCTGCGCGCCTACAGGCACCGCGGCGGCTATCTGCCCTTTGAGTTCGACGCGACGGGCTTTCTGTCAAAGGAGGTAAACGAGCTGTCTCTGAGCGTAAGGGACGTTTCCGACACCTCATTCCACAGCCGCGGCAAGCAGAGTTCCTCCCGCGGCGGCATCTGGTACACGCCTCAGAGCGGCATCTGGCAGAGCGTCTGGGCCGAGTGCATACCCAGAGACTGCGTAAAAAAGCTGCGCATAACCCCGAATTTCGACGGCGCTTACGTCGAGGTCTCGGCGGATACCGTCGGCGAGAGCAAGGCCTCTGCCTTATTCGACGGGCAGCTCTATCCCCTGCCCGCAAAGATCCCCGTACCCGATTTTGAGCCGTGGACGCCGGAAAACCCCAAGCTCTATGATTTTTCCGTTGTCTGCGGCGAGGATAAGGTCGACAGCTATTTCGCCATGCGCAAATTCTCCGTTGAGACCGACGGCAAGGGCGTGAAGCGGCTTTTCCTCAACGGCAGACCATATTTCCACAACGGTCTGCTCGATCAGGGCTACTGGTCCGACGGTATGTACACCGCGCCCTCCGACGAGGCGCTCATTTTCGACATCCAGACCGCGAAGGACATGGGCTTCAATATGCTGCGCAAGCACATAAAGGTAGAGCCCCTGCGCTGGTACTATCACTGCGACCGTCTCGGTATGCTGGTATGGCAGGATATGATAAACGGCGGAGGGCAGTATAACCCCGCGGTCATCTCCGCTCCGCTCGTCACGGGCATACATCTGAGCGACAAGAACCATAGGCTCTTTGCCCGCGGAGACATGGAGGGCCGCGTTGAGTATGAGACAGAGCTCAACGAGATGATCGAGCTGCTGTACAACTGCCCCTGCATCGCCATGTGGGTGCCCTTCAACGAGGGCTGGGGCCAGTTCGACGCGGCGCGCATCGCCGAGAAGATCGCCAACGCCGATCCCACCCGCACGATAGATCACGCCTCCGGCTGGCACGACCAGAAGATCGGCGATACAAAGAGCCTGCATGTATACTTTAAAAAATATGACTTCAAGCCCGATAAGCTGGGCCGCGCGGTACTGCTGAGCGAGTTCGGCGGATATAACCTGCGCTGCGCGGGGCACAGCTTCAGCGAAAAGGATTTCGGCTACAAAAAATTCAAGTCCGAAAAGGAGCTTATTAAGGCCCTTGACGAGCTCTACGGCAGGCAGATAAAGCCCGCGCACGAAAAGGGGCTCGCCGCCGCAGTGTACACTCAGCTTTCCGACGTGGAGGATGAAGTCAACGGATTGATAACATATGACCGCAAAGTGGTGAAAATAAATCCGGATATTGTGCGCAAAATCGTAAAAGTGGATTAACATTAAAAAGCAGCGGCTTGACAAGCCGCTGCTTTTTACCATATATCCTTATTGCTCACGCTCTTGCTGATCACCGGGCTCCTCGCAGTACAGCTCTTCACATTCACACTGTGCCTCCGCCAGTATGTTCATCGCTTTTTCTGTGGCTCTGAACATTGTTAAATACAATTCTTTATAGTCTATCATTTTCTCACCCTTTGGTCTTAAGCATATTTGACATTCACAAGATGTCATAATTGTTCTCATATTATCATACAATTGCTCTGATGACAAGCACAAAATGTCAAACAGGGGTAAATGTATGTTTATAAATAAATCTCCCGACGGCAGGAACAACATATGCGGAATAAAGGTCGCTCTGCTCAGGAAAGCCGAGGGCGTCTCACAGCGCGAGCTGGCGGACAGGCTGCAGCGGCTCGGGCTCGACGTCGACAAAAACGCCGTCCAGCGCATAGAGTCCGGACAGCGTTTTGTTACGGATATTGAGCTTGGATATCTGGCGAAGGCGTTCGGGATAAGTCCAGCCGACTTTTTCTGAAAACAGGCTCAGCCCTGTTCCCTTATTTTTCTTTTCCAGCATTTATGGCACATTGCAATATAGCTGTCGTTGCCGCCCAGAAAGACCTGAGCGCCCTCGGTCACGATTCGCCCCGTCCCGTCTATCCTTGCGTTGACGGTGGCCTTTCTGCCGCACTCGCAGACGGTCTTTATCTCGGTTATTGAGTCGGCAAGCTCCATGAGCCTTCTTGCGCCGGGAAAGAAATGGGTCAGAAAATCGGTGCGCAGGCCGAAGCACAAAACGGGTATGTCTTCGTCGTCTACCAGGCCGCGGAGCTGGTCTATCTGCTCGGGTGTGAAAAACTGCGCCTCATCGGCTATTATAACGTCGTGCTTTTCCAGCTTTGCGTATTCCCCGGCTATATTCTGCTCGGGAGTTATGATCTGCGCCGAGCGCTGCAGGCCGATGCGACTTTTTATGATATCGGCACCGTCCCTTGTGTCCACGCTCGGCTTTATGAGCCAAACGCTCATGCCCAGCTCTTCGTAGTTAAACTGCGTTATCAGCGCCTGCGCGGATTTCGAGGAACCCATTGCGCCGTACTTGAAATATAACTTTGCCATTGCCGTCTCCTAAAATGTATATAGCTCTTTATTTTGCAAGATGCGCCCGCACCCGCTCGATGACCATTTCAAGCGCCACCTGGTTATGGCCGCCCTCGGGGATGATAATGTCCGCCTTGCGCTTGGAGGGCTCGACGAATTGCTCGTGCATGGGCTTTACGGTGCTCAGGTATTGATTGACAACGCTGTCAAGGCTGCGACCGCGGTCACGCACGTCGCGCACTATGCGGCGGAGGATGCGGACGTCCGCGTCGGTGTCGACGTAGATCTTGATGTCCATAAGCTCGCACAGCTCGATGCTCTGAAAAATGAGGATGCCCTCGACGATGATGACCTTCGCCGGCCTTACCGTTATGGTCTTGTCCGACCGGTCATGGATGGTGTAATCATATGTAGGGCAGCGGATAGCCTCCCCCCTGCGGAGCTTCTTCAGGTCGGATATCAGCAGCTCCGTGTCGAACGCGTCGGGATGGTCGTAGTTAAGGCGGCTGCGTTCTTCATAGTTCATGTTATGGTGCGCCTTGTAGTAATTATCATGATAGATGACGCTGACGTTGCCGCCGAAGCTCTGCATGATCTTCCTTGTGATTGTGGTCTTGCCGCTGCCGGTGCCTCCGGCAATTCCTATAACGATAATATCGCTCATAGCCCATACTCCCGCATTATATTGTTTTCATCTACATATTATCACACATTTCCTCCGCTTGCAATTCGCTTATGCCCCTTGCGGCTTTATTTTTATCAAGCCTTGACTGGAGCAGGGCACACCGTTATAATTTAATCAAAAAAATACTTGTATAAGGAGATGCAGCAAATGTCTATCCCCACCCCCCACATCGCAGCCAGGAAAGAGGACATCGCAAAAACCGTTCTTATGCCCGGCGACCCCCTGCGAGCAAAGTTCATAGCCGAGACCTTCCTTGAAAACCCTGTGCTCGTGAACAACGTCCGCGGCGTTCAGGGGCACACCGGCACCTGGAAGGGCGTTCCGGTAACGGTTATGGCTTCCGGCATGGGCATCCCCGCCATCGGCATATACAGCTGGGAGCTTTTTAATTTCTACGATGTTGACAATATAATCCGCATCGGCTCTGCCGGAGCCCTGCGCGACGATCTTAAGCTCATGGATATCGTGGCCGGGCAGGGCGCCTGCACCGATTCAAATTACGCGCACCAGTTCGAGCTGAACGGCACCTTCGCCCCCATCGCCGACTACACTCTTCTGAGCACCGCCGTCGAGACCGCAAAGGAGCACGGCGTTGACATGAAGGTCGGGAATATCCTCTCCGGCGACAACTTCTATTCCCCCGCCGGCATGGACAGCAGCGACAAGTGGCGCGACATGGGCGTCATGGCCGTTGAGATGGAGGCCGCCGGCCTTTACATGAACGCCGCGAGAGCCGGCAAACGCGCCCTGTGTATCTGCACTATCTCCGATCATATCTACCGCAGCGAGGCCCTGTCCAGCGAGGAAAGACAGTTGTCCTTCACGCAAATGATGGAGATCGCCCTCGACACGGCGGTCAAGATGGCCAATTATTAACGCACTATTAATTATAGGCTCATACCCCTGTATATTTGGGCAAACTGCCAAATTGTGCTTGATTTCACCTGCTGTTGAGTGCTATAATGCAGATGGTATGTGGCAGACATACCTGTCATTATTCAGTTAGCAAAAACTAAAATTTATACGGAGGAAAAAACATGAAAAGATTTCTCGCACTGATCCTTGCTCTCTGCATGGTATTTGCTCTCTGCGCATGCGGCGGCGACAAAGAACCTGCTGATGACAAGGATACCGACACCGAAGCTACCTACAAAGTAGCAATGATCACCGACTACGGTGACATCACCGACCAGTCCTTCAACCAGACCACCTATGAGGCCTGCAAGGAGTACTGCGACGCAAACAGTGTAGACTTCAACTACTTCAAGCCCGCTTCCGACTCCGACGCTGACCGCGTTGCAATGATCGACAAGGCTATCGCTGACGGCTACAACGTCATCGTAATGCCCGGCTTTGCATTCGCAAACGCTGTCAAGGAGACCGTCGGCAACTACCCCGATGCTAAGTTCGTTGCTCTGGACGTCGGCGCCGACGGCCTCGGCGCTGACTTCGAGGTTCCCGCAAACCTGTACTGCGCAGTATACCAGGAAGAGCTCTGCGGCTATATGGCAGGCTACGCTGCCGTTAAGCTCGGTTACAAGCAGCTCGGCTTCCTCGGCGGTATGGCAGTTCCCGCAGTCGTTCGTTACGGCTATGGCTTCCTGCAGGGCGTTGACGCTGCTGCAGCAGAGCTGGGCATCGCCGACCAGGTCAGCGTAAAGTACGTATACGGCAACACCTTCGGACCTAACCCCGCAGTCAAGGCAGTTATGGACACCTGGTTCAACGGCGGTACTGAGGTCGTCTTCGCTTGCGGCGGCGGCATCTACATCTCCGCAGCAGAGGCCGCTCAGGCTGCAGGCGCAAAGCTCATCGGCGTTGACGTTGACCAGTCCGGCATCATCGACTCCAACTACGGCGAAGGCATGACCGTTACCTCCGCAATGAAGGGCCTTGCTCCCACCGTCAAGACCGTTCTCACCGCTATCGCAGAGGACAAGTGGGCTGACTTCGGCGGCAAGATCGATACTCTGGGCCTCGTTTCCGAGAATCCTGAAGAGAACTACGTTCAGATCCCCATGACCACCCAGTTCGGCGACGGCTTCTCCGCTGACGACTACAAGGCACTCGTTGCCGATATGTTCAACGGCGTTATCAAGGTCGACAACAGCGCAGACACCGAAAATCTGCCTGAGGTTGCTGTCAAGGTCGAGACCTTCGACAACATCCTGTAATTCAAAATTACAACCCACAGAGCAGACGGGAATACCCCGTCTGCTTTTTTATGCTTTTTTCCTCAAAATATTTTAATTTACAGCATTTTTAAATTGCAATGCTCCCTGACCTATTGTATAATTAACACAATATTTGCAATTAAACAGATACGAAAGGGGAGATACGGGGTTTGGAACAGGAATATGCAATTGAAATGCTGCATATAACAAAACGCTTCCCGGGCATTGTTGCCAACGACGACATTACCCTTCAGCTCAAAAAGGGTGAAATCCATGCGTTGCTGGGTGAAAACGGCGCGGGAAAGAGTACGCTTATGAGCGTTCTGTTCGGGCTCTATCAGGCGGAGGAGGGCACGATCAAAAAAGACGGCGTTGAGGTTAAGATACAAGACCCCAACGACGCAAACGCCCTCGGCATAGGAATGGTGCATCAGCACTTCAAGCTGGTCGAATGCTTCTCAGTTCTCGACAACATCATTCTCGGCGTTGAGCCGGCGTCAAAGCTCGGTATGCTTAAAAAGTCAGAGGCAAGGCAGAAGATACTTGAGCTAAGCGACAGGTACGGTCTGCGCGTCGATCCCGATGCGCTCATCGAGGATATCACCGTCGGTATGCAGCAGCGCACAGAGATCCTCAAAATGCTCTACCGCGATAACGAGATTCTTATTTTCGACGAGCCCACCGCGGTCCTCACTCCGCAGGAGATCGAGGAGCTCATGCAGATCATGCGAAACCTTGCGAAAGAGGGCAAGAGCATCCTCTTCATTTCCCACAAGCTCAATGAAATCATGGATGTCGCCGACCGCTGCACCGTTCTGCGCAAGGGCAGGTACATCGGCACAGTCGAGATAAAAAGCACTACCAAGGAGGAGCTCTCGCGCATGATGGTCGGCCGTGACGTTGAGTTCGCGGTCCATAAGGATGAGAGAAAGCCCGGCGAGGTCATCCTCGACGTCGAGGGACTCACCGTTGCCTCCAAGGTGCACCACAACGACGCGGTAAAGAACGTTTCCTTCCGGGTCCGCGCCGGAGAGATCGTCTGCATTGCGGGCATCGACGGCAACGGCCAAACGGAGCTGGTCTACGGTCTCACCGGACTCGAGCCCCTGAAGGCCGGCAAGATCACGCTCTGCGGCAACGATATTACCCGCGCCTCGATACGCTCCCGCAACACCCACGGTATGAGCCACATTCCGGAGGACAGGCACAAGCACGGTCTGGTTCTGGACTACTCTCTGGAGTACAACATGGTGCTTCAGCGTTATTTCGAGCCCGAGTTTGTTTCAAAGGCCGGCTTCCTCAGACGGAAAAACATCCGCGAATATTCCGACAGGCTCATCGAGCAGTACGACGTCCGCTCCGGACAGGGTTCCGTTACCATCGCCCGCAGTATGTCCGGCGGCAACCAGCAGAAGGCCATAGTCGCCCGCGAGATCGACAAGGATCCTCAGCTTCTGGTGGCCGTGCAGCCCACCCGCGGTCTTGACGTCGGCGCTATCGAATACATACACAAGCAGCTCGTCGCGCAGCGCGACGCAGGACGCGCGGTCCTGCTCGTCTCGCTGGAGCTGGACGAGGTCATGAGCGTCCCCGACCGCATCCTCGTTATGTACGAGGGTGAGATCGTCGGTGAACTCGACCCGAAGAAAACCACCGTTGAGGAGCTGGGTCTTTATATGTCCGGTGCAAAGAGAGGAGCAGAACATGAATAAAGAAAAACGCTCCATACTCAATAACGACGGCATCCAGTCCTTTATCGCCTCCATAATATGCATCATTCTCGGCCTGCTGCTGGGGTATATCGTCCTTCTGTTCATTAACCCGGAAGGCGCCGGTGAAGCGATAACAAGCCTCGTTAAGAACTACTTCAACTACCCCAATTCCGCTGTTGCTCTTAAATATTTCGGCAACACGCTTGTCAAGTCCGCTCCCCTGCTGATGTGCTCGCTATCTATCCTGTTTGCTTACAAGGTCGGCCTGTTCAACATCGGCGTTGCCGGTCAGTACGCGGCCGGCGCGGGTCTTGCGCTGTACGCCGCGCTTGCATGGCAGCTCCCCTGGTGGGTATGCCTCCTCATCGCTACACTTGCGGGTGCGTTGCTCGGCACTGTCAGCGGTGTCCTCAAGTCCTACTGCAATGTCAATGAGGTCATCTCAGGCATCATGCTCAACTGGATAACCCTCTATGCGATGAATGACCTGCTTTCGGCTGTCAAGGAGTCCACCAGCCCCTACACCGTACATATCAGAACCGTAAACACCGATGCGCTCATCCCCACGCTGGGTCTTGACAAGCTGTTCAGCAACAACCAGTATGTCACCATAGCGATACCCATCACGGTCATCATAGCGATACTGGTGTACATAGTGATGGAGAAGACCAAATTTGGCTATGAGCTCAAGGCCACGGGCTTTAACAAAAACGCGGCAAAATACTGCGGCATGGCCGAAAAGCGCAACACGATACTGACGCTGCTTATCGGCGGCGCTCTCGCTGGTCTCGGCGCGGGTCTGTTCTACCTCACGGGCTTTGAGCAGTGGTCCTGCGGCCAGTCCGCTGTCCCCGCCATGGGCTTCAACGGCATCGCCGCCGCCTTCCTCGGCGGACTGAACCCCATCGGCTCCATTTTCTCCTCGTACTTTATCCAGCATATCACCGTCGGCGGCGCGTATGTCGACAAAAGTATGTACTGCTCCCAGATCTCAGACCTTATATCCTCGATCATTATTTACCTCTGCGGTTTCGTTCTGTTCATGAAATTCGCCATGAGCCGCATAGCTGCAAGGCGTGAGGAAAAGGCCATGGAAAAAGCAAAAGCTCAGATTGAAAGCGAGTCTGCGGAAGGAGGCAACGAATAATGACATTACTTATCCAGTACACTATTCTTTACGCCTCCGTACTTATCCTCGTTGCTCTCGGCGGCTGCTTCTCAGAGCACTCGGGCGTTATAAACCTCGGTCTCGAGGGCATCATGGTCATGGGCGCTCTCGGCGGCGCGCTCACGATGAAGTATCTTGCCGGTTATCCCTCCGTGGTTATCGTTCTGCTGACCATTCTGGCTGCGGCTCTTTCCGGACTTATCTTCTCGGCTCTGCTGGGTGTGGCCTGCATAAACTTCAAGGCCGACCAGACGATCGTCGGTACGGCGCTTAATATGCTCGGTCTTGCTGCAGCTACCGTTATCGTCAAGGCGATCAACACCGCAGAAAATCCCGACAACGTCTCCTCCACCGTTCAGTATATCGCTCAGAAGAAGTCCTTCCTCGTGAGTATCGGGGGCTTCGACTTCAACTGGATGATGCTGGTCGCCGCGATCGCGCTTGTGCTCGCCTTCGTTGTGCTGTATAAGACCCGCTTCGGTCTGCGTCTGATGGCCTGCGGCGAGCACCCCCAGGCTGCCGACTCCGTGGGCATCAACGTCTATAAAATGCGCTGGTCGGGCGTTCTTATTTCCGGATTGCTCGGCGGCCTCGGCGGCATCATGTATATCATCGCAGGCGCGAGCGAATGGAAATTCGAATCCGGTGTCGCGGGCTTCGGCTTCCTGTCGCTGGCCGTTATGATCTTCGGTCAGTGGAAGCCCCACCGCATCGCCCTTGCGGCGCTGCTGTTCGGCCTGTTCCGCGCACTGGCAAGCGTCTACTCAGGCTTTGACTTCCTGCTGGATCTGCACATCTCGGGCTCGATATACAAGATGATGCCCTATATCATCTCCCTTATCGTTCTCGCCCTCACCTCCAAGAGCTCCAGAGCTCCGAAGGCCGAAGGCATACCGTACGAAAAAGGACAGCGATAGTCATATACGCAAAAAATTCGCACAGGCAAAGCCTGTGCGAATTTTTTATACATCTATGCCATTGTGCCAACGGATATGACGCCGTATGTCAGCAGCAAAACTATTATCCCTGCGGCGATCACTCCCATTGTTATCGCCGGAAGCGCTCTTTTAAGGCGCATATCCAGCAGCGATGCCACCAGAGCGCCGGTCCATGCGCCCGTGCCCGGCAGCGGGATAGCCACAAGGATGAACAGGCCCCAGAAGCTGTATCGCTGGACGGTCTTCGCCTTCGCAGCTCCCTTGCGCTCCAGCCAGCCGGTGAATCTCACGAGTATGCCGTGCTTTTTCAGCCAGTCTATGATATGTCTCGTAAGCAGGATGAGCGCAGGTATCGGCAGCATATTGCCGACGATTCCCACTGCAAAGGCGAGCCATGGGTCAAGCCCCGCCGCAACGCCGACGGGTATAGCGCCCCTTATCTCAAGTACCGGCAGCATCGCCGTGAAAAGTGTTTTTAGTACCTCTGAAAGCATATTTGTCCCCGCCGCTCAGAATTTGGCCATTGCCTCCCGGCAATAGTGGTTGAAGCGGCGTTCCCGCTCGAGGCTTGAGCTGTCCATATGTCCGGGATAGACCTCATAGTCGCCCTCCAGCTCACATATCTTTTTCAGCGAGCGCATCTCCTCGCGCATACTGCCGCCGGGCAGGTCTGCCCTGCCGCAGCTTCCTCTGAACAGGGTATCGCCCGTGAAAAGTGCCCCGCCGCAAATGAGGCACACGCTTCCGGGAGTGTGGCCGGGAGTTGCCAGCACCTTGAACTCAAGTCCCGCTTCAACGATGATATCTCCGTCGTCATAGTATTTTCCGCCCTCGGGCATTTTGTACTTCATCCCGCTCTTGCCGACCTCGTAGCCCTCGTCGCGGGGATTGATATACAAAGCGCAGCCGGTCTGCTCCAAGATCTCATTCACTGCGCCGACGTGGTCGAAGTGGCCGTGCGTCAGCATGATAGCCTCACATCTGAGACGGTTTGACTCTATATAGTCCATTATGGCGTTGCTCTCGTCGCCCGGGTCTATTACGACGCAGGCAAGCGTTTCCTCGTTTACAACGACGTAGCAGTTCGTTTCAAGCTGCCCTACCGGTATGGTTTTAATGTTCATATCAAAGCTCCCTTGTATCCAGAATGATCGTTACCGGGCCGTCGTTGACGGAGCTGACCTTCATCTCCGCGCCGAATTCGCCCGTTCCGACCTTGAAGCCGCGCTCGCGGCATTCCTCAATGACTTTTTCGTAAAGCGGTATCGCCTTCTCCGGACGCGCCGCCTTTGAAAAGCCCGGCCTGCGCGACTTGCAGTCGGCAAACAGAGTGAACTGGCTTATGATAAGCAGCTCGGCCCCCGCGTCGGCGGGATTGACGTTCATCTTCCCCGCCTCGTCTTCAAATATCCGCAGACCGCATATCTTATCGGCGATCTTTACCGCTTCCTTCTCCTCATCGTCGGCATGAACGCCCAGGAGGACGAGAAAGCCCTTTCCGATGCTGCTTTTTACCGCCCCGTCTATCGCTACCGAAGCGCTGTCGACCCTTGTAAGAACCGCTCTCATTTTTTTCCTCCGTTTCTGTTGACCTCGACCACGCCCGGCAGAGCGGCAAGCTTATTGATGATGGCTTTCAGCTCATCCAGCCCCGTTGTCTCAAGCGTGATGTTGACGATCGACTTATCGCCGGTGTCGCGGGCATTTATGGTACGCACCTTGGTGTTGAGGGTGTTGAAGATCGTCGCAATGTCCATTATCAGGCCGCTCCGCTCGCGTGATACCACCGTTATGGCAGTTGCGTAGCTCTCCTTAATCTCGTCGGCCCAGCTGACGCTTATCCAACGTCCGATGTCCTCGGGGGTGAATTCCCGGCGGGCGTAATTGGCGCAGTCGGTTCGGTGGATGGACACGCCCTGGCCGCGGGTGATATAGCCGACGATGTCGTCGCCCGGTATGGGCGTACAGCAGCGAGAGAATTTGATAAGGCAGTTATCAAGCCCTTCGACCAGTACGCCGTGGACGGGCTTCATGTTTTTCCTTGCCTGATTTTCCCTGCGCTCGGCGGCCTCAGTAACTTTTTCAATGACGGTCTTCTTGCCGCTGACGTGGTGCAGCCGCGCAAGCTCGTCCTTCATTCGGTTGACAGCCCTCGTGGCCGCCATGCCGCCGTAGCCGATGGCGGCGTACATCTCGTCAAGGCTCGAATAGGATACTTTTTTCAGAAGCTGCGGGAGTATTTCCTCGTCGGTGATATCCTCCATCCGCAGTCCCTTGTTCTTAAGTTCCGATTCGAACATCGCGCGGCCGCGCTCGATGTTCTCCTCGCGCCGCTCCTTTTTGAACCACTGCTTTATCTTGGTTCTCGCCGAACCGCTTTTGGCGATATTGAGCCAGTCGCGGCTTGGTCCGGCGGCGTTTTTTGCAGTGCGCACCTCGACGATATCGCCGTTTTGCAGAACGTAGTCGAAGTTCACGATGCGGCCGTTGACGGAGGCGCCGACCATGCTGTTGCCGACGGCGGAGTGTATGCTGTAGGCAAAATCTATGGGCGTTGCGCCGGCGGGCAGATTTATGACGTCGCCCTTGGGCGAGAACACGAACACCTCGTCGGCGAACATATCTATCTTCAAATTATGGAAAAAGTCCGTCGCATCCGACTCCTGCTGGCTCTCCAGCAGCCTTCGTACCCACGCGAATTTTTCCTCGTCGCCGGTCTTTACTCCGGAATCGCCGATCTTGTACTTCCAGTGCGCGGCGATGCCGTATTCGGCGGTGCGGTGCATATCCCATGTGCGGATCTGAACCTCAAAAGGTATGCCCTCGGAGCCGATGACCGTCGTGTGAACGCTCTGATACATATTGGGCTTCGGGGTGGAGATATAGTCCTTGAATCGACCGGGCACGGGCTTGAACATATCGTGGATAATGCCCAGAACATTGTAGCAGTCGGGGATGGTGTCCACGATGACGCGAAAGGCGCACAGGTCGAAAATGCCGTTTATATCCAGCTTCTGGGCGTACATCTTGCGGTAAATGCTGTATATATGCTTTATGCGGCTGTAGACCGTGACCTGCAGTCCCTCGTCCTCGAGGCGCTTTTTCATCTTGGTCTCCATGTTCTGCATGAAGCTTTTCAGAGTATCCATGCGGGACTCAAGAGTCTTCATGATCTCATTGTAGCCCGTGGGGTCGAGATACATGAGAGCAAGGTCCTCCAGCTCCCACTTGGCCTTCTGCATACCGAGGCGGTGGGCGATGGGCGCATAGATCTCCATCGTCTCAAGGGATTTTATGCGCTGTTTTTCCTCGGTCTGATAGGCCATGGTGCGCATATTGTGCAGACGGTCGGCGATCTTGATGAGGATAACGCGGATGTCCTTGGCCATAGCCATGAGCATCTTGCGCAGGTTCTCCATCTGCTCGTCTTCCTTGCTGGTGTACTGAACGCGGGTCAGCTTGGTGACGCCCTCAACGATATTCGCTACTGGCTCTCCGAACTGCCGAGCAATGTCCTGATAGGTAAGCTGCGTGTCCTCGATAACGTCGTGAAGCAGGGCGGCGACGATGGAGTCCTCGTCCAGACCCATGTCCACGGCTATGTCCGCAGCCGCGACGCAGTGAGTCACATACGGCGAACCGTCGCGCCGAAGCTGCCCCGAGTGGGCAAGACGCGCCATTGCATAGGCAGCCTCGATCCTGCCCATATCCATGTCCATGCCGCTGTCCGCTATTTTCTTGCTAAGTGCTTCAAACTGCTCGTCCGGATCGGGTATTTTGTTTTCGGATTCTTTTTCTGCCATTATAAACGTCTCGCTTTCAAGCGTTTTATAAGCTTTGAGTCCTCTAAGTTGACCTTTCTGGTTCCTGATACTATCCTCGCTCCGAACACAGAGCCCGGTACCGCAGCGTGAAGCAGTCCCAGCTCGCTGAGCGCCAGAAGACAGATGCAGAAGCGCTCCGGCTCAAGGCCGTGAGGGCATTGACGGATAACTCCGTCAATATCCGACGCCACCGTACCTCCGGCAGACTGCAGCCTGCGCCACGCCTTCACGAAGGCGCTGCGGTCGGGGCAGTAGGGCGCGGCCTCCATGATGGGCATTTCCTTCAGTATCCTCGCGCACAGCGGCCGCGGGTCATGCCGCCTTACCGCCGTCACCTGGAGCTGTACGCTGCTGCGAAATCTGAATTCGTTTATCTGCGGGGTAAAGGCAATGTCAACGCAGTCCCCCGCGCCGAGCCCCAACTCGGCCTCGGTGTGGGAAAAGAATACGCATTCAAAGCCGCAGCCCTTGAATCTTATATTAAGGCGCAGGTGCTTGCCGCCGCCGATGGTTGCAACTCTGTCGAGCTTCGCGCCGGATATGCACATAATGGGCTTGGGGTTGCCGCTGCCGAAGGGCTCGAGCAGCGAAAGAGCCTCAACGCCGTCCATGCTCAGCATTTTGGGGTCAATGATCTCGATATCGCAGTTCAGGGTCGGCAGCTCCTCGGGCTTGTTTTGCCTGTAATACTCTCCGAAAGCGCGGCAGAATTCCCGAAGCTTGTCACGCTTTATGTTGAGCCCTGCGGCCAGGGCGTGCCCGCCGAAGCCCTCAAGGTAGTCCGAGCACGCGGACAGGGCTTCAAAAAGGTTGAAGCCTCCGTAGCTTCGGCAGGAGCCCTTGCCCTTTTCCCCGTCAAGGCATATCATTACCGTCGGCAGCGAATACTGCTCGGCGAGCTTGGATGCGGCGATGCCGATGACCCCCTGATGCCACTTTTCGCTGGCAAGTACGATGGGGGCATCCGGGCTCTTGCCGTCCATCATGCCGGAGGCGTCGTCCCAGATCTCCGTTTCAAGAAGCTGTCTGCGGCGGTTGAGCTCGCACAGCTGGGATGCAAGCCTGTTGGCCTCTGTCTCATCATCCGTCATGAGCAGCCTGCTCGCAACGGGAACGCAGCCCAGCCTGCCCGCGGCGTTGAGCCGGGGGGCAATGGTAAAGCCGATCGTGGAGGAGGATATTTTTTTGTCCGCGGCGCCTGACTCCCTCAGGAGCGCCGCGATGCCCGGGCGTGAGGTCTGCCCTATCATGCCGAGCCCCATGCGGACGATATAGCGGTTCTCGCCTGTCAGGGGCACCACGTCCGCAACCGTACCTATCGCGGCAAGGTCGGCATATTGCCGGACTACCTCCGCGTCGTTGCCCTCCACCGCGCATACAAGCTTGAGCGCAACGCCGACCCCGGCCAGATCCTTGTTAGGATAATCGCAGCCGTCCTGCTTTGGATCGATGACCGCTATCGCCTCGGGCAGAGCCTGTTCGCGGCATTCGTGATGGTCGGTTATTATGAGATCGACTCCGACATCTCTTGCATGCTTTGCCTCGTCCACCGCGGTTATTCCGCAGTCGACGCTGATAATGAGGCTGACGCCCTTTCTTTTAAGACTGTCGATAGCCGTGTTGTTAAGGCCGTAGCCCTCCTCGATCCTGTCGGGTATATAGGGGCAGCAGTCAATTCCGCGGCTGCGCAGCCAGTCCGTCAGCAGGCAGGTAGCCGTTATCCCGTCAACGTCGTAATCGCCGTAAACGGCAATGGTCTCCCCCGCCGTAAATGCCGCCTTTATCCGCCGCACCGCCTTGTCCATATCCTTCATGCGCATGGGGTCTATAAGGATATCGGCTCCGCCGTGCAGAAACCGCCTGGCTTCCTCGGCGGTGGTGATACCGCGAATATTCAGCATCGCCGCCAGCAGAGGCGGATACCCCTCCGCCAGCAGCGCCGCGGGTATCTCATGCGAGCGCTCTGAAATTTTCCATTTGCTGTAATTCATTCATAAACACTACTTCATAATTATATTATATTAGAATATAATATCAAAATTAAGCGCAGAGCGCAAGGGCAAGGGAAGCTTTTCCGTAATTATTGACATTCATCTGCCGTAATGCTAAAATAATTGCGCTGTTAATTATGTGCCGGTGTGGTGGAATGGTAGACACGGCGGACTTAAAATCCTCTGATGCTCGCATCGTGCCGGTTCGAGTCCGGCCACCGGCACCACGTCGTCGCGGACTGCATATCGTTCGCGACGACGTTTTATTCTTCAATGCAAACGTCATCTCTCACTCATTCCGTCGCTCCTCCTTTCCGCAATAAGCTCCGCGCACTTTTGATAGTGCGCGGAGCTTTTTTACGTATTACGTATTCATATAACCGCCCTGCTGTTTCATTGCCGAACCGCGCGTTTTTTGGCGATATCATTCGTATCCAGCGTTTTCTTAAAAACGACAAATCTGTCGTAAAGATACTCTGTGGATAGATTTAGCACCATATTTATTCCTGTTACAAGGTATTCATTCCACGCAAGCCCCTCGGCAAGATAATTTCCGAGCACGGTCGTCACAGGCGTGAACACGCAGTAGTACAGGAACACGAGCAGCATCGCCTTGGGAACGTTGTTTGCGCTGCGGAACGTGAACCTGCGGTTTAATGTGAAATTCCACAGGACCGGCAGTACGAGCGCGATAAGATAGCACGGCCAATATGACCAGCCGCTGAGCTCATTGAGCAGACTGAACGAGCCCAGCTCTATGACTCCCGCCGAAGCGGAAAAAGCCGTGAATTTCAGAATGCGCAATACTTCTTTTTTCTGTTGTTTTCCGTAATCAATTGCTTTCTTTCAGTTTATAAAAGGATAGTTTATTCATACATTTTGTCGAGCTCGGCCTCGACATAGTCAAACTTCTTTACCCTTGGGTTTTTTATCACCCTGCCGCGGTCGATACCGTCGCGTATTCTCGAGTCGATATTGCTCAGTCCTCCGACGGTGCGTATCGTTGTGACGCCGCTCATAAGCTCCGTGCGTGCAAATTTATAGCACAAGGCATAAACAGCAGTCCGTGTAACTATATTTGGGATGAGGAGATTCACGGTTTTCGCGTTCTGCTTTTTTGTATGGTTCTGCATACCCGAGCCAGGCAGATGAACATGCAGATTTATAAGCCCGGGCATGAGATACCGCCCCTCAAGGTCGATGGTTTTCACCTTACCGAAGCTGCACGCTTAGCCGGAGATCACCGCTATCTTCCCGTTCTCGACCGGCACCGACATTCCCCGCCGCGGCTCCATATTCTCGTTACCGTCCAGCAGCGCCGCGTTTATCAGCGCATATCTCATTAAGCTCCCTCCTTGGCAGGCAGGCTTATTATACACTCCCTCCTGTCCTCATCAAGTGTTACTGAATTAACAAATTGTTAAGCGAGTTAATGTCATTCTTCAAAATATATTAACAGTTTGTCTTCAAACCCTGCTGCTTTTTGTATTATTTCACGCGGCATATGAACAAACCATTACCAAAACCGTGTAAAACGTATAAGTTTATGTAAAGACATTGCTCCGCCGCGTTAAGCTTCAGTTAATTTGACGGCGTAAGTATTGAAATCGATTTTTTAACAATTAGAATTGACCTATAGGCGTTAAACCAAATATTAAAGGAGAGAAAGTTATGGAAAACAATCGCGCTTCCTTTGGCTCCAACTTTGGCTTCATCATGGCTGCTGTCGGTTCTGCAGTCGGTCTGGGCAACATTTGGGGCTTCCCGTATAAGATGGGTCTGAACGGCGGCTTTGCCTTCCTGGTCGTCTATCTTGTACTTGCAATCTTCGTTGGCCTTGCCGTTATGGTCGGCGAATTTACCATCGGCCGCAAGACCGGTATGAGCCCTGTTGCGGCTTACAGAAAGCTCAGCAAGAAGTTCACCTGGATGGGCTACATGGCAGTTATAGTGCCGTTCCTGATCCTCTGCTTCTACTTCGTCCTCGGCGGCATGGTCATGCGCTACGCTTTAAGCTACCTGACCGCCATCTTCGGATGGAACACCTGGGGCGTTGAAGATGTGACCACCTTCTTCGGCACCTTCATCCTCAACGGCGGACAGATGATACTCTGGACCGCGATCTTCATTGCTCTTAACGCCATAATCGTCGCGGCGGGCGTCGGCGGCGGTATCGAAAAGTTCTGCAATATCGGTATGCCCGCGCTGTTCGTTATGCTCATCATCGTTATCGTTTACGTCGCCGTTCAGCCCGGTGCAATGGACGGCTACAAGTTCATGTTCGGCTGGAACGTCGAGCCTCTTAAGGAAGACTTCCTCGGCGTTCTGAAGACCGCAGCAGGCCAGATGTTCTTCTCCCTGTCGCTCGGCATGGGCGCCATGATAACCTACGGCTCCTACCTGCAGAAGAAGGAAAGCATCCAGAAGAACGCAGTTATAGTCGTTATCTGCGATACCCTCGTCGCCATCATGGCCGGCATGATCGTTATGCCCGCCTGCTACGCCTTCCTCGGCGGCAACACCACCAGCGGCCCCGGACTGCTCTTCGCCTCCATGCAGCAGGTATTCCACAACATGGGCTACATAGGCAACATCATGGGCTTCC
>SAMEA3663269__coassemble_186_pt1 | contig 22755 bp, 17 predicted proteins | sample SAMEA3663269__metabat2_high_PE_030 | metagenome-assembled genome bin SAMEA3663269 (sample SAMEA3663269) | pig gut metagenome | biome: pig gut; feature: pig-associated habitat; material: faeces | place: China | collected 2013
TGCGGGATTTTTTATAAATGCCTGCGGGTTTCTCTTACTTTTTACAGAGTTTACAACTATAATTATAAAAGCCGTCCGGAAGGACGGCTTTTATCTACAGAAAGGAAATAATCAGCGCTCATCGATTGGCACATATGCCACTTTTTTTGCGGTGGCATGATAGGCCGGACGCATAATGCGGTGGCATGTGGCGGCCTCTTCTATTCTATGCGCGCACCAGCCGGCAATACGGGCTGTGGCGAAAAGAGGGGTAAACAGCTCGCGGGGAATGCCTAACATGTCATATACAAGGCCGGAATACAGGTCAACATTGGCACAAATGGGGGTAGTGGTATGTTTGCGGTGGGCGATCTCCGCAGAACCCAGCCGCTCCACACTTTCGATAAGTCGGAAATCCTCCATACGGCCCCACTTTTCCGCTAAAGTACGGGCATATTTTTTTATAAGTACGGCACGCGGGTCGGACAGGGTATACACCGCGTGCCCCAAGCCATATAGCTTACCGGAGCGATCAAAGGCCTCTCCGTCCAGAATAAGACGCAAATGACGGACGATTTCTTCATCGTCCTTCAGATCGGACACATGCTCACGGATGTCATCGATCATTGCCAGCGCCTTACCGTTGGCGCCGCCGTGAAGCGGCCCCTTCAGGGAGCACACAGCGCCTGCGATGGCACTGTAGGTATCCGTACCGGTGGAGCTGAGAGAGCGGCAGGTAAAGGTGGAGTTGTTGCCGCCGCCGTGTTCGGCGTGGAGGATCAGCATCAGGTCAAGAAGCTGTGCCTCCTCCGGCGTGTATGCCTTATTCGGCCGCAGCATCCGGAGAAAATTCTCCGACACTGAAAGCTCCGGCCTGGGATTATGGACGTACAGTGATTTGTGGTCGTAATGGTGCCGCTTGGCGGCATAGGCGGTAGCGACGATGCCGGGGAATCTGGCGATAAGCTGAATGGCCTGCAGCACCAGATGCTCAATGGAATTATCCTCCGGTGCATCGTCATAGTTGTACAGGGCAAGTACACAGCGGGGCAGTACGTTCATAACATTGCTGCCGGAGACCTTGAGTATCATATCCTCAAAAAAACCGTCGGGCAGAGGCCGGGCTTCGGCGAGGATCATGTCAAAGCATGCCTTCTGCTCAGCGGTGGGCAGTTTGCCCATTAGCAGCAGATAGGCCACCTCTTCAAAGCCAAAGGTACCGTTTTTCTGGTGAGTGTCGGTAATATCGTTTACATCTATGCCCCTATAATAGAGATGCCCGGGTATGGGAGTCTTTTCCCCGTCGTCCAAATAGTAGCCCTGAACGGAACCGATCTGCGTGACACCGATTAGTACGCCGGTACCGTCCTCATTGCGCAGGCCGCGCTTGACAGACAGCTTGCGGTAAGCCTCCTTATCGATGGTATAGGCGCTGTTGATATCGTTGCACAAAAGCTGTGTATACTGTGTCAGCAATGCGGGATCATTAGACATGATGGGGATCTCCTTTTTTGTTGGTGAGGCCATTATAGGTCTATAGCTCACAAAATGCAAGAGCTTTTTGCTAAACTTGCAAAAAATTAATATCCGGCCCCAATAAAAAGCGATAATTAGGCATCTATTGCAAGAAAGCAATGAAAAATATTCAAATAACTATTGCGTATGCCAAAAGCCTGTGCTATACTTCAACCTATGTATTGGACAAAACGGCGTAAGAGAGGAAATGGCGATATGATTAGATTGCATGAGGGCGGCGTTTTCTGGCATAACGGAAAACCGGTAGTGGCGAAGACGGAAAGCTGCCGGGAAAGCGGAACCTTGCTAACTATGGCCGCAGGCATAATGCTTGCCCATAACACATCAGGCGACAGCGGCGCCCTGAGACTTAAATTCGACAGTTTGATCTCCCACGACATCACTTATGTGGGTATCATCCAAACTGCAAAGGCATCGGGACTGGAGAAATTTCCGCTGCCCTATGTGATGACCAACTGCCACAACAGCTTGTGCGCTGTGGGCGGTACTATAAACGAGGATGACCATGTGTTCGGTCTCAGCGCCGCGAAAAAATACGGCGGCATCTATGTCCCTGCCAACCAGGCGGTGATCCACCAGTACGCCCGTGAGATGATGGCAGGCTGCGGAAGGATGATCCTGGGCAGCGACAGCCATACCCGTTACGGAGCCATAGGCACCATGGGTGTCGGCGAGGGTGGGCCGGAGCTTGTAAAGCAGCTTTTAGGCCGTACCTATGATCTGACCCGCCCGCAGGTGGTGCTCGTGTACCTAACCGGCAGCCCACGTCAGGGAGTTGGCCCGCATGATGTGGCGATCGCCCTGTGCGGAGCCACCTATAAAAACAATTTTGTGAAGAACAAGGTGCTGGAGTTCGCCGGTCCCGGTGTTGCCAACCTGTCCGTAGACTATCGCATTGGTATTGATGTGATGACCACCGAGACTGCCTGCCTCTCCTCTGTATGGGAAACCGATAAAAAGGTGGAGGAATATCTGACCATACGTGGCCGCGCCGGAGATTACCGGAAGCTGCAGCCTGCTGAAGGCGCCTATTACGACGCTATGGTGACCATAGACCTTGACAAGGTAGAGCCTATGGCGGCACTGCCCTTCCACCCGTCTGAGGCATATACGATCCATGAGCTGCAGAAAAACGCAGGAGATATCCTCAGAGAGGCGGAGAAACGGGCCAGCTTCGGCGATCTGAAGCTTGACCTGTGCAGCAAGGTGGTAAACGGGAAGGTGATGATCGATCAGGGCATCATCGCAGGCTGTGCCGGCGGTATGTACGATAATATCGCCGAGGCCGCCGCGATATTGAAGGGACATGATGTTGGTAACGGTTATTTCTCCCTGTCCGTGTATCCCCCAAGTGTGTCCGTTAATCTGGAGCTTATCAAAAACGGCGTTCAGCAGACGCTGCTGGAAAGCGGCGCTCTCTTTAAGCCTTGCTTCTGCGGCCCCTGCTTCGGTGCGGGCGATGTGCCTTCCTGCGGCAGCCTGTCCGCCCGGCACACTACCCGAAACTTCCCCAACAGGGAGGGCTCAAAACCTGCTGACGGTCAGGTGGCCGGCGTCATGCTTATGGACGCTCGCTCCATCGCCGCCACCGCCCGAAATCACGGTGTATTGACTGCTGCCACCGATGTGGACTATACCGCTCCTGCTGCCACGGCCTACGGCTTTGACGGCAGCGTGTACGGTAAGCGGGTTTACCTCGGCTTCGGCAAGGCGGATAAGACGGCAGAGCTTCGTTTCGGCCCCAATATCACCGAGTGGCCGTCCATCCCCGCCCTCGGAGACGATCTGCTTCTGCGCCTGGACGCAATCATCCATGATGAGGTCACAACAACCGATGAGCTGATCCCTTCAGGCGATGCCTCCTCCTATCGCTCCAATCCGCGTAAGCTGGCAACATTCACTCTGTCCCGACGTGAGCCGGAGTATGTGAAGCGAACTGCCGTGACCCGCAGCCTCACCACCGCCGACCTTCACGACGTGTGGGAAAAGCTGGGCATATCCGGTGAGAATGTGCAGATCGGCTCCACTATCTTTGCCCACAAGCCCGGCGACGGCTCTGCCCGTGAGCAGGCCGCCTCGTGCCAACGTATTCTGGGCGGATGTGCAAATATTTGCTATGAATACGCCACTAAGCGCTATCGCAGTAACTGCATCAACTGGGGCATGGTGCCGTTTACGCTGGACGCCGGCGTGGAGTTTCCCTATGCCACCGGAGACTTTGTATATGTCCCCGGTGTACGGCAGGCGGTGCTCTCCGGCGCATCAGATATTCCCGCAAAAGTGGTGGCTGCTGACGGCGTCCACGATGTGATGCTGCATATTGCTGCCCTCACCGATGAGGAAAAGCAGATCATTGCGGACGGCTGCCTGATGAACTACTACGCCGCCCATAAGGAGTAAGACATGGAAAAGATCAAGATGATAAACCCCATCGTAGAGATGGACGGCGACGAAATGACCCGTATCCTCTGGCATGCCGTCAAGGATACGCTGATCCATCCATTTGTGGAACTTAAAACGGTATACTATGATCTGGGCTTGCCCAACCGGGACAAGACCGGCGACCAGGTGACTGTTGACGCTGCCAATGCGATCAAAGAGTGGCGGGTAGGTGTGAAATGCGCCACAATTACCCCAAATGCCCAGCGGCTGGAGGAGTATAATCTGCACCGTATGTGGAAGAGTCCAAATGGTACAATCCGCTCAATTCTGGACGGCACCGTGTTCCGTACGCCTATTCTGCTCAACCGTATCAAACCGGTGGTAAGGACGTGGAAAAAGCCCATCACCATTGCCCGGCACGCCTACGGTGATGTGTACAAGAATGTGGAGTACCGTGTTCCCGGCGCCGGTAAAGCGGAGCTTGTGTTCACTGACGCAAGCGGAAAGGAGACCTTCCGGCAGGAGGTGTTCTCCTTTAGGGGAGCCGGCGTTGTGCAGGGTATGCACAACACTGACAAATCCATCCACTCCTTTGCCCACGCCTGCTTTAAGTATGCACTGTCCGTGGGACAGGATCTGTGGTTCTCGGCTAAGGACACCATTTCCAAGCAGTACGACCAGACTTTTAAAGATATCTTCGCTGAGATTTACGAGAGTGACTATAAGTCACAGTTCGAGGCAAAGGGCATAACCTACTTCTATACTCTTATCGATGATGCGGTGGCCCGTGTCTTTCGCAGTGAGGGCGGCTTCGTCTGGGCCTGTAAAAACTATGACGGTGATGTGATGAGCGATATGCTTTCCACCGCCTTCGGTTCTCTGGCCATGATGACAAGTGTTCTGGTCTCTCCGGACGGAAACTACGAGTTTGAGGCGGCTCACGGCACGATCACACGCCACTACTACCGGTATCTGAAGGGGGAGACACCCTCCTCCAACCCGGTGGCGACCATTTTTGCCTGGAGCGGAGCCCTGCGCAAGCGGGGAGAGCTGGACGGCAGTGAGGACCTTGTAGCCTTCAGCGAGCGATTGGAGAAAGCCACCATTGACGTCTTGGAGAGCGGTGTGATGACCGGAGACCTGGCCCTTCTGTGTAAGGGACAGAGCGATGTCAGGAGTGTCAGCTATACCGAATTTCTGTGCGCCATTGCAGAAAAGCTGTATTAAAATAAAACTTTGACCGAAAAAATCGGCACCCTCTTGGGTGCCGATTTTTGCTTCTAAAAATTATTATCAGTGTTTGCCGTGAAGGGGATAGTGTATGTGCAGAAGCTCATGCTCTCTGCCGCAGAGGAGTTCTGCGATGCTCTTTAGCGCGGGGTTCTGTTCCGATGACTTGAGCTCGCACTGCCTGTCGGCATTGAATATGCCTTCATTGCGCTTTGCTTTCTGCGCGTTGCAGGCGGGCGGCTGTCCGCCGCCGCCGATGCAGCCGTTCGGGCAGGCCATGACCTCGATGAAGTGGAAGAACTCCTCACCGCTCTCGACCTTTTCGATGAGCTTATCGGCATTGCCGAGGCCGTTTGCGACCGCAATGCGGAGCGTGGTATCGCCAGCCGTGACCTCAAATGCCTTTATTCCTTCAAGTCCGCGTACGCCGCACTCGGCGACCGATGCGATCTCCTCCTCGGTGCATGCGCCGAGAACATGGCGGATGACCGCTTCCGTTACGCCGCCGGTAACGCCGAAGATAACACCGGCTCCCGTGTACGGAGCGAACGGAGCGTCCGGCTCGGTTTCGGGCAGACTTTTGAAATCAATGCCGGCCTCTTTTATCATGCTCACAAGCTCCTGAGTCGTGAGCACAAGATCAATGAGCCGCTCGCAGTCCTTTTCAAGCTCGGGGCGCTGCGCCTCAGCCTTCTTTGCGGTGCAGGGCATTATTGCAACGGAGAATATATGTTCGCCTCTGAAGTACCTGCGGATAATGGCGCCGAACATTTCCATGGGTGAACCGCACGTCGATACCTGCGGCATGAGATTCGGATGCTTATTTTCAACGTGCTTTATCCAGCCCGGGCAGCAGGAGGTGAACATCGGCAGCTTGGCGCCCGACTCAAGCTTGTGCAGGAATTCCGCCGATTCCTCCATGATGGTGAGGTCCGCGGTGAGCGAAGTGTCGAAGACATAGTCCGCGCCGAGACGCTTGAGCGCCGTAACGATCTTACCCATGACAGGCTCCGTGGCGGGGATACCGAATTCCTCGCCCACTCCTACTCTGACGGCGGGGGCGACCTGTACGGCCACCTTCTTTGTCTTGTCAAACAGCGCCTTGCGCATTGCGGGAATTTCGTTCTTTATCGTGATAGCGGCCGTTGGGCACACGGCGGCGCATTGTCCGCAGCCGACGCACTGTGTGTCGGCAAGCTTGTCGCCGAAGCCGCAGGATATATACGCCTCGCTGCCGCGCTCGGCGAAATCGATGACATGGATATTCTGGACCTCGGTGCACATACGCACGCATTTACCGCAGAGAATGCACTTGGAAGGATCGCGCACGATGCTGGGGGAGGTGTCGTCAACAGGCTCCTGGCTGTAATGCAGAGGAAAGTCCACGGCGTCAACTCCGTAGCGGCGCGCGTATTCCTGCAGGCTGCACTTGCCGGACTTGTTGCAGGTGGTGCATTCGGCTCTGTGGCGCGACAGCAGCATTTCGAGTATCATGCGGCGGTGCTCGGTAAGAGCCTCGGTGAAGGTTTTTATCGATAGGCCTTCCCTCGGTATCATGGTGCAGGCGGTGTCGATCTTGCCGCGCTCATCCTCGACTATGCACATACGGCAGCCGCCGTATATCGATAGATTCTCGCAGTAGCAGAGATTGGGAATGTCAATGCCGTTTTTGCGTGCCACCTCGAGCACATTGCGCTCATTTTCAAATTCGCAGCTTATACCGTCTATTATCATACGTTTCATCGGCTCAAACCTCCTTGATGGCGCGCACCGGACACAGCTGCATACACAGACCGCAGTGCAGGCACTTCTTCTTGTCTACTACATGCGGGACGCGAACGGCGCCGGTTATCGCATCGCCCGGGCAGTTCATCTTGCACTTGCCGCAGCCGATGCAGACGTCAGGATCGATCCAGTAGTGGGTGAGACCGGAGCACTGTCCCGCAGGGCAGACTTCATCCACGATGTGAGCTACATATTCGTCGCGGAAATACTTCAGAGTGCTCAAAACGGGGTTAGTCGCAGTCTTGCCGAGGCCGCACAGCGAGCAGGTATGAACGGTCTTTGCAATTTTCTCAAGTCTGTCGAGATCCTTGAGCTCGCCCTGACCCTTGGTTATACCCTCAAGTATGCGCAGCATTTCGGGTATACCTTCACGGCAGGTCGTACACTTGCCGCAGGATTCATTTTTAGTGAAGTTCATGAAGAAGCGCGCGATCTCGACCATGCAGGTGTCGTCGCCCATGACGACAAGTCCGCCGGAGCCAATTATCGCACCGACTTCCTTGAGAGAGTCAAAATCGAGAGGAAGATCGAGATGCTCCTCAGTGAGGCAGCCGCCCGATGGGCCGCCTATCTGTACGGCTTTGAACTTTCCGGTCTTGGTACCGCCGCCGATATCAAAGATTATCTGACGCAGCGTCGTGCCGAGAGGCACCTCTATAAGACCGGTGTGCTTGATATTGCCCGTCAGGGCGAAAGCCTTGGTACCGTAGTTGCCTTCCGTGCCTATCGAGCGGTACCATTCGGCGCCGCGGCTTATGATGGGCGGAACATTTGCAAAGGTCTCGACATTGTTAAGAACTGTGGGGGAGGCCAGGAGACCGGCGTCGACGGTGCGGGGCGGCTTTGTCCTCGGCATGCCGCGGTGGCTCTCGATAGAGGCCGTGAGCGCGGAGCCCTCTCCGCAGACGAACGCTCCGGCGCCCTTGCTGATATGCAGATGGAAGCTCTTGCCGGAACCTAAAATGTTGTCGCCGAGTATGCCGTGTTCCTCATCGTCCTTGATGGCGAGCTTCAGCCTTTCGACCGCGAGAGGATATTCGGCTCGGACATAGATATAGCCCTCAGTTGCGCCGCAGGCTATGCCCGCGATTATCATGCCCTCTATCATCCTGTGAGGATCGCCCTCCATGACAGAACGGTCCATGAATGCGCCGGGGTCGCCCTCGTCGCCGTTGCAGACTATATACTTCTGAGGGGCGTCCTTGTGTGCGGCAACCTGCGCCCACTTTTTGCCGGCGGGGAAGCCGCCGCCGCCTCTGCCGCGGAGTACGGAGTCGGATATTTCCTTAATGATATCCTCAGGCTGCATATCAAAAAGCGCCTTTTCAAGGGCGGAATAACCGCCGACAGCTATGTATTCCTCGACGCTCTCTGCGTTTATATGTCCGCAGTGCTCGAGAGCAACACGGGTCTGCTGGCGATAGAAGGGGATATCCTCCTGACGGGAGTATGCTTTTTTATCCTGATGATAAACAAGACGGTCAATGACTTCATCATTGAGGATGGTCTTTTCTATTATTTCCTCACAATCCTCGACCTGAACTTTTATGTAAAGAAGGCCCATCGGCTCGATACGCATAAGCGGCCCCATCTCGCAGAAGCCATGGCATCCGCTGTGCTTTAAGCCGACCGCATCGCCGTGCGGTTCATGCTCCAGCCTGACGTCGACCTTGAGCCCCTTCGCCTCCATGAGCTCCTGCATCTTTGCGTAGACATTGCGTGAGCCGCCGGCAACACAGCCTGAGCCGCCGCATATAACTACCTGTTTGTACTGTGAGGCGAGAGAATTCTTATACAGCTGCCTGCAGCGTGCAAGCTCCGCTCTGGAAGTTATCTTCATGTCTTTTCAGCCTCCTTCAGAGAAGCGATAAGCTCGCGTGCTTTCTTGGGGGTCATAGCGGGATGGACAACGTCATTAACGGTGCAAACGGGAGCAAGCCCGCAGGCTCCGAGACACGAAACGCGCTCAACGGTAAAAAGCATATCGTCGCTGGTTTTGTTCTCGGCACTTGTACCCGTTTCGCGGTAAAGGACTTCCTGGACCTCGTCGGATTTGCGAACATGACATGCAGTTCCGTTGCAGCATTTGATGATGTACTTGCCTTTGGGCTCAAGGGAGAAGTTCTCGTAGAATGTTGCAACGCCGTAGATGTCGGATTTGCTCACGCCAAGCCTGCCCGCAACATATGTCAGAGCATCCTCGGGAAGATAGCGGATCTCCCTCTGAATGTCCTGCATTATTGCAATCATCTTAAGCTTGTCGCAATTATGCTCATCCAAGATACGGTCGAGCATTTTTGTGTCAGCTTTCATCTATGCCTCCTTATAAAGTAATAATGAATGGCGACAAATACAAAAATGTGTATTGTCTTTATAAAGAAATTATACAAACACACATAAACAATGTCAATATGTTAACGATAATTAATTCACAATTTGTGTTAAATTACTAAACACTACAAGCTTTGAACATAAAAAATTCCCGTTCAAATTGAACGGGAATTTTTTATGTCTTACTGTTCGTTTTCGGTTCCGAGGTAACTTGTCAGCAACTCGTGCATGAGCTCGTCTCTGTCAATGCGGCAGATAAGGCTGCGTGCATTGTTGTAATTTGTGATGTAGGTCGGGTCCTCGGAAAGAATGTATCCGACAAGCTGGTTAATAGGATTGTAACCTTTAACCTTCAGAGAATTGTATACGGACGACAGAATTTCTCTCATCTCGGTCTTGCTGTCGATAACTGTGAACTTCCTTGTTATGTCTTCCATAATTAATCCCTCCTCGGTCAAAATAGATTTCTTGCTATCATTATAACCAGTTTATGCGTGATTGTAAAGGAAATATGCGTTAAATGATCATTCAGACGCTAAATTCCGGGCGTTTTATCTTATAATTGCGCCGAAGCTCTGTTCCAGAGCCGTCAGAACGGCCTTCATTGTCTCCTCAGCGTGATCGTCGGTCAGGGTCTGGTCGTCGGACCTCATGGTGAGGGAGAAGGCGACGGATTTTTTACCCGGGGCGATATGGCTGCCGGTGTAGATATCAAACAGGCTGCAGCCCTTGAGATATTCTCCGCCTGATGTCATGATACAGTCGATGAGCCTTGCGACCGGTATGGAGATGTCGCAGACTACGGCGATGTCGCGGGTGACGGCGGGGAACTTGGGCAGCGGAGTGTATACGGGATCCTCACCGCGGGCGAGCATGAGCTCGTCGAGAGCAAGCTCCGCGCAGTAAAATTCCGCGTCCACGCCGTAATTGGCGGCGACGAGAGGATGGATCTGACCGAACACTCCGATGCAGTCGGAGCCTGCCCAGACAGTAGCGCAGCGGCCGGGATGATAGGAGGGGTTATCGGCGCAGGCTTCAAAGTGCACATCCTTTGCGCGGATATCCTTCATAACGGCTTCAATAAGCCCCTTTAGCCCGAAGAAGTTTGCATTGGTACCGTAGGTTCCGAGGGTGAGCATCTTTGATTCGACCGCAAGCCCGTCCTCGCCGCCGAGCTGGTATATCCTGCCCAGCTCATAGAGTCTGGCGGCCTTGTTGCGGTAGTTGTAGTTGCGGGTCAGGATCTCCAGCATGGAGGGCAGCGTGGTGGTGCGCATGATGGAGGTGTCCTCGCCCAGGGGGTTGAGAATCCTGAAGCTCTTGCGCCTCGGATCGTCGGAGGCCCAGCGGATCTTATCGTAATAGGAGGGGGAGATGAAGGAGTAGGTTATGATTTCGTCATAACCTGCGGCGCGGCAGAGAGAGCCGAGCTGCTGCTCAAGAAGCTGCTCATCGGAGTAGCCGCCGAGCGTGCTCTCGCCGTGAACGAGCGTGCAGGGAATGTTGTTGTATCCGAAGAAGCGCGCTACCTCCTCGGCAAGGTCTGAGTAGTGCTCGACATCCGCTCTCCATGAGGGAACGCTGACGGTCTCGCCGTTAACGCCGAACTGAAGACTTCTGAGAATCTCCTGCATTCTGGCAACGGGAACATCAGTGCCGAGCAGAGCGTTGACCTTATCCGGACGCAGAGCAAGAACGGTGGGCTCGGGCAGCTTGTTAACAACGTCTATTACTCCGTCCACGACCTCGCCGGCGCCAAGCATCTCCACCAGCTCGCAGGCGCGGTTGACCGCGGGCAGGGTGTTCATGGGGTCGAGACCCTTTTCAAACTTCGCGGAGGCCTCGGTGCGCATGCCGAGCGCAAGAGCTCCCTTGCGGATGCAGGTGCCGTCAAAGTTAGCCGACTCGAACACAACGTCCACGGAATCGGAAACGATCTCGCTGTTCTCGCCGCCCATGATGCCGGCAAGGCCGACGGCACGGGTATCGTCGGCGATGACGAGCATATTGCTGGTGAGCTTTCTTACGTTTCCGTCGAGAGTCGTGAGCTCCTCGCCGTCCCCGGCGCGGCGGACGATTATCTTGCCGCCCTTGACATAGCGATAGTCAAAAGCGTGCATGGGCTGCCCGTATTCCATCATGACGTAGTTAGTGATATCGACGATGTTGTTAATGGGTCTGACGCCCATGGCTCTGAGACGCTCGCGCATCCATTTGGGTGAGGGACCTATCCTTACATTGCGCACCATGCGCGCGGTGTAGCGGGGGCACAGCTCTTCGGCAGGTACCTCTACCTTGAGAAGCTCGTCGAGCCTGCCGTCCGCGCCGCCCTTTACCTCGGGCTCGTGGAGCTTCAGCTCCTTGCCGAAGGTAGCCGCAGCCTCGCGGGCAAGGCCGATAACGGAAAGACAGTCGGGGCGGTTGGGGGTTATCTCAAATTCGATAACGTGGTCGTCAGCGCCTATGACGGGCCTTATATCATCGCCGGGCTTCACGCCGTCCTCGTGCAGGACGAAGATGCCGTCGGAGATGCAGTGGGGGAATTCCGCCTGCTGTGCGCGCAGGTCATCGAGAGTGCATATGCTTGCGGCCTTGGTGTTGTATGCAACCATGTCGCCCTCGTGGATGTTCTGGCAATCGGTCTCCACATCTACAGTTGATGCACCGATATCGAGGGAGCATTTGTATACGTTCACGCCGACGGTCTCTACCGCAAGTGCTTTTGCGGCGACTACGGGGCCGAAAACCTTGTCACCGGCTTTGATATCCGCGGGTATAGAGGGCTTTTCGGCGTCCAGCGGATGATAATCGTTCAAAAGCGCGGCGGCTTTGATGACCGCGTAGGGGAAATCGCGCTCGTCAAGGTTAAGCTCCCTGAGAGAGCACAGCATACCGTTTGATAGTTCGCCGCGCAGCTTACCCTTGGTTATTTTCTTGCCGCCGGGCAGCGTCGAATTATGAAGAGCGGCGGGCACAAGATCGCCGGTGTGGATGTTCCAGGCGCCGGTGACGATCTGAACAGGCTCGTCCCCGCCGACGTCTATGCGGCATATCCACATATGGTCGGAGTTGGGGTGCCTTTCCAAGGAGAGTATCCTGCCGACAAGTACATTGTTGATCTCCGCGCCGAGATCCTCATATGTCTCGACCTTGGAGCCGGAGAGGGTCATGGCCTCTGCAAATTCGCGGTCGTCTATATCGCTGACGGAAACGCCGTCAACAAACTCTGTGAGCCATTTTCTGCTTAAATTCATCGTCTTATCCTCCCTTTAGAACTGCTCCAAGAAGCGGACGTCGTTTTCAAATATGAGACGCAGGTCGGAGATCTTAAAGCGCCTCATAGCAAGTCTTTCAAGGCCCATGCCGAAGGCCCAGCCGGTGTACTCCTCGCTGTCGATGCCGCTCATCTCAAGCACTCTCGGGTGTATCATTCCTGCGCCCAGGACTTCAATCCAGCCCTCGCCCTTGCAGGTGGGGCAGCCCTTGCCGCCGCACTTGTGGCACTGAACGTCCATCTCACAGCTCGGCTCGGTGAAGGGGAAATGGTGGGGGCGGAAGCGGGTCACTGTGCCCTCGCCAAAAAGCTGCTCCATAACAAGGTTCAGGGTTCCTTTGAGGTCGGCCATGGTAACGCCCTTGTCTATGACCATGCCCTCGACCTGATGGAACATGGGGGAGTGGGTCGCATCTACCTCATCCTTGCGGTAAACTCTGCCGGGAGCTACGATACGGATGGGAAGCTTCATGGTCTCCATAGCACGGACCTGCATGGGGCTTGTCTGTGAGCGGAGCATGACCCTGCTTTCCTCGTCAAAGTAGAAGGTGTCCGACCAATCACGGGAGGGGTGCCCCTCTCCGGCGTTTAACTTATCAAAGTTATATGAGGCAAGCTCCACCTCGGGACCGTCGAGCACAGTAAAACCCATGCCGACGAATATATCCTTAATCTCATCAAGCGCCTTGTACATGGGGTGCTTGTGTCCGAGCTTAAGTTCGTCGCCGGGGATGGTCACGTCGACCGCCTCAAGCTTCAGCCTTGCCTCAAGAGCCGCCGCCTCAAGCTTTGCGCGGGTAGTCTCAATGGAGCTCTCAAGCTCAGCTCTGAGCTGATTTGCAAGCTGTCCCATAATCGGCCGCTCCTCGGCGGAAAGCCTGCCCATCTGCTTGAGAATAGCCGTCAGCTCACCCTTTTTGCCGAGATATTTGATCCTTAGAGCTTCGAGGCTTTCCAGACTGTCAGCTTCAACAATAGCCTTCAGAGCCTTATCCTTAAGCTCCTGCATAAGTGCTTTCATTGTGTCTCTCCTTATTATCATTAGTTTTCAATAAAAAAATATAGCCTTGCGTCCCAAAGGGACGAAAGACTGCTCTTCCGCGGTACCACCCAAATTCGATGCTCATCGCGCTCTGTGGCTATAACGTAGCCGCCGCCGGGGATTGGCCGGAGCTCACGGGCGAACTGAATACCCGCACCACAGGCGGCTTACAGCCGGCGGCCGCCATTCTCTGAGTGGAACTTACGGTATTATCTTCCCGATCATTGCAATACAATAATATTTACTATGATATTAAAGCCCACATTGAGAGAAAAGTCAAGAGAAAATTTGACTAATGAAATGAGAACGTCTATAATATAATAAATCGAGGAGAGGAAGTCCATGATAAAAAAACTGCTTCCGCTAATGATAAGCCTCGTTTTGCTCTGCGGCTGCGCGGATAACGGCGAGGAAAGCTTCGATGAGTTTGCAGGGGGAGTCGCAGAAGCCGACACAGTTAGCTTCAGCGCCGATGTGCGTGCCGAATACAGCGATAAAACGGCTGAATTTACGCTCCGGTACGTCCAGAGACCGGAGAGCGCCGAGGTCGAGATAACCGAGCCCGAGACGATGGCGGGTATCAAGGCACACGTGACGGGAGACGCTCTGAGCCTCGAGTACGACGGCGCCATACTCGATATCGGCTCCTTCGGCGATACGGAGCTCAGCCCCATGTCGGCTCTGCCGCTGCTCGTGCGTTCCATGACAGACGCGCATATCGACATCACATGGCGCGAGGACGATATGATAGCCGCAAGGCTCGTGCCGTCGGACGATATGCTCGTAACGCTGTGGCTCAGCAGCGAGCTTGTGCCCCTGAACGCCGAAATAAGCTATAAGGAACAAACAGTAATATTCATTGAGATAAACGATTGGGAAGTTAACTGAAATGAACGATCTGCAAAAGAGGACCTGGGCTGAAGTGAGCCTGAACAATATTGAACACAATTACCGGTGCATAAGGAGCAGCCTGCCGGAGGGCACGAAGTTTCTCGGCATAGTTAAGGCCGACGCCTATGGCCACGGGGCTGTCGAGGTGGCAAAGCGCCTTGAAAAATGCGGCGCGGATTATCTCGCCATAGCCTGCCTCGACGAGGCTCTGGAGCTAAGGCGCAGCGGCGTTAATATGCCCATACTCATACTCGGACATACGCCGCCTGAGTATGTAAAAGACCTGCTCGACAATTCCCTTACCCAGACCGTATCCTGCGAAGCCAAGGCGGTCGAGTATTCAGAGGCTGCCCAGGCAATTGGCGGCACTTTGAAGATCCATATTAAGCTCGACACGGGTATGTCACGGCTCGGTTTTCTGTGTGCCGGCGGTTACTTTGACGAGGGCGTTAAGAACGTAGTGAGTACCTGCCGGATGCCTAATCTCGACGTTGAGGGCGTGTACACGCATTTTGCCGTCTCGGATTTTACCGACAAAGACAGCATGGAATATACTGCAAAGCAGTTTAAGCTTTTCTGCGATGTGATTACGGCCGCTGAGGAAAAGGGTGTTCACTTTGCCATCCGCCACTGCGCCAACAGCGGCGCGGTTATTAACCACCCGGGTATGATGCTGGATATGGTACGCCCCGGGCTGCTGCTTTACGGCTACGGCGACAACGGCAAGCTCGGCTTAAAGCCGGCCATGCGCATGTTAAGCACGATCAGTACCATTAAATACTACGAGCCGGATACCTGTATAAGCTACGGCAGACATTTTGTAACGAAAAAGCGCACCCGCATGGGCGTCGTCGCCGCAGGCTATGCCGACGGCCTGCCCTGGGCGGCGGCAAATAAATTTAGCTTCTTCACCGAGGGCGGCTTTGCGCCGCAGCGAGGTAATATCTGCATGGATATGTGCATGATAGACCTAAGCGACATACCCGGCGCCGCGGTCGGAAGCGAGGTCGAGCTCTTTGGAGAGAAGGCCTCGATCCTCGACCTTGCCGAGGCCGCCGGCACGATACCCTATGAGCTTCTGTGCGCCGTGTCCAAGCGCGTACCGAGAGTTTATATACCCTGATGTATAAAAATTGATTCACCGTGGGAGAATGTAATCAGCACACTACATAAAATGTAGCGGGCGACTATCATTCGGAGTGTGAATTAAATTGAGTATAGTCAAACGTGGAGATATCTATTATGCCGACTTGAGCCCCGTTGTGGGCTCGGAGCAGGGCGGTATGCGCCCGGTGCTCATAGTTCAGAACGACACCGGCAATAAACACAGCCCAACGGTTATTGCCGCTGCCATAACGAGTCAGACCGGCAAGGCACGGCTGCCCACCCATATTGAGCTGAACGCCCAGAGCGTCGGCTTGTCGCGGGACAGTGTGATCCTTTTGGAGCAGATACGGACTATCGACAAATCCCGCCTGCGCGAGCGCATGGGAAAGCTCGATGAAAATACCATGACAAAGGTCGACAACGCGATAGCGGTCAGCTTCGGCCTGTGAGATAAACGCCCTGAGACGACATCTCGGGGCGTTTTGCATATAGGAGGAAAGCGCGGCATGGATACATACCCGATCTATGTAGACGGCGATAAAAGAGGTGAGCTTAGAGTTTACACAGAAGGGCTGATGACCGTATTTGACGCCAGATGTGATAAAGCGAAGGGGTTTGTGAAGCTGTATGCCTTCGGCGCGGAAGGCAAAGCATACCTCGGCACGATGCAGCCGCAGGGCGGAGGGTTCAGACTTATAAGACGGCTGAGCCGCGCGGCACTCAGAAGCTTCCCTAAGAAGCTGGAATACGCGGCTGACAGCGAGGTGAAAACGCAGGAGCCGGAGCGGGACGGGGACATTTTATGGCGGCTCGGCCCCAAAGGCTGCCTTGTCGGCTGTGACGGCGAGAAAAATATGATCGCTATACCGGCGGACAGCGCAAGGCTCAAGGCGGGACGCGAACTGATAAGAGTGATCGAGGGGCGGGAATATATGATTTTCCCGGGAAAAAGAAAAATGTAATATATGTGGAAATTTACGCGCGTATGTGCTAAAATTATATCATTCATTTTCAGGAGGTAACGGCTATGCTGATGACTGATATAATAGTAAAAAAGCGCGACGGCTTTAAGCTCAGTGCGGACGAGATAGAATTCGTTGTGGACGGATACACAAAGGGCGAGATCCCCGACTACCAGATGTCGGCGCTGCTCATGGCGATCCTTATACGCGGTATGGACAGGGAGGAGACCCTTGAGCTGACCATGGCAATGATGCATTCCGGCGAAACTCTTGACCTGAGCGGCATAAAGGGCGTCAAGGCCGATAAGCATTCAACCGGCGGTGTCGGCGACAAAACCTCCCTGATACTTTGCCCGATGGTGGCGGCGCAGGGCGTGAAGATAGCCAAGATGTCCGGACGCGGTCTCGGTCATACCGGCGGCACAATAGACAAGCTCGAAAGCTTCCCCGGCTTCAACACCGGCATCTCCGAGGAGACCTTCATGGCAAATGTAAACGATTTCGGAATCGCCATCGCAGGTCAGACCGCCGACCTTGACCCCGCCGACAAGAAGATGTACGCTCTGCGCGACGTTACCGGCACCGTTCCCAGCATCCCTCTTATCGTCAGCTCCATCATGTCCAAGAAGCTCGCGGCGGGAGCCGACGTAATCGTGCTCGACGTAAAGAGCGGCAGCGGCTCATTCATGAAGACCGAAGACGATGCCATGGAGCTTGCAGAGAACCTGACGGCGGTCGGAAAAATGGCAGGCAAAAAGACCGTTGCGGTCATAACCGATATGGACGAGCCTCTGGGCAATGCAATAGGCAACGCGCTGGAGGTCAAGGAGGCCATCGAGGTCCTGCGCGGAGAGAAAAAGGGAGAGCTGCTCGAGCTGTGCCTGACTCTCGGAGCCTGCATACTGACAGAAGCGGGCATCGCGGAAAATGACGACGAAGCACGTCAAATGCTCATCCGCGGAATTGAGGACGGCTCTGCTCTCAATAAGCTTGCACAGCTCGTTGAAGGACAGGGCGGAGATAAAAACGCGGTATACAATACCGGACTGCTCCCGGCGGCGCCGGTGCGATACGAGGCGATATGCAAGCAGACGGGATATGTCAAGCACATTTCCGCCGCTGACGTGGGTCTTGTGTCCATGCATCTCGGCGGCGGCAGAGTCACCAAGGAAAGCGAGATCGACCTTTCCGTCGGCCTTATCCTTAATAAAAAGGTAGGCGACAGGGTAGAGGCGGGGGAGAGCCTCGGCACCATCCACGCCACCTCAATGGAAAAGGCCGAGCAGGCCGCGGAGCTTCTGCGCGGCTGCTACACGATAGTTCCCGACCCGGTGGAAAAACCCGCATTTATAAAAGGCATAGTAAGATAAACGGTAATAAACAAAGATCGGCAGCATGAAAAAACGTATGCTGTCGATCTTCTTTGTGTTTTATGGGTTATCATTCTGCCCGTATCAAATCCATGCGCAGACAACATGTACGACGACAGCCGCTGTCATCAACAGGGAATACCAGCGGTGCCAATACATTTTCTTCTTCACGTCTTTTGTCATGTGGCAGGCTACTATCAGAACGATGCTGATAATAAACGCCGCAAATCCGCTTACGATGAGCGCTGCCGGACTTGTTTTGATGAGTGAAAACCCGGTTATCATGTGCGCGATAGCCGCAAGAAAAAATATACCGCTTGCAGCTTCATGCAGCTTCATAAGAAAAGCGTTGAGACTAAAAAGGCGCAGCTTGCGCAGAGGGTATTTGATCACCAGAAGAATAAAGCAGACAAGTGCCGCTATTCCTGTGATGGTGTGAACGATGCTCATGATGCGGCCTCCTGAAAAGAGCAGATATTACGACTGATCTAATACCGGCATCATCCTGCCAAGGCAATGATGACAGCGGCGAATGAGGCAAGAATACCGAAAGCTATCTCACCGGCCCAGACCTTCCTGAGCTGAGCTTCGCTGACCGTAAAAGCGGTTTTCTTTGACTCGGCGATGGGCTGCGCAGGCTGCTCTGCATAGTTATCGGGATCGGCGCGCTCAAGCTCATCAAAGATCTCGTCGGCATTGTCGGACGGAGCACTTTCATTGGCCTTATGCTTCTTTATCGCGGGTATTTTTATTTCGGGTATCTTTAACTTCATAACAGACCTTAATGAAAGCGGTGGGCAGGAAGCCCACCGCGTATTTTTGATTATTCGGCCTCGGCCAGAGCCTTTGCCTCTTCGATGACCTTCTGCTGAACGTTGCCGGGAGCTTCCTCATAGCGGACGAACTTGCAGGAGAAAGAACCACGGCCCTGAGTCATGGAACGCAGGTCGATGGTGTAGGAGCTCATCTCTGCCATGGGGACTTCGGCCTCAACGGTCTGCATGCCGTCTTCGGCGTTCATTCCGAGAACGGTGCCGCGGCGCTTGGAGGAGATGTCCGACATGATATCACCGAGGTTAGCGTCGGGGATAGTGACCTTCAGCAAGCCGATAGGCTCAAGGATAGTGGGCTTGGCCTTGGGGATACCGTCCTGATATGCAAGGCGGGCAGCCGTCTGGAATGCCATATCGTTGGAGTCGACGGGGTGGTAGGAGCCGTCGTACAGGGTGGCCTTCAGACCGACAAGGGGATAGCCGGCGAGAACGCCCTTCTGAACTGCGTTGCGCAGACCCTTTTCAACAGAGGGGAAGAAGTTCTTGGGAACGGAGCCGCCGAATACCTCCTCTGCGAAGATCATGTCGTCCTGCTCGTCCTGGGGCTCAAAGCGTATCCACACGTCGCCGAACTGACCGGAGCCGCCGGACTGCTTCTTGTGACGGCCGTGAGCCTCGACGCGGCCCTTGATCTTCTCGCGGTAAGCGACGCGTGCGGGCTTGAGCTCGGTCTCAACGCCGAAGCGGGACTTCAGCTTTGCGCAGAGAACATCGACCTGGATATCGCCGGCGCCGGAAATGACCATCTGATGGGTTTCGGCATTGTTGACGAGAGTGAAGGAGATGTCTTCTTCGTTAAGTCTTGCAAGACCGCCGGCGACTTTGTCGTCCTGACCCTTGGTCTTGGGGGAGATAGCCATGGAGTAGCAGGGATCGGGCATCTCAAGCGCGGGGAACTCGACCTCATTCTTGGGATCGCACACGGTATCGCCGGTTTTCCAGTCCATCTTGCCGACGGCGACGATATCGCCGCAGCAGGCTTCCTTGACCTCGGTGGTCTTCTTGCCGGAAACGGTGTACAGGCGGCCCAGCTTATCGTTGCTGGAAGCGCGGACATTGCGGAGGGTAAGGTCGGCGGTGATCTTTCCGCTCATTACCTTCACAAAGCTGTATTTACCGAACTGGTCGGAAACGGTCTTGAAAACAAAAGCGCTGACGGGCTCTGCGGTCTTGTCGGCGGGGGCGGGGACATAATCGCAGACAGCCTGCATGACGGCCTCGGTGCCGATGTTCGCCATCGCTGCGCCGCAGACGACGGGAACGACGCTGCGCTCGGCAAGTCCGGCCTTAATGCCCTCGGCGATCTCGTCGTCGCTGAGCTCCATGGTGTCAAGGAACTTCTCCATGAGCTCCTCGGTAACAGCCGCAGCCTCCATAAGCTCCATGCGCATATCCTCGACCTTGCCGGCGTCGGCGTCGGGGACAGCGATTTTAGCGGTCTTACCGCCCTTGGTCTGATAAGCAACGTTGTGTACCAGATCGATAACGCCGGTGCCGTCGGACATGGGGATTATAACGGGGCAGATCACCGCGCCGTATTTTTCCTTGAGTGCGGAGAGAACGGCGTCAAAATCGCCGTGCTCCTCGTCCAGCTTGGAGATGTAGAAAATCGCGGGAACGCCAGCGGCCTTCAGATACTTCCAGCTGCGCTCTGCGCCGACGGTGATGCCGTCCTTTGCCGAGCAAAAGATAACGCCGGCTTCGACCACGCGGATGGCGGCGAGCACATCGCCGGCAAAGTCAAAATAGCCGGGGCAGTCGAGCACATTGATCTTGCAGCCGCCGAAATTAACGGGCGCGACGGAGGTGGAGATTGTGATCTGGCGCTTGATCTCTTCAGCGTCATAGTCGCAGACGGTGTTGCCGTCAGTGACCTTGCCCATACGGTCGATAGCGCCGGTGCTGAACAGCATGCTCTCGGCAAGGCTGGTCTTACCGCTGTTGCCGTGACCTATGAAGCAGATGTTGCGGATGTTCTTGGTTTCGTAGCTCATGTGTTGCTTCCTCTCTGATATATTGTAAACTATAAAAATTAAATCGCTTAAAACGCAATCGATTTATTATACACTGATTAAATATTTATGGCAACTGTTTTTTACGGAGTATTGATAGCAAAACTCAGTATGATCGCAAGCAGGAGCCAGCCGAGCAGATATGTAAGAGCGGTGACGACGCTCAGAGTTCCGCTGAGACTGAGTATGAACATGAGAACAACTCCTATGACGGTACTCAGCACACTTAGCATAACATTGAGCCTTATCCTGCCGTACAGCAGTCTGCCGTGATCGGCGAGCGATATGAGAGGCTCGAGTCCTTCGCGTGATATGAGCGCGGCGGGCTTGCTGCCGGCCGAGGGGGCGGCGCCGGATATCTCGTACCTCTCAGAGTATGCCGGAAAGTCAAAACCGTCGGTGGCCATGTCAAACTTGATGGACAGCATTTGCGGAGTGATGTTGAAGTCGCGGATGGCGAATATGGGGTGGCGGCTGGAGCTCATGAGAGCCTCAAGCGAGCGCCTGACGGCTTTTGTGGCCGTATATTCTATCTCAAACACGCCGCATATGGAACCGGAGGCCGCGACGTAAACGCAGTCCTTGACGACGAACTTTTCGGGCAGGTGCATGCCCATGAGCCGCATGAATCCTGCGTTTCCGCAGAAAACCTCCTCTCCGTCGACCATGGCGATAAGTCCGCCGCTTTCGTGAACGGTGAAAGCCTCGACCTTCAGAAGACTGCCGTTGCCTTTGTGCATCAGCTCGGAAAATGCGGGAACAAGCGCGCTTCCGGAAGCGGAAATAATGCTGGCGGCGAAGGAAATCACCTTTTCGGGTTTCATGCCTGACAGAATGCGTGTCTTTACGACCTTAACGCATCCCCTCGGGAAAAGGTCAGCATCCGTGATGATAAGGTGCCTGGCCTTGCCGACGTCATAAAGACCCGACCACCCCGCGATGGCGGAACCGTTTTTAATCAGCGACTTTACTGACACAAAAAAGGGCAGGGGGAAGGTTATCAGCATGGCTATGGGAGCCGCGCAGACAAAAATGCCGGAAAGGATGTGGGCAAAGCCGGAAAAGCTTTTGCCGATCACCGCTGAGATCAGACTGAGTAAAAGCGCCCCAACAATAAGGTAGGGAGCCATCAGGCCGAAGGCTGACTCGTCCGGGCCGTCCTCCTCGGTGCGGCGCACAAAGCCGTCGGCAGTCCTCATTGACTTCAGCAGGGTGATATCCCCGCCTGACAGGGCGGCTTCAGCGGTAAGAGTAAAGGGACGCCTCGAAGATGCGGCGGTATTGAACACGATACGGTTGCTTCTGGCGTTCAGGACGCAGCCGAGCAGGGTGAAAGAAATGGTGAGCGCGGGGATAACGCAGAAGGGAAGCCCGCTCTCCTTACCGCCGCAGGCTATCACAAAGGCGTCTATCGTGCACAGAAGGCAGGAAACGGCAATAAGGGAGCTTGCGTGCGGCTTTAAGCGCACAAGGCTCATTATACCGACGGTGATTATATCAAGCCCGCAGAGCATGACTGCCAGCATAAGTATAAGGCACACGGCGCTTTTAACGCCGACGTCGGCGAAGGCCCCTGCCACGGGCAGCCCGTACGATATGTACAGCATAACGGCGCTGAGGATAAACGCGATACGCGCTCTCAGCCGCAGACCGGCGATATGCTTATCGTAGAATTTCGCAGCCTTATCGGGGGGCATCTCCTCGCCGAGATCCTCGGTCTCATAGCTTGCCGAGCCTACGGACAGCTGGCTCTGTTTGACCTTCATGGCTATTAATGCAAGAGCGGAGATCACGGGCGCCGCCACAGCCTCACGGAAGGACTTCTTCCGTGGCTTTGGCCTGGCCAGCGTTTCCTCCTGAGGCGCTTCGTACTCATTCACCCCGGCATAGTATGCTTCCGCATCGTCTATAAGCTCCGCCTCGGGTTCAGGTATAGCGTCGGGCCGCTCCTGAGTAGGCTCAGACATTATGTCAACCACAGGCTCGTCCGTGGGCGCTATCACCTGTTCGTTTTCGGGCTC
>SAMEA3663269__coassemble_192_pt1 | contig 22356 bp, 22 predicted proteins | sample SAMEA3663269__metabat2_high_PE_030 | metagenome-assembled genome bin SAMEA3663269 (sample SAMEA3663269) | pig gut metagenome | biome: pig gut; feature: pig-associated habitat; material: faeces | place: China | collected 2013
GAGCTGAGCGACGAATACTGCGACGTCTGCGGCAGGCAGATGGTCGTAAAATCCGGACGCTTCGGAAGATTTCTGGCTTGTCCGGCTTACCCCGAGTGCAGCTTCACAAAGCCACTGGTCATAGAGATGCCGGGCAGGTGCCCCGCCTGCGGCAGCAGGATACTCAAGCGCACCTCCAAAAAGGGCAATACCTATTACGCCTGTGAGCGCGGCCCGGAATGTCCGTGGCGCGGGACCGCTGCCGACGGAAGCGAGATAAAAGGCTTTATGACGTGGTATGTCCCCACAAAGGACAATTGCCCGAGCTGCGGCAAAACGCTTTTCAAGCCCGGCGGTAAGGGGAGAATGAAGGCCTTCTGCATAAACGAAAACTGCAAGGACTTCGTACCCGAGGATAAACGCGGCTATAAGAAGAAGCCGGCGGCAAAAAAGACCGCGGCAAAGAACAAAACAACAAAAAGCAGCAAGGAATAAATACATGAAAGAAGTCACTGTCCTCGGCGCGGGTCTTGCCGGAAGCGAATGTGCGTGGCAGCTTGCAAAACGGGGGATAAAGGTCCGGCTTTTCGAAATGAAGCCGGAAAAGATGACCCCTGCGCACAAGTCGCCGTACTTCGCGGAGCTTGTCTGTTCAAACTCCCTGCGCAGCGACGAGCTTTCAAACGCCGTCGGCCTGCTCAAGGCGGAAATGCGCAAAATGGGCTCGATAATAATGGAAAGCGCCGATGCAAACCGCGTACCGGCCGGCGGAGCTCTCGCGGTGGACAGGGAAGGCTTTGCGCGGTATGTTACCGAAAAGCTCACCGCCTGCGATAATGTTGAGCTGATATCAAAGGAGGCGACCGACTTCCCCGATGGCGAACTTGTAGTTGCGACAGGCCCTCTGACAAGCGACGCTCTGGCGGAAAAGCTGACGGAGCTGTGCAACGATACCGGCCTGCACTTTTACGATGCGGTCGCTCCCATCGTCACGCTCGAGAGCGTGGATATGGACAATGCCTTTTTTGCTTCGCGCTATGATAAGGGCACACCGGATTATGTAAACTGCCCGATGGATGAGACGGAGTACAAAGCCTTCTGGAAGGAGCTTTGCGGCGCCAAGGAGGCCGCCGTCCACGGCTTTGACGACGGCGGTGTGTTCGAGGGCTGCATGCCGGTCGAGGTCATGGCCCGCCGCGGCGAGGATACACTGCGATACGGCCCCTTAAAGCCCGTGGGTCTGCGTGACCCGAGAACAGGGAAGGATAACTACGCCGTGGTGCAGCTCCGGCGCGACAACTCGGACGGCACGATATATAACATGGTCGGCTTCCAGACACATCTCACATGGGGTGAGCAGAAGCGCGTCTTTTCCATGATACCCGCCCTGAAAAACGCCGAATTCGTGCGCTACGGGGTTATGCACCGCAATACCTATCTCAACAGCCCGAAGCTGCTGGACAGGTACTATCGTCTCAAATCCGAGCCGCGCATCAGCTTTGCCGGTCAGATGACCGGAGTCGAGGGATATGTTGAGTCCGCGGCCTCGGGTATGCTGGTCGGTATTGAGACCGCCGCGCGGCTTTTGGAGCTCCCGCCGGTTGATTTCCCGCAGGAGACGGCCATCGGCGCGCTCGGTCTGTACATTTCCGGCGGCAGTGTCGGGGATTTCCAGCCGATGAACATTAACTTCGGCATCATCACGCCGCTTGGCTATCGCGTCAGGGGCAAACGTAATAAAAACGCCGAGATTTCTGCAAGAAGTCTCGCTGTCATAGACGAACTTATGAAAAAGGAGGTCTTCGGCTGTGAAAATAATAGTTGACGCGATGGGCGGCGATAACGCACCCGAAGCCATTGTAAAGGGCTCTGTTTACGCAAGGGACAAGCTCGGGGTGGATATAACCTTTGTCGGCCGCAGTGAGGATATCGAACGCTGCCTCGGCGATACCGACAGAAGGGGCATTGATATAGTTGACGCCCGCGAGGTCGTCACCATGGACGACGACCCCAGCACCGCGACCCGCCGCAAGAAGGATTCCTCCATGACGGTCGCTCTGAACATGGTTAAAAACGGCGAGGGGGATGCGATGGTGTCCGCAGGCTCGACCGGTGCGCTGCTTACGGGCGCGACGCTTATCGTCAAGCGCGTCCGCGGCGTCCGCCGCGCAGCCATGGCGCCGGTGCTGCCCAGCCGTGAAAACGGGCTCATGCTCATTGACTGCGGCGCCAACGCCGAGTGTACGCCGGAGTATCTGCTCCAGTTTGCCTATATGGGCAGCTTTTACGCAAAGCGCGTGATGCACATTGAAAACCCGAGAGTGGGACTTTTGAACATCGGCGTTGAGGAGACCAAGGGCGGTTCGCTGCAGCACGATACATATAAGCTTTTGACTGAGGCCGCCGCGCAGGGCAGACTGAACTTTGTCGGCAATGTCGAAGCGAGCACCATGCTTTTCGGCGGCGTTGACGTTCTTGTTGCCGACGGCTTTTCGGGCAATATCGTGCTTAAAACTGCCGAAGGCGTTGCAAAATGGCTGTTTACCGAGCTCAAGGATGTGTTCAAAAGCAACGCTAAGAATATGCTTGCCGCCGCGCTCGTCAAAAAGGACGTCAAGGGTATAAGCAATAAGATCGACCCCAACCTCGTGGGCGGTACCGCGCTCCTCGGCATCTCAAAGCCTGTGATCAAGGCGCACGGCTCGTCCGGAGACGAGGCATTCTTCGCGGCCATCCGTCAAGCTAAGGCCTTTGCGGAGGCGGATATAGTGGGCGATATCGTCAGGAATATTGATTACATGAAAATTTCGGAAGAAGCGTAATTCAAGTGAAGGAACTGGAAAGAAAATTAGGCTATCGATTCAACAATAAGCAGCTGCTGAAAAACGCGCTGACCCATAGCTCTTATGCTAACGAGAACAGGGGCGAGGGTATGCCGAGCAATGAGCGGCTCGAGTTTTTGGGCGACTCCGTTCTGGGCTTCGTTACGGCAAAATACCTGTACGCCGCGGAACCGGCTCTGCCGGAGGGCAGAATGACCAGGCTGCGCGCCGAGCTCGTGTGCGAGCAGAGCCTATACGGCGTCGCGCAGGATCTGGAGCTCGGCCAATACCTCCGTATGGGTCACGGCGAGGAAAAAAACGGCGGCAGGAAAAGAGCATCAATCCTTGCCGATGCGGTTGAAGCGGTCATAGCCGCCATCTTCCTTGACGGAGGGATCGAGCCTGCCGGGAGCTTTATTGAGCGTATGGTGCTCAGCCCCGAGAGCGTCGAGGCTCACCATGCCTCGGACTATAAGACCGAGCTTCAGGAGCTTGTGCAGCAGAAGCCGGATCAGCTTCTGCGGTATATAGCGGCGGGCGAGTCCGGACCTGACCACAACAAGCTGTTTCTGGCCGACGTCAGCTTAAACGGACGGATCATCGGCAGCGGCAGCGGGAAAACAAAGAAGGAAGCGGAGCAGGCAGCCGCCCGCGAGGCTTTGAAAAAACTCACAGAATGAAAGCAAAAAACAGTATAATACCGGTTTTCGTGCCCCATCTGGGCTGCCCGAACGACTGCGTGTTCTGCAATCAGCGCAGGATATCCGGCCATATGTTGCCCGCGGGCGCGGAAACTGTCAGAAATGCAATAGAGAATGCAGCCGCCTTGACCCCACCGGGGACAAAGCGGCAATTGGCGTTTTATGGAGGCAGCTTCACGGCCATCCCCGACGGACAGCAGCTCGAGCTTTTTGAGGCGGCAAAGCCATATCTCGAGGATGGTACAATAAGCTCTATCCGCCTGTCAACGCGGCCGGACGCCATTGACGGCGCGGTGCTCGCGCGCCTGAAAAGGTACGGCGTCACGACCGTCGAGCTGGGAGCGCAGTCCATGTGCGACAAGGTGCTGAAGCTGTCCGGCAGAGGCCACACCGCGAGCGATGTGGAAAACGCTTCGCGGCTTATAAAAGCCGCCGGCTTTGAGCTGATACTCCAGATGATGACAGGACTTCCCGGTGATACGGACGAAGGAAGCATCGAAACGGCGCGGCGCATAATCGCCCTCCGGCCGGACGGCGTGCGCATATATCCCACGGTCATCGTCCGCGACACGGCTCTGTACGATCTGTGGAAGGCCGGCAATTATGCCGAGCACACGGTGGATGATGCGGTGCGCGTGTGCGCAAAGCTCACGGCAATGTTTGACGAAGCGAATATCCCGATAATACGCATGGGTCTTAATCCCACGGAGGATCTGTCCGGCGGGGACGCTGCGGGCGGGGCGTATCATCCGGCGCTGGGCGAGCTTGTGCGCTCGAGGATGATGCTCGATAAGGCAAGGCAGCTTCTTGAGGGTACACCTCATGGCAGCAGCGTAACTCTGGGCGTCAACAGATCGGATGTGTCAAAAATGGCCGGCCAGCACCGCTGCAATATCAATACGCTTAAAACCGAGCTTGGACTCAGATCCGTAAAAATTCGTGAAGCAGATGTAAAAAGCGGCGAAATTGCCGTTATTAGCCTTGATTAAGGATAGAACTTATTATAAAATAAACAGTATGCAATAATTTTTCATGAGGTAGAGCACTTGTATTTAAAAGCATTGGAACTGCAGGGCTTCAAGTCCTTTCCGGACAAGACCCGCATAACATTTGAAAAGGACGTGACCGCGATAGTCGGGCCCAACGGCTCGGGAAAGTCCAACATAGCGGATGCGATATTGTGGGTCATGGGCGAGCAGCGCTCCAGAACCTTGCGCGGCGGCAAGATGGAGGACGTCATATTCGGCGGAACGGAGAAGCGCGGTGCGCTGGGCTTTGCCCAGGTATCGCTCATCATAGATAATGCCGAGCGTATTTTCGACTGTGACAATACCGAAATCATGCTCACCCGCCGCTATTACCGCAGCGGCGAGAGCGAGTACTATATAAACCGCGAAGCAGTAAGGCTCAAGGATATAAACAGTCTGCTGATGGACACCGGTCTCGGCCGCGACGGTTACTCTATCATAGGCCAGGGCAGGATAGCCGAGATCGTTTCGTCAAAAAGCTCCGACCGCAGAGACGTCTTCGAGGAGGCCGCGGGCATATCCCGTTATCGCAGCCGCAAGGAGGAATCCGAGCGCAAGCTTGCCAAAACCGAGGAAAACCTCTTGCGTATAAACGACAAGATAGATGAGCTGGAACTCCAGGTAGAGCCTCTGCGCCGTCAGTCGGAGACCGCGAAAAAATATCTCATTCTCAGGGACGAGCTCCGCGTGCGGGAGATATCCGTCTGGATGGCGAGCCTTGACAGGCTGCGCAGTCAGGCCGAGGCAGTAAACAACGATTATGAGAACGCAAAGCGCGAGCTTGACGAGGCCCACCGAAGTCTTGAGGCGCTCTACGCCTCGTCCGGCAACATATCCGAACGTATGCATGAGAAGGATATGGAGGCGGAAAAGGCCAGAGAAAGGCTGTCAGCAGCCGAAGGCAGAGCCGCCGAATGCGACGCCCGCGCGGCGGAGCTCAGAGCCAATATAAAAAGCAGCGGTGAATCCGTAGACCGCATGAAAGCCGATATCACCGAGGCGGAGACCCGTGTGAGGGAGATCGGCATACAGATAGAGGAAAATCAGGCGAGGATCACCGAGCTTACCAAAACTCTGTCCGAGCTTTCCGATAAGCAAAACAGCAGCGCAAACGTCATCGAGGGCTGCCGTATGAAGCTTCAAAGCCGCGAAAACACCGCCGAGCTGCTTCGGGAAAAGGTGAGCCGGCTTTCGGTGGACTGCCGCAGCATGGACGCCCGTATAGATATGCTCTCCGAGATGGAGAAGGAGTACGAGGGCTTTTCCAAGGCGGTAAAGACCGTCATGCGGGAGTCGGCGAGAGGAAATCTGCGCGGTGTTCACGGTCCTGTTGCTAATCTCGTAAAGGCCGATAACGAGTGTGCTCTTGCGATTGAGACTGCTCTGGGAGCCGCGATGCAGAATATAGTCGTCGACAGCCAGAACGACGGCCGGAGCGCGATAGAAATGCTCAAGCGCACCGATTCGGGAAGAGCGACCTTCCTGCCGACTGACACCGTGCGCGGCAGCGTTATGAAGGATGCTCCCGTGAACGACCCGGGCTTTGTGGGCGTTGCCTATGACCTTGTTTCCTTTGACGTTAAGTACGATGGCATATTTGCCAATCTGCTGGGCAGAACGGTAGTCGCGGAGACGCTGGCCGATGCCGTGCGTATGTCAAAGGCAAACGGCAACCGTCTGCGCATCGTGAGCCTTGACGGACAGCTCATTAACGCCGGAGGCTCCATGACAGGCGGCAGCGCGGCAAAAGGCACGGGCATACTTTCGCGGGCAAACGAGCTTGAGGCGCTCAAAAAGCGCAGGGCAAAGCTCGAAAGCGACTATAACTCAGCATCCGCCGAGCTTGATAAGGCCAGAACAGCCCTGTCCGGCCTGCGCTACGAGCTGGATATGGCACTTGAGGATCAGGCCGAGATACTTCGGGATAAGGCGTCCCTGGAAGCCGAGAAGCGCACGACCGAGGCGGCAGTCAGGCAGTTTGAGCTGCTTATGGAGAGCCTTTCCGGCGACAGCGAGCAGCGGTATAAGGCAATCGAAATGGCCGAGGCTTCGAGAAAAGAACTCGGGAACGAGCTTGATGCCGTTTTGAAGCAGCAGAAGCTTATCATGGCCGAGGCCGAGAGCATACGCGCGGAGATAAGCGAGATAATCAACAAGCGGCTTGAGCTTGAGGGCCGAAGGACCAAGACCGATAAGGACACTCAGGAGCGCAACCGTGAGCTTTTGGAGCTTGAGCGCAGATGCGCATTATTTGAGCAGAAGAAGCTTGCCGCTGACATGGAGGAAAAGCAGCTTCTGGACAAGCTCTGGGACAACTATGAGCTGAGCCATTCCGCGGCTCAGGAGCTTCGTCAGCCGGTCGAGAACATCCAGAAGGAGTCCCGCGGCATAAACGACCTGCGCCGTCAGATATCCGCCCTCGGCACGCCGAATATCGGCGCGATTGAGGAATACGAGCGCGTCAGCAGCCGTTATGAATTCCTGACCGGCCAGCGGGACGATATCGAGAAGGCAAAAAAGGAACTTTTGGGTATAATTAACGATGTGACCGCGGAGATGCAGGAGGTCTTTCTCAGTCAGTTTAAGCTCATTGACGAGAAATTCCGTGAGACCTTCCTTGAGCTTTTCGGCGGAGGCAAGGCGTCGATCCTGCTTGAGGATGAGACAGCCCCTCTCGACTGCGGCATAGAGATCAAGGTGCAGCCCCCGGGCAAGGCGGTATCGAACATAAGCCTTCTGTCAGGCGGGGAAAAGGCGTTTGTGGCTATCGCGCTGTATTTTGCTATTCTGAAGGTGCGCCCCACGCCCTTCTGTGTGATGGACGAGATAGAGGCCGCGCTTGACGAGACAAACGTCGTCCGCTATGCTGACTATATGCGCCGGATGTGTGACAGGACGCAGTTTATCGTCATAACTCACCGCCGCGGCACAATGGAGGAGGCCGATCACCTGTACGGTGTGACGATGCAGGAAAAGGGCGTGTCCAAGATCATAGAGCTTGACCTTGAGCAGGCGCAGAAAACTATAGAAACAGACATAAGCTGAGGAGGATCAAATGGGCTTTTTTGATAAAATGTTCTCGGGACTCAGCAAGACCCGAAAAAACATCGAGGAACTTGAGGAGGTCTTCCGCAATTACGATATCGATGATATCGACTTTTATGATGAACTTGAAGAAATGCTCATCATGGCCGACGTCGGCGGAGAGACAACCGCGAAGATAATGTATGATTATAAGTACATTCTTCTCCGCCGCCGAATCATGAAGGGCAGGGACGCCAAGGCCGCGTTCGTGGAGTATATGCAGGATATGCTCGGCGAAATGGACACGGAGCTGAAGCTAAAAACAAAGCCCTCCGTCATCCTCATGGTCGGAGTAAACGGCGTCGGCAAGACCACCACCATAGGCAAGCTTGCCGCCCGCCTGAAGGAGAACGGGAAAAAGATACTTCTGTGCGCCGGCGATACCTTCCGCGCCGCCGCCGCCGAGCAGCTGGGCATCTGGGCAGAGCGCTCGGGAGCCGACATAGTGCGCCACGAGGAGGGTGGAGACCCTGCCTCCGTCGTGTATGACGGCATCTGCGCAGCCAAAGCCAGAAATGCCGATACGATTATTATCGACACCGCCGGCAGGCTGCATAACAAGGCAAACCTCATGAATGAGCTCAATAAGATAACCCGCGTTATCCGCCGTGAGCTTCCCGAGGCGGACGTGGAGACTCTCATGGTGCTGGACGCAACGACCGGTCAGAACGGCCTTATCCAGGCAAAGCAGTTTCTTGAAACGGCGGGCGTCACCGGCATAGTCCTGACTAAACTCGACGGCACCGCCAAGGGTGGAATAGTGTTTGCCATCGCAAACGAGCTCAAGCTGCCCGTCAAGTATGTCGGCGTGGGAGAGGGCATCGACGATCTTATACCCTTCAACCCGAAGGAATTTGTGGAGGCGCTGTTCAAGTGAAGCTAATTCTGGCAAGCAATAATAAAAAGAAGCTCAGGGAGCTCGGGGAGATCCTGTCCGATATGGATGTGGAGCTTTTATCTCAGCGCGAGGCCGGCTGCGATTTCGAGGTGGAGGAGACCGGAACGACCTTTGCCGAGAACGCCTACCTTAAGGCAAAGGCCGTTGCCGACGCGACAGGTCTTGCCGCCGTTGCCGACGACTCCGGCCTTATGGTGGAGGCTCTCAACGGCGAGCCCGGCGTATACTCGGCGCGATACGCCCCCGGTGGGCACGAGGCGAGCGATAAGGAAAAATACGAATATCTGCTCTCAAAGCTCGTGAACGTGGAACACAGAGCGGCAAAATTCGTCAGCAGTATATGCTGCATCTTACCTGACGGAAGTATTATCAGGACCGAGGGCGAATGCCGCGGCGAGATACTCCGCGAGCCCGCGGGTGAGGGCGGCTTCGGCTACGACCCCGTGTTCATGCCGCAGGGCTATGACAGGAGCATGGCTGAGCTTGGAACAGAGGTAAAAAACCGGATATCCCACAGAGCGAACGCGCTCAGAGAATTCAAGAAGAAATTGAGGGAACTTAATGGCACTTACAAGTAAGCAGAGAGCCCAGCTCAGAGGTCTGGCGATGACCGAGGATACGATCATCCAGATCGGCAAGGGCGGGATAACGGAAAATACGGTAACGCAGGTAAAGGACGCGCTGACGGCGCGCGAGCTGATAAAAGGCCGCGTGCTTGAAAGCAGCCTGCTGACGGCGCGCGAGGCCGCCGACGCTCTTGCCGAGGCCTGCGCCGCGGAGACCGTTCAGACGATAGGAAGTAAATTCGTGCTGTATAAACGCAATGCAAAAGAGCCTAAAATAGCTCTTGTGAAAGAAAAGAAAAAATGAAGATTGCAATTTACGGCGGCAGCTTTAATCCGCCCCACTGCGGTCATGTCGAGGCCGCCGCTGCGGTCATGGAGCGCCTGAAGCCTGACAAAATGCTCATCATACCGGCAAGCATACCTCCACACAAGGAGCTGTGCATTGACAGCCCCGACCCACAGGAGCGGCTGCTGCTGACCCGGTTTGCCTTTTCGGAACTTGAGGGCGCCGAGGTGTCCGACATCGAGATACTGCGCGAGGGCAAAAGCTATTCCGCCGAGACTCTGGAGCAGCTCATGCGGCTGTATCCGGGCGCGGAGTTCAGCTTTGCAATGGGTACGGATATGTTTCTGAGCTTTGAGCAGTGGCACCGCTTCCGCTTCCTGCTTGAGAACATGACGCTCGCGGTGTTCTGCCGAAGCTGCGGCGATGACGCGGAAATACTCGCGCACGCGGAATATCTCAGGAAGGAATACGGCGCGAAGTGCGTTTTCGTTCCGCATGAGCCGCGGCCCATGTCCTCCTCCGACATACGCGATATGCTCCGCCGCAGGATGGGCGTTTCATATCTGCCGGAGAAGGTGTATGAGCGGATAATCGAGAAAGGAGACTACGGCGCAAAGCCGGAGCTGTATTGGCTGCGCGGGAAGGCTCACGCCATGCTCAAGCCCAGCCGGGTCGCCCATGTCATAGGCTGCGAGGCCGAGGCGGTGAAGCTTGCGCTCAGGTGGGGGGAAGATCCCGAAAATGCCGCGGAAGCCGGAATATTGCATGATATTACAAAAAAACTTGTATTATCCGACCAATTGATATTGTGCCGGAAGTATGGTATTATAAACGATAACGCGGAGGAGCAGAATTTCAAGCTCCTGCATGCCAAGACCGGAGCTGCGGTCGCGCGTGAGCGCTTTGGCATAAGCGATGAGGTTTATAATGCCATCAGATGGCATACCACCGGAAAACCCGATATGACCCTGCTGGAGAAGATCATATATATGGCTGATTACATAGAGCCGAACCGTGATTTTCCGGGTGTGGAGGAGCTCAGAAGGCTCGCCTATGAGGATCTGGACAAAGCTATGGCCCTGGGGCTTGAAATGAGCCTTAAGGACATAAGAAGCAGCGGACAGGAGCCCTATAAGGACACAGTCGAAGCCTTTGAGTGGTACAGTCAACTAATGAATAAGCAATAAAACCGGCGGCCCAGCCGACAGAAGGGAAACAAAGATATGCAGTTATTCGGAAGTAAAAAAGGCGGTAAACACAGCGGCGGCGCAAAATACGAGGATAAGAGCGCGGCTTCTGACAATCATGACGTCGAATATGAGCCCGCTTCTCAGTCCGGCAGTGTTGAGAAGATCAAGGCGAAAAGGAACAAACAAGAAAAAAAGAAGAAGACCCGCAAGGTCCTTTTGACCATACTTATAATTCTTGCTGTACTGCTCGTGGGAATATTTTTCGCGATAGAGCACTTTACCGAGGCGCCCGATGTGGACGGTAATGGCCTTAAGGGCGATGACGGCGATAAAATCGAGGCCGGCGTCACCAACGGACGTTACAACGGGATGTACACTTTTATGGTCGTGGGTCTCGATAAGGTCGGCAACAATACCGACACCATTATGGTCGGATGTCTCAACGTCGTTGACGGCGAGCTGAATATCATAAATATACCCCGTGATACGCTTGTAAACACAAACTACAACGTCAAGAAGATAAACTACATTTATCCCGCGTGCATCAATAATAATAAAGACGCTATCGGCGAGCTCAAGGCGGGCCTTGAGGATATGCTCGGCTTCGGCATAGACAAATATGTGGTCGTCGATATCGCCACTGCCGAGCAGATAGTCGACACCATAGGCGGCGTTGAGTTTGACGTTCCGGTTGATATGCACTTCAAGGACCCGAAGCAGGGCCTGTATATTGACATTGACGCCGGACTGCAGAAGCTCAACGGCGAGCAGACCGTTCAGGTGCTCCGCTTCAGAAAAACCTATGCCGGCGGCGATATCCAGCGCATCGGCGTTCAGCAGGATCTCCTGAAGGCTATGGCAAGCCAGCTTCTGAGCCTCGGCAATATCCCCAACATCGGACGCCTGATCGAGATCGTTGAAGACAATACGGAGACCGATATGACTGCGGACAACATCCGCTTCTATATCAAAGAATTCCTGCTGCTGAACAAGGATAATATAAACTTCTATACCCTTCCCGGAGACACCTCCGGCAGCATCTTCGGAATGAGCTATGTTTATCCCTACATTGACGAGTGGATCGAGCTTGTCAATGATAAGATAAATCCCTGGGAAAAGAAGATAGACGTCAGCAATATCGACATGGTGACCTACTCCAACGGAAACTTCTATTCCACCACGGGCGAGCTTAAGGGTGGAGTGACCTCCTTCATGTTCTATGAGGCCGGCACATCGGTCGCCGGAGCGGGAGTGTATCCCTATACAAGTACGAGCACCAATACTGCTAATGAGGATGATAATTCATGATGACACCGAATGAAGTCGTAAAGATAGCCGCAAAGGCTCTGAGCGACAAAAAGGGTAAGGACATAACGGTCCTGAAGACGGACAAGCTCACGACTTTGTGCGATTATTTCGTCATCTGCACCGGCACCTCCTCTACCCATATAAAAGCTCTTACAGACGAGATCGACAAGGCTATGAGCGAGGCCGGCGAGCCTCCGCTCCGCCGTGAGGGTTTTCGCGGCGGCAATTGGGTGCTGCTCGATTTCGGCTGCGTCGTGGCACACGTTTTCACCGAGGAAGCAAGAGACTTCTATAAGCTGGAGCGCCTGTGGTCCGACGCCGAGGAGATAAGCCTCTCATCCCTTATAGGCCCCTGCTAAGGGGCGTTCGGATTGCCCAGACGGGCGAAAAAACTAACTATAAGGGAGATATAAAAAATGAAATACGATTTTGCTGCAATAGAGAAAAAATGGCAGGCAATATGGGAAGAAAAGAAGCCCTACGCGGCCGTTACCGGCGATAAGAGCCGTCCCAAGTTCTACGGACTTATCGAGTTCCCGTACCCCTCCGGACAGGGACTGCACGTCGGCCACCCCAGACCCTTTACGGCGATAGATATCGTTACGAGAAAAAAGCGTATGCAGGGCTATAACGTCCTTTTCCCCATCGGCTTTGACGCCTTCGGCCTGCCCACGGAAAACTACGCTATCCAGAACCATGTCCACCCCGCGGAGGTCACAAAGAAAAACATCAAGCACTTCACCGACCAGCTCAAAATGCTCGGCTACGGCTTCGACTGGGACCGCTGCGTGGATACCACCGACCCGCAGTATTATAAGTGGACGCAGTGGATATTCCTGCAGATGTTCAAGCACGGACTTGCCTATAAGAGCAATATGATGTCCGTCAACTGGTGCACGAGCTGCAAGTGCGTGCTCGCCAACGAGGAGGTCGTCGAGGGCGTGTGCGAGCGCTGCGGCAGCCCCGTTGTCCGCAAGGAAAAAAGCCAATGGATGCTCGCTATCACGAAGTATGCCCAGCGCCTTATCGACGACCTTGACGACTTGGATTACATCGAGCGTGTCAAGATCCAGCAGAAAAACTGGATCGGACGCTCTACCGGCTCCGAGGTCGACTTCAAGGCCACGAACGGCTGCACTCTCTCGGTGTACACCACCCGCTGCGACACTCTCTTCGGAACGACCTACATGGTCATTTCCCCCGAGCACAAGTATCTTAACGAGTGGAAGGATCAGATATCGAACTGGGACGAGGTCAAGGCCTATATCGACGAGGCCTCCCGAAAATCCGACCTTGAGCGCACACAGCTGAGCAAGGACAAGACCGGTGTGCGCATCGAGGGCATCGAGGTGATAAACCCCGTCACCGAAAAGGCCATGCCGCTGTTCGTGTCCGACTATGTACTTATCAGCTACGGCACCGGTATCGTCATGGGTGTCCCGGGCCATGACCAGCGCGACTGGGACTTTGCGACCAAATTCGGCCTGCCTATCATCGAGGTCGTCGCCGGCGGCGACGTCACCAAGGAAGCGTTCGCGCTTAAGGATGATACCGGAGTCATGGTAAACTCAGGCTTCCTCAACGGTATGACCGTCAAGGAGGCCATCCCCGCGATGACCAAGTATCTCGAGGATAAGGGCATCGGCCGTCCCAAGGTAAACTACAAGCTCCGCGACTGGGTCTTCTCCCGTCAGAGGTACTGGGGCGAGCCCATCCCCCTCGTCAACTGCGAAAAGTGCGGCTGGGTAGCTATCCCCGAGGAGGAGCTGCCGCTGCTGCTGCCCGACGTCGAATCCTATGAGCCGACCGACGACGGCGAATCTCCGCTGTCGAAGATGACCGATTGGGTCAACACAACCTGCCCGAAGTGCGGCGGCCCTGCGAAGCGCGAGACCGATACAATGCCTCAGTGGGCGGGCTCAAGCTGGTACTTCCTGCGCTATATGGATCCCGATAACGACAAGGAGCTGGTATCCAAGGAAGCCGACGAATACTGGGGCCCCGTCGACTGGTATAACGGCGGCATGGAGCACACGACCCTGCACCTGCTGTATTCCCGCTTCTGGCATAAGTTCCTGTACGATATCGGCGTTGTCCACACTCCCGAGCCCTACGCAAAGCGCACAGCCCACGGCATGATCCTCGGCAGAAACCCGCGCTATATCGGCAATTTCGAGACTCAGGAAGAAAAGGACGAGATGCTGAAGAAATACGGCAACCAGTGTCTTTCCCCCGCGGTCAAGATGTCGAAGTCTCTCGGCAACGTCGTCAATCCCGACGATGTCATCGCCCAGTACGGCGCCGACACGATGCGCGTTTACATCATGTTCATAGGAGACTTTGAAAAGGCCGTTTCGTGGACGAACGAGGCCGTCAAGGGTTCCAAGCGCTTCCTCGACCGCTGCTGGAACCTGATGGAACTGGCAAGCGCTGACGAGGGCTACTCGGCCAAGAACGAGTCAATCGTTCACAAGACCATAAAGAAGGTCGGCTCGGATATCGAGGAGCTCAAGATGAACACCGCTATCGCCGCTCTGATGACCATGGTCAACGATTTCTATGCCAACGGCTGCACCCGCGGCGAGCTCAAGACCCTCATCCTGCTGCTGAGCCCCTTCGCGCCGCATATCGCGGAGGAGATGTGGGAGCAGATGGGCTTCGCTGCCGCCGAGGGCAAGATGGCGATGCAGATGTCATGGCCCGAGTACGACGAGGCCAAGACCGTCGACGCCATGCGCGAGATGGCCGTTCAGGTAAACGGAAAGCTCAAGACCACCATCGTCGTGCCGACCGACTCCGAGGACAGCGTTGTCGTCGACGCGGCCTGTGCCGACGAGAAGGTCAAGCGCCTCATGGAGGGCAAGCAGCTTTTCAAGACCATCGTGGTCAAGAATAAACTTGTCAATCTAATCATAAAGTAAAGGTTGACATCAGACGCAAGAATGAGTATAATATCATTCGTTAAGCCAAGAATTTGGCCCTTAAAGCGTCGCAAGACGTATATGGAGGGAGTGAAATAAATGTCTGAAGTCTATGTCAAGGAGAACGAATCTCTGGACAATGCTCTTAAAAGATTTAAGCGCAGCTGTGCCAAGGCCGGCGTTCTGGCTGATCTGAGAAAGAAGGAGTACTACCAGAGCCCCAGCGTCAAGCGCCGCAAAAAGAGCGAGGCAGCACGCAAAAACAAGAATAAGCGTTACTATTGATAAGCAAAAAATCCCGCATCGAATGATGCGGGATTTTTCTGCGCTTGTTTTTTATAAAAATGCGGCTCTTACAACAGCGCAATAAGTTTACATAATATATCGCAGGCCTTCTGCGCGGCGTAGGCTACGTTCTTTTCAAAGCTGCCGAGGCCGGATTCTTCCTTAGTATCGGATATGGAGCGGACGGCGTTGAAGGGAACGCCGAGGGCGCGGCACATATGGGCGGCAGCGGCGGTCTCCATATCGCAGGTGAGGGGATGGAACTTCTCGATGAGCTCGGCTCTGCCTTCGTCCTCAATAAAGCTGTCGCCGGTGACGGTCCTGCCGAAATGCATGGGCAGGGCCTTGGCAAGCCTGATAAGCTCGGGGTCGCACTGGAACACGGGCTCGATGGGGCTCGGGTGATAGCCAGTTAGAAGCCCGGCGTCGAGATCGTGGTACAGCGTGTCCGTTACCATCACCGTGTCGCCTATGCGCAGGCCCTCGGCCAGCGCGCCCGCAACTCCGCTGAGCACTACCCTGTCAGCGGAAAAATCATTTATCAGCAGTGCGGCGCCGATGGCGGCGTTGACCTTGCCGAGACCGCAGCAGATGATCGCGGCGTCCTTGCCGCAAAGCTCACCCTCAAGCGCAAGACAGCCCTTATGCGCGGCGACTTTTCCCGCGATGAGCTTTTCGTAAGGCGCAAATTCCGCCGGACAGGCGCACAAAATACCTAACTTCATTCCTCTATCTCCCACGGTAGCTCAACAAGAGAGTATTCGTGCCCGACTGCGGGCAAGAGCTTTCCGATGACGTCCTCGGTCCTGAGCCTAAGGGTCGAGGTGTTTATACAGGGGTGGCAGCCTATGAATTCGCCCTTGAGCAGGTCGCGGTCTATGACGAGATGCACCTTCCCGCCGTCGTTCATGAGACCCAGAACGCTGACGGAGCCGGGGGTTATATCGAGATACCGCTCCATGTGCTCGGGCGATGCGAAGGAAAGGCGGGCGGTGCCAATCTGCTTTGACAGAAGCTTCGTTTTGAAGGGCTTGTCCCCGGGCATGAGCAGGAGGTAAAACTCGGTCTGCTGCCGGTTAGTCAGAAAAAGATTTTTGCAGATTAAAGCGCCGAGGGTACTTTCTATCTCGTGGCAGGCCTCAATGGTGTCAGCGTGCTCGTGATCGACCCTCGCGTATTCGACGCCGAGGGAATCGAGCAGCTCATAGCAGCGCTGCTCCTTGGGAAGCCTGCCGCTGAAATCAGCCGGTCTTCCGAACTGTAAAGAACTTGTATTCATTTACTCTACCTCTTGTTTGAAGGCAGCCAGATACGCTGAGCCTCGGCCGCCTTTATTAATTCTTCTCTGAAATCAGGATGCGCGATGCCGATGAGCGCGTCGGCCCGCTCCCATGTGGTGAGTCCGGCGAGGTTGACCACGCCGTACTCGGTCGCAAGGTAGTATACCTGACTTCTGGGCGTTGTGACGATATCGCCGCTGAAGCTGGGGACTATGCGGCTGTGCATATTTCCTGCGCGGTCGGTGAAGGTGCTCGTCATGCAGATGATGGACTTTCCGCCGCGGCTCATGGAAGCGCCGGTGACGAAATCAAGCTGACCTCCGGTGCCGCTTATCTGCCTCGTGCCGGAGCTTTCCGAGCACACCTGACCGTAAAGATCGGCCGAGATGCAGGCGTTTATTGAGATCATGTTATCGTTCTGCGCGATAACGTAGGGGTCGTTAACATAGGAAAGGGGATAGCCGGCAACGGCTGGGTTTTCGCTTGCCCACTCGTTCAGCTCATGGCTGCCGATCAAAATACCGAGTATGCCGACGCCGCGGTGCAGGCTCTTTTTGGCGTTGGTGAGCTTTCCGGACTTAAACATTGCAAGGTACCCGTCCGAGCACAGCTCCGTGTGCATACCAAGATCCCTGAGGTCGCTGTCGGCTATAAGCTTGCCGAGCGCGTTCGGCATACCGCCGATCCCGAGCTGTATGGTCGCGCCGTCGCAGATATGCGGCAGGATAAGGTTTGCAATCTTAACATCTGTTTCGGTCGGCGCGGGATTCGGCATCTCATACAGCGGCGGATCGCCGCTCTCGACGATGTGATCTACCTCGGATATGTGTATCCTGACGGCGTCGCTGCCCAGGATGCGCGGCATATTGCGGTTTACCTCAACGATCACGATGTCGGAATTATCCGCGATGCACTTTGAAAGCCCGAGGGAAGTTCCAAAGTAGAAATAGCCCTCGCTGTCCATACCGGAAACGGTCGCCATGCAGACGTTTGAGGTCAGAAAGTTCTTGTAATACCACTCAAGGTTTCTGAAAACCATAGGCTCAAAAAACGCCAGACCCCTGTCGCAGAGCCTGCGTTCATAGCCCGAGCAGTGCCATGTGTTGTACACAAAGTGCTCCTGCGTCGGATCACACTCGACGACGTGAACGGGACCGAACAGCAGGTCGCCGCGTATCTTGACGTGGTGCAGCTCGTCTCTGCGCCTGGATAAAGCCAGATCCAGCGCGGCGGGATAGCCGAGGTTCGAGGTATACTCCACCCAGTCCCCGTCCTTGACGCAGCCGACGGCCTCTTCAGCGGTGCATAGCTTGCGATTATATTCGTTTATAAAGTCCATAGCGACCTCCAGAGTATACGGGAATGCGCCGGCGCGCCGTGTGCAACCGATGGTATTATCGCATATTTTCCCCACTCATGCAAGCGCTTGTAAAAAACGCGGTGATGATATATAATTATCAGCATCTATGATTTACCCACGAGGTGTAAGATGAAGCTCAAGCTGTGTGACGCGGAAAGCCTTGATATAGTAAAAACCTTCGAGTGCGGGCAGTGCTTCCGCTGGAACGCCGATGAAAACGGCGCGTACCGCGGCGTTGTGTCCGGCTATTATGCCGAAGTCTGCGTTGAGGACGGCGTGGTTTACATAACATCTGACGCGCCCGAAACGCTCTGGACGGAGTATTTTGACCTCGGAACGGATTATGCCTGTATAAGCAGCGCCTTTACGGGCGAATATCTCAAGGCCTGCACCGAATACGGCATGGGCATACGCATCCTGCGTCAGGAAAGCTGGGAAGCGCTGTGCTCGTTCATCATCTCTCAGTGCAACAATATAAGCCGTATCAAGGGCATCGTCGAGCGCCTGTGCGAAGGCTTCGGCGACGAGATAAAGGTCGGGGAGAAGATTTTCTACAGCTTCCCGACTGCTCAAAAGCTTGCGGCCCTTGAGCCGGAGGATCTTGCCTGCATCCGCTCGGGCTACAGGGCGGAGTATATCATTGCCGCCGCCCGTGCCGTGGCAGGCGGTCAGCTCGACCTTGAGGCGCTTAAAGTCTGCGGCTATAAGGACGCAATAAAGGCGCTTAGGAGCATACGCGGCGTCGGCGAGAAGGTCGCAAACTGCGTTGTGCTTTTCGGCCTGTGGCACACGGAAGCTTTTCCCGTAGACGTCTGGATGAAGCGGGCGCTCAAGGAGAATTTCCCGGCGGATTTTGACCCTGAGAGCCTCGGGAAATATGCCGGCCTTGCCCAGCAGTATATATTTTATTACGCAAGAAGCAAAGGTAAAGATAAATGAAGTATAAGCTTTTCGCCGCCGATATGGACGGTACTGCGCTGAACACAAAAAAGGAGCTGACTCCCCGTACCGTAGCGGCCATGGAAAAAGCGGCAGAGCAGGGGAAGACCGTCGTGTTCTCGACCGGCCGCAGCATTAGTCTCATTAAGCCCTATATCGACATGGTCAAGGGAATGCGCTACGCGGTCACAGCCAGCGGAGCTTCGGTAATAGACCTGAAAACGGGCGAAAAAATTCTGTATGAGACGATGGACGCCGAAACGGTAAAGCATATAATCGCTGCGGCAGCCGGATGCAGCGCCATGCCCATCATCTTCATAAATGATAAGACCTACAGCAACTCATGGTGTATTGAGCGCTGCGCGGACTTCGGCCTTGCATATTACCAGCCTATATACCGCATCGGCATGACCGCGGTCGACGACGCGTTCACGTATTTTATGGAAAATCCCGACAGAGTTGAAAAGCTCAACCTGTTTTTCGACAATGATTATGAGGCGGATACGGTATACGATATGATAAAGGACCTGCCGGTCACCTTTACCTCCCGCACGAGCCGCTCTCTGGAGATAAACGCCTCCGGAGTAAGCAAGGCGAGGGGGCTTGCAGCGCTGTGCGGCAGGCTTGGCATTGAAATGTCCGAGTGCATTGCAATAGGCGATGCACAGAACGACGAGGAGCTGCTGTCCTCGGTGGGATTTAAGATAGCAATGGCAAACGGCAGCGACAAAGTCAAGTCCATTGCGGATGTGATCGCGCCCGATTGCGACAGCGAGGGAGTAGCCGTCGCTGTTGAGCAATATTTTCTTGATTAGGTAAAATAAATGATGTATAATAACTCAATTAGGAGTGAGCGGTATGGACGATAAAATAATGCAGCTTAAAAAGTGGATAGACGAGAGCGACAATGTCGTGTTCTTCGGCGGCGCTGGCGTGAGCACCGAGAGCGGGATCCCCGATTTCCGCAGCGTCGACGGTCTGTACAACCAGAAGTGGAAGTACCCTCCCGAGACCATACTCAGCCATTCGTTTTTTGTGAAATACCCCGAGGAGTACTATCGCTTTCATCGGGAGAAGCTCGTCATCGACGGAGTTAAGCCAAACGCGGCGCACCTGAAGCTTGCGGAGCTTGAACAGGCGGGAAAGCTCAGGGCCGTCGTCACTCAGAACATTGACGGCCTGCATCAGGCCGCGGGCAGCAAAAAGGTTCTGGAGCTTCACGGAAGCATCCTGCGCAGCTACTGCTCCGCGTGCGGAAGACCCTATCCGGCGGATAAAATGAACCGCGGCGAGGGCGTGCCGCGTTGCGCCTGCGGCGGCGTTATAAGACCCGATATCGTTCTGTATGAAGAGCCCCTGGACGACGCTGTTGTTTCCGAGGCCATACGGGTCATATCCGGGGCCGAGGTGCTTATAATCGGCGGCACGAGCCTGAATGTCTATCCCGCGGCAGGACTTATTAACTATTACCGAGGAAATAAGCTTGCCCTTGTGAACCTCAGCGAAACTCCTTACGACGATGAAGCGGATCTTGTTATACACGAAAAAATCGGAAAGGTATTCAGCCAGTTTTGAACAGAGTGGATGTGTTGGGTGTCGGATTTGACAACCTGACAAAAGAAAATGCAATTGAATTATGCAAAAAGCTGATAGATGAGCACAGGTCAGCATATGTGGCTACTCCCAATCCGGAGATAGTCATGGCCGCGTGGGATAACGTTGAGCTCATAGCGGCTCTTGAAAATGCCGATCTTGTGATCCCGGACGGCATAGGCGTCGTTAAGGCAGCGAAGATACTCGGAACGCCGCTCAGGGAACGGATTCCGGGCATCGAGATAGGCGAAGCGATACTCAGGTACCTTGCGGAGACTGGAAAATCTGCGTTTCTTCTGGGTGCAAAGCCCGGCGTTGCGGAGCTTGCCGCCGATAATATAAAAAGGCAGTATCCAGGGATAAATATCTGCGGCACAAACGATGGCTATTTTGAAGATGACGCACCGGTCGTGGCGAAGATAAACGCCGCAAAGCCCGATTTTCTTATGGTGTGTCTCGGCGCCCCCAAGCAGGAGATATGGATGTCAAAAAACGCATCCGCGCTCGACGTGGGGCTGATGGCGGGTTTGGGCGGCTCGCTCGACGTGTTTGCCGGAGTTGTGGAAAGAGCGCCGAAAGTCTGGCAGGATCTGAACCTTGAGTGGCTTTACCGCTGCATTAAGGAGCCGTGGCGATTTAAAAGAATAGCAAAGCTCCCGCTGTTTATCGTGAAGGCGTGGGCGAAAAGAATAAGGAAGTTTTTCAATGGAAAAGGGTAAGCTTATTGTATTCGAGGGAATTGACGGCAGCGGCAAATCCGCCCACTACCGCCGCGTGTGTCAGCGGCTGGAGGCGGAAGGCATAGCGTATAACCACATCGTTTTCCCCAGATACGATAAAGAAAGCTCCTCACTTATACGGATGTACCTCGGCGGCGAATTCGGCTCAAGCCCCGCCGATGTGAACGCATATATCGCATCCACCTTTTTCGCTGTCGACAGGGTCGCGGCTTACCGCACCGACTGGGGCAGCATTTACGACAAGGGCGGCTTCGTGCTTTCCGACCGCTATACTACGTCAAATGCCGTGCATCAGGGCGCGAAGCTCAAAAACGAGGAGCTCGAGGCCTTTTTTGACTGGCTGTATGATTTTGAATATGTAAAGCTGGAACTTCCCAGACCCGACCTCGTCATTTACCTTGACGTCGACCTGGAAACCTCTCTTGCGCGGATGAAGCACCGTCAGGAAAAAACACATACGAGCGCGGATATCCACGAAAAGGACGTCCGGTATCTTGAAAACTGTCTGCGTGTAGCGGATAAGGCGGCCGATTATTACGGCTGGACGAGGATACCGTTCCTGAAGGACGGCGTGGAGCGCGAGATCGATGAAAAGCATGAGGAAATCTATTCAATCATTAAAGACGCCCTGCGGCGTTAAGCAGAAGAAAGCGCTTATGCGCGCCCGGAAAAAGGAGGAGCTTCGCCGCCTTGCGCCAAGCTATATAGAGCATAGCGACGCTGCCATTGCGCAAAAGCTCTCCGAGCTTCCGGAGTATAAAAACGCGAAAATAATTTTTGCATATTACAGTGTGGGACGCGAGGTATCGACCCACGCACTAATACGAGCTGCCGTTCAAAGCGGACGTCGGGTGGCTCTGCCGGTGTGCGGCGCCGGCGGGCATATGCACTTTCGCCTTGCTGATGACCTCGACGGACTTGCACCCGGAAAATTCGGGATCCCGGAGCCTGTCAAGGGCGATGCCGTAACGCCGAGGGAGGATGATATCGTCATCGTTCCGGCTCTGTGCTGTGATAAGTATAATAACCGCCTCGGCCGCGGCGCGGGTTATTACGACCGCTATCTCTCGGAACATCACTGCTTCAGCGTCTGCCTTTGCAGAGCGCTGCTTTTAGAGGATCTTATTCCCACTGAGAATACCGACGCCCGTGTCAGCATGGTGATCTCGGACTAATAACTCGGACTAATAAAAAAGAGGCTCCCGAAGGAGCCTCCCAGACTGTCAAAGAACTACAAATGAGTGCATTCTTTACGACGGCGGACGGGGGAGCTCGAGGGGGCGGCAGCCCGCCTCGAATTGGATAAATAGCCATCAAAAATGTCTGATTTATCAGACTTTTTGACGAGCAAAGCGAGGTTTTTCGTGAAATGCAAT
>SAMEA3663269__coassemble_220_pt1 | contig 20920 bp, 22 predicted proteins | sample SAMEA3663269__metabat2_high_PE_030 | metagenome-assembled genome bin SAMEA3663269 (sample SAMEA3663269) | pig gut metagenome | biome: pig gut; feature: pig-associated habitat; material: faeces | place: China | collected 2013
CCGATATCGTCAAAGCTGTCGTCCTCGCCGAGCTCCTGCTGGATGACCTTCATCTGCTCGCGCAGGTAATAATCCCGCTGATTGCGGTTGACCTGCTCGTTGGTAGCTTCGTTAAGCTCCTGCTCAATGCTCATTATATTCAGCTCATGATTCAGTATCTCAATAAGCTTTTCGAGCCTTTTGCAGGGATGCAGCTCCTCAAGCAGATTCTGCTTGTCCCTGTAATCAATGCGCACATTCTGCGAAATATAGTTGCTGACAAAAGCCGGATCCCGGCTGATAACGAGGTTGAGCAGCATTTCGGGAGCCATGTTGCCAGAAAGCTGGACATATTCGTCAAAGAGATTTACGGCAGTGCGCATCAGCGCCTCTCGCTTATCGGGATCTATGTGCTCTGTCTTGTCAGGTACCCGCTCTATCATTCCCATAAAATATGGCTGCTCGGAGATAAACTCAGATATCGTGCCCCTGTGGAGCCCCTCAGCCATTACCTTGCACAGCTTGCCGCCGGGCTGACGAACCATCTGGCGGATGCGGCAGACCATGCCGTACTTATACAGATCGTCGGGCTCCGGCAAATCGGTCGATATGTCCTTCTGCGTTACGAGGAATATCTCCTGATCGGCTCCTGCCGCGCAATTGAGCGCGGCAAGTGATATGGAGCGCTCGACATCAAAGCTCAGGAGCATTCCCGGAAATATGTTAAGACCGCGCAGAGCCAAGATCGGCATTGCCCGGGTTTCAGTTTTGTTTACGTTACTCATATGCTTCTCCTTCCGTGGAGTTCTGAAAAGGCGCAAGACGGGACAAACGCCCCGCCTTGCTTTTATTATTACTTACGTATTACGTCGGGGCTGGTGTTGTTATTCACACAGTCGGCGGTGACAATGATCTTCTCAATGTCTTTTTCTGAAGGGACAGTATACATTATGTCCGTCATTATGCTTTCCATTACGCTGCGCAGACCGCGGGCGCCTATCTTCATCTCGATAGCCTTATCCGCGACGGCTTCAAGAGCGTCCGTTTCGTATTCAAGCTCAACGCCGTCGTAGCTCATAAGAGCCTTATACTGCTTTGTCATGGCATTTTTCGGCTCAGTGAGAATACGCACAAGATCCTCGCGCTTGAGCGAGGTAAGGGGTGCGATGACCGGCAGCCTTCCGATAAGCTCGGGGATGATACCGAACTTAAGAAGGTCATGCTGCTGCGCCTGAGCAAGAAGCTCGCCCACATCGCGCTCGGTCGAGCTTTTTATCTCCGCGCCGAAACCCATACTCTTTTTGTCAGTGCGCTTCTCTATGATCTTATCAAGGCCGTCAAACGCTCCACCGCAGATAAAGAGGATGTTGGTCGTGTCTACCTTGATAAATTCCTGATGCGGATGCTTGCGCCCGCCCTGAGGCGGAACATTTGCGACTGTTCCCTCAAGCAGTTTCAGCAGAGCCTGCTGCACGCCCTCGCCGGATACGTCGCGGGTTATGGATGTATTTTCGCTCTTGCGGGCTATTTTATCGATCTCATCTATATATATTATGCCTTTTTCCGCCCGCTCCACATCAAAATCAGCAGCCTGCAGCAGACGAAGAAGGATATTCTCAACATCCTCTCCGACATAGCCGGCTTCCGTAAGAGTGGTAGCGTCAGCTATAGCAAAGGGTACATTGAGCATCTTGGCCAGCGACTGCGCGAAAAGAGTCTTGCCGCTGCCAGTGGGGCCTATGAGCAGGATGTTGCTCTTTTGCAGTTCAACATCATTGTCACCGGCATAAAGGATGCGCTTGTAATGATTGTACACCGCAACGGAAAGGACTTTCTTTGCTTTATCCTGCCCTACTATATATTCATCAAGATTCGCCTTTATATCCGCAGGCTTCGGGAGATTTTCAAAATGAAGCCTGTTGCCCTCAGCATCGTGTACCGCGAGCTCCTCATCATCGGCGATTATGCTCATGCAAAGATTGATGCATTCATCACATATATATGCTCCGTTTCCGGCAATGAGCCTGCCGGCCTGAGCCTGCGTTTTTCCGCAAAATGAGCATCTTATGCTTTTTCTGTCGTCTGTTCTTGCCATAAGTTTACCTCAAATAGTAGGGTGATGTAATACTGTGCAAATATGGGGGAACCTGATGTTCCCCCATAAAATCAGCGCTTGGTGATTACCTTATCGATAATGCCGTATTCAAGGGCCTCCTGAGAGGACATGAAGTGGTCGCGCTCGCAGTCGCGCTCGACGGTCTCCACGCTCTTGCCGGTGTTTTCAGCGAGGATCCTGTTAAGATTCTTCTTTATCTTCAGGATCTGCTCTGCCTGGATCTGAATATCGGTGCACTGACCCTTGCTGCCGCCTGAGGGCTGATGGATCATAATCTCGGCGTTGGGCAGCGCAAGACGCTTGCCCTTGGCGCCGCTTGACAGCAGGAATGCGCCCATGGACGCCGCCATGCCGATACAAATGGTTGACACATCGGGCTTGATGTACTGCATGGTGTCATATATAGCCATGCCGGCCGTAACGCTTCCGCCGGGGCTGTTGATGTAAAACTGGATATCCTTATCGGGGTCCTGCGCCTCAAGATAAAGAAGCTGGGCGACGATAAGGCTTGCGGTAGTGTCGTTCACTTCCTCGGACAGCATTATGATGCGGTCGTTAAGCAGTCGTGAGAAAATATCGTAGGAACGCTCGCCTCGGCTTGTCTGTTCAACTACATAGGGTACTAAACTCATAATAAGTCTCCTTTCGAATTATTGGCTTATCCAGGAGATCATATCCGAATAATCAGCCAATTATTCAGCCGCCTCTTCAGGCGCTTCCTCAACCGCTGTTTCAATGACCAGCTTGGTGGCCTTTTCTTTCTTAAACTCGTTTCTGATGTACTCGTCGCCGAAGTACTTGCGGATCTGTTCAGGAGTCGCGCCGACAGTCTCCGCCGCGCCCTTGATGTAGTCCTCAAGCTCCTCGTCGGTGACTTCAATGTTTTCTGCCTCGACGATAGCGGTGAGCAGCAGCTCCTGCTTCACCTGATACTCCGCTGCGGGACGGATGGTGCTGTTGACAGCTTCCTCATCGAGTCCCATCATCTTGCTGATCTCCTCGGTGGTCATCTTGGGGTCGGTGAGGCCGAAGTTTGCAGCATAGCTGTGAATGAGCTCATCTATCTTCGCCTGCATCATGGTCTCGGGGATTTCAACGGTCATATTATCACAGGCCTTGGTCATGATAGCGGTGCGGAACTTGGCGTCCATCTGCTCCTGCATGACTCTCTCCATGTCCTTGCGGGTATCTTCTCTGTACTCCTCAACGGTGTTGAACTCGGATACGTCCTGAACGAAATCATCGTCAAGCTCGGGCAGCTCGGTCACGGAAAGTGCGTTGAGCTTCACCTTGAACACAACGTCCTTGCCGGCCAGCTCAGCGGTGTAATCCTCGGGGAAGGTGATGTTGATATCCTTCTCCTCGCCTATGTTCATGCCGACGATCTGCTCCTCGAAGCCGGGCACAAAGGTGTGGGAGCCGAGCTCAATCTCGTAGCCCTCGGACTTGCCGCCATCAAAGGGAACTCCGTCAAGATATCCGTCAAAGTCGATATCGGCGGTATCGCCCATCTGAGCTTCGCGCTCAACGTCAACGACGCGGCCGTTGCGCTTGCGGACGCCGTTTATCTGGCCGTCAATGTCCTCTTCTGTGATGATGAAGGTTTCCTTAACTGCGCTGAGGTTCTTGTACTGGCCAAGAGTTACCTCGGGGTACAGTTCAACATCAAAAGTGAGGGTCAGTATCTTGTCGTCGGAAAGATCCATATTGGATATCGCGGGCTTGCCGATGATATGAAGTCCGCAGTTATCATAGCCGTAGTCAAATGCATCTGGAACCAGAGAGTCGATAGCATCCTGATAGAACACCTCGTGGCCGTACATACCCTCAACGACCGCGCGGGGAGCCTTGCCCTGTCTGAAGCCGGGGATGGAGATGCTGCCCTTGTTTTTGTTATAGGCCTTGTTGACCGCAACTTCAAACTCAGCCGCATCGACCTCTACCTGAAAGCTCGCGGTCTTGGAGTCTTTCTTTTCTACATTCTTGACTAACATTTATATTTTCCTCCTAATGTTTTTCACATAGACCAATAAATAATAACAGATAATGTCGGCAAAAGCAATGATTTTCTTTTAATATTGAACAGACTATATGATCTTTTGCGGGCGGAATTGAACATAGTCCGCAGAAACGAGCTGAAACTGCGTACCGCCGAGCATCCCGTTGAAGGCATAAGCGCAGCCGGCGCTGTGGATATGCCCGTAGCAGCAGCGCTTCACCCCGTAGGTCTTAAGCAGCTCCAATATCTCCGGGCATTCATAGCCCAGATATTTCGGAGGATAGTGAAGAAAGACATACTTTTCTCCCTCCCCTGCCGATTTGAGCGAAGCTTCCAGCCGCATTATTTCCCTGTTCATGATCTTTTTATCATGAACGTCATTTTTGATTTCCTCATAAAACCAGCCTCTTGTGCCGCATATAAAAGCGCCTTCATAGGCGAAACTGTTGTTATGGAGAACGTCTATGCTTTTGATTCCGTGTTCCTTAAAGAAATTTTTTGTTTTTGTGGCAGTCGTCCACCAATAATCGTGGTTGCCCTTGAGTATTATCTTTTTTCCGGGCAGCTTATCTATGAACAGGAAATCCGGCAATGCCTCCTCCATGGTCATCCCCCATGTGATATCGCCGCAGATGACAGTCATATCGCTGTCGCAAAGCGGAGCAAAGCCTTCTGAAATTTTTTCAACATAGTTTGACCATCTCCCGCCGAAAACGTCCATTGATTTTTCAACGCCTAAAGAGAGATGAAGATCGCCTATAGCGTATAAAGACATATGTCCTCCGTATAAATCCGCAAAAACAGTCAAAGCTATTATTGCCTAAGGGCAATAAACTCTGGAGGTAAAAATATGAGCGATAACAGAATGAGCAGAGATCAGATCACCGGCGTCGGCTGCGATGTTACCAACTGCAAGTACAACACCATCGACAGCAAGTGCTCCGCCTCACACATCGATGTGCAGAACGACAGAGCGACTACCAAATCCGAGACCTACTGCGCTACCTTCTGCCCCCGCGGCTGCTGCGATTAAGCATAGAGCTGCGAAGTTCTAAGCATGATCGCACGGGGCTATGCCCCGTACATATCAGCCGAGAAATTCGGCAACGGTCTTTTTCATATCCTGCTTTTCGACAACGAGCCTGAAACGCTGCTCGCGCTTGTCAAGTCCGGCAAGGGGCTTGGGAACGGCGGTATTTGTCACCTCGGAGAGCTTTTCGATAAGCTCGGTTCCGGGGGCGTCAGTCTCTTCTCCCAGTGCGGAAAGAACGCTGTCGCAGAATTTATAAGGGCTTGCCGTGGACACGACGACCGTAGGCACGCATCCGCCGCTTACGGCTCTGTGGTCGAGCATCTTCTTGTATGCGACGGCGGTGTGGGTATCCATAAGGTAGCCGTTTTCCGTATATACTTTTTTGATAATGGCCTTGGTCTCGTCGTTAGTACAGTAGCCGCCCTCAAAGTTTTCCGCAATGACCGCTTTCGTTTTGTCATCGACTTCATACCGGCCGTCTTTTGATAGGCTGCTCATATACCCGGCTACCTGCGTATCGCTTCCGCACACGGAGTAGAGCAGTCGCTCAAGGTTGCTGGATACAAGTATATCCATGGACGGCGAGATCGTCGTATGAAAGGTCCTGTTGCGGTCATATATGCCTGTATCAAAGAATTCGGCAAGAACATTATTCTCGTTTGAAGCGCAGAGCAGCCTGCCCACGGGCAGTCCCATATTCCTGGCATACCAGCAGGCGAGAATATTTCCGAAATTGCCGGTCGGAACGGCAAAATCCACGGTATCGCCTAAGGCGATGCTGCCGGAGTTTACAAAATCACAGTAGGCTGAAAAATAATATACTATCTGCGGCAGCAGCCTGCCCCAGTTTATCGAATTCGCTGAGGATAAAAACCATCCCCTTGCGCTCAGTTCTTCCGCAAAACCCTTGTCGCCGAATATTTTCTTAACACCGGTCTGGGCGTCGTCGAAATTGCCGTAAACAGCGGCTACTTCGACATTTTTGCCGCTCTGGGTTGTCATTTGCAGCTTCTGAACGTCGGATACTCCGTTATGGGGATAGAATACGAGTATCTTTGTGCCCTCGACGTCGGCAAAGCCCTCAAGAGCCGCCTTGCCTGTATCGCCGCTTGTTGCGACAAGGATGCAGACCTTGCGGTCTTCCCCGCATTTTTTAAGCGAGGCCGTAAGCAGATGCGGCAGCATCTGAAGCGCCATGTCTTTAAACGCGCAGGTGGGGCCGTGCCACAGCTCCAGTACCGCGGTTTTCCCGTCGATAAAGTGCATAGGCGCGATATCCGGATGGTCAAAATTTTCTCCGTAGGCCGCGCTCACCATGGCTTCGAGCTCTTCCACGGAAAATTCGTCGAGGAAAAGCTTCATTATCTTTGCCGCTCGTTCCCGATAATTCATGCCGCAGAGAGCTTTCATATCTTCTTCATTGAGCTGCGGCAGGAATTCCGGCACAAAAAGTCCGCCGTCGGGAGCAAGCCCCCTCGAAATAGCCTCGACCGCGGAAACTTTATGGTTTTCATCTCTTGTGCTGAAATATTTCATATTAATTACCTCAAAACGCGTTTTCAATGTGGTTTATAACGACTTTTCGGGTATTTATCCCCTCGGGAGCGTAGACCTCGATAACGTCGAAGCGCGGCTGCTTATCGGTCTCATGCTGCTGAAGCCAGAGCTGCGCGGCGGCGATCACACGCTGCTGCTTTGCGGGCGTGACAAATTCTCTCGCCTCGCCGTAGCGGTTATTCTTGCGCAGCTTTACCTCAGCGAAAACTATGTAACCATACTTCTGAGCGACAATGTCTATCTCTCCCTGCCTGTAGCGGCAGTTTGTGTCGATGATCTTATAGCCGTGCAGCCTTAAATAATTTACCGCCTTCTTCTCTCCGAAGGCACCGAGTTCACCCGTACTCATCAGTGCATTTTCCTCAAAAAGCTCGGCCTGTGGATCTCGCACGGGCCGTATTCGCGCAGAGCTTCATAGTGGAGCTTGGTGCCGTAGCCCTTGTGCCGCTCGAAATGATACTCGGGATACTTCTCCGCCATCTCCAGCATATACCGGTCACGAGTGACCTTGGCAAGGATAGACGCCGCCGCGATGTCCGCGCATTTTGCGTCGCCCTTTATGACGCAGCGGCTGTTAATCTCTATCGCGCTGCTGCGGTTGCCGTCAATAAGCGCAAGCTCCGGCTGAGGCTCAAGCTGCGCGATTGCTCTGTTCATGGCCAGCATTGCGGCATTGAGAATATTGAACTCCTCGATCTCCTCAACCGACGCGAAGGCTATCCCGAATCTAATTGCTTTTTCGCATATCTCGTCATAAAGCTTCTCACGGCTTTTCTCGCTGAGCTTTTTTGAGTCGTTCAGACCCACGATCTCAATATTTCTCGGCAAAATCACCGCCGCTGCGCACACCGGCCCGGCCAGCGGGCCGCGGCCCGCCTCGTCGACGCCGCAGATAAGCGATACGCCGCTGTCATATATTTCATTTTCAAGCTCCCACAGATCTGTCATTCCGGTCTCTCCAGACTTATTCTGCCAAGCTTACCGTCATGGTACTCTCCGAGCAGAGTGTTCGCCATGCGCTCAATATCGTATTCGCCTTTTGACAAAAGAAAGCCGCGCTTTTTCGCCGCCTCCTCAAGAAGCTCAAAGCCGTTCATATCCTTGTCCGGGACAAACTTGTACCGTTCAGTCAAAGCCTCGGGGTACATATCCCTCAAGCGGAGCATGAAATTTGCGCCCAGCGTCTCCTTGTCGAGAACGTCCGCTTTTATCGCGTTTGTTATCGCAAGCATCTCTCCCACTTCCTGAGAGTCGAACTTGGGCCAGAGTATGCCCGGAGTGTCAAGCAGATCGAGCCCCTGCTCGATATTTATCCATTGCTTGCCGCGGGTAACACCGGGCTTATCTCCGGCAACGGCGGCTCTGCGCTTGGCTACCTTATTTATAAATGTTGATTTCCCGACATTGGGTATGCCCAGTATCATGACGCGCATCGGACGGTTTATCTGCCCCTTTGCCGCGTAGTCGGCGAGCTTATCTTTTAATAGTTCCTTCAGCGCCGGCACGAAGCCGTTCACGCCTTTGCCGGTTTTCGCGTCTGTCTCAATTATCCTGATGCCCTGCCGCTCAAAGTGCCTGCGCCACTGCGAGGTGATCTCGGGGTCTGCAAGGTCAACTCGGTTGAGGATTATCAGGCGTGGCTTTCCGGCGGCAAGGCGGTCGATATCGGGATTGCGGCTCGAGCGCGGTATGCGGGCGTCCAGTATCTCACACACGGCGTCGACCTGCTTGAGACTGTCCTCGATCATGCGCTGAGCCTTCGTCATGTGGCCGGGAAACCACTGGATATTCATTTTTTCGTAGTTATTACCGCTCATTTCAGTCTCCGTAAGGGCTTCCGATATGGTCAAGCGGGAACACCGTAAACAAGACCTTGCCTATGATGAGCCTCTCATCTACCATGCCGATGCGGGAATCTCGGCTGTCGGCAGATTCATTGCGGTTATCGCCCATTACGAACACACAGCCCTCGGGCACGACCTGAATGCCGGTAAAATCTATTTGATTTCTTGTAGGCTCGGCAATATACGGCTCGTCCAGAAGCACGCCGTCGACATATACCCTTCCCTTGTTAAAATCTATCTCAACGGTCTGCCCTTCGGTCGCTATGACTCGCTTTACAAGGGCTTCGGGCTTATATTCATCCTTGCGGAAGATGACGATATCTCCCTGCTTGGGCTTATAAAAAAGGTCTGATACGACCATTTTATCCGCGTTTTCAAGCGTAGGATTCATAGAATCTCCAACGACATCGACAAGTCTGAAGAAAAACACGAATAATATCACGCAGAAAATGAGCGCAAATACAAGACACTGTATCCACTCATACACCTCTCCGCGGGCGCTTCCTACTTCTGCGGCCGCGGCTTTTTCCTTATTCTTAACGTCAGTCTTTTTCATTGTTCTACCTCTTGGGGTTATCCTATATAGCTTATCAGTTTATTATACACGACAATATGGCATTTAGGCAACAAAAAAAGAGGCCAAGGCCTCTTTTTTTGATACATTTACAGGTCGGGCGATCACAGACGCTCCTTGACCTTTGCACTCTTGCCGACACGGTCACGCAGGTAGTACAGCTTCGCTCTGCGGACCTTGCCGCGGCGGACTGTCTCCACGGAGACGATGGAGGGAGAGTGTACGGGGAAGACCTTCTCGCAGCCTACGCCGTAGGAGATGCGGCGGACGGTGATAGTCTCATTGATGCCGCCGTGCTTCTTGGCGATGATGGTGCCTTCGAAAGCCTGATTGCGCTCGCGGCTGCCTTCCTTTACGCGGACGGTGATACGCACGGTATCGCCGACGTTCAGTTCGGGCAGTTCGGGCTTCATGTACTGTTCGCTGAGAATTTTGATCAGATCCATAGTCTAATCCTTCCTTTTCTTAAGGCGTTCATACCGGAGGACTCCCTTTGGTCTCGGCAGCGGACCGCTTGATAGCTTGGGCCTGCGCCGCAAGCCTTGATATGATATCACACAAATCCTTGCATTGCAAGCACTTTTTAGCGGAAAACCTCCATATTTTCGTCATATATCTCGAGCCTTCTGAATTTTGCAAAATCCGGGGCTGTCTCCGGGGTCAGTTGACGCAGAGCGTCTGCAATGAGCTCGGGGTTTAAAGTCGGCTCCTGCGCAGAGATAACAGCGTCAAGGCGCACATCGGTGCCCTCCTGTGCAAACCCGATCTCCTTTATGGCCGGCCTTATATCCGTCTCGCCTACGCCGCGCTTGCTCTTTTTTGAGATCACGATGCTCTCTCGTGAATAAAAAGCATTGAGCTTTTCCGTCATTTCGGCCGCGTCGCACTCATCGTATTCAAAAATGCCGCTGATCTTAAGCCATTTTATCTCCTTTACCTTGCGTTCAGCCCCGTAAACCTCAAGCGCCTCGATTCCCTCGGGGAGCTGAACTGAAAGGCTTTTGAGAATATCATCGAGTTCTTTTTCCTCAATGAGCCTGAAATCCATTATCTCGCACAGGCTTTCACAGCCGACGGACAGCGGCAGAGCTATGGATATATTGGGATGAGGATTAAAGCCCTCGGAATACTTGAGCCTGCACCCGGCGCGCAGAAAGGCGCGGGTCATCGTGCGCATGAGGTCAAGATGCGAAATATAGACCGCCCTGCCCGTTTTTGAAAATCTCAGTCTGAGCTTATCCATCGCACTTTCCTCCTTTGAGCAGCTTAGCCGCGCCGCAGGCCGAGCACTGCTTTCGGCAGTCCGGCGAAAGCTCCGACTTATACGCCTGCTCTCTCTCGTGCCAGAGATGGGCCTTTCTTACGCCGACGTCAACGACGTCCCAGGGCATTGTCTCGTCCTTGGCGCGGGGGCGATGTGCGTAAAAGCTCGGGTCAAGCCCTGCGTCTTCAAACGCATTCATCCAGCGCTCAAAGGAGAAGTAATCGCTCCATGCCTCGAGACGCCCGCCGGCTCTCCAGACGTTTTCTATGACCTTGCCCACGCGCCTGTCGCCTCTTGACAGAGTCGCCTCGATATAGCTCGTCTGGGGGTCGTGCCAGTTGTACACGACATTTTTTGCTCTGATATTATCCCTGAGCAGATTTACCTTGCGAATATATTCCTCCATTGTGTTCTGGCTTTCCCATTGGAAAGGACTGTGCGGCTTCGGCACGAAGCAGGAGGTAGAAACGGTTATGCGCACTCCCCTGTTCTTATTCTTTGCGTAAAGCCTCCAGGTGTGCAGCACCTGATTTGCAAGCTCGGCGATGCCGAGAACATCCTCGTCCGTTTCCGTGGGCAGGCCGAGCATGAAGTACAGCTTTATGGTGTTCCAGCCGCCCTCAAAGGCCAGGCGGCAGGTGTTCAGCAGCTCCTCCTCCGTGACGTTTTTGTTAATTGCATCGCGCAGACGCTGGCTGCCGGCCTCGGGTGCGAAGGTCAGGCCGCTTTTTCGGGTCTTCTGCAGGCGGTGCATTATCTCGATAGAAAAATTATCCGCTCTGAGTGACGGAAGCGACAACCCGATGCTTCTCGGCTCGCAGTATTCAAGCAGTCCGTCGCACAGCCCGGACAAATGGCGGTAGTCGCTCGAGCTGAGGGAAAGCAGCGTTATGTCCTGAGCGCCGGTGTTCTTGAGCAGAGCCTTGCCCTGCTCGACAAGCAGCTCCGGGCTTTTTGATCTGATCGGCCTGTATACATGGCCTGCCTGACAGAAGCGACAGCCGCGCAGACAGCCGCGGAACAGCTCAAGGTTTACCCTGTCGTGCACGACCTCTGTCGAGGGCACGATGGGTTTAAGGGGGAAATGTACCTTGTCAAGATCGGCGATAATGCGTTTTTGGACAGTCTCCGGCGCGCCGTCGGCTACCTCAAATCGTTCTATAGTACCGTCGTTGTTTAATATCGGAGTATAAAAGCCCGGGACATAAACTCCGCCTATCTGAGCGGCTTTTTTCAGGAATTCTTCCTTTGTCCAGCCGTCGAGCTTTGCTTCATGCAGCATTTCCAGCAGCTCATTGTTCATCTCCTCGCCCTCGCCGAGCAGGAAAATGTCGATAAAATCGGCCATAGGCTCCGGATTAAGGGCGGCGGTGCCTCCGGCTATCACAAGCGGCAGCAGCTCCGTTCTGTCGGCACTGTGTATCGGCACTCCCGCCATGTCCATCATGTCCAGGACGGTGGAATATGCCATCTCATAGCCTATCGAGAATGCAAGCACGTCGTGCTCAGAAACCGGGTCTCCGCTCTCAAGGGCGTACAGCGGCACATTCGCCTTTTTCATTTCCTCATACATATCTCCCCACGGGGCATAAACGCGCTCGCACCAGACGTAGGGCAGCACGTTCATGGTAGAATACAGGATGCCCATGCCGAGGTTGGACATACCTATCTCGTAGGTATCAGGAAAACAGAATGCTACTCTTATATCAACGTCAGCCTTATCCTTTATTATCTGATTGTATTCGCCGCCGGTATAGCGCGCAGGCTTTTGCACCTTGGGAAGTATGCGTTCAAGTCGTTTATCCATTAGTTTACTCCGAAAATTTTATCTCATTGATTTTACTATAAACACATATTTTTTACAATACCCGTTTGCGCTGTCAATATCCAGATTCCAGCTATCATGAGCGCCGCACCGAGCTCTTTTCCGAGCAGCAGCAGACCCGCTACAGATAAGCACAGGCCAGTCAAAAAGCCAGAATATCCCAAGATTTTTCCTGCCTTCTCGCAGCCAAAGGCTCCTGACAGAATGACATAAGCCGCTCTTCCGCCGTCAAGCGGCAAGGCGGGCAGCAGATTATATGCCGTCAGCAATATGCCGTAGCCCGCGCATTCCAGCAGGAGCCGATTTGCCGTTTTTACGCCGAAATATGAGCATATAAGCGCAAATATAAGCCCTACAGCCGGACCTGCCAGCAGCGCCGCCGCTTCCGACGCGGCGTTATTTATCCCGCACAGGCTCATACACATTCCCGAAGCTTCAAAACTAAAAGACTTTATTCCTCCGCCCAGCAGCTTTATGATGATTATATGGCCGAGTTCATGAACAGCAGCGGCAAGGAGCAGCGCACTGAGGCTTATAAAGCCGCCGAAAAAATACAGAGCCGACAGCAGGAGGATCGCACCGGAGCTCATCCGAAAGCGGCTCTTCATAAATAGAATTCGGGGTTGAGATAGGTGTCATTGCACATCAGTTCAAAATGCAGATGCGGCCCCGTGGCAGCTCCCGTTGAGCCTACCCTGGCTATCACGTCCCCCTTACTCACATTGCCGCAGCCCATGCACAGTTCGCTGCAATGGGCGTACAGTGTCGAATAGCCGTCGCCGTGGTCGATTATCATATACTTTCCGTACGAGTCGGAGTCGCCTGCCGCGACTATCACGCCGTCGGCGAACGCGGTTACCGCAGTACCTGTGTTTGCCGCAAAATCCGTACCGTAATGGTACTTCACCTTATTCTCGATCGGGTGCAGTCTGTATCCGAATCCGGATGATTTTATTCCGCTGACGGGACTTACATATTCAAACGGCAGCACCGGGCACTCATAGCTGACGTTTGCGGGCACAGCATATTCGGCATATGAAGCCTGTGACTCCAAGAACGCGGCTACTGCGGGATTTTCGGTGGGCTGTGGCTCGGCAGTTGGGGTAGGTTCAGGCGTGGGCGCAGGCGTTATCGCAGTCACGGCGGTGGGTGCCGGTGTGGGCTCCGGCCCGGGTTTATTCTCACCCTTTTGAAAGAATGTGCTTATGACCTCGCCCTCGGCAAGGCTTTTGCCGAGCTCAATTACGGATACGGTCTGCTCATGCTCCATAACAAGCACATTTTCTATCTCATCGGCAAGCTGCGCGGCAAAGGACGGCGAAATAACCCTAACGGCAGTCAGCAGTATAAAAATCCCCGCCGATATATAAAGCTTCAGATCTTTCATTCTTGTCACCTCAGACAAGTATATTCCTTTGTTCGCCGTTAAATTAGTCCTTGACAAGCCCAAGCTTCCTTATTATAATAATAAAGCTGTTTCGGGGTGTAGCGCAGTTGGTAGCGCGCTTGGTTCGGGACCAAGAGGCCGGGAGTTCAAGTCTCCCCACTCCGACCACAACCGGACACCGATTTTGATACCATGGTTGTCAAGATGGGTGTCCGGTTTTTTATTTTTTACTGCATAATTACGAAAATGAAAAATGGCTCGACTAATCGTGATTTGCTGAGATATAAATTCCGGTAAATGAAACATCAAGTTGTAAGACAGTGTTATTTTTTCTATTTGCAACCGCAAAGTTGCGCAATAGTTGGTGGAGCAACCTGAGAAGAACATGTATAATCACATTAAAAGGAGGTTAATAAAATGTTTTTTAAATTACCCGTTTTGATTGTGTTACCTATTTATATTTTTATCGTCGCGGTTTTTGTATACTTGATATACCTTTTGATCATGGCATTAAGAAAATATCTGAAATCAGAACCTGTAAGGAAAGAAAAATCTGACATGGCAAAATCTCTTGGCGAGGTTATTAAGCGTCACCGAATGGAATGCAAAATGACTCAGGAGTTTGTTGCCGATGCGCTTGGCGTCAGCAGGCAAGCCGTTTCAAAATGGGAAAGCGGAGCTTCTGATCCAAGCACATCTAATCTTTCTGCTCTTGCAAAACTCTTTGGGACAACCGCAGAAGAAATATTAAGAGAATTAAAGCAATAACATAAAAGCCTGAGTGGATATGCAGCCGTTTCATAATAATCAATACTAATTGATACAGAAAAAAGTCATCTCGTTATGAGGTGACTTTTTGCTGCGCTTCAGAGCGGCCCGATATTATCCTTCCCGCCGCTTCGCCTGCCATAACAAGCTGACCGCACTGGGCATAAATACGGACATCGCTAATGAGGCTATGATCAAGTTTGCAAAATAAGTCTGAACGCTGTTTATCCTATAAAGGGTTATTTGTCCTTTAATTTCGCGTGATACTATTAGATATAATTTTTTGAAATAATCACTGTCCTCATATTGAAAAACGGATGAACGTCTGTTATAATTGGTTTGTAAACCATTTCCGCGTTGACAGAAACGCTGCGGCCGCCGTGCTCCCGCCGGCATGCCATGCGCTCTGAATTTTCTCCGGACGGTCTGCTGCTGCCGGAGAAATAAAGTTGAGAAGGAAAAGCAACGCCGCGCAGAAAACTGCGCGGGAGAAAGTGAGGAAACATCATGAAAAAATACCTATCCGTGCTGTTGATGCTGGTGCTGCTGATCAGCTTGTTCCCCGTGACTGCGATGGCACACGATTGCTTAGACATGGCTTACTATCCGGATTCTCCTACCACCCACTACGAGCAATGTACCGGTTGTGGCAAAAAATATTTTTGGGGCACGCCGTGCACTTGGGACGACAATAATGAGTGCGTCTATTGCGGCCAGCACAACTGCCGGGGCGCAAACCAGCTTGCATATATTCCGAGCGCAGAAGGCGAGGCGACCCATACGGTCGTATGCAAAGTCTGCGACGCCAAGACGATTGCAACAGAGGATTGCCAGTACGAATGGGTAGAGGCAGACGGAAAGTATTGGAAGGAGTGCAAGCTCTGCAGTGCTGCTGTAACGGAGAAAAAGGACCTCCCTACGCTCACCATCAACGCTCCGGATGCGGTCTGCGTGCTGCAGGACTGCAAATTCACCGTCACGGCGCCGGAGGGCGTGACCATCGGCAAGGAGTTCGGGTATGACACCGGCATGATGGGCAGCAGCGCGGATCTGACGCTGGATGATGACGGCGTGGGGCACGGCGTGATGCGCGCGGAATGGTACGGCCTGCAGGCTGACAGCTTCAAGCTTATGGCCGAAGGAACTACCGCGGACGGAAAGCCGTTGACCGCCGAAAAGACCGTTCAGATCCAGCGCAATCACATTTTCGTTGACGGCGTCTGCGGCTGCGGCACGAAGCAGCATTACATCGTGACCTATGATCCCGGCGAATACGGCACAGGCAGTATCGAGGCAGGCGTCAAAACCTACGACGTGCCATTCACCTTGAGCAGTGAGACCTTCAATCGCGAGGGCTATGTCCAGATCGGCTGGACGGACGCGAATGGCTGGATGTACTTTTCGCTTGGCGACACCTATTACGCGGACGAGGATGTGACCCTGTATCCCATCTGGGATGAAATCGTCACCCTGACCGTGCCCTTCACCACCACGGTGAAGCTGGGCGGCAACGCAGCCCCCGGAGAGACTGTCTTTACGCTGGAGGTTCTGGGTGCCAACGCGGGCGAGGAAAGCTACGCGGGCGTGACCGTCTCCGCTGCCGTTACCACCAACGGCGAGGGCGACTATGAAGGCACCATGACCCTCACCGGCCCCTCTGAGCAGCTTTGGAATTTGCTTTGCGAAGGCGCGTTTGTACAGCAGGTGAACGCAGGCGAAGAAGGCTGGACCTATGACGACACGGTGTGGGGTCTGCTCCTGTCGCAGATCGCGGCCTATTCCACCGCGGACAGCGTGGATTATACCGTGCTCGTCCTCCCGGCAATTTGCGAGGAGACTGAGGACGGCGTGTATTACGACCTGGACTGGGAAGCCATGCCGGTGGAGAGGATGAGCTTTACCAACACCTATACAAAAACCATAACCGAGCCGACGGAACCAACCGAGCCGACTGAAAGTGATTCGAACACTGGGGCAACGACAAGCCCGCAGACAGGCGACAACAGCAATCCCTTCCTTTGGATTGCTCTGATGTTTGTAGGCGGATTCGGTGTGATCGGCACATGCGTGTACAGCAAACGCAGAAGAAGCTCCCGGACAAAATAAGCGGCACAAAACATAATAACAGATAGCAAACACCCTGCAAGACTTAAAAATCTTGCAGGGTGTTTCCATGTAATAATTTATGTAATCCCAAAAGTCTGGCCTGTTTTATCCTTGCCGCCGATTTACCTACAGGCTTCTTACTCTGTCTTCGATCTGTTTTATGACCTCTACGAACACCTCGTCACTTTGTCCGGTTGGATCGGGCAAGCCCCAGTTATCATCAAAGGCCCTGCCAATGTACGGACACCCCACTTCGCAGCCCATAGAAATAACCGTATCGGGAATAGGTATACTGTCGATCGTCTTACTGTACTGTGTCTGCTCCATGTCAATGCTGTAAAGCCTCTTCATAAGCCTTACGGCATCTTTATCGATCTGCGGCTTGGTTTCAGTTCCGGCCGAGTAAAAATCGTATTTATCGCCGGAAAAATGCTTTCCGAGTGCTTCTGCAATTTGACTGCGGCAGGAATTATGCACACAGATAAACGCCACTTTATCCTTCATATCAGAGCTCCGGCTTTTGCAGCAGTCTTTCTATCTCCGCAGGCTTCAGCACCTTGCCCTTGGACACCACCTTTTCATTGACAACAAGGGCCGGCATACTCATAACACCGTATTCCATGACCTTTGCCATATCGGTGATATACTCGACTTCCACGTCAAGTCCCATCTTTTTCACGGCTTGTTTTGCATTTTCGTACTGCTGACGGCAGGATGCACAGCCTGCGCCAAGCACTTTGATGCAGCAGATGCCGTCCTTTGCTTCGGGGCAGCAGTAGTTTGTGCTCCCGTCGTCCTTACTTGACGTGCAGACGCCGCTGCAGCAGTTCGAGGGTTCTTTGGTTTTCTCTTTCATTTTACCAACATTAAATAACGCCATAAATATACCTCCAAATTATTATAGAATTGACGGCTGTATCAGATTGAAAAAATATCCGACAATAATTATTCCCGCGGTGCATATTACAGCAAAAATGCATAGCAGCTTGGGTTTCACTGCCTTACGGAGCATTATCATCGACGGCAGGGACAGTGTTGTAACGCCCATCATAAACGAGAGCACAACACCCAGCAGCGCTCCTTTAGCAAGCAGCGCTTCCGCTATAGGGATAGTGCCGAAAATATCCGCATACATCGGCACGCCTGCAATAGTGGCTATGATAACGCCAAAGGGGTTGTTATCGCCAAGCACATCAACAATGATATCCTCGGGTATCCAGTTGTGAATAATCGCGCCGATACCTACACCGATCAGAACATAGGGCGCGACCTTTTTGGCCGTAGAAAGCGTTTGCTCCCAAGCATACCTGATACGTTCCCTGAAATGCAGTTCCTCCTGCGGCAGATCAACAGCACGGCCATTGCGTATGTATTCCTCCACCTGGTCTTCAAGATGCAGCTTTTCGATAAGCGTTCCTCCAAGAACAGCTATCATCAGGCCTAAAACCACATAGACAGCAGCTACCTTCCATCCGAAAATGCTCATAAGCAGAACAAGGCTTCCGAGGTCCACCATAGGAGATGATATGAGGAAGGAGAATGTCACCCCAACCGGAAGTCCCGCGCTTGTAAAACCGATAAACAGCGGAATCGACGAGCAGGAGCAGAAAGGTGTTACCGTGCCGAGAAGGGCTGCCGCAGTGTTTGCTCCGATACCGTGAAACCTGCCGAGTATCTTTTTTGTTCTCTCCGGCGGGAAGTAGCTTTGAATATACGAGATGAGCATAATCAAAACGCATAGCAGTACCATAATTTTGACCATGTCATAAACAAAGAACCGAACGCTCCCTCCTATCCGGCTCGCGGTATCCAATCCGAAAGCATTCAGCATTGCTCCGACGAGACGGTCGAGCCAGCCCATGCCGAGGATCTCACTTTGAAAAAAGTCCCACGCTTCTTTAATTGCTTCCATAAACAGCTCCTTTAATATAAACGAATTCAAATACGTCTATATATTGTAATTGAATTAAGTCGTGCTGAAAATCTTTAATCTCCGCAGCACGACTTGTTTTCACATCCATTCCGAACGGCTGTGAGTTCTTTCAGGATATCCGCGGCGGCTTTTGCTCCCTGAGCTGAAATGGAGTAATGCATCCATTTGCCATCCTTACGCCCGACTACAATTCCGGAATCGCAGAGGATCTTCATATGATGCGACAGCGTAGGCTGTGTAACATTAAGCTCTTCAAGCAGCTTACAGGCGCATTTTTCGCCGCTTCTGAGCATTTTTATAATGCGTATACGGTTTTCATCGCAGAATGCTTTGAATATCATTGCTATTGTCTTTTCCTCCATAAAAAGCACCTCCCATAGACGATCATCTATGTAATAATATATACTACATATAGACATTTGTCAATATGTTTGAGATAAAAAGCAGCTCGCTGAGCGTAAATTTTCATTTTGAGCTTCGAGATGAGCTGACGGAGGATGAATGATTTCAAGAATTTGAGCCAAACTACAGAAAAAGGAGGAGTAATTATGGAATTTTTTGCAATTTGTCTGTCCTCTCTCGGTTCCTTTGCTCTCCTTTTTATTGTTGCAAAGTTTATCTGGCATAAACAGATCGCCCAATTTGACTTTTTTGACTACATCACGGGTATCACCATAGGCTCCTTTGCAGCCGAAATGGCCACCGAGCTTGATGAGACCTGGAAGCCTCTCACGGCGGTCATTATCTACGGTGCTGTTACAGTGCTGCTGAACATCATAACAAGCAAGGCGCCGAGAACACGAAAGTATATAAACGGTTCCCCGACCATTATTATGGACAACGGAAAGCTTTACAGGGAAAACCTAAAAAAGGCGAAGCTTGATCTAAGCGAGTTCCTGCTGATGTGCAGGCAACAGGGATTTTTTGACCTTACGAGCATACAGACCGCAGTGTTTGAATATAACGGACAACTCACGATACTCCCCGTCAGCACTAAGCGGCCGGCAACGCCTAATGATATGTCGCTTGCTCCGGAGCAGGAGCTGCTGTTTACGGAGCTTATCATGGACGGCAGAATTCTTGAGGATAATCTCAAGCGCATGGGATTGAACATGACCTGGCTGGAAAAGCAGTTGAACCGGTGCGGTATCAGTTCAGTCAAAGACGTATTTCTCGCCGTCTGCGACAGAAATCTAAAATTCGTTATTTATGAAAACACCTCAAATGGTAAGAAGGCAGATTCTGCTTAGCTCACAGCGTAAAAAAGACAAGGCTCAATTTGAACCTTGTCTTTTTTGATTAGTATTATCTTACGCGGTCAGGTTATGAACTCTGAGGATAACGGTCGCTGCCATGCCGCGGTTCGCGGTGTTGTTGGGAGCGAAGGTCGTCGTGTTCATGCCGTTCATGACGCCTGCGCTCACTATGGCGTTTACAGCGTCAACGTAGGGCGCCGCGATCTGATTTGCATCAGCAAAGCCGCAGGGCTTTACATCGCCGAAGTCATATCCGGCAACGTCCTTCATGTAGCGATACATAAAGGTGGCCATCTGGGCGCGGCTGATGTTCTGATCCGGACGGAAGGTGTTATCACCGTAGCCGCTTATCACCTTGTTCTCAACGCCCCAGGCGACGGCAGTCACAAAGTCTTTTGCTATCGTACCGGCGTCGTCAAACTTAAGCACAGTATTCTTAACATCGGGTGAGCCAGCGGCGCGATAGAGCATGGTGATGAACTGTGCGCGGGTAACGACGTTGTTCGGGCGATAGGTGCCGTTGGAATAGCCTTCGATGATCCCGGCATTGGCGGCTTCAACAATGTATTTGTAGTAGCCGCTCGTAGAGATATCCGTGAACGGGTCGGCTGCCGCTGTGCCCACGATCACATCAGCACGGTCACGGACGCGGATCCTCGGAGCGGGGCCTCCTTCAAAGGTATCGTCATAGGATGCAAGTCCTGTCACGCTTACGGTTTTTCCGACAGCGAGATCCTTGACCTCGTTATCCTTGGTGATATAGCCGTCGATGAACACACGGGCTGTGCTGCCTGCCGCGTCCTTGACCATAATCGTCTGGATAAGGCCGTTTTCAAGCTCAAAGCTGACGACCGTGCCCTTTATTGTTACGAGAGAGCCGAGAACACTGCCGTCGTTGATCTGAGCCGCAGTAACGTTCTTAGCCGTTACGCTGCCCTCGCCTATCTTCTGGATGGAGGTCACCTGAAGCTCCATCTCCCCCTGATAGAAGTCGGTAGAGCCGGTGATGCGGACCTTGTCGCCGATCTTATAGTTGCCCGCTACGGGGAAGCAGCAGATACCGGCGGTCTCATCCTGTATGTAGATGCAGTCGAAGAAAGCGGTATCCTTATCGTATCCCGAGGCGTTGGAGGTCACGATGCCCTCGATGGTGTACTTGACGCCGGCCTCGGTCTGCTTCTGGACGGTCGCGATATCGGTGACCTTTACGGGGTTAATGTACTGCACAAGATTCTCGCAGATCTTGTAGTTGGAGTAATTCTTCTCCGAGCCGTTATCG
>SAMEA3663269__coassemble_279_pt1 | contig 18753 bp, 18 predicted proteins | sample SAMEA3663269__metabat2_high_PE_030 | metagenome-assembled genome bin SAMEA3663269 (sample SAMEA3663269) | pig gut metagenome | biome: pig gut; feature: pig-associated habitat; material: faeces | place: China | collected 2013
CCCTCCACAATGTGGAACGTGCCCTTGGGCATAACGGGGTCGAGCCCGTCGACCGGCTCGTCGAGAATGAGTATCTCCGGTCTAAGCGAGACCGCTACCCAGAAGGCGGCCTGCTTCTGCATGCCCTTGGAAAGCCTGCGCATCTGGCGCTTTTGGTCGAGCTTGAACACATCACCGAGCTTTTTGAAGCGCTCCTCGTCGAAGTGAGGATATACGCTGCGGTAGAAATCCGCCATCTCGCGTATGCTGGCGTTTGAAAAATAGAAGATATCGTCCGGAATGTAGGCGATGCGGCTTTTGACCTCAGGGGTCTCGAACACCGGAACACCCTCGACCAGTATCTCACCGGAGTCCTGCCTGTAAATGCCCGTCAGGTGGCGTATGATGGTACTTTTTCCTGCACCGTTGGGGCCGACAAGACCGTAGACCGAGCCTTTGGGTACCGTCATGGTCATATCGTCAAGCGCACGGAAGCCGTCAAATTCCTTCACGACGTTTTTGACTTCAATCATGATGTTCTTCTCCTTTCAGTCGGTCGATAAGCGCGGAAGCGGTGACGCCGACATAGCTGAGCTCTGTAACGAGCTCGTCAAATTTGCCGAGAAGCTCAGTAATGCGCAGGGAGTCAGCCTCGCTTCTTGCCGCGACGAAGCTGCCCTTCCCGGGCACGGAGCAGATGTAGCCCTCCGCTTCCAGCTCACGGTAAGCCCTCTGGATGGTGCTGGGGTTGATGGCGAGGTCGGAGGCCATTTCACGCACCGAGGGGATCTTGCTGTCAGCCGGCAGCGCACCCGACAGAATGAGACGTCGCAGTCCGTCCTTTATCTGCTCATATATAGGTCTGGGGTCTCGGAAGTTTATATTGATCATACTGCTTGATCCCTCCAAGTAACTGTGTGGTTTGTTGCCATACACTTAATATACACAGCCGCATAGGCTTTGTCAAGAGCTTTTAAATATTAAAGTACTTTAAATTAATTAAGAATGTGTTAAAACTAAAAACCTATGGCGTTAGAGCAGGGAGTCTGCCCTGATGCGGTCTAATCTCCACCCGAAAACGTATGCATCGGAATTAACTTATTCTGCTTGCAAGTATGTGTTTTTAGTGCTAAAATAATATGCTATATTATAATTAGGATAGGTATATCTAATGTGGATTTCAGATAAATGGCAGGACTTTGAGCTTCTGGACTGCTCAGGCGGCGAAAAGCTTGAGCGCTGGGGTAGCTATTACCTGGTAAGACCCGACCCTCAGGCTATCTGGGATACTCCGAGAGAGGATGAACGCTGGAGCTGCCGCGACGGAAGATACCGCCGCAGCCAGACCGGCGGCGGAGCGTGGGACAAGGGCGGTCTGCCCGCGAGCTGGAGGATAAGCTACGGCGAGCTCACCTTCAACGTAAAGCCCATGAACTTCAAGCACACGGGACTGTTCCCCGAACAGGCCTGCAACTGGGATTATGCCATGGAGAAGATCCGCTCCGCCGGAAGGCCGGTAAACGTGCTGAATCTGTTTGCCTATACGGGTGCTGCCACCGTCGCCTGCGCTAAGGCGGGGGCGAGCGTGTGTCATGTGGACGCTGCCAAGGGCATGGTCGCGTGGGCGAAGGAAAACGCCGCCGCGTCGGGACTGTCGGAGTCTCCCATACGCTGGATAGTTGACGACTGCACCAAGTTCGTCGAGCGGGAGATACGCCGCGGCAGGAAGTACGACGCCATCATCATGGACCCTCCATCCTACGGGAGGGGGCCCGGCGGCGAGATATGGAAGCTGGAGCAGAATCTGTGGCCCTTCGTGTCGCTGTGCGCCGGCGTGCTCTCCGACGATCCGCTGTTCGTCATCATCAATTCATATACCACGGGGCTTTCGGCCTCCGTGCTTTCCTACGTTGCGGAGAGCATATTTACAAAAAAATTCGGCGGACGCTCCGAAAGCCGTGAGCTGGGGCTTCCCGTTACCGATTCCGGCCTTGTGCTGCCCTGCGGCGCTACCTGCCGGTGGGAGAAGGACTGAGCATGAGTTCGATAATTGAAATAAAAAACCTGCATTATACCTACCCGGGCGATGAGATGGAAAGCCTGTGCGGAGTGAGCCTTGAGATCGAAAAGGGCAGCTTCGTGGCTGTGCTGGGGCATAACGGCTCGGGCAAAAGCACCCTTGCAAAGCATTTGAACGCAATACTTCTGCCCACAGAGGGCAAGGTGCTCATAAACGGCATCGATACCGCCGATGAGGACAGGCTTCTGGATATAAGGCGCACCGTGGGAATGGTGTTCCAGAACCCCGATAACCAGATAGTCGCAAACGTCGTTGAGGATGACGTGGCCTTCGCTCCGGAGAATTTAGGCGTTGCCCCGGCGGAGATACGCGAGCGTGTGGATAAGGCGCTCAGACAGGTCGATATGTACGAATTCAAGATGCACGCTCCGCATCTCCTCTCCGGCGGACAGAAGCAGCGCGTCGCCATCGCGGGAGTCATAGCGATGGAGCCTGAGGTCATAGTGCTTGACGAGCCGACGGCCATGCTCGACCCCAAGGGCAGGCGCGAGGTCATTGAGACCGTCACTAAGCTGTGCCGCGAAAAGGGAATAACGGTCGTGCTCATAACGCACCATATGTCCGAATGCACCGGGGCTGACAGGGTCATCGTCATGTCAAACGGCCATATCGCCGCTGACGGCAGTCCGGAAAGCGTGTTCTCTCAGGTGGAGCTCATGAGAAACGAGGGGCTCGCGGTGCCGGCGACTACGGAGCTGATTTATGAGCTCAATAAAAGAGGCTGGAGCCTGCCTCTCACGGCGCTTGGCGTCGAAAGCTGTGCAAAGGAAATCGCAAAGTATGTCAGAGATTAAAGTCAGCGGTCTGCGCCATGTTTACAGCGCGGATACGCCCTTTGAAAAGGTTGCAATAGATAATATAAATGTAGAGATACCTCACGGACAGCTCGTCGGCCTTATCGGACACACGGGCTCGGGCAAAAGCACCTTTATCCAGCATTTGAATGGGCTTTTAAAGCCAAGCAGCGGCACTGTCACCGTGGATGGCGAGGATATAAACGCAACGAAGCTAAGCTCCCGCGATGTGCGCTTCAAGGTAGGGCTGGTGTTCCAGTATCCGGAGTATCAGCTTTTTGAGGAGACGGTCTATCGGGACATCTCCTTCGGGCCGAGGAACATGAAGCTCAGCGAGGCGGAGATAGACGAGCGTGTGCGCGAGGCGGCGGCCCTTGTCGGCGTGCCGGAGGAGCACTTTGAGCGCTCCCCGCTGGAGCTGTCCGGCGGTCAGAAGCGCCGCGTCGCAATAGCCGGAGTTATGGCGATGCGCCCGGGCGTCCTCATATTGGACGAGCCTACCGCGGGGCTCGACCCCGCCGGCTGCCGGCAGATATTGCAGAATATCTGCGATTACAGGAAAAATACCGGCTCGACGGTCATCATCGTGAGCCACAGCATGGACGACGTCGCCCGCATTGCCGACAGGCTCATAGTTTTCAACAAGGGCGGGATACGCTTTGACGGCACTCCCGAGGAGGTATTCTCCCGACCGGAGGAGCTCAGGGACATCGGCCTTGCGGTGCCCGCGCCGACGGAGCTTGCGATGGAGCTTAAAAAGCTCGGCATCGACACCGGACGCGCCATATACACGAACGGGCAGCTATTGAATGCGCTCCTGGAAATGAAGGGAGGGGCGCGGAATGCTTAAGGATATAACCCTCGGCCAGTATTTCCCGGGCGACACCATTGTCCACCGTCTTGACCCGAGAACAAAGCTGCTGCTCGTCATCGTCTATATTGTGGGGCTGTTTAACTCCACCGGCTGGTACAGCTATGGCTTCGTCATTCTGATAACGGCGCTGTGCATGGCCCTGTCCCATATAAAGCCCAAGTCCGCTCTTAAGGGACTCAAGCCGCTTATCATCATAATCATCCTGACGGCGCTGCTGAATATTTTCTACACCGACGGTACTCCCATTATCGAAGGCTGGATAATCACCTGGGAGGGACTTGCCAAGGCGGCAATGATGTCGCTGCGCATAATCCTGCTCATCGTCGGGACATTTATGCTCACCTATACTACCAGCCCCATCGCTCTCACGGACGGACTTGAGATAATGCTCAATCCGCTCAAGAAGATCAAGGTGCCGGTGCACGAGATGGCGATGATGATGAGTATGGCGCTGCGCTTTATCCCCACTCTAATCGAGGAGACGGATAAGATAATGTCGGCTCAGAAGGCCAGAGGCGCGGATTTTGAGACCGGCAGCCTCGCGCAGAGGGCAAAGGCTCTGCTGCCCATACTCGTGCCTCTGTTCGTGTCGGCATTCCGCCGTGCTGATGAGCTTGCCGTTGCAATGGAAAGCCGCTGCTATCACGGCGGAAGCGGCAGGACGAGGATGAAGCAGCTCAGTATGCAGGGCATCGACATGGCCGCGCTGCTTCTGGGCGTGCTGTTCCTTGCGGCAATATTCGTAATGAAGAAATTCGGACTATGAGAAACATCGCTCTGAAAATCAGATATGACGGAAGCCGTTATCACGGCTGGCAGGTCCAGAAAACGGACGTTTCCGTGTGCCAAACGGTGCAGGAGGCTCTGGAGAAGATCTGCGAGCATCCCGTTAAGCTCACAGGCTGCGGGCGCACAGACGCGGGAGTTCACGCCCTGCGCTACTGCGCAAACTTCCGCACCGACTGCCGCATACCCATCGACCGCTTCCCGCTGGCAGCAAATTCGCGGCTGCCGGAGGATATCGCGGTCATTGACGCGGTCGAGGCCGGCGAGGATTTCAACGCCATATCGTCATGCATAAAGAAGGAGTATATATATAAGATCCACAACAGCAATATACGCGACCCGTTTCTTGAAAAGCGGGCCTGCTTCTATCCGCAGAGCCTTGACATGGAGCTTATGCGGCGCGCGGCCTCCGCGTTCGAGGGCACCCATGATTTTGCCGCCGTCCGCTCGCTCGGCACCGAGACAAAGACGACCGTGCGTACCGTACACTGGTGCAGGGCCGAGAAGGAGGGGGACATGATAACCGTGTCCGTCTGCGCCGACGGATTTCTGTACAATATGTGCCGCGCTATCGTGGGTACGATGGTGTACGCGGCCTACGGTAAGCTCGAGCCCGAGGATATCCCGCGCCTGCTTGAGACAGGCGACAGGAGGCTGACCGGACCGACGATGCCGCCGCAGGGGCTTTACTTAAACCGGGTCTGGTACGACGGCCCAGCGGGCGAAATGATGATGAGGGACTGACAATGAAAAAGCTTGCGGTATTCTTCCTGAGCATGAGCCTGTTTCTTAGCGCCTGCGGCGGGGCTGAGCCTGAAAAGGCGGAGAGCTTTGTCTGCGGAACGGGCGCAAGACAGTGCTTTGCAATGTCAGGGGACACGCTCATTTCCGCTGCCGGAAACGGCGTCAGAGGCTTTGACCTCATGGGCGGGACGGTTTTTGATATCCGGGCAGATATGGCGCATCCCGCCGTGTGCTCAAACGGCTCCGGCGCAGCTATCTACGACGTCGGCGGCAGCGCTATAGTGTACGGTGACGGAAGCCGGCTGAGCTTTGAAAACACCATCATAAGCGCGTCGCTCAGCGAGGGAGGCTTTCTTGCGGTCTGTGCCGATGAGCCGGGCTACAAGGGCGCGGTGACGGTGTATTCACAGGAAAAGCGCCTCGTGTACAAGTGGTATTCGGCCGACCGGAGGACGGTCGGAGCGGCGGTATCGCCGGACGGTGATCACCTTGCCGTGCTGTGCTCGGGCGAAAACGGCGGAGAGATACATATATTTGCTCTTGACAGCGAAGAAACGCAGGGCGTATACTCGGCTCCCGAGATGCTCTCGGAGGTTTTCTGGCTGGACAAAACGATCTGCGGCATCGGCGGCAGCGGGCTTTATTACTGCGACACCGAGGGCAGGGATAAGGGCGGCTATGAGTTCGGAGAGCTCTTTCCCGGCAGCTTCCGCGTGTGGGGAGATAAGCTCGTTATAGAGTTAAGAGCACACAGCTCCGGCGGCGCGGGTGAGCTCGTTGTTATCAACAACAGAGGCTCAGAGCTCGGCAGGATAAGCCCGGGGGAAGAGCTTATAGGCCTCGACTGCGGGGATGACGGCATATTGTGCCTTACCCAGAGAAGGGTCACCCTGTACGACACGGATTACAGCGAGACCTTTTCCGAGGATATGACCGGCGCCGAGGCGGCGTTTCTGAGGCAGGCGGGGGATATTCTCGCGGTGGGCGGCGGCAATGCCCGCGTAATTGAATATTAAAAAGATAAAAAATGAGATTTGTAATTGAAATAATCCTGCTTATAATAATCTTTTACTGTACATGGCATGGATTTCGCCGCGGCGCGGTTAACGCGGGGATAAGCCTTCTGGCGCTGATAATTTCTCTCGCGGGGGCGATGCTGCTGTCAAGCGGAATGTCGGACAGCGCGGCGTATATAATAAGACCCTTTGTATCGGGCTATATTGACTCACAATACGAGGAAAAGGTGCTCGATAATATGGGGATAGAGGGTCTCGGCGCGGAAGAGGCCATAGCCGCCGAGCCGGAGCTCATGGCAGAGTATGCAAACGGGTGTATGCTTGCCTTCGGCTTTGATAAGGCCCGCGCGTCTCTGCTCTCGCCTATGGCCGCCGAAATATACAACGACGGAGGTACGTCTCCGACGGACGCCGCGTCTGAGGCAATATGCGGCGCCGCCGCCTTCGCCTCATGCATGATACTTATGTTTATACTTATCATGCTCTTCATATCATTTATTAAACAATTTTTTGATCTGAGCTTCAGAATTCAGGATAATGCCGACATCGACCTGTACGGCGGCGCGGCGCTGGGCTTTGCACAGGGATTTATATACTGCGTTTTTCTGTGCTGGCTGCTGAGCTTTTGCGGCATAATAATAGGCATGACCACTCTCAGCGATGGGCTGTTCAGCAGATTTTTCCTGATGTTTGGCTCCGTGCTCGATAAGGCAATCTGAAAAGGGGGATAAACGATGCAAGCAAAAATGTGCTCCCGCTGCGGCAAGAACGTGGCAATAGTATTTATAACGAGAGTTGAGGGCAATGAGCAGAAAAACGAGGGGCTGTGCCTGAAGTGCGCCCGCGAACTGCACATAAAGCCCGTTGACGATATGCTGGAGAAGATGGGCATCTCCGATGAGGATCTCGACAGCCTCAGCGGAGATATGATGAATGCCCTCAGCGGCGTTGAGAGCCTGATGGACATTGAAAACGGCGGCGGAGACGACGACTCCGACGACGACGGCAAGACCGCGACATTTCCGTTTTTGAACAGGCTTTTCGGCGGCAATAACGGCGGAAACGTACCCGCCGACAGCTCGCCTGCGCCCAACACTCCGCCCAAGGAGGGCGGAAAGCAGCCGAAAAGAAAATTTCTTGACAACTACTGCATAAACCTCACCGACAGGGCCCGGGCCGGAGAGCTCGACAACATGGTCGGCAGGGAGGAGGAGCTTGAGCGCGTCATCCAGATCCTCAACCGCCGCCAGAAGAACAATCCCTGCCTCATCGGCGAACCCGGCGTCGGCAAGACTGCCGTGGCCGAGGGCCTTGCCCAGCGCATAGCGCTCGATCAGGTACCGTATAAGCTCCGCGATAAAGAGGTGTACCTGCTCGATCTGACCGCGCTCGTGGCGGGAACTCAGTTCAGAGGCCAGTTTGAAAGCCGCATGAAGGGGCTTATCGAGGAGATACGCAAGCAGGGCAATGTCATCCTTGTCATCGACGAGGTGCATAATATCGTCGGCGCGGGCGACGCCGAGGGCAGCATGAACGCCGCAAATATCCTCAAGCCGGCCCTGTCCCGCGGTGAGATACAGGTCATCGGCGCGACCACCTTCACCGAATACCGCAAGCATATAGAAAAGGACACCGCCCTTGAGCGCCGCTTCCAGCCCGTCACCATCAACGAGCCCTCGATAGATGACAGCGTTGAGATACTAAAGGGTATCAAGCGCTACTACGAGGACTTTCACGGCGTCAGGATCTCCGACGAAATGTGCGCCGAGGCCGTCAGGCTGTCCGAGCGGTATATAACAGACCGCTTCCTGCCGGATAAGGCAATAGACCTCATAGACGAGGCCTGCTCAGATGTGAACCTCAAAAGCAGGATATTCATCCGCCGCGCAGAGCTTCAGAAGGACCTGGACGACCTGCGCTTTGAGCGGGAAAACCTCATGTCCGCCGACGCTCCCGCGGGCGAGACGCTCACCGACGAGCTGCTCGATAAGCGCTATGCCCGCATAGCCGAGCTCCGAAGCAAGGAAATGCAGCGCGAGCAGGAGCTTGCCTCACTTGAGCTTGAGGGCATCCCCGAGCTGACCGAGGAGAACCTTGCCCGCGTAATAGAGCTGTGGACAAAAATACCCGCGTCCTCCATCAGAGAGGATGAGTTCGAGCGCCTTGCAAACCTCGGCGGGCGTCTGCGCGAGCACATCATAGGCCAGGATGAGGCCGTGGATGCGGTGTGCTCAGCCATAAAGCGCAGCCGCGTCGGCCTCAAGGCCAAGCGCAAGCCAACGAGCTTTATCTTCGTCGGCGGCACCGGCGTCGGTAAAACGGAGCTTGTGAAACGACTGGCCGCCGACCTGTTCGACTCTCCCGAGTCGCTGATAAGGCTCGATATGTCCGAATTCATGGAAAAATTCAGCGTATCGCGCATCATCGGCTCTCCTCCGGGCTATGTCGGATATGACGAGGCCGGCCAGCTCACCGAGAAGATACGCCGCAAGCCCTACTCCGTCGTGCTTTTCGACGAGATCGAGAAGGCCCATCCCGACGTCCTGAACATCCTGCTTCAGATACTCGATGACGGCAGGATAACCGACGCGCAGGGCAGGACGGTCAATTTCGAAAACACCGTCATCATCATGACCACCAATGCCGGCTCCAATACCAAGAGCGGCTCCCTCGGCTTCGGCGGCAGCCTGAACGACATGGGCAGGGAGCGCGCGCTCAAGGCGCTGAACGATTTCCTGCGTCCGGAGTTTATAAACCGCGTCGACGAGATAGTGTACTTCAACCAGCTCAGCGAGGATAATTTCCGCCGCATAGCAGAGCTCATGCTGGGTGAGACCCGTGACGCCATAGCCGAGCGCGGCATAGCTATGAGCTGGAACGAAAGCCTTATAGACTACCTTGTCAAGAAGAGCTATTCCGTCACCTACGGTGCAAGAAATCTGCGCCGCACCATCCAGAAGGATGTGGAGGACGCGATAGCGGAAAAGATAATCGAGCGCCGGGGCGAAAACGTCGCCCGTATAAGGCTCTCCTCTGATGGCGAGAAGGTCAGAGTCGAGGTCAGAAAAGCATGATTAGGTTTGAAAGCGACTATCTCGAGGGCGCTCTGCCGGAGATAATGCTCCGTCTGAACGAAACAAATTATGAGCAGACCGCCGGATACGGAAACGACCCCTACTGCGCCGCAGCACGCGAAAAGATCAAAGCTGAGTGCGAAAATGAAAATGCCGACGTGCATTTTCTCGTCGGCGGCACACAGGCCAACATGACTGTGATAGCCGCCGCTCTGCGCCCGCATCAGGGCGTGCTTGCGGCGGAGACGGCGCACATTGCCGCACATGAGACCGGCGCCATCGAGGCGACGGGGCATAAGGTGCTGGCTCTCAGCGCCCCTGAGGGTAAGATAAGCGCCGCTCAGGTCAGGGAATATGTCCTGCGCCACAGGGCGGATGAATCGTTTGAACACATCGTGCAGCCGGCAATGGTGTATATATCTCAGCCAACGGAGACAGGCACGGTGTATTCCCTCGCGGAGCTTCAGGCTATCTCCGGTGCCTGCCGGGGGCTTGGACTGCTGCTGTTTGCGGACGGGGCGCGGCTTGCCTGCGCGATGGCCATTGACGGAGCGCCCAAACTGCCGGATCTGGCAAGGCTATGCGATGTGTTCTATATCGGCGGCACGAAGCACGGCGCGCTTTTCGGGGAGGCGGTCGTCATCATGAACGAGACGCTGAAAACCGACTTCCGCTATCTCATAAAGCAGCGCGGCGGTATGTTTGCCAAGGGCAGGCTTCTGGGGCTTCAGTTTGACGCCCTTTTCACCGACGGCCTGTATTACAGGGTCGGTCAGCGTGAGGTCGCCCTTGCAAAAAAGCTCAGAGAGGCCTTTGAGGCAAAGGGTATAGAGTTTTATTACCCGTCTCCGACGAACCAGCTTTTCCCGATACTTACGAACAGACAGATAGAGAAGCTGTCCGAAAACTATTCCTTTTCCGTGCAGCAGCCGCTTGAAAACGGCGCGGTCGTGCGTTTCTGCACCGGCTGGGCAAGCAGGGAAGAGGATGTGGACAGGCTCATAAAGGATATAGAGAGGCTTTGACGTATGAAAAACAGGATCGAGATCATTCAGGGAGACATTACAAAGCAGGCTGTCGACGCTATCGTTAACGCCGCGAACTGCTCGCTTCTGGGCGGCGGCGGAGTTGACGGAGCCATCCACAGGGCGGCGGGCCCCGAGCTTCTGGCGGAGTGCCGCACCCTCAACGGCTGCAAAACCGGCGAGGCGAAGATAACAAAGGGCTATAAGCTGCCGGCAAAATACGTTATCCACACACCCGGTCCCGTATGGCACGGAGGAAGCAAGGGCGAAGCGGAGCTTCTTAAGTCATGCTACCTCAATTGCCTTGCGCTTGCATCGGAAAACGGATGTAAGACCGTGGACTTCCCGTCCATTTCAACGGGTGTGTATCATTTTCCGCTTGAGAAGGCGTCTGAGATCGCGATCGGCGCCATTGCCGGGTATCTGTCCGGGCATCCCGATCTTGAGCGGGTACGCATGGTCTGCTTTGACGAGCGCACAAAGGGCTATTACGAGGCCGCGCTGGAGAATCTGAAATGAAAAGACTTTTCAGACTTCAGTACAACGCCCCCGTGACCCTGACCTTCGCGCTGATCTCGCTGGCGGCGCTCATTCTCGGCAAGGTCACCGACGGCTGGACGACAACGTATCTTTTCAGCGTGTGGCACTCCTCGCTTGCAGATATCCTGACCTACCCGCGCTTTATCCTCCATGTCCTCGGTCACACAGATTACAGCCACTACATAGGCAACATGATGATGATACTGGTGGTGGGCCCCGGTCTTGAGGAAAAGTACGGCAGCCGGAATCTGCTGAGCGCGATAATAATCACGGCCCTTGTCTCCGGATTGGTACACTGGTTCCTGTTCCCCGGCACGATGCTGCTGGGAGCCTCGGGCATAGTATTCATGATGATAGTGATGGCCTCCCTTGCCGGAATGCGCGACGGATGCATACCCATCACGCTCATACTTGTGCTTGTGCTCTACCTCGGAAATGAGATAGTAGACGGCGTGGTGCTCAGCGATAACGTATCGCAGCTTACGCATATTATAGGCGGCGTCTGCGGCGCCGTACTGGGGCTCAGAAGACGATGAAGAAAAAAGCGATAGTTTCCGCCTGCCTGCTCGGGGTTGAGTGCAGGTACGACGGCGGCAGCAATAAGCTGCCCGACGAAAAGCTCAGGGAGCTTAAAGAAAATTACGAGCTTATCCCTGCGTGCCCCGAGTGCTACGGCGGCCTGACAACGCCCCGCATACCGTCAGAGCGCGTGGGGGACAAGGTGCTTTCAAAAACCGGCACCGACGTCACGGCCGAGTTTGCCCGCGGAGCGCAGGCCGCGCTTTATCTGGCCAGGCTCTTCGGAGCGGATATCGCCATTTTGAAGGAAAACAGCCCGTCCTGCGGCAGCGGCACCATATATGACGGCTCCTTCAGCGGCGTCCTTATCCACGGCGACGGAGTGACCGCGCAGCTTCTGAAAGAAAACGGGGTCACAGTCCTGGGAGAAAGCAAAATATGATGCTAAAAAAGATGTACCTCTGTACATCTTTTTTATTTTGGTTTCATATGCTTGTACAAAAAGCAAAGGAGCGAGACTATGGCATACGATGAAAAACCAAAAACGGCGGCAAAGCCCCATAACCTGAGCCTCGAGGATCGGAGCAGGCTCTCAATGACGGGCGTGGAGGACGTTGAGAGCTTCGACGAAACGGTAATTGTCATGAACACGGCTCAGGGCAATCTGATCGTGCGCGGAAGCGGCCTGCACATAGGCAAGATAAATCTTGAGGTGGGCGAGCTGCGGGTAGAGGGGCTTATAAGCGATCTGAGCTACGAGGAGAAAACCGCGTCGGGCGGCTTCTGGTCGAAGCTTTTCGGATAAATGGAGCTTTATGTATCCCATCAGCTTCTTCAGCTTGTCTGCTCTGCGGCAGTGGGCATAGGCATAGGGCTTGTATACGATGTCTTCCGCATCCTCCGCAGATGCCTGAAGGCAGATGCGCTGTTTGACGCCCTGTTCTGGCTGTGCTGTCTTGCGGCTCTGTTCACTCTGGGAATGGATATGGGCGAGGGCGCGCTGCACATATTCATGCTGGCCTTTGCCGTGCTCGGGTTTGCGTCCTATATGCTGCTGCTGAGCACGCCTGTTATGACGGTATTATACAAAATTGCACATATTGTATCTCTTGCGCTCAGCCCGCTGAAAAAAATTATAAAAATCTTTTCAGAAGTCGTCAAAAAGCTCTTTTCAAATATCCGCGCTTGGTATACAATGGTTAAAAATTCAAGAAAAAGGAGCAAGGACGGACAGGATGAAGAGAACATCGACTCTGGTGGGACTGGTGCTCACGGCGCTGACCGTATATGCTATCCTGAGCCTGATAAGCGTTCAGAAGGATTTGAAGGACGCTATGGAGCAGACAGCGCAGCTTCAGGCGGAGATCGCTGCAGCACAGACGGAAAACAGCGACCTGGAGGAAAAAACGCAGGCGCTGGAAAGCGGCGAAGGCGTGGAAGAGCTGGCAAACCGGCGGCTGAGACTGATAAAAGCGGATGAAATTATTTTTACAGACATAGGGTGAACCGCCGTTGGTATGCCCTGCATTAATACGCAGCAGCCGAAACCACTCGGACTGCTGCGCTTTTTACGTCATGCATGATTTGAGAAAGAGATTTGCAGGGCGTATTATGTTGCGCCGTCGCGGCAGCAGCAAGACAACATAAGGAATGTGACAATTATACGAAATTTTTAACACGATAATAATACAAGCGGCATTTGTGTTTCCAAAAAATGAGGTGCAGTCTGCGTAATAAAAGCGTAAAATGCATTATTTGAAGGCGGGCAATCGCATTCGACTGATGCGGCAATATCAAAATTCAGTTGAAACTGCATATACACTGCACATAATCCTGCAAAAAAGCGGTGAAAGAGCGCTGAGAGCCTGCAAAAACGCATTATGAAATGTCGAAGGGTGCAAACTGCAAAAAGCCTGCAAATGATTTTTGCAAGTTTACAAAACGTAACTGCAGAATCAAATTTTTGTGCAATTTATATAAATACGAATATTCAGATTTGTAAAAAACAGTTGATTTTTTCTTTCGGAGATATATACTGTAATTGCAAAGAGAAATAAACCCATTGCTTAATTTGAAAGGAGCGCACAGTAATGTTAGCAGGTATCGGTGTTTTCGGAGCAGCATATTTGGCCGGTATGGTAGTCATGACCGTCAGAGGCTTGCACGAGTAATTTACTGAGCATTTGAATAAATAAAAAATCAGCCGCTTTTTGCGGCTGATTTTTTGCGCTTGATATAAGGCGTGCTTGCGTGTATATTATAATTTATGAAAGAGCTTACTGTTAAAAAGAACGACGCCGGTCAGCGGCTTGACCGCTTTGTGGGCAAGGCGGTTCCTCTGCTGCCGGAGGCACTGCTGCAAAAGTATATAAGGATAAAGCGCATAAAGCTCAACGGCAAGGGCGCGAAGCGCGATGTGCGCCTTGCTGAGGGCGATACCCTGCAGCTATATATAAACGACGAGTTTTTTGAAAAGCCGAGGGAGGAAAACTCCTATCTCAAGGTCGGTACCCCGCGGCTCGACATCGTTTATGAGGACGAGAATATCCTGCTTGCGGATAAAAAGCCCGGGGTTTTGTGCCACAGCGCAGGCGTGTGGGATTACAATACGCTCATCGCCAATATTCAGGCGTATATGGCGCAAAAGGGCGAGTGGAGGCCGAAGGAGGAAAACTCCTTTGCCCCGGCGCTGTGCAACCGCATTGACCGCAACACCGGCGGCATAGTCATAGCCGCAAAAAACGCCGAGGCGCTGCGCATCCTGAACGACAAAATAAAGGACAGGGAGATAGAAAAATATTACCTCTGCGCCGTGCAGGGCAGACCGAAGCCGCCGCAGGGAAGGCTGGAGAACTATCTGTTCAAGGACGCGGGGAAAAATCAGGTGTATGTCAAGAGCCGCCCCGAGCCGGGAGCAAAGACCGCGGTAACGGAGTACAGGCTGATAGCGAGCAGGGGAGAACTGTCTCTCGTGGAGTGCAGGCTCCTCACGGGCCGCACGCACCAGATACGCGCCCAGATGTCCCACGCCGGCTGGCCGCTACTGGGCGACGGAAAATACGGCAGCGAGCGCTTCAACAGGGGCTACGGCGAAAAGGGTCAGGCGCTGTATTCTTATAAGCTGAAATTCGATTTCCCGACAGACGCAGGCATTTTGGAATACCTGCGCGGAAAAACTTTCACTGTAAGATCGGTGGATTTTGCGGAAAAATACTTTGGGATAAGCGAATTGAATGATATATAAAATTTTTGAGGCGAAAGATGTTAAATCCTGTTGACTTTAGGGGATTTAATATGTATATTGTTTCTTGATGCAAAGGGCATTCCGGACGCAGTTCCGGGATGTCCTTTTGTTGACAGAATAATTATGAAATGGGGGAGGATAAATGTCCAAAGAGCTCATTCGCCTTGTTAATTTAAAAATGGCGTTTGATGACGAGATCGTTTTAGACGATATTAACCTGTATTTCAATGATAAGGAATTCCTTACGCTTTTAGGTCCCTCCGGCTGCGGCAAGACTACCACACTGAGGATCATCGGCGGCTTTATAAAGCCCACCGGCGGCGACGTGTTTTTTGACGGCGTGAGGATCAATGATGTCCCGCCTCACAAGAGAAAGGTCAACACCGTTTTCCAGAAATATGCGCTTTTTCCGCATCTCGACGTTTATGAGAATGTGGCCTTCGGCTTGCGCCTTGCCAAGCTTCCGGAGGAGGAGATAGACGAGCGCGTGACGGAGATGCTGGAGATTGTCAGCCTGAAGGGCTTTGAAAATCGCAAGGTTTCTCAGCTCTCCGGCGGACAGCAGCAGCGTGTTGCCATTGCCAGAGCCCTTGTGAACAGACCTAAGGTACTGCTTCTCGACGAGCCGCTCGGCGCGCTTGACCTGCGTCTGCGCAAGGATATGCAGAACGAGCTCAAGCGCATACAGCAGGCGATGGGCATCACTTTTATATATGTAACTCACGACCAGGAGGAGGCCCTCTCCATGTCAGACACCGTCGTCGTCATGGACAAGGGGCGAATCCAGCAGATCGGCACGCCCGAGGATATCTATAACGAGCCGAAAAACGCCTTTGTCGCTGACTTCATCGGCGAGAGCAACATCCTTGACGGCGTTATGCTCGAGGACAGGCTTGTAAAGTTCTTCGGCAGAAGATTCAAGTGTGTCGACTCCGGCTTTGAGAAAAACGAGCCCGTGGACGTTGTTATTCGTCCGGAGGATATCGACATCGTCCCCCCCGACGCGGGGCATCTGTGCGGAACGGTGACGAGCGTGACCTTCAAGGGCGTCCACTATGACACGATAGTTGATTTCAAGGGCTTCAAGTGGCTCATTCAGACCACTGATTTTTACGACGTCGGCTCATATATCGGCATCCGCCTTGAGCCGGAGGATATCCACATCATGCACAAGAGCGAGTATTCGGGAATGTTCGGCGACTACAGCTCCTATTCCTCCGAGTACGACGAGATGGACGACCCCGACCTCTACCCCGAGGATGAGGAAGCCGAGGAGGCTGCGGAGGGCGGCGAAGATGAGGAATAAAGCCCTTGCCGCGCCCTACCTTGTGTGGATGGCGCTGTTCACGATAGTCCCCCTTGCCATAGTGGCTTACTACGCCTTTACAGATTCCCAGACCGGTGAGCTGACGCTAAAAAACATTGCAAATCTGGGAAATTATATGCCGATACTCATAAAAAGCATCTGGCTTGCGCTTATCTCCTCGGTGATATGCATCATAATCGGCTACCCCGTGGCATATTACATCGCAAACTGCGGCGAGACCGCGCAGCGTTTTCTGTATATGCTTATCATGCTGCCCATGTGCATCAGCTTCCTTCTGCGCACTCTCGCATGGGTCGCCCTCATGGAGGATACCGGCATAATCAATAATTTCATCACCGCCATCGGCCTTAAGCCGCTGCCGCTTATACGCAATAACGGCGCGGTGGTGCTGGGCATGGTGTACAACTACCTGCCCTATATGATAATGCCGCTGTACACCGTGATAATGAAGATCGACAGGCGGCTTATCGAAGCGGCGCAGGATCTGGGCTGTAACGGCGTGAACGTGTTCAGGCGCGTTATCCTTCCCCTGTCCGTGCCGGGCATAATCTCCGGCTTTACGATGGTGTTCGTTCCGGCGGTGTCCACCTTCTATATATCGCAGAAGCTCGGCTCCTCGGGCACGACGCTCATCGGCGACGTTATCGAGAGCCAGTTCAAGACCGCCTACAATCCCAATCTCGGCGCCGCCCTGAGCCTTATACTGATGGTGATGATATTCATCTGCATCGGTGTCATGAACCGCTTCGGCGATGAGGAGGAGGTCGTGACACTGTGAGACGCTTCAATAAGATATTCACCGTCCTCGTGCTCTTTTTCCTCTATATACCCATGATAGTGCTGGCTGTCGGCTCCTTCAACAGCGGCATGGACATCGCGGTTTTCAAGGGCTTTACCTTTGATAACTACAAGGAGCTTTTCGTCGACGGCGTTCTGCTGCCGCTGCTGCTCAACTCCCTTATCGTTGCGCTGTTGTCCTCGGTTTTCGCAACCATACTCGGCACCTGCGCTGCCCTCGGCATCCATGCCATGGGTCCGCGGCTGCGCAGCTTCACGATGGGCGTCACGAATATTCCGCTGACAAATCCCGAGATCGTCACCGGCGTAGCGCTCGCTCTGCTGTTTGCCTTTGTCGGCACGGTGATGAAGATAAACAACATCCTCGGCTTTGCCACGCTGCTCATCGCGCATATAACCTTCAATCTGCCCTATGTAATCCTCTCGGTCATGCCGAAGCTCAAACAGATGGATCCCAACCTGCGCGAGGCGGCTATGGATCTCGGCTGCACGCCCTGGCAGGCGTTTTACAAGGTAGTTATCCACGAGATAACGCCGGGCATCGTGTCCGGCGCGCTCATGGCCTTTACCATGAGCCTTGACGACTTCGTCATCAGCTATTTTGTCTACGGCCCGCGCTTCGTGACTCTGCCCGTGGAGATTTATAACTACACCAAAAAGCCCCTGCAGCCGAAGATCTACGCTCTGTTCACGCTGCTGTTTGCGGCGATACTGCTCGTGATGGTGGTAATGAACCTCCTGCAGGAGCGCGACGCAAAGCGCGTGCGGGAAAACCGCCGTGCCTTCCAGAAGAGAAAGCAGGTGGAGGTATGAAGAGAATGATACCGGTGCTTTTGTGCCTTGTCCTGCTGTTCTCGGCGCTTCCGGTGCAGGCCTTTGCCGCAAACGAAAAGGTAACGATAAACGTCTATAACTGGGGTCAGTATATCTCCGACGGCACGGACGGCTACATTGACGTTAACAAGGCCTTCACCGAGGCCACGGGCATCGAGGTCAACTATATGACCTTCGATTCCAACGAGACGATGTACACCAAGCTCAAGACCGGCGGCAGCACCTACGACGTTATCATCCCCTCCGATTATATGGTGGCGCGGCTCATAGCCGAGGATATGCTCGAGGAGCTTGATTACTCGAACATCCCCAACTACGCCCTTGTTGACGAGGCGTATAAAAACACCTCCTTTGACCCGGAGAATAAGTACAGCGTGCCCTACACATGGGGCACCGTGGGCGTCATATACAACACGAAATATGTTGACGAGGCCGATGTCGGCTCGTGGGATCTGCTCTGGAACGAGAAGTATTCCGGCAAGATACTGATGTTCGACAATCCCCGAGACGCGTTTGCCATCGCGCAGCTCCTGCTTGGCATCGACATCAACACCGAGGATCCTGACGAGCTCAGGAGCGCGGCCTATAAGCTCATCGAGCAAAAGCCGCTGGTGCAGGGCTATGTCATGGACCAGATCTTCAGCAAGATGGAGCGCGAGGAGGCGTGGATAGCCCCGTACTATGCCGGCGACTATCTGCTGATGGCCGAGGAAAACCCCGACCTTGCCTTCTATTTCCCGGAGGAGGGCTTCAACCTCTTCATTGACGCGATGTGCATCCCAAAGGGCTGCCAGAACAAGGCTGCGGCGGAGGCGTATATAAACTTCCTCTGCGCCCCTGAGATCTCCGGCGAGAACCTTGACTATCTCGGCTACTCCACGCCCATATCCGCGGCAAAGGAATATATGGATCCGGACGTCGTCGCAAGCCCGATAGCGTATCCGACGGAGGAGACCCTTGCAAACGGCAGCGCGTTCATAAACCTCTCCGCGGAGACAAGCCAGCTCACCGACTCCCTGTGGCTCCAGGTTAAGACCCAGGGCGGCGTGGACACATATGCGATAGTGTGTATGTGCGCGGTCGTTGTGCTCCTGACGGCGTATTTCATCATCCACGGAG
>SAMEA3663269__coassemble_300_pt1 | contig 18112 bp, 17 predicted proteins | sample SAMEA3663269__metabat2_high_PE_030 | metagenome-assembled genome bin SAMEA3663269 (sample SAMEA3663269) | pig gut metagenome | biome: pig gut; feature: pig-associated habitat; material: faeces | place: China | collected 2013
GGTTTTACCAGTGTATTTTTTATACATGTCCCTGGTATATTTTGTTATATTCCTAGGAACCGTTTATAGCAATAAGCGCAATAAATATTACTGTAATTAACGCGCATAACGAGATAAGCAACCAGCGAACAGTTTTAACTCTTGCCATACTTCTTTTTGCTAACTGAAGATTAATTACTTCTAATTTTTCTGATATTGTTTTCAAATCATCAGTAGCGGGCTCTGTTATTGGTTCTCCAAGCAACTCACTGACAGAAGTATCTAATTCATCTGCCAAAGAAATCAGCATACTTGAATCTGGAACAGATAATCCGTTCTCCCATTTAGATACTGTTTGCCTAACTACATTCAATTTAATAGCAAGTTCTTCTTGTGATAGCCCTTTTGACTTTCTTAAGTTTTTTATGTTTTCATTCAACATAATTTGTACCTCCTTGTTTTTTACAGCTTCATCTTATAGCCAAAAGAGTCGTTGCCACAAGCAACGCAAATTAACATCCAGTTATTTACCGTAGCATATGAAAATTTTTATTTCTTTGGAGGCATCCAGCCCTCCTGATAATGTACTGAATTTAGAAACGTCTTCCCGGTTCCAAGGATAAGATAAGGTACTCCATCACGAATTACTACAGCTCCGTTCTTTTCTTCCTCAGTCAACTGAATATCAACTGCTTTCCTAATCTTAATATCACATGCATATGTTTTGCTGACATCAATTCGTCCTTCGGTTTCATACACACGCAGAATATTTTCAGCATCATTTATGACTATTGAATAATCACAATCATACAGCAGTAGTATAGCTACGATGTGATATTTTTTTCCATCTGAAGTTATTCCTACGATATCATCGTTGCAGCCTATAGTCATTTGGTAACATCCAGTTGAAAAATCCTTAAAAAGATTCACTGCAATATGATGCTCCATCGCTTTTGAATCCACATCGAAAGCTTGCCCTTTTGCAGTATTGTATGACTTTTTCAAAAACTCCAGATTCGATATTCTGCAATCTACATGATTATTATTCATATGGTCAACAACATATCCTTTTTCTGTCATATCCTTCAGAACATCTTCTCCGTACCATTTTCCTGCAATATAGCGATGAAGTAATCCTAATGTTCCGTTAGATAAATAACCTTTATCTTCTGTATCACTGTTAGGTTTTGTTAACGACCATGTTTTCGATGACAATTCCTCATAATAATCTTCTCTGTATGTGGTAAGACCTATTAAGGGCCATCCTTCTCGTGTGATATGAATTTCATTATTTATAATTTCAAACTTATTCTTACTCTGCCTAGGCATCTGAGCCACTCCTTCCATAACATCTAATCCACTGCCTGCCATAATGCCAACAGTCGAGTTGCCGGATTAGACAACATCTAAATCACTCACTCAAATTGAGTTTGCACCCTAGATAACATCTATCCTAGTGCCACAACCCGCGACATCTAATCCACAGCCTAAACCCTCTGACTGTTTTTACAGTAGATATGTTTCAATATAAGAAATACGGACTTTCATGAGCTATTGCCTAATCTCAAAAAAGCCCGTAAATACGCTACTTTTCGCTATTTATTTCTCTTTCCTAGACATCAAGCAGACCGTCTCAACATGGGCTGTGCGGGGGAACATATCGACGACGGAGGCTTCCTTCAGCTCATAGCCGCAGTCGTTGAAGACCGTGATATCCCGCGCGAGGGTGGAGGGATTGCAGGACACATACACCACGCGGTCGGGCCCCATGCCGCACACGGCGCGTATGGCGCTCTCATCCATGCCGCGGCGCGGCGGGTCGACCACCACCGCCTCGGGGCGTATTCCCTCCTTTAAGAATTTCGCGGCGGCCTCCGACGCGTCCGCGCAGAAAAATTCCGCGTTTTTCACGCCGTTGCGCTCCGCGTTCAGCCTTGCGTTTTCGATGGCCTCGGGGATGATCTCCGCACCGATGACCCTTTTCGCGCGCCTGGCGAGGAACAGGCTTATCGTCCCCGCGCCGCAGTAGAGCTCCAGCACCGTGCCGCAGCCTTCGGGAGCGGCGTATTCCACCGCCTTGGCATACAGCTTTTCCGCCTGAGGGGGATTTATCTGATAAAACGCCTGCGGCGATATCTCAAATTCAAAGCCGCCGAGGACGTCCCTGATGCACTCCCTGCCCCACAGCGTATGGAACGCGCCTGAAAGTACGGTGTTTCCCGCCGTTTTGTTCACGTTCAGGACTATGCCCGTGAGCTCGGGACAGGCCTCCCTCAGCCGCGACACGAGCGCATTCGTCCTGCCGCCGAAGCCGCCGGCGCTCACGACGACCGCCACGGCGTCCGGGGTCGCCGTCGCGGTGCGCACATACACATGGCGTACAAGGCCGCCGCCCGTTTTCTCGTCGTAGGCGGGAACGCCGTTTTCTCTCATGAAACCCACGACGGCCGCTGCCGTTCTGTCGGCAAGCTCTGACTGAATAAGGCAGCGCTCCACAGGTACAAGCTCATGGCTGCGCGGGGCGAAGAAGCCGCTTCTCACCGCGCCGTTTACGCTGCGCACGGCGTATATGCCCTTGTTGCGGTAGCGCGTTATCCTGTCGCTGCCCGCTATCTCCCGCGCCTGCACGGTCTGGCGCCCGATATGGCTCAAAGCGTCGTTCAGGCGGCGGAGCTTGAAGCGCTTTTCCTCCTCATAACTCATGTGCCAGAGGCCGCAGCCACCGCAGCGAAGGCTGTTTTCACACTCCGGAGTCCTTCTCTCGGGGGACAGCTTCACTGGCTCGAGCGCTCTGCCGTAGACCGCCGAGGCGCTCACCTTGACGATGACTATCCTCCATATCTCGCCCACTATCGTTCTCGGCACGAACACCGCCCTGCCCTCTATGCGCGCAACGCCGCTGCCGGAAGAGCTGTAGCCGCTTATCTCGGCCTCGTATATCTCGTTTTTAACCAAATCTTTCATGTTTTTTAATATAGCATCTTATAAACGTATTTTCAACGCGAATATATTTTTATCTTTTGGAAAAGCTAACGCAGTAATACTTTTCTGGAGGTAAACCCGTGAAAAAGCTTGGAATCATTATACTTGCTCTTGCGCTTTTATGCACCTGCCTTGCAGGCTGCGGAAAGGGCAACGTTGACAACGGCAACGACGGCTATATCGGCGACAACACCCATGACAACACCGACGGCAACGTTCCCGATAACGGCGACGACATCCTCGATCCCGATGATAACAACAACATGGACGGAAACGACAGCGACAACAATACCGTGCCCACCGCCGTTCCGAACAGCAGCCCCGCTATCAGCACCCAGCCCATCACCCCCTGACGGCAAAACATCGGACTTGTTTTCAAGTCCGATGTTTTTATGCTTATACCACCTGAAAAATATAGAATTTGAGATAATCGGTCTCGGGCACGTTCCACAGGATAGGGTGGTCGGGAGACTGCTGGCGGGCCTCTATCTGCCGCAGCTCAACGCCCGCGTCCTCCGCGGCAGAGCGCAGCATCTTGACGAAAAGCTCCGAGGGCATGAAATGGCTGCATGACGCGGTGGCAAAATATCCGCCGCGCGGCAGCAGCTTGAGCGCACGCAGGTTTATCTCCTTATAGCCCTTCTCCGCGTTGTGCACGGTCTTTCGCGATTTGGTGAAGGCCGGAGGGTCGAGGATTATGAAATCATACGGGGCCTTGCCCTTGCTTTCAAGCTCCGGCAGAAGGTCGAAAACATTGGCGGCTAAAAAGTCCATATTCTCCTCAAGCCCGTTGCGGATGGCGTTTTTTCGCGCCATTTCGACGGCGGTTTCGGATATATCCACGGCCGTGACATGAGCCGCTCCGCCCTTTGCCGCGTTCAGGGCGAAGGAGCCCGTGTGCGTGAAGCAGTCAAGCACGCGCCTGCCCTTGGCAAGCCTCGCGACCGCAAGGCGGTTGTATTTCTGGTCGAGGAAAAAGCCTGTCTTCTGTCCGTTTTCCACATCGACGCTGTAGTATATGCCGTTTTCGCATATCTCCGTCACGCAGCTATCGGGGTGCGTCTCGCCCTCAAGCTCAAACCAGCCCTTGTTCTGCTCAAGGCCCTCAAGAGCGCGGATGGCGACGTCGTTGCGCTCATAAATGCCGCGTATCTCCTGCCCGTCGGAGCGAAGCCGCTCCGCGATGAGCGGAAACAGCATCGGCTTGAGCTTTTCCATTCCCGCGGACAGGGTCTGCGTCACGAGGATATCCGAAAAGCGGTCGACGGTGAGTCCCGGGAAGCCGTCCGCCTCGCCGAAAATGACGCGGCAGCAGGATATATCCCCGCCCATAACGGTCTTGCGATAGTCCCAGGCATAGCCTATGCGCCGCCGCCAGAAGCTCTCGTCAAACCTGTCGTTGGCGTTGCGCGAGATGAGGCGGATGCGTATCTTGCTCTCGTAGCTCACAAAGCCCGTGCCCAGATACCTGCCCTTTTCGCTCACCGCGTCGACTAAAGCTCCGTTTTCGGCCTCCTGCGCCGACACGACCTCCGCCGCGTATATCCACGGGTGTCCCTGCCCGACCCATCGGGCGCCCTTTTCACTTATTATAAACCGCGGAAACTCCCGCTGTGCTTTCATAGTTATCAGTCCTTTTCCAGCGCAAGCAGATACTCCTTGCGCTCTAACCCGGCGGCGTAGCCGACGAGCTTTTTATTTTTGCCCACCACGCGGTGGCAGGGGATCATTATAAGTATCGGATTTCGGTTGTTGGCAAGCCCCACCGCCCGCGCGGCATTCGGGTTTCCTATGCTCGCCGCGATGTCCTGATAGCTGCGGGTCTCGCCGTAGGGGATGCCCTGAAGCTCGTCCCAGACGCGGCGCTGAAACTCGCTGCCCCTCAGATCGAGCGGAACATCAAAGCTCCTGCGCTTTTTTGAAAAATACTCCCGCAGCTGACGGCAGGCCTCGCCGAGGTAAATGCCGCTGACTTCGGGCGCTTGTTCGGTTCCGTCACAAAAGCGCAGGCCGGTGACTCCCTTTTCGCTCTCCGTAATGCGCACCGTGCCGATAGGCGTCCGGCACAGGCACCATGCCCGCTCCCGCTGCAAAGGTTCAACGCCGTCTGCCGGGGCTTTATACTTTTCGTCCATGTTCATCAGCTCCTTCTGCAATAATATCACACTTTTTCAAGCGTGAAAACAGTATGTTGCCTGTTGATTTACTGATATTTTGGTAGTAAAATGGTGCATCATATTCCGAGGAGGTAAAAATATGAGCTACATCCCCACTGTTGAGCAGGCAAAGGAGCTTGTTATGCGCTACAACAAGGACGCCTTCCATATCCAGCACGCCGAGACCGTTTCCAAGGTCATGGGCGAGCTTGCCAAGGAATTTGACCCCGAACGCGTGGATTTCTGGGCGGCCGTCGGAATGCTCCACGACATCGACTTTGAACTCTACCCCGAGCAGCACTGCGTCAAGGCAGACGAAATGCTGCATGAGCTGGACATCGACGAGAATATGATCCACGCCGTCGTCAGCCACGGCTACGGCATCTGCGTCGACGTTGAGCCCACCGAATTCATGGAAAAGGTGCTCTTCGCAACGGACGAGCTTACCGGACTTATCGGCGCCGTCGCGCTCATGCGTCCCAACGGCATCTCGGACATGGAGATCAAGTCGATAAAGAAAAAGTTCAAGGACAAGAAGTTCGCCGCCGGATGCTCGAGAGACGTCATCATAAGAGGCGCTCAGATGCTGGGCTGGGAGCTTGACACCCTGTTCCAGAAAACTCTCGACGCAATGCGTGCATGATAAGGCTTTATATCGCCGATACGGGCGGTCTTGACATAGACTCGGCCCTGCAAAGGGTATCGGAAGCGCGCAGGAGCAAGGTCCTGCGCCTGCCGGACGATGAGAAAAAGCGGCAGTCCCTCGGAGCGGAGCTTCTGCTCCAAAGGGCCGTCGGCGGCAGGGCGGAATACTCCCTCGGGGAAAACGGAAAGCCGTATTTTATGGGCTCGCCGCTGCGCTTTTCCCTTGCCCACAGCGGTCCCTACGCCGTCTGCGCCGTATCAGGCAGCGATATCGGCGTAGATATCGAGACTCCGCGCGAGGGCTCGGAAAGGCTGGCCGCGCGGTTTTTCGCGGCCGATGAGAACCGCCTTGTTGCGGAAAGTCCGCAGCCCGATCGGGAGTTCTGCCGCCTGTGGGTGCTCAAGGAGAGCCTGATCAAGGCCCGCGGCGGGCGTCTTGCCGACATGGCAGGCTTCTCGGTCGCCGCCGGCGTCGAGGGCTTTTCCCTGCGCAGCTTTGAGCATGGGGGCTGTTTTATCGGCCTGTGCGTCAAAGCACCGCACATGGATGAGATCGAAATGTATAAAAATGTGAGGATCGAATGATCCTCACTTTTTCCAGACTGTCAAAGAACTAAAAATGAATGCATAGAGTGAAGCGACGGACGGGGGAGCTCGAGGGGGCGGCAGCCCGCCTCGAATTGGATAAATAGCCATCAAAAACGTCTGATTTATCAGACTTTTTGACGAGCAAAGCGAGGTTTTTCGTGAAATGCAATTTCACAAAAAACTTGGCGTTTTTGAAGCGTGCAAAAAAGTCCGGAAGGACTTTTTTGACACGCTGATGTGAGGATCGAATGATCCTCACTTTTTCATATGCTCTCAAGCAGGGCGGGAAGCTCGCTCAGATGCTTTATCTCATAGTCGGCGGGGATATCCGGGTCGGGAGCGTCTCCCCTCGGATTGAACCAGCAGGTCTTAACGCCCGCGTTTATCCCGCCCAGTATATCCGATGAAAGCCTGTCTCCAACGATAACTGCCTTATCCTTTTCAAAGCCCGGGATGCGTTCAAAGCAGGCTTCAAAAAATTCCGCCGATGGCTTATTAAAGCCCACACGCTCGGAGATGAAGATATCTTTGAAATACGGGATTATCCCCGCGCTTTTCAGCCGCCTGTCCTGCACGGAGGCGTTGCCGTTTGAAACGATGTAAAGCTCGTATTTATCCTTGAGCGCCTCAAGCAGCTCCTCGGCTCCGTCCACGAAATAGTGGCCTATGCCCAGAAGATACTCATAGCTTGCCTGCGCCATCTCACTGGGTACATTTATCCCCAGCTCGGAAAACAGGATGTCAAAGCGCTCGGTGAGCAGCTTCTCGCGGGTGATCTCCCCCTTTTCAAAGCGCGACCACTGCTGTGCGTTTATCTCGCTGTAGCGGCGTATAAGCTCATCCGTCACGGGGATGCCGATGCGTTCAAAGGTCTTTCTTATGGCCGCCGCCTCAGCTTTGCCGAAGTCGAGCAGCGTGTCGTCAACGTCAAAAAGGACATATCTTATCATAGATCGTACCTCATATATATTGCGTCCTCCATGGGGCTTTCGAGATACTTCGGGATCTCATAAAAGCCGAGGCTTTTATACAGCGCCTGAGCCTCCCCGAGAAAGGGCAGCGTATCGAGCAGCACCCGCTCATAGCCTGCCTTTTTAGCCTCGCTCAGTATGAGCTCCGACAGGTATCGGGCAAGCCCTCTTCCGCGGTATTCGGGCCGGACATACAGGCGCTTGAGCTCGCAGGAGCGCTCGTCCTGCCGCTTCATACCGACGCAGCCGGCACTCCTTCCGCCGAGATAAGCAATGTATATCCTGCCGTCGGGCTCGCCGTATTTATATTTCAGATCGGCAAGCTCGTCATCATATTTCTGCAGCTCAAGATAGCCGGCGAAGCTGGGGTCGTTGTCCTTGAGCATCTGCGTATATTCGGAAAAAAGCTCCGCTATCTGCTCTGCGTGCTCATAGGCGGGGACTATTTCAAATTCCTTGAAATACTGCTTATCCATAACATCTCTCCCATTATCAATGCACGGAGTAAAAGCTCCAGTTTTCTTTGAGGCTCCTGGGCGCTGTATCGACCAGTCTGCCAAGCCATATCTCAAAGGTCAGATTGTAATTATCGAAAAAGCTGAGGGCTGTCTTTTTACCTTCGGAGCTCAGCGCGAAGCGCGGCTGCTCGGGGGCATCGGCGCAGTCAAACAAACCGCAAAGACGCTCCTGAAGCTCTTTTAACAGCTCGGCCGAGGCAGTTTCCTCCCCCGGGCGGCGAAGCTGCAGCTCGTTTTCCTCAAACCACGCCCAGAACTCCGTCAGGCGCTTCGGGTCAATAGGCTTCAGATAAAACCTCGGATTTTTCTGTTCAAGTATCTCCTGTATCATCAGCACCGTTGCCGATTCAAGCTCCGGAAGAGAGGAGCGCAGCCGGCTCATCTTCTCCCTCGCAAGCTGCTTGCGGTCGGTCGCCGCGTACAGAGCGGCCCAGGTCAGATTTATCATCGGAGGCTCGTAATTATAACGCGCGGACTCATACAGCTCGTATTCGGCCTCGTCGTACCGGCGCATCATGACAAGGCAGTTTGCCATGTTGCCGTGCACGGAGCCTAAAAGCGGCTCTTCCCTCACGGCGGGCACCTCGTACTTTTTGGGGCTTTCTTCGATGACCTCAAGCGTGCGGATATACGCGCCGAGCGCCTCCTCATAGCGTTTTTCTTCGTGCAGGCATTTTGCCAGCATGAGATACACCATGTAAAACTCAGGCTCGCGCTTAGCCGATTCGGCGAAAAACACCCCCGCGTTCATGCCCATGCCTATGCGCTCATAGCACACGCCCATGAAAAAATAAAAGGCCGCGAAGTCCGCGTCCGTCTCGCAGAACGCAAAGAGCTTGCCGAGCTTTTTTACGCCCTTGCTTATCTCCCCGCGGCTTATGAAATTGAGCGCCGCCGTAAGCTCCATGCGGGAGGCGATATCGTCCTTGAAGGCGGGCTCCATGATATCACCGAACATCCTGCAATGGATGTACCACGAATCCTCAAAGCCCTTGCGAACCTTATCGCTTTTCATCATAAAGCCCGTGTACTTATTCCGTTTTTGCCTAAGCTTATCGTCCATAGTCCGCCCCATCATACTGATCGTATTATTATAATTATACTATCAGCACCGGCCCGTGTAAAGCGAAAAAGAACGCCGTGTCCGGCACGGCGTTCTTTCCAGACTGTCAGTCCAGCGCGTATTTTTGGGCAAAACTCCTGTAGCTTTCTATGAATTCCGGCTCCGCCTCGCGCTCATGCTGGGTCTCGTGGACGTTGAGATTATGCTTTTTCATATCCAGCACGCACAGGGCAACATTCGAGCAATGGTCTGAAACGCGCTCGAGGTTCGTCAGCAGATCCGACCACACAAAGCCCGCCTCGATGCTGCACTCGCCCTTCTTCATGCGCAGGATATGCCGTGTGCGAAGCTGCTTCCTGAGCTCGTCAATGACCTGCTCCAAAGGCTCGACAAGCCTCGCCGCGGACACGTCCTTCTCCGTGAAAGCCTTCAGGGAGGTGTCCAGCACCTCGGTCAGCGCCGCCGTGATGACCACAAGCTCCTTTTTGGCCGCGGGCGTGAACTCGATATGCTTATCCCTCAGCTCCTCGGCGGACTCGACTATGTTCACCGCGTGGTCGCCTATGCGCTCGAAATCGCCGATGACCTTCAACAGCTCCGTTATCTCCTCGCTGTCGGCATCGCTGACCGGCAGCGCGCCGAGCTTAAGCAAATACGTGCCGAGGATGTCCTCATACCTGTCGGTTTCGTTCTCGCTCTCGCGCACCTCTTCGGCAAGCCCCGGGCTGTATTCCGTCAGGCTCTTCATCGCGCTTTTCATCGCGCCGACCGCGTAATAGGCCATGTCCTCAGCGATGACGCTGCTCTGCTCCAGAGCCAGGGGCGGGGTTGCCAGGAGCCTGTCGTCCAGCTTGACTTCCGTCTGTCTCTTATTGTCATCGGGCACGATTATTATCGCCAGCTTTTCAAGCAGTCCCGCCGCCGGAAGCAGCAGCGCGGTACACAGAACGTTGAAGAACGAGTGGGCGACGGCTATGCCATACATCGTGGCAGGCTCGTTCAGCAGGACAGGCTCGAGCAGCTCCTTTACAAGGCAGAACGCCGCCAGCAGCACAGCCGTGCCTATCACGTTGAAGCACAGATGAACGACCGCCGCACGCTTTGCGTTCCGGCTGGTGCCCACGGAGGATATGAGCGCCGTTACGCAGGTGCCGATATTCTGACCCATGATGATAGGGATCGCCGCGCCGTAGCTCACCTGTCCGGACATCGCCAGCGCCTGCAGGATGCCCACCGAGGCGGAGCTGGACTGGATGACCGCCGTCAGGATCGCTCCGGCGAGAACTCCGAGGATAGGGTTGGTGAACATTATGAACATCTGACGGAATTCCGGCACATCTCTCAGGCCTGCCACCGCTCCGCTCATGGTCTCCATACCGAACATAAGCGTCGCAAAACCCAGCAGTATCATACCCGTGTCGTTTTTCTTGCTGTTTTTGCTGAACATATAAAGTATTATGCCGACGAGCGCCAGCACCGGCGTGAAGGAGCTTGGCTTCAAAAGCTGCACCCATACCGCGCTGCCGTCGATGCCGCTGAGGCTCAGGAGCCACGCGGTCACTGTCGTGCCGACGTTCGCGCCCATAATGACGTTTATGGCCTGCTTCAGGGTCATGAGTCCGGAGTTTACAAAGCCCACGACCATCACCGTCGTTGCCGAGGAGCTTTGGATGACCGCGGTTATACCGAGTCCCGTCAGGAAACCCGTCATGACCTTGCCGGTCATCCTGCCGAGAAGTGTTCTCAGCTTATTTCCGGCTCTGCGCTCGAGCGCCTGCCCCATCAGGTTCATACCGAACAGAAACAGGCACAGGCCGCCGATCATCGTCAGAAAATCAAATATATCCATATGTCTCTCCTATGTACGCTATCCTTTATTGCTTTAATCATTCTTTATTTTATCGGAGAAACATCAAATCGATAATCAAAGGAATGTAAAATCCATGTAAAGTGGGTATAAATAGCTTAAAGACCTCCGGCTGTGCCGGAGGTCTTTGCCCAGCCTGTCCCGACACAAGTCGGAACAGGCTTCATTTTCACTCACCGAAAAGCTCTCCTATGCTTATGCTTTGTCATAACAAGTTCAGTTTCGTCATGACATCCGCTATACCCGTTTTTCTATCCATCGTTCCCCTTTAATTCATCATTTCCTCTGCAAATGTTTTTCTCAGTATCCCGTTCAAGCTTACGCAGATCGGCAGGCTTATCACCATCACGACCGCATCAGCAATAAATGCATATGAGTTTTTGGCTATTCTCAGAAGCATCGGCTGCGCATACAGGAATGCTTCCACAAGAGATTTCACCACCAACATCGCTATTGCTGTTGACACAACAATCGCGAGTCCAATTAAAACATGTCTCAACCATTGCTTTTCAAACTTCAAAGTAAGTCTGCACGTCAGTCCTACGGTCAGACCTATAACGAGGTTTCCAATCGCCCATCCGGGCATGCCTCTCAAGCCGCCGGTTATCAAACAGTAGAGAACAACACCGAAGCCGCCCACCGTCATCCCGCTGATGGGGCCGAAATAATAACAGAATACTGTCATGACCACATATCCAAGGCAAAGATAGTAGTTTTCAAAAACAGGAACCTGCAAGCACAGAGATAGCACCACAAACAGTGCAATGCCCATTGCCGTTATACATATCTTCTTGGTAGAAACACTCATTGGGTTTACCTCACAGCCTCATATTTTTGCCAACGAAGCATTCTTATAAGAATCATCGTCGGTTACTTCCTTAATTACTTTGATTTGCTTCGGGAAAACGATCTTTGCATTTTCATCGTTAAGCTCAATCTCCGCAATAGCTCTGTCGTCCCAGAACGGATACACATCGATTTCAAAATACTGATTTTCATATGTAAGGCAGTATCTTGTCTTTCGAATCTGCCGCTTGGTGGTGTCTGCTTCCATCAGCAGTTTAAGATACTCCGCCTGAGAAAGACGCCGCTCAATTTCAACGCGTTTCACATCAGAAACCTTACGCTTGATTGTCTGAAAATATATGTAGTTACCGTTAACACCGCGCTGGCGCACGCGAACTTCTTCACCGGCTGCACTGTTGAGATATGTTTGAATAATCTCAATGCGTCGGCAGGATGGGTTGCTCTCCAGCCACTTGATGTCCGGATATTCGATCAGATATTTTCTCTCTATCTCATAAGGCTCCGGCTCACCCAGGAAGGATGCGATCTCTGCTATTAATCTCTTCATCTTTTCCTCAAAGTTCGTTGTGTTGTCGATCACGCGCAAATGCGGATGACCTGTCCACACGGAGATAAGCTTATCGTCCAGTGCGGCAGCCTCTTCAACCGTCTCGGTTCTGGCTGAATTGTTCACTGTGGTATAGAATTCTTCCGCTCCTTTGGCTGCGGTAACGAGATGGAACACGGCATCATAATTATCGCGGAGTTCCACTTCGTTTGAACCGATGAATTGAATTACTTCCGCGAACTCAATGTCGTTCATATATGCCTTATTGTCGAGGGTGCCGCGGTCACAAACAATGAGGACCTTATCAGCCGTCATTGTGCGAGCCGCCTGTTCAAAAATCTTTTCCTTTTCGATCTGTAGCTTCATCTGGCACTTCTGATATTCAGCGTTAGTTCCGCATGTCCACGGCGCAACTCCGCCGGTGATTAGTTCGGTTGCGGTTTCCGGAACAAACAGGACTGTGTATCCCATCTGAGTAAATGCATTCTGCACCCAGCTCATCGCGGTAGTCTTGCCCGCGCTGGGGCCGCCGGTAATTACGATCTTCGATATCTCCATCTTTCTTTGCTCACCTCTCATGCACAGCATCTCTTCAACATCAACATTAAAGAGTGCTGCCAGTTTTCTGATCACATTCGTTGTCGGTTTTGATTTCCCGGTCTCCCACTTCGATACAGCCTTATTTGTGACGCCGACCTTTTCGGCAAGCTCAGTCTGGGAGAGACTGAGCTTCGTTCTCAGCTCCAGTATCTTGTTTCCGAAGGTGTAATCATTCATGATGTATCCCCCTCTTTCTTACAAGCCCATTATACGAGGAACGACACTGCGGGGCAATACCCGCAGTGTCGAAAACCGGTAGAATCTAAAAATCTTAATGCTATTGAATCAGAATCTTCTTCAATTTGAATACAGCAATCATCGCGTAGAGTCTATCAGTTTCTCATAGCATGAATAGGAGCTGCCATTGTTTCGTAGAGCACGCAAGCTCCCTCTTCGTCTGCTATGTAATTCACTGCGCGGTGTTCCGTGGCTTATCCCCGCAGTGGGGTTTATTTGGGGAAGTCGACTTTTATCTCTGTGCCCTCCCCGGGGACGCTGTGCATACTGATGGCCGCGTTGTGCAGCTTTGCCGCGTGCTTTACGATCGAAAGGCCGAGACCTGTGCCGCCGACCTCCTTGGAGTGGCTTTTATCGACCCTGTAAAAGCGCTCGAATATGCGCTCCTGCTGCTCCGGAGGGATGCCGATACCGGTATCCTTCACCGTGAGCTGCGCTGCGTCGGCTCCGTCCGTGATGGTGACGTTAACGCTGCCGCCCCTGCGGTTATATTTTATCGCGTTATCGCAAAGATTATAGATTATCCCGCCGAGCAGCTGTGGCACGCCGGTTATCACGGCGCTTTCGCCGCTCAGCTCAAGGCTGACTCCGGCCTCCCGCGCCGCAGGTGTCAGACCGCGCACCGCATCCATTGCCAGGCAGTAGAGATCCGTCTCCTCCCTGCGCATATCCTCCGCGCCCTCATCGAGGTGCGAGAGCTTTATGATGTCGTCCACCAGCGCAATCATGCGCTTTACCTCGGACTGTATCTGAAGCGAGAAGCGGGGCACGTCCTCCTGCTTCACCATGCCGTTCGCCAGAAGCTCCGCGCAGCCGGATATGGTGTGCAGCGGGGTCTTGAGCTCGTGCGACACGTTCGCTGTGAATTCGCGGCGCATCTGCTCGGCGCTTTCCTTTTCACTTATGTCGATGAAAAGCAGTACCGCGCCTGCCGTTTTTTCGTTTGATATGACAGGGCTTGCGTATATCTGATAGCTGCCCCCGCCTATGTGCACGCTTATCTCGCCGTGCTCGCCACTCAGGGCCTTTTTCAGCAGCTCACGCATCTCCGGACAGCCTTCGGGCACCGGCATATCCCTGCCTATGCATCCGCGGCTTATCCCCAGCAGCCGCGTCGCGGCCTTATTGATGCTGAGGACGGCGCCCTGCTCGTTTAAGAGCACAAGCCCCTCTATCATATTGCCCGTGGCCGCTTCAAACTCGTCGCGCTTGCGCTGAAGCTCCTCCGCCTGGAGCTTTAGCTGGCGCTGCTGGCTGCGGAGTTTTTCCGTCAACGGCTTAAGCTCCTCATATGCATCTATCTTTTCCGGCTCGTCGGGATCGAGCTCGTTGAGGGGTTTGACTATGCGCTTTGAGAGCCTTGACGCGAGCCACAGGGACAGTCCCAGCGCCGCCGCCGCAATAACGATCAAAGGCTGCAGCATACTCAGGATAAGCGTCAGCACTGTATACTGCGCTCCGGAGAGCCTTATGACCGTACCGTCGGAAAGACGTTCGGCCGCATAAAGCTGGCGTTCCATAAGCGTTGTCGAATAGCGCACGCTCTTGCCGGAGCCTGTCTCAAGCGCCTCGCGCACCTCCTCGCGCTCATGGTGGTTTTCCATGCTTTCGGCTTCGGCGTCGCTGTCGTACAAAACAGCACCGTCGGCGGCTATCCATGTGATGCGGTAGCCCGTACTGTCAAGGCCGCTGAAATAATCCGCGCCGCTTTTCTCCACGCCCTGGGCGGCAAGCTGCGCCTGAGCCGTAAGCTGGTTCATCTGGTTGTTGGAAAAATATTCGTACAGCACGCCCATGATGAGCACAAAGGCCGCCAGCAGCACCACCGCGGCAACAAGGCATATCGCACGGAAAACCCGTTTCGTCATAGCTTTCCCTCCATTCGGTAACCCACTCCGCGGACGGTCTCGATATAGCCGCCGCAGTCGCCGAGCTTCGTGCGCAGAGTGCCGATGTGCACGTCAACGGTCCTCGTCTCGCCGACAAATTCCTCACCCCACACGGTGGTCAGAAGCTGCTCGCGCGTGAAAGCTCTGCCGGGGTTTGCCATGAATTTGTGCAGCAGCTCAAACTCCTTGAGCGTGAGCTGCACCCGCCGTCCTCCGGCCGTCACGGTGTGCTCCCCGAGGTTCATTTCGAGCTCACCAACTCTCAGAAGCCGCTCCGACGGTCTCGGAGCGCTTCTGCGCAGCACCGCGCGCACGCGGGAGACCATCTCCATCATGCCGAAGGGCTTGGCCAGATAGTCGTCCGCGCCGAGGTCAAGCCCGATGACCTTGTCGTATTCCGTACCTTTGGCCGTCGCCATGATGACTGGGATATCGGCGGTCATGCTGCTTGAGCGCAGCTTTTTCAATATGGATATGCCGTCCTCGCCAGGCAGCATGATATCGAGCATTATAAGCTCCGGAGTCTTTGAGGCCAAAGCGGCGAAAAGCGTCTCGCCGTCGGCAAAGCCCTCAGCTTCAAAGCCCGAGGAATTAAGCGCATATATCATCAGATCGCGGATGCCGGAGTCGTCCTCAACGCAGAAGATCATAATATCACTTCCCTGCTTTTTTCTTTTCAGCCTTATGATACCGCATAAAGGTAATGTTAAATATCTGTAAAATGTAAAATGTTCGTAAAGTCCTCGGCTTTACTATGATTATACCACGGTTGTGCCGGATAGGAAAGCTCCGGAGCAATAGAAAACCCCGCCTGAGCGGGGTTTTGGCCGCCTTACCGGCACTTATTCATCGTCGAGCCTGCGGATGCCGGCTACCTCCGTCACGGGCAGGGAGAAGCATATGGCTCCAACCTCGGTCTCGGGGCCGCATTCGCGGCTTATCGCCTTCATTATATCCGCTTTTCTTCCCGCGGGCGTCAGGATATAGATCATATCCTTCTCCTCCGCGAGTGACACTCCGAAAAACTTCTCCGATCTTGTTTTTCCGGTACCCTTCGCGTGCAGCACCGTACCGCCGGTGGCTCCGGCGCTTCGGGCGGCGTCCATTACCGTGTCGGAGTAGCCCTCGTTCAGTATGACAATAATAAGTTCGTGTTCAAAATCCATATTCGGTGCCGTACCTCCCAATATCTGTCCGCTCGTAAAATACGCAAGGTTCTTTCCTCCGCCGACACTTTTCACGGGCAGCGCCATCATTACCCCGTTGCCGGGGATATCGATGAACATTTTCAGCTTTGCCGCCCGCATGAGCTGCCTGACTGACGCGGCGCTCGCCACGGTGCCGATAACGGCCTTTTCGCTCGGCTCCAGCTCATACAGCGACAGGTGTTCCGTTTTGGCGGTGCCCCTTCCGAGCTTCGTGAGCACAAGGGAAAGCTGCAGCTCATTGTGAATGTCGAGCAGCTCTTTGGCCCTGCTCCGATCCACGATGCTGAGTACATAGTATAGCTCCATTGCTTTATACGACCTCCCAAAGCTCGATAATTTCGTCGTCTTCGAAGCGGCTGACGATATCCTGCGCCGTCTTCTTGCCGGACTTCAGCGTTGAGATGGATCCCATCACCTGGACGGTGATAAGCGGCATCATCGCGACCATCGCCACAAGGCCGAAGGCGTCGGTCATTACATTGCCGCCTATCGCGGTGCTTATGCCCATGGCAAAGGGCAGCATAAAGGTCGCCGTAAGCGGTCCGGACGCGACTCCGCCCGCGTCAAAGGCTATGGCAGTGAACGTCGGCGGCACGAAGAACGCAAGCCCCAATGCTATCACATAACCCGGTATCATGAACCAGAGGATCGATATCCCGGTCAGCACGCGGATCATGGCAAGACCCATGGCGCCGGCTATCGCGATCGACAGGGTCAGCCCCATCGTCTTTTCCGATATCGCGCCCGCGCTCAGCTCCGTCACCTGCTTGTTGAGCACATGAACCGCGGGCTCGGCGCTGATTATGAACCAGCCCATCAGCATGGCAAGCGGGATGATCAGCCACTTCAGACTGCTTTCCACAAGCGCCCCTCCGAGGACGTAGCCGAGCGAGGAAAAGCCCACGTTCACGCCCGTCAGGAACAGCACCAGTCCCACATATGTAAAGGCCACGCCGATAAGTATCCTTAAAAGCGGCCGCTTCTTCAGCTTCAGGGATATAAGCTGGAACAGCAGGAAAAACGCGAATATCGGCAGAAGAGCCACGGCCACCTCGCCCATGTATTCCGGCAGGGCTTCAAGGTAGCCCTTCCCCAGCGCAACGGAGGTTTCAAATTCGTTGACTATAAGCGTCGATGTATCTCCCGGGTTTGTTTCATAGATAAAGCCCAGAGCGAGCACCGCGAGTATCGGTCCGATGGAGCACAGGGCCACCAGGCCGAAGCTGTCCGACTTGGCGTTCTCGTCGCTTCGGATGGAGGCGACGCCGACGCCAAGTGCCATGATAAACGGCACCGTCATCGGTCCTGTAGTTACGCCGCCGGAATCGAAGGCCACGGACAGGAAATCCTGGTCCGACAAGGCGGCAAGGATGAACACGACGGCGTAAAAGACCACGAGCATCCATTTGAGCGGAACGGCAAACAGTATGCGCAGCATACTTATCATGAGGAATATGCCGACGCCGACGGATACCGTCGCGATGAGCACCGTCTTGTCGATATTCGGTACATTCGTCGCAAGCACCTGCAGATCCGGCTCCGCGACCGTGATAGCCACGCCGAGGATGAAGCTCAGCAGTAATATGAGACCGAGCTTGCGCGTTTTCGTCATCTTCGCGCCTATGTGGCTGCCTATCTGAGTCATTGCCGTGTCCGAGCCGATCGTGAACAGACCCATGCCTACGATTATCATCACTGAGCCTATCAGAAACGAGAGCATGAGCCCGCTGCTGACGGGTACGAGGAAAAGGCACAGGGCGGCGACGATCAGAGTGATCGGAAGCACCGACGCGACGGCCTCTTTCATCTTTTCTTTGATTATGTTATGTCTTACAGAAACCGCCCCCTTTATATTGAGAATACATTATTTTATATAATTTTATCATACAGATTTGAAAAAATCTACCGGCTTTCGCGGACGAGCCGTGAACTGTGTGTTAGTTTTCCGTTAATTTATGAGCGGAGACGGCGCACCAGCGCCGTCTCCGCTTAGTAATTTATATGTTTGGCGGCTGCAAATCGTTGCCGCGAAAAGACCCGATCCTCAAAAAGTCC
>SAMEA3663269__coassemble_305_pt1 | contig 18004 bp, 17 predicted proteins | sample SAMEA3663269__metabat2_high_PE_030 | metagenome-assembled genome bin SAMEA3663269 (sample SAMEA3663269) | pig gut metagenome | biome: pig gut; feature: pig-associated habitat; material: faeces | place: China | collected 2013
GGCTTTCAAGGTCCTGCTCGGGCTCGGGGATATACTCGAGTATAGTCTCGAACAGGGGCTTGAGGTCGGTGCCCTCGACGTCGGGGGAATAGCTGGCGGTGCCTTTCCTGCCGGAGCAGAAGAGCATGGGTGAATCCAACTGCTCGTCCGTCGCGTCAAGATCCATGAGCAGCTCGAGCACCTCGTCGACGACCTCGTGTATGCGCTGGTCGGGGCGGTCGATCTTGTTGACGACGACGATGACGCGGTGGCCCAGCTCCAGCGCGCGGGAGAGGACGAATCGGGTCTGGGGCATGGGGCCCTCGGCGGCGTCGACAAGCAGGATGACGCCGTTGACCATTTTGAGGATGCGCTCGACCTCGCCGCCGAAGTCGGCGTGTCCCGGGGTGTCGACGATGTTTATCTTGGTATCGCCGTACTGCACGGCGGTGTTTTTCGCCATGATGGTGATGCCGCGCTCACGCTCGAGGTCGTTGGAGTCCATAACGCGCTCCACGATCTCCTGATTTTCACGGTAAACGCCGCTCTGCTTGAGCATCTCGTCGACCAGCGTGGTCTTGCCGTGGTCAACGTGGGCGATAATGGCAACATTCCTGAGCTTTTTCATCTAAATCAAACTCCTAATCATAATTCAGCACAAAAATGTATTTTAACACCGAAAAGCCGCAATTACAATAGCTTTTTGCCTCATATCGGCAATTTTCCGCACATTTGAGAATTTTGCTCTCCGCTATTGAAGCGGCATACATTTTCTGTTATGATAAAATTATCTTAAAAACCGGAAATTCAGACTTAACAGGAGGAAAGATATGAAAAAGAAGCTATTGGGCCTGATACTTGCGCTGCTGATGGTATTTTCCCTGCTGCCGGCAAGCGCTTTCGCCGCAAACGTTGGCCAGAGCGGCACCTGCGGTGAGAATCTTACATGGACGTTTGACGATGAGGGCGTCCTGACCATCACCGGAACGGGCGAGATGACGAGCCATCCATGGCTGTCACCGTACTGTTTTGATATCAAAAGCATCGTTATCGGCGAAGGCGTGACGAGCATCATTGAAGGTGCATTTTGGGGCTGCTCCGCACTCTCCGAAATAAGCATTCCAAGCAGCGTTACTATGATAGGCCGCAACGCCTTTCACAGCTGCGACAAGCTTACCGAAATCAATATCCCGGACGGCGTAACGCAAATCGGGTCCGGGGCATTTTTTAAATGCACGGGACTTACGAAGATCAACATTCCCAGCGGCGTCACAAAGATTGAATCCAGCGCATTTTATGCTTGCTCCGGACTCACGGAGATCAGCATCCCTGACAGTGTTACAATAATCGGAGACGGAGCTTTTCGCGACTGCTCCGGACTCACAAAAATTAACATGTCCAGCGGCGTCACAAAGATTGAATCCCGCGCATTTTATGCTTGCTCCGGACTCACGGAGATAACTATTCCCGACGGCGTTACGCAAATCGGAGGCAATGCATTTTACGCTTGCTCCGGACTTAAGGAAATCAACATTCCCAGCGGTGTCACAAAGATCGGATCCGGGGCATTTGCCGGCTGCTCCGGGCTCACGGAGATAACTATTCCCAGCGGCGTTACACAGATCGAACTCGACACTTTTAATAGCTGCACGGGACTAAAGAGCGTTACTATCCCGAACAGCGTTACTGAGATTCGCGGCAGAGCATTTGCCCGTTGCACAGGACTTACTGAAATTACAATTCCGAACAGTGTTACAACGATTTTGACCGGAGCATTTTCCCGCTGCACCGGACTTACTGAAATCAGCATTCCTGACAGCGTCACGTCCGTGTATCCTGAGGCATTCTCCGGCTGTACAGGCCTTACGAGCATAACGATTCCCGACAGCGTTAGTGGAATTGGCAGCAACGCATTCTCTCAATGCACAGCGCTCAAAAGCGCGGATATCAAAGGCAGTATAACGTCGCTTCAATCCGCAATATTTTCCGGCTGCTCATCTCTCGAGAGCGTAAGCATCCCCAACAGTGTTAAGAGCATCGGAGATAACGCATTTGCCGGCTGCAAATCGCTCAAGGATGTATACTTCGGCGGTACGGATATGCAATGGTATGTTATGGAGATAGGCGAAGGCAACGAAGCCCTTGACTCTGTCACTGTTTATTGTGCCATTGACTATCCATTCACCGATATTGCCGACAGCGGCTACCGCGACTATATCTCCCTCGGCCAGGCCGTGGGCATCGTCAACGGCTACCCCGACGGCACCTTCCGTCCCAATCGGCCCGTCACCCGCGCACAGTATATCACCATGCTCTACAATATGTGCGGCAGGCCTGATGTCATCACCCCCGGCCTCTTATTCAAAGACACTGGCTCTATTTCCGATTCATATCTGAGCGCTGTCAAATGGGGAGTCGTAAACGGAATAATCAAAGGCTACGATGACAATACCTTCCGTCCCGATCAGCAGATCACCCGCGCCCAGATGGCGGCCTTCAGCTACCGTCTTATGAAGCTCGTTGTCGGCGGCGAGCCCGACGCAGAGCTCAAGGCAGACTGCGGCTTCAAGGACTCTGCGAACATCGCAAAAGACTATAAGGAGGCCGTAAACGTCATGTCCAACCTCGGCATCATCACCGGCTTTGACACCAACGGCGACGGCAAGGGCGACACCTTCCGTCCCAACGCCACCGCAAACCGCGGTCAGGCCGCAACCATCATCGTGAGAGTTGCAGCATACCTCGGCTCAGGAGAATGACGGCGGCAAGCATCACATAGATAAACTGATCCCCTCGGTTCTGTGAACCGAGGGGATATTCTCTTATCGGTATTATCACATTTTTTCGGGGGCGCTGACGCCGATTATGGACAGGGACACGGCTATCACGCGGCGCACCGTGTCGGCAAGGCAGAGCCTCGCTTCGAGCACGCCGGCCTCCGCGCCCTTTATGCGGCAGGCGGTGTAGAAGCGGTGGAAGCGCGCGGCAAGCTCGGTGACGTACTTGTTTATGCGGCTGGGGTCATAGTCGCGGGCGGCGAGGCGTATCTCCTCCGGAAGCGCCGCAAGCTGCTTTATAAGCTCGCGCTCCTGCGGGGTCGATAGCCGCGAGACGTCCACGTCCTGCGGGGACGGGACCTCATGCCCCTCCTCGCGCAGCGCCGAGAGCATGGTGCATATCCTTGCGTGCGCGTACTGCACATAGTACACGGGGTTTTCGCTGTCCTGCCGCACGGCGAGGTCAAGGTCAAACTCCACCGGAGACTCGGGACGGGAATTGAAGAAGTAGCGCGCCGCGTCCACGGGTATCTCGTCGAGCAGATCCGACAGCGATATCGCCTTGCCGGTGCGCTTTGACATACGCACGACCTCGCCGCCGCGTGTGAGCTTTACAAGCTGCATAAGTACGATGTCGAGCCTGTGCTCTCCGTCGAGCCCCAGCGCGTCCATCGCGCCCTTGAGGCGGGCGACATGGCCGTGGTGGTCGGCGCCCCAGACGTTTATGACCTTGTCAAAGCCGCGCTGCTCGAACTTATTTCGGTGATACGCGATATCGGCGGCAAAGTAGGTATAGAAGCCGTTTGCACGGCGCAGGACGTCGTCCTTGAGCTCAAGCTTTTCGATATCCTCCTCGCTCTTACCGGCGGCGCGGAGCTTGTCCCCGAGTATCTTCGAGGTGTTCAGCCACAGGGCTCCGTCCTTTTCGTAGGTAAAGCCCGCCTCGGTGAGCTTCGATACGCTGTCGGCTACATAGCCGCTTTCGTGCAGGCTCGATTCGTAGAACCACTCGTCGTAGTTTATGCCGTAGCGGGCAAGGTCGGCCTTCATTTTGGGCAGATTCTTCTCAAGGCCGAAGTCCGCCATCAGCTTATGCCGCTCCTCCCTGCTCATGTCAAGCCAGCTCTCGCCATACTTCTCGCAGAACGCTCCCGCAAGCTCTTTTATATCGTCGCCGTGATAGCCGTCCTCGGGGAATTCGACCGCGTCCTCGCCCTTTATGAGCTGGAGGCAGCGCGCCTCGATGCTCGTTGCGAATTTTTCTATCTGATTGCCGGCGTCGTTGACGTAGAACTCGCGCCAGACATTGTAGCCGGCGCGCTCAAGCACGGAGGCCAGAGCATCGCCCAGCACGCCGCCGCGTGCGTTGCCCATGTGCATGGGGCCGGTGGGATTTGCCGAGACGAACTCCACCATGAGCTTTTTGCCGCCGCCCATATCGCAGTTGCCGTAGCTTTCGCCCTCGGCGGCGATATTTTTAAGTACGTCGCCGTACCATTTATCGCCCATGCGGAAATTCATGAAGCCCGGGCCCGCAATATCGACTGTCTCGAACCAGCTTCCGTCAAGCTCCATATTGTCTATGAGCGCCTGAGCCGCCTTGCGCGGAGGCATACCGAAAAGCTTGGCGCTTGCCATGGCGAAGTTCGCGGCGTAATCTCCGTTTGCGGTGTCCTTGGGTATCTCGACGCCGCCCCTAAGCTCGAGCCCCGCGGGTAGCTCGCCTTTTCCGGCCGCGGCAAGATATGCTCTGTTCACAAGCTCTGCTATCTGGTCCTTGGCCATCTGTATCATATTTGCCATATCTTAAGTTCCTCTCAGCTCCTGAGCCTTACGCTCATGTTAAGTTTATTTCTGCTTACGACAGCGTGCTCCATGTTGACGACATAGTCGATGCTCAGCTCGCCGCCGTTATCGTCAAATACTGCATTGATTTTCCTCGTGTCAACTCCGAGTGTGGCGGCGCCGAACTGGGTATCATAGAGAAAGCTGCTCTTTTCTCCCGTTCTGAAAACCATTTTTGAGTTGAGCACACCCTTGCGCTCGACAACGATCTCATTCGGATTAATATCCACCGTGGTGGCGGTACCCATAAGCCCCGTTATCTCGCTTTCAAGATAGCGTATCTGATAGCCCTCCTCCGTCCGGCAGTAAATGCCGTCGGTGACAAGCTCAACGGTATCCGCGTCGGGCTGAGTCACACCCTGCATACCCGTTATTGTTATAACTGCGTTCATCATATCTCCTCCAGTGGGAAGGGCTCGACATACCGCACTTCGTTCCTGAGCCCGTAGCCCAGCATTATCGGCGCGAGGGCAGTGAAATCCTCCACGCTGCCGCTGGTGTAATACTGCTCGTCGCCGCCGTCGGCCTGCATGCCCTCGGCCTCGATATACGCCTTGAGCACGCGCGCGGAAGCGTCGGCCGCTCCGATGAGCGCGACGTTCTCACCCAGATAGTCGCTTATCGCCTCCGCGATGAGGCCATAGTGGGTACAGCCTAACAGCAGCGCCTCAACTCCCGCCTCCTTCAGCGGTGCAAGGCTTTCCGCGACGGTTTTCCGCACCTCGGCGTCGCTTGCCCTGTACCGTCCGCGCTCTATCATCGGGACGAATTCCGGACAGGCAAGAGCCGTGATCTCGGCCTCCGGCCGCAGCCGGAGAAGCTCCCTCTGAAAAGCGCCGCTTTCAACACTGCATTGCGTTGCGATCACTCCGAGCCTTTTAAGACCCGTTCCGGCAAGCTCCCTTGCGCCCGGTGTGAGGACGCCCACGGTCTTTAAGCTGTTGGCTGCCAGAATATCCGGCGCGTTGCTGGATATCGTGCCGCAGGCGGCGAGGATAGCCTTGACGCCGTTTTTCTCGGCAAAGGCGATGTTCTGAGCGGCTATCTGACGTATCTGCGCTCTTGATCTGCCGCCGTAGGGCATACGTCCGGTGTCGGCAAAGTATATTATATTTTCATTTGGCATGAGCCTTCTCAGAACGCGCACGGCGGTCAGCCCGCCGAGTCCCGAGTCGAATATGCCGATGGGTCTGTTGTCCATATAGATACTACTCCAAACCAAGCATTGGATGGCTTAACTTTAATATAATATGCTATAACTCCCAAAAATACAAGAAAAATTTAGAGTGGAATGTGGACGCGCAGTCTGATATAATAAAAAGAAGAGATTTTCCCGGATTGGAGGCTTGGTTTTGAATATAGATCTGACAGACAAGGAATTCCGCAGACTGCTGGACATGGTATACATCGGCAACTGGATACTCAACTCCACCAGAGCCGCAGACCGCTTTGAGGACTATGACATCGTGCAGGAGAAGCTGTTTTCCCTTTGCGCGAAGAACGGTATGCGCTCGCTCATACAGGTCTGGCACGGTCATGTTTTCCCCTCCAAGGCCTATGAGGACGGGGGCATACACGAGGCCATTGCCGATTACGAGGACGCGGTGTTTTTCGACATCCTCGCCGAGGAGCTTTCACGCCGCGATCTGGGAGAGGATATCGACGACTTCGGCGCGCTGACGGCAAGAATGGACGAATACATGGCCGAGTTTGAAAAAAACGGCGTCGCCAATCTGACCGTCGATTTATAAGCATAACTTCAGGCAAAACGGAAAAGCTAAGGGTATCGTTTTCGATACTCTTAGCTTTTTTTGGAGATCTGCTTATGAAAATGACAAACGAAGAATACAAGGATTATTCCGACTCCCATCAGCCCCGCTCGCGCCTCGGCTCGAATATGCTGAAGGCCTTTATCGTGGGCGGGCTCATATGCTGCGCAGGCCAGCTCATAATGGATCTGTATATGCGGGCGGGCCTTAATAAGCTCGACGCGGGCAGCGCCACAAGCGTGACGATGGTGTTGCTGGGCGCCGCGCTTACGGGGCTGGGGATATACGACCGGCTCGCAAAATTCGCCGGAGGCGGCACTCTCGTGCCCATCACGGGCTTTGCAAACTCCGTTGTCGCCCCCGCTCTCGAGTTCAAGACCGAGGGCCTCGTCACCGGCACCGCCGCGAAAATGTTCATCATCGCGGGGCCCGTCATAGTGTACGGCGTCGGGGCCAGCGTTGTCTACGGTCTGATACTGCTGCTGTTCGGCGCGGGGTAAGCTTAGGGGAGGTATATTTATGTCCAAAAAGAAAAAGACTGCTCAGGATCAAAACGATCTGACGTATTATGAGAAGCACGGCGATCTGCCGCACTGGGAGGCCGTCGCGCCGCGCGATTTCCGCGGCAGAGAGCGGGAGAAAGATCCCGATCGCGAAAAGCCCCTCGCCCCCGACGGAATTTCGGGCTACTGGTGAGATAAACCGTCCGGGCCTATGGCACGGACGGTTTATCTCACATTATTATATCTCGTCAAGCATTTCTCGGGAGTCCATATCGCCGTTTTCGGCGGCTCTGCGGTACCATTTTTCCGCCTCGATGCGGTCGGCCTTCGTGCCGCTGCCGATGGCATAGCAGTCGGCGACAAGGCGCATCGAATCGACGTCGCCGCACTCGGCGGCTTTTTTGAACAGCGCAAACGCCTTTTTCGGATTTTCCTTAATGCCGAAGCCGTTATAGTAGCAGCCGCCGGCGACGCGCATCGCGTCCACATTTCCGTTATCCGCCGAAAGCTTCATCCAGCGGAAGGCCTCGGCGGGATCGGCGGCGGTACCCTCGCCGTTTGCGTAGCACGCGGCAAGGTCGTGCATGGCGTCGGGATGCCCCATTTCAGCGGCGCTTTTGAACCACTCGAAGGCCTCCTTCGGGTTGGGGAAGGTACCGTTGCCCCTGTCGTGGTTGAGGGCGGTCTTGTACATAGCGTCAACGACGCCGGCCTCGGCCGCGCGCTTCATGAGCGCGAAGGCTGCGGTTAAGTCCTTGGACGTACCGACGCCCTCCTCAAGGCACAGGGCGCAGATGTACATTGCCTCCGTGTCGTCGTTCTCGGCGGCTTTTTTTGCCCAAGCGAAGCATTCCTTCTCGTTTTTCGCCGTGCCTGTGCCCTTGCGGTAGCACACGGCGAGGTTCATCATAGCCTTGACATGGCCGCCCTCGGCGGCCTTTTTGAGCATCTCAAAGGATTTCCTGCCGTCATGTCCGGCATAGCTCACGCCGCAGCGAAACTGTATCTCATTAAGGTTCTCGTCCGTCAGCACGCCAAGCGCCAGCGCTTCGTCATAGTACGCGGCGGCGGGAATATCGTCCTCGTTGTCGTAGCAGACGGTGCCCTTATCACACAGAATTTTCGTCTTTTCAAGCTCGCTTTTATCCGAGCCCATTATCGCCTCGATATCGGCGAAGGCCGCTTCCGCGGTCATAGGTACATATTTGCTCATGCTTCACCCCTCATCCGTCTGATTTGCAGCCACGCAGTATTCTGCGGCGGCAAGCGTGCCGTCGTCGCCCGCCTTGAGCCGGAGCATGGTCGAGCCGGAAACGAGCTTATACACGCCGCCGTTGTGCGTGACCGTGATCGACTCGGGATAGTCGGGATCGCCCATCAGGCTGAGTGCCTCGGACATATCCATGCCTATCTTTACGCCCTGCGGGTTTGAAACGGTGTCGTCGGCGATGGTAATGCCGGTGATGCGCAGGGTGCCGTCAACGTCGTTTACCATGACCTCAAAGCCGTCGTAGTAATAGAACATATCCTTGCCCTGATAGGCGCAGCTGTCCGACTCGAAGGTGCCCTGCGGCGCGCCGAGAGCGTCCAGCACCTCCTGCGCTGGATCCATGATACCGAATTTCACCTCGCCCGAGGCAAAATACAGCTCGCCGTAATCGGGGGTATAGCCCGTTTCGCCGCCGGTCTCCGTTCCCGGTGTTTCGCCGCCGCAGGCGCACAGCGCAAGGGTCATGAGCATTGCAAGCACAAGCGCAGTTATCTTCTTCATTGTTCGTCTCCTAATGTCCAGCTTTTGAGATAGCCGTATTCCGAAAGCTCCGCTTTCTGGGCAGCCAAAAGCTCATAGTATGCTTCGCATTTTCCCGCCCAGTCGGCGGCGATAGCCTCATCGCCCCTGCGGTCGGGAACGCCGTAGCTCTCGCTCAGTATCTGCGCAAAATACGCCGACAGCTTCTCGGCGCCGTAGACGTTCAGGTGCAGGCCGCCGTCATAGGTATCCGTCTGCATATCAAGGCCGATATCCTCGGCAAGAGGCAGGAAATTGATGTAGTCAAGGCCGTATTTTTCGGCGTAAGAGCTTATCTGCGCGTCCCACTCGTCGTACCAGTGCGGCCAGAAGCTGGGCGATTTTATCAGTATCAGCGTTGCTCCGTTAGCATCGCATTTTTCTCGTATTTTGTCAAGGTATTCCCAGCAGGTATCGCCTATCGTATAATCGTCCAGCACCGGAGCGGTGGGCAGCTTCGTCATGGGCTCAACGTCCGCGCGCATGAGGTAGCCCGCCACCGTAACACTGTCTCGGCTGAAGATATACTCGATATCCTCGGCGCTTAATTCGCTCCAGCGGGAGTGATACCGCATCAGCGGTACAAGGTAGCTGATAAGCTCCTCGTCCCCGGTCATGGACGCCTTTATCGCCTCTATCTTGGTCTTTGAAAGGGGCATACCGTCGAGCGTCATGCGGTTATAAGCCTCGCTCTGCGGCTCATCGTACTTCATGGACTGGACGTTGTACACAACGACCCTGGGCGACTCCCGCTCGAACACCTCCTCAAGCAGATAGTACGACTGCCATATGAGCTGCTGGGCAGAGCCGCGGATATAGCTCGTTATCCCCTGCTCCTCCCACATCTTAACGGGCGAAAAGTTCTCGTACACCTCGCAGTCGCCGATAAACACGACGTCGTGCGGATTTTTCTCGTTGTAATACTCCTCCGTCATCGCGCCCTCGAGCACTCCGGACATATATTTCGGCTCGAGCAGCCTGCCGAGGAGCCACACCGCCGCGATAAACACGGCTATGCAGACAAGGGTGCAGATAATATGCAGTTTTTTGCGGGATTTTGTTATCATCGCGGTCCTCAGAACTGATTATAGATAAACTGTGTGGAGTCGTAGCCGACGCCGTAAGCGCCGAACACGAGAATTATTATTGCAAGAGCGCCGAACAGCGCATACGGGAGCGCGGGTCTTTTCCATATAAGCTCGCGCACGCTGCCGCATTTTTCCTGAACGCAGCTCACGGCGAACATCAGCGCAATGCCGACGCCGGCGACTATGTAATCCCCCGCGCCGAGGCCGAGGTTCAGGAGCGTTCCGGAAAAGGCCTCGCCCCAGTTATTGGTCGTGAACACAGACGCAAAGGCCTTGAAGGACACCGCAACGTCGCGGTAGCAGTCAAGTACGCGCAGGGAGCACATGAGAAGGAAGGTGCGCAGCGTTTCAAACACCCTGTAGCCGAAGCCGCTGACGAGCCTTTCATGCCTTGCGCGGAAGCTTTGCGACCAGGGCTTTATCTCCTCGGCAAGCAGGATGAAGAATGCGTTCAGCAGTCCCCACACGACGAAGTTCCACGCAGCGCCGTGCCACAGGCCGGTGAGGAACCATGTGACAATAGTGGAGATGTACACCGAGAGCTTTCGGCCGAAATTATCGGAGACGCTCTTTCGGGCGGACTTGCTGAGCTTCAAAAGCCACGGGGCGACGGACAGCGGATAGAAGATATAATCCTTGAACCACGTGCCCATGGAGATATGCCAGCGCCGCCAGTACTCGGCGATGTTGCGGGAGAAGTACGGGCGCAGGAAGTTTTCCTTCACCCTTATGCCCAGCACCTGAGCGACGCCGATGGTTATATCGATGCCGCCGGTGAAGTCGGCGTAGAGCTCGGCCGCGTACAGCACGGCGCCGATGAACACATAAGCGCCCTTATACGCCGCCGGGTCGCCGCACAGCGCGGTGACGGCGACGAGCAGCCTGTCGGCGATGACGAGCTTTTTGAAATAGCCCCAAAGCATACGCTGCAGGCCGAAGGATATCTCCTTAAAGTCCGCCTCATGCTCGGCAAACAGAGTCTCCTTCAGGTCGCCGAAGCGGGAGATAGGCCCCTGGATGAGCAGCGGAAAAAACGATGTGAACAGCGCAACGCGCAGTATGTTTTTCTCCGGCTCTACCTTCTCCCAGTACACGTCGATGACGTAGCTGACGGTCTGGAAGGTGTAAAACGATATGCCAAGCGGCAGCACCCAGTCCACGGCATCTATCCCCGCGGAAAAGATGGAGTTTACGTTGAAGATTATGAAATTTGTATACTTCAGCGCGGCGAGGATGCCGATATCGGCAAGCAGCGCCAGCACGAAGATTCGCTTTCTCGCTCTTTCCCTGCCCTTTTTATAGGCTTTGCGCTCCTCGCGGCTCAGCGCCTTTCCCTCGGGCGAGGCAAGATACTCCCTCTGGGCGTGAAGGGAGGCTCCCATAAGGTTCGTCGCGGCCCACGACACGACGACGGTGGCCGCCATGAAGCACAGCCCCTGCCAGCCCGCGCAGGCATAAAACAGGATGTTCGCCGCCAGAAGCAGCAACCACTGAAAGCGCCTGGGGATGAGGTAATAAAGCGCGAAAAGTATTATCAGAAAGGCTATGAAGCCATATGATGTGAACAGCACGGCTTACTCGTCAAGCAGGCGGTTTACCATGTTCAGCATGGCTTCGGCGGAGTTGAAGTTCTCCGGAACGATGTCGCGTGCGGGGATGGTGATGTCAAACACGTCGGAAAGCTCCGCGATGATGCTGACGATATCAAGGCTTGCGAGGATGCCGTCGTCAACAAGGCTCGTGCAGTGCTCAAAGTCCGCGTCAAGGCCGAGGCCGTTTAAGATCTCAAGTATTTCGTCCATGCTCATCTCTCCATATTCATAAGTGAGTTTCTGTCTATTTTGCCGTTGGGCAGCAGGGGCAGGATCTCCATGCGGTACAGGCCGGAGGGCACCATATACCGGGGCAGCTCGGCGCGCAGACGGCGCTGCACGCTTTTTTCATCGGCTGTTCCCATGTAGTACAGGTACAGCTTGCTTTTTTCCTTTATAAACAGGCAGCAGGCGCTCTCGACGCCCTCGCACAGGCAGGCGCAGGACTCTATCTCGCCGAGCTCGATGCGGTGGCCCATGTTCTTTATCTGACTGTCCTTGCGCGATATGAACACAAGCTCCCCGCGCTCGTTGAGCCTGCCCAGATCGCCGGTGCGGTAGATCGTTTCGGGGTAGTGGCTGTTGAGCGGGTTTTGCGTGAACACCGCGGCGGTGCGCTCGGGGTCGTCAAAATAGCCGAGGCTCACGGCGGTGCCGCGTATGCATATCTCGCCCGTCTCGCCGGCGGGAGCCTCCGTATCGTCTTCACGAAGCAGCAGGAAATCGGTGTTGTCAAAGGGTCTGCCGACGGGGATGGGCTCACCCTCGGCAAAGTCGCGGTCGACGACGAAGTAAAAGGACATACCGGTCGCCTCCGTCGGGCCGTAGAGGTTTATAAACCGCGCCCCGGGGCAGGCGCGCTGCCACAGGTGAAGCTGCTTTACGGGGAACACCTCGCTACCGAAGCATACGGTGCGCAGGTATTCCGGTCTGCCCTCCTCGAAGGCCCCGAGGCCGGACACGAGCGTCAGCGCCGAGGCTACCCAGCAGACGGTGTTTATCTCATGCCGGTTCAGAAAGTCGAGCACCCTCAGCGGGGACATGAAAAGGCTCTGCTGCATGAGAAACGCCGTCGAGCCGCATTTTATGACCGACAGCACCTCCTTCATGCACGCGTCCACATACAGCGGCACCTGCATGGCAAAGCGGCTGTCCTCCGCCGCTCCGATTACCGGGCACAGCGCGTTGGCGTAGTCTATCACCGAACGGTGGCAGGCGGTAACGCCCTTGGGCACACCCGTGCTGCCGGAGGTAAATACGATATACGCGGGGTCTGTGTCTATGCATTTTGCGCGGATACCGGCGAGGGCTTCCTCGTTTACCTCCGCCGCGAACAGCTCTGCGCAGGGGATGAGCTTATCCCCCCAGCCGAGCTCGGAGACAAGACCGGCGGAGGCCTCGTCGCAGATTATGGCCTGCGGCTCGAGGCGCTGCAGTATCATGCGCAGACGGTGCCGCGGCATGGAGCGCTCAAGCGGCACATAGCAGCAGCCGGCGTACATCACCGCGAAGAACGCGGCTATGGTGCGCGGGGCCTTGTCCATGAATACCGCGACCGGCTGCCTGTATATCCCGCGACCGGCAAGCAGGCTGCCGCCGGCCTTTGAAAGGGCGAGGAGCTCTGTAAAGCTCAGGCTCTCCGTCTCGTCGGCAAAGGCGGTCTTTCCTCCGAATTTCGGCGCGGTGTTTTCAAGAAATTCAAGAATATTCTTCATTTTCAGTTTTCCATTGCGTAGGGTATAGTCTCTACCGGAGGATAGAGTGTGGTATCAAAGCGCCAATACTGCACGCTGTACTGAACAAGCTCCTCGCTCGTTTTCATGAAGCAGCGCAGATGCTGGGGGCCGACGTTGCAGGTGTCGAAGTGATACCAGCCGCTGCCGAGGTTGACAAGGCACCAGAAATGCTGCGTCTTGCCGTTTAAGCGCTCAACGCTGAGCACCTGGCAGTCTATCTTCTGGAGCAGGGCATAGCTTGCCGAGTAGAAGGTGAAGCAGTCGCCGACACCCTCGGTCAGGCCGCGGTAAGCCTCGGATTTCCAGTCGGTCTTGTCGGAGGTACCCCAGTAGGTGATGTTCGAGTAGCAGTAGTCGAATATCGCGTATGCCTGCTGCTCGAGAGTCATGCCGTCGGTGAGTATCTCCTTGAGCACTCTGTCGACCTCTTTGTCAAGCTGCTCGTCGCTGATCTTTTTCTCGATAAAGGTGAACTTGACGGTGACGCTGCTCTCGTTGCCCTCGTGGTCTTTGGCGGTGTAGGTCACCTCGTATTCTCCGGCGGTCTTGGCGTCGACCTTGGATTTATCGACGGTGAGCTCCACGTCGGGGTCTGCGTTATCCTCGGCGAAGACCTCCTTGAAATACGCGACGGCCTCGCCCACATAGCAGTAGCGGTCGCGGGCGGCATAGATGACCGGAGCGGTCTCGTCGGGGGATATGACCGCCTTGGCCTTGACAGTTGTCTCGTTTCCGGAGCGGTCGGTGAGTATTATCTCGACCTCCTGCTCTCCCTCGACGCTCCAGTCGGGCTCATTTACAAATTTCGCCTTGACGCTGCTCACGTCGACGATATTTGTTACAAACTTGATAGGCTGGCAGTAGTAGCCGGTGCTGCAGGGGCAGTCGATACCCTCGGCCGTGGGGGCGGTGGTGTCCTTCACGGTGACGCCGACGACTATCCTGCTGTCGCCTTTTGTAAAGGTCACGGCGTGCGCGCCGAGACTGTTGAGCATGAAGGGCTCCGTCTCCATTTTATAGCCGGAATAATCCGCGCCGAGCTGCGACAGTACTTCGCTCTCGCTGAGCTGCTCGTTTGACGCTTCAAACTCCGCCAGCGCATCGCACACAAGGATCTTGCCCTTGACCTCGGCCGTGTTTCCGGCCTCGTCGGTCGCTTTCACGGTGCATTCGACCGTCCCCACCTTTGACAGCTTGGGGGCCGAAACAAACTCATAGCTCACCGCGGTGGCGTCCTCGCAGCCGATAACAAGCTCTGATGCCTCGGGCTCCGCGTCCGGCAGCACCGCCAGGGGCACAAGGTCGGGAACGGGCGCCGTGGTGTCGACTATTCTCAGGGTCGAGCTGTAGGTCTTGCCGTCAAATTCGATCTCGACGGTGCTGTCGCCGAGCCTGTTCCAGTCGATATCGTTCAGGTCGGTGACGAACTTCGCGTTTTCCCTCTCGACGACCATGAAATCCTCGAGCACGGGTCTGGGCTGACCCATCTCATACTCAAGCACGTCCACAGCGCCGAGCACCGTCACCTGAGCTTTTACGGTGCGCTCGTTGCCGTGCTCGTCCCTGAGCTCTATGCTGCAGTCGTAAACGCCCGCCTGACCGTAATCAGGCTCGCTTAGCCATTTTACGGTGTATTCCGAGGCGTCGCTCAGATCCTTGAGGGCGTTCTCGGGCGCCATTGAGCTTTCGTCAATGGTTATAGCCGCGTCGGCGCTCTCACCCTCGGGGGCTTTGGTATCCCTCACGACGAGCAGCACGGGTCGCACCTTGTCCCCGCTCTTTATCTTCAGGACATAGCTGCCTTCCTCGGAAAGGCTCACGTCAGGCTCGCTGACGTAGCTTGCCTCTCCCTCGCCCTTCAAAAACCCGGACGCCGCCGGCGCGCCCTCGCCCAGCTCCGCTTTCAGGTACATATGCATTCCTGAGTATACAACGAGCACAACCACCGCCGCGATAACGATAAGCGCCAGCACTATCGCAAGGGCTATGATAAGTCCTTTTCTGCTTTTTTTAGGCTTGTCGGGCTTTCTGGGCCTGCCCGCTCTTTTTCTCTTCTTAGGTTCTTCTGTGTTTTCTTCGATAATAACGGTCTCTTCCATCCGGATATACCTCCGATATTTGGCTTTTCCCGACGAAATCGGGATTTTGACCCTAATTCGACAAATATATATGATAACATACATTTACCCTTCTCTCAACAGTTTTTTGTTAACAAGCTTTGGTTGAATCTCCTGTATTTTTGTTAACACACCTTGGTTGAAATACCGCGCCTGACGTGGTATATTTGATACATTATCTGCGCCGCGGCGCGGCAAAACGGAGTTTAAAATGATCCATGAACGAAAAATACTTGGGATAATCGGCGGGATGGGGCCGATGGCGACCGCCGATCTGTTTATCAAGATCATAGAGATGACGGACGCCGACTGCGACGGCGGGCATCTGCATATTCTCATAGATAATAACACGGATATACCCGACAGGACACAGTCAATTCTTTCCGGCAGCGACGCGCCTTTAAGGTTCATGGCCGAGTCCGCCGAAAGACTGACGGCTCAGGGCGCGGATATCCTCGTTATCCCCTGCCACACCGCGCATTATTATTACGACGCTCTGCAGAGGCTCTGCCGCGTTCCCATTCTCAATATGCTCGGCGTACTCGCTCAGGCGGCGCGCAGCGCGGGCTACAGGCAGCTTGGACTTCTTGCGACCGACGGCGTCGTGCAAAGCGGTATTTACGACAGTGCCTTCCACGGCACCGGCATAGAGCTTATATACCCCGACCCCGAGGGGCAGGAAGCGCTCATGCGCCTCATTTACCGGCAGGTCAAGGCCGGAAAACCCGCCGATGTCTCCGCCCTTGAGCCCTGCCTTGACGGCATGGCCTCACGGGGGGCTGAGGCCTTCATCCTCGGCTGCACTGAGCTGCCGCTGGTGTTCTCCGACCGCCCCGGCCGGCGCTTTATCGACCCAACCTTGCTTCTTGCAAAAGCCGCGATAAAGGCTGTCGGCGGCAGCATAAAACCCGAACTTTGATACCAAAGCACAGGAGATATTCATATGAAACGATTCATTTCCTTTATTCTTTGCCTCTGCATGATATTCGCGCTTTGCGCCTGCGGCGAGTCTGAGCCGCAACCCACTCCCGAGCCCACCGAAACAGAGCCTGCCTACACTCCCGTGACATTTAAAAATCACGGCCGCAGCATCACTGTCACAAAGCTCCCTGAAAAGGTCGTGACCGCAGGCCCCAACTGCACGGAGGTCTTCTGCGCGCTGGGCCTTGAGAGCTATGTTACAGGCAAATTTATGGAAAACCACTCTCAGGGCGCTCTGCCGGAGCTTGCTCAGGCCGTTGATGGCATACCCACCATCTTCGAGGGCTATCCGAGCCTGAAGGACATTACGGACAGCGGCTGTGATTTCATCTATGCCAGCAGTTGGATATTCGGCGATGAGCTGACCGTCAGAGGTCTCGAGGACGCGGGTATCACCGTGTATGTCAGCGATGCGGCCGATCTCGAGAGTCTTTGGGGAGAGCTGCGCGACCTTGCAAAGATATTCGGCGTGGACGCCGAGGAGCTTATAAGCTCCGAAACCGCCCGCCTTGACGCCGTATCAGAAGCTCTTAACGGCGTTGAGCCCAAGAAGGTGCTGGTGCTCGACAGTCTCATAGGTGAAAAGGTTTACACCGCCGGCGGCGCGAACATCGAGACCGCTTTCATAAACGCCGCGGGAGGTATCAACGTCTTTGCAGACCTCGAGAAGCCCTGGGACGCGGTCAGCCGCGAGGAGGTCATCAATTCAAATCCTGACTTTATCATCATCCACGACTATGAGGGCTCAGGCTTTGACGACAAGCTCGCCGCTTTGAAGGCAGACCCCATCCTCTCCAATCTCGACTGCATAAGAAACGGGTGCATCATAAAGCTCCCGCTTGAGAACGTCATGCCCGGCATGCGCAGCGCGCTTACCGTTGAGACCATCGCCCAGGCGATGTTCCCCGAGCAGTTTAATAATGCCGATGCTCAGTGACGGCAAAAGGAGCTTCGGCCTGAGCTCCTTTACTCTGCACATCCTTGCCATGGCCTTCATGCTCATGGATCATATGTGGGCAACGGTAGTGCCGGACAGCATATGGCTCACCTGCGTGGGCAGACTGGCCTTTCCCATGTTCGCATTTATGCTCGTGGAGGGCTATCATCACACACGCAGCGTCAAAAAATATATGCTGAGACTGCTCGTATTCGCCGTGGTATCCGAGATCCCGTTTGACCTCATGGTCGGCGGCAGCGTGCTGTATCCCTTCCATCAGAATGTCATGTGGACGCTGCTGCTGGGTCTTGGCACTATGTACCTCATCGACAGGCTCATCGGCGGCAGGCAGAGCCTCCTTCGCTATCTCGCGGCTTTTGCGGCGGTCATAGTTTCGGCCGTGCTCGCCACGCTTTTTATGCTGGATTATTTCGGCTTCGGCGTTCTGACCGTCCTGACCTTCTACATATTCCGCGGCGGCAATTGGATTTCACGCCTGGGGCAGCTTGTATGCCTTGCCCTCATAAACCTCGAGCTCATCGGCGGTCTGGTGATGCCCGTTTCGCTGTTCGGGCTCAGCTTCGATCTCCCGCAGCAAGGCTTCGCTCTGCTCTCCCTCGTTTTCATATGGCTGTATAACGGCCGTCAGGGCCCCCACGGCAAGGCCGTCAAATACTCCTTTTACGTTTTCTATCCCCTGCATATGCTCATTCTCGGGCTGATCGCCATTGCATAAATAAACGACAGCGCCGTGAAGCGCTGTCGTTTATTATTATTGTCTTATTCTCTGTTTCTGACGGCCTCGGTCATACGCCGCAGGCCCTTTTCTATGATCGAGCGCGGCATGGCGAGATTGAGCCTTATAAAGCCCTCTGCGTTATCGACAAACAG
>SAMEA3663269__coassemble_310_pt1 | contig 17813 bp, 16 predicted proteins | sample SAMEA3663269__metabat2_high_PE_030 | metagenome-assembled genome bin SAMEA3663269 (sample SAMEA3663269) | pig gut metagenome | biome: pig gut; feature: pig-associated habitat; material: faeces | place: China | collected 2013
GGATCTCCTTGATGACCTTGATCTTCTCTGCGCCGAAGCTGGTCATAACAACGTCAAACTCGGTCTTTTCTGCGACAGCCTCTGCTGCGCCGCCTGCTGCGGGAGCCGCTGCTGCAACTGCGGAGACGCCGAAGGTCTCGCAGATCTCATCGACGAGCTCCTTGAGCTCGAGAACGGAAAGGGCCTTGATCTCGTCGATCATGGCGGTAATTTTTTCGCTTGCCATTATTGTTTTCCTCCAATTTTAATCTTTGTCAGCAGCCGGTCATTCTGCTGCTTCTGCGGGTGCGGCCTCTGCTGCGCCGCCCTTTTGTTCGATGACCTCCGTCAGGCATACTGCCAGACCGCCCATGATGGCGTTCAGGGAACCTGCCAGCTTTGCGTACAGGTCGTTCTTGGAAGTCAGTGCGGAAAGCTCCGCGATCTCCTGCTCATTCAGGATCTTGCCCTCAAGGAAGGCCGCCTTGACGTTGAACTTTTCGTTCAGCTTCTTGGAGTAATCGCTGATGATGCGGAAGGGTGCGATGGGATCGCCGCTGCTGGTAGCCAGAGAAGTGCTGCCGTTCAGGATGGGGTCGAGCTCGTTCATGCCGACCTTGTCGATGGCGATTCTGGTAAGGGTGTTCTTGACGACGGTGTAGTCGACGCCCTCCTTGCGCATTTCGGTGCGAAGTGCGGTATCCTCTGCCACGGTGATACCCTGGTAGTCCACGAAGATACCGGAGCTTGCGCCCTTTATGCGCTCGACGAGTGCTTCAACGACCGCCTGCTTCTCGCTGAGAACTTTTGCGTTAGGCATGTGTGTTTTTTCACCTCCACACGTTTGATCCGCGCCCGTTAGAAAAAGAAAAGCCTCCCTGTCCGCAGACATGGAGGCTGTAAGCATTCAAAGCTGATGCCTTCCTCGGCAGGATTTACACTGAAGCTACCTGCTGTCTTCGGAGCGCTCGAATAAAATATCAGATTTTCGCCTGTTTGTCAAGGGTTTTCGCTAAAAATTTGGGTCAACCGCCATAGGGAAGAACAGGTTTTGAAGCCTGTTGTGTTCCGGTTTCGTGAAATGCATTGAAAAAACGTCTGTTTTCCCTGCGGCTTTGCCCTTTACGAGAGCAAAAAATCTCTGCTTCAAAACTGCCCACACCTGAAAACGAGCTGATTTTTTGTCTGTTAAAGATGAAAAATCGCAGGAACACTTTGTGTGTTTCAAGATTTTGAAGCGAGGACAGGCGGAAAATCGGCCGTTTTGAGGCTGTTTTTTCCTGTGGCGGTTGACCCTCTATGTTCGAAGCTGCATTAATTTGCCGTACAGCGTGTCCGAACGGCTTATCGCCGTCATGACAAGGGTCTGGATAAGGAGCATCGCGCCGAACTCGGCAAGCCGCGTGTAAAGCAGCGGCCAGAAATCCGGCCCGAACACCCACGATATCATCGCCGTGTTCAAAATGAGCGTCACGACAAGGCCGTTTGTGAGCGCGGCAAAAAAGCACTGCCTGAGCCCCGGGCGTGATTTATACAGGAACAGCCCGTAGATGAGCCCCGTCAGGGCCGCCGTCGCGGTAAAGCCCGGGAAAAAAGCTCCCGTCGGGAACAGCAGCGCTCCGGCAAGATCGCCCAGCGCCGCGCACAGCGCCGCCCACACCGGGCCGTAGAGCATGGCGCAGACCACGATCGCGGCAAAGCCCAGCCCCACCTTGGCGATGAGCAAATTGATCGCCAGCAGCCGCGAGAAAACGACTTCTATGGCTATGAGCATGGCGCTTATCACTACCGTTTTCGTGTTTATCTTCATATCATCACCACTCCTAACAGATTGACGCCCATGTGGAAGAATATGCTCGTCCACACCGAGCCGCTCTGCTCGTATATCCAGCAGAGCGTGAAGGCGGCGGGGATGTACTGTATCGCCATGAGCAGATAGCTTATATCCCACAGGGCAAGGGCGTACTGCCACACATGGTAAATGCAGAAGACGAACACGCACACGCCGTAGGCAAGCCAGCGGCCCCTGCGGTAAAGTCCGCAGAACAGACCGCCGCGGAAGATCGCCTCCTCCGCGACCGGCGCGAGGAACACCGTCATTGCGACTATCATGCCGCGGTTTTCCTCGAACATCCCGCCTATGGCCTCCTGATTGAGATTGTCGCCGGTCAGCCCGAGCGCGCCCATGACGAGCCCCGCGGCCGTGTTCAGGACAAAGAACATAATAATGCCCAGGCCGAAGCTCTTCAGACAGCCGAAAATATTGTCTATCAGCGAGTCGAAGCTGCGGCGCAGATAACGGCCCAGAAGGAGAAACACCAGCGTCGTCGTAACGGCATAGTACAGCAGGTTGGCTTCGGTTTCCGTCAAAAGCTGCGGATACAGCGACAGCAGGACGGAGAGGGCTATCGGGAACAGCACCATGTGCAGCAGCAGCAGTATCATGGCGCTCCAGAATTCGGTTTTTTTCAGATAATCACGCATCAGCCTCTCGCTTTCTGCTGAAGCTCGCTCAGCAAGTTCAGGGCCTCCAGAGGAGTCAGTGAGTTTATATCGGTGCTTCTGAGTATCCTGCCGACCTCGTCGGTTCCCGCGTCGGCAAGGCTGATCTGCTCCGTGTCTTCACGCCCGGGGGCCTTCGGCCCGCTTCCGCCGGCCTCGAGCTCTTTGAGATAGCCTCTGGCCTTGTTTATGACGTTATCAGGCACGCCGGCGAGCTTTGCGACCTCGATGCCGTAGCTGTCGTCCGCTGAGCCGGGCATGATCTTGCGAAGGAACACAAGGCTGCCGCCCTGCTTTTTGGCGCTTATCGAGTAGTTATGCACGCCCTCCACCGAGCCCTCGAGCGCGGCCAGCTCATGGTAATGCGTGGCAAACATCGTCTTCGCGCCGAGCTTTTTCTTATCCGCGCAGTATTCCAGCACCGAGCGGGCGATGGCCATGCCGTCGTAGGTGGAGGTGCCGCGGCCTATCTCGTCGAGGATGAGCAGGCTCCTGCTTGTCGCATAGCGCAGGATATCGGCGACCTCGCTCATTTCGAGCATGAAGGTCGACTGCCCCGAGGCAAGGTCGTCCGAGGCGCCGATGCGGGTGAACACTCTGTCGACCACGCCGACGACGGCGCTTTTTGCCGGAACGAAGGAGCCTGTCTGCGCCATGAGCACGATGAGCGCTGTCTGGCGCATATAGGTGCTCTTGCCGGCCATGTTGGGGCCGGTGACGATGGCGGCGCGGTTGCCCTCGCAGTTGAGCACCGTGTCGTTCGGCACGAACCTCACGTCGCTGAGCGTCTGCTCGACGACGGGGTGCCGCCCCTCGCGTATAATGAGCTCGCCGGAGGTGTCGATCTCGGGCATACAGTAGCCGTTGCGCACCGCGACCTCGGCAAGGGAGCAGAACACGTCCAGCCGCGCGACCGCGTCCGCCGAGGCCTGCACCTGCGCGACCTTTTCGGCTATGGTGCCGCACAGGTCCATGAAGAAGTTGTACTCAAGCTCCTTTATCCTGTCGGCGGCCGTCAGCAGGTTCGTTTCGAGCTCCTTGAGCTCCTGGGTGAAATACCGCTCGTTTGAAACGAGGGTCTGTTTTCTTATGTAGTCGTCGGGGATGTTGACCTCGCCGGCGGATTTGGGCACGTCGATGTAGTAGCCGAACACCTTGTTGTAGCCCACCTTGAGCTTTTTGATGCCGGTGCGCTGGCGCTCGCGCGCCTCGAGCTCGGCGACGGCCTGCGCGCCGTTATCGCGGATCTGCCGGAGCTTGTCCACCTGCTCGGAGTAGCCGGTCCTGAGTATGCCGCCCTCGCGCACGGAAAAGGGAGGATCGTCGCAGATGGCCCAGTCGATGCGCATGAGTATCTCGTCAAGGGTGTCCATTGCGGCGATATCGCGCAGCGCGGCGCTCTTGAAGCCGCCGAGGAGGTTGCATATCTCCGGCAGCGCCCTTGCGCAGTCGGCAAGGCTCAGCAGGTCGCGGCCGTTGGCGGTGCCGTAGACGATGCGGCCTATGAGCCGCTGCATATCGCTTATGCCGCGCAGAAGCCCGATGAGCTCGCCGCGTGTGACGTTATCGCGGAAAAGCTCGTCCACCGCCGCAAGGCGGCGCTTTATCGCAACGGGGCTGAGCAGCGGACGCTCGAGCCATGCCCTGAGCAGTCTCCCACCCATGGGCGTTCTGGTCTTGTCCAGCACCCACAGCAGCGAGCCGCGCTTTTCGCCCGTGCGCAGGGCTTCCGTCAGCTCAAGCGAGCGGCGGGTCGCCCAGTCCATCTCCATGTATCTGCCGCCGCTGAAAAGGTCGATGCTGCGGATATGCGCCATGTCGGTTTTCTGCGTTTCGTCGATATACCGCAGCAGCGCTCCGGCGGCGGAGACCGCCTCAGGCGTACCGTCAAGCCCCGCGGCAGCAACATCCGGCAGGTCAAACTGCCGGCATATGCGCGCGGCGCACTCGGCATATTCATAGTCGTCGCCGCCCATCTCGAGCATACAGCCGAGCTTTTTACGGGCAAAATCGGGTATGGCGCCGGTCTCGGCGGCCGCCTTGTTCATGACAAGCTCACGCGGGGCAAAGCGGCCGAGCTCGTTTAAAACATGGCTCACCGCGTCGCCCTCGAAGGCCGCGACGCAGAACTCGCCCGTGGATATGTCGCAGAAGGCGGCCGCGGCGCGTCCGGCCTCATAAAACACCGAGCCGAGGTAGTTGCTGCGCCCCTCCTCGAGCATGGAGGCGTCCGTCACGGTGCCGGGGGTGATTATGCGGATAACGTCGCGCTTGACGAGGCCCTTCGCGGTGGCGGGGTCCTCGATCTGCTCGCAGATGGCGACCTTGTAGCCCTTGGCGATGAGGCGGGCGATATAGCTCTGGCTGCTGTGATACGGCACGCCGCACATCGGGGTGCGCTTTTCCGGATCGGCAATACCGCGGTCGCGCGTCGTCAGCGCGAGATCCAGCTCCCGCGACGCTATCTTCGCGTCCTCGTCGAACATCTCGTAAAAATCGCCGAGGCGGAAAAACAGCAGGCAGTCGGAGTGCCGGGCCTTTATCTCGTTGTACTGCTTTTTCATCGGCGTAAGCTCCGCCGTTTTCTCACCTGTCATTTGACCGCCTTTTCTTCCTTTTCCTTTTCAAGCCCGGCGCGGAAGCGCTCGGGGACGAATTTCATGAATTCCTCCCATGTATTGTCGGCGTAATTGAAATAGAAAACGCCTTTTTCAACAAATTCGGGGAACTCGCGCCGCTCTTTGTCGGCAAGCTCATGGTCCGAGGCGTAGCACCACCACGACCGGCGGGTCTTTATAAGCCCGCAGCAGCGGACGTCCTCCCAGCCGAGCCGATATTCGGCGCCCTCCTCACCGCCGGTGCGGAAGATCATGCCCGTTCCCGTGAAGGAGATGTTCGCAAGTCCGAAGCTGTTGGCCGAGATGAAATGGGCCGAGATGAGCCATATGGCCGACAGCACAACGACGATGGCCGAAAGGCCGCGCAGGCTCGCAAGCGGGGTGAAAAAGCCCAGCGCCAGCACCGCCGCGCCGAGCACGAGCAGCACCGAGCCCGCGTAATACATCGCCTTTATTATGTTCGAGGGAAATCTCAGGCTCTGCGTGACCTGATATCTTTTGAGTTTTTCTTCTTTCATTTCTTTTCCACCTCTCCGTAAAGCGCCCAGGTATTGCTTGAAGTTATTCTCACGTCTATGAATTTTCCGATGAGCTCCGCGCCGCCCTTGAGGTGCACGAGCCTGCCTCCGTTCGTGCGGGAGGAGAGGTTGTACTCCGGTTTTCCCGTCTCCCCGTCCACGAGGACGCGCACCGTCTTCCCCTCATATTCCGCGTGCTTCTGAGCCGAGACGCGGTTTGCCGCCTCAAGGAGCCTGTCAAAGCGGCGCTGCTTATCCTCGCGGGTCGCCGCGTCGGGCATCGCAGCCGCCGGAGTCCCGACGCGCTTTGAGTAGATGAAGGTGAACATCGCGTCGTAGCCCACCGCGTCGCAGAGCTTAACGGTGTCCTCAAACTCCTCGTCCGTCTCGCCGGGGAAGCCCACGATGATATCCGTCGTGATGACGAGATCGGGCATATACCGCCGCGCAAGCCTTACCTTTTCCAGATATTTTTCCGCCGTGTAATTGCGGTTCATGACCTTCAGGACGCGGTCGTTTCCCGACTGCACGGGCAGATGGAGCTGATGAGCGCATTTTTCGCATTCGGCCATGGTGCGGAAGAGCTTCTCCGTCGCGTCCTTGGGGTGGCTGGTCATGAAGCGGATGAGAAACTCGCCCGGGATGTCGTTTATCATGCGTATGAGGTCGGCAAAATCCGTTTCGCCGCCGAGGTCGCGGCCGTAGGAGTTTACGTTCTGCCCCAGCAGGGTTATGTCCTTGTAGCCGTCGGCGACGAGCTGCCGCGCCTCGGCCACGATATCCTCCGGACGGCGGGAGCGCTCCCTGCCGCGGACGTATGGCACGACGCAGTAGGTGCAGAAATTATTGCAGCCGTACATGATCGACAGCCACGCCTTGACCTTCCCGTCGCGCTTTAAGGGCATACCCTCGGCGACGGCCCCGTCGCTGCAGTCGACGGCGAAAACGCGCTTTTTGCCCGTCATGGTCTTTTGCAGAAGCTCCGGAAAGCGCCACAGCTCATGCGGCCCGAACACCAGATCCACCACGGGATAGGACTTCTTCAGCTTCTCGGCCATATGCTCCTGCTGCACCATGCAGCCGCACACCGCGATTATCTGCCCCGGGCGCTGCTTTTTGCTGTGATTGAGCTGCCCGACGTTTCCCAGAACGCGCATCTCCGCGTGCTCGCGCACCGCGCAGGTGTTCACGACGATGACATCCGCCTCGAACTCGTCCTGCGTAAAGCCGTAGCCCATTTCGGCAAGATAGCCGCGTATCTTCTCGCTGTCTGCCTCGTTCTGCTGGCAGCCGTAGGTGTCCACCATGGCGAGGTGCTGCCGCCCGTCCGCCGCGAGCCCTTCGGCTATATGCGCGCAGATATCCTCCTGCCGCCGTATCTCGTTGATTCCTATTTCTTTTCTCTCGTAAGCCATTATCCGTGCTTCCTTATGCTTTGATTATTTAAGCATACCAAAAACGCCCCTGACTTTCAACTAAAATCTCCCCACGCCGCCGGCGGGCAAAAAGTTTTGAGGCTGTTAACAAAAGCCTGTGGTTTTTTCGGCAAAAACAATGTATAATAAGATATTCCGCATAAGGAGACCCTTGCGATATGACAAAGATAAACATACTGCCGCCGCTGGTGGCGGACATGATAGCCGCGGGCGAGGTGGTCGAAAGACCGGCGTCCGTGATAAAGGAGCTCGTGGAAAACGCGCTTGACGCGGGAGCGGCGAAGATAAGCGTCGAATTCAAAAACGGCGGCGCGACCTTCATCCGCGTCACCGACGACGGCTGCGGCATGAGCCCCGAGGACGCGGGCGTTGCCTTCCTGCGCCACGCGACGAGCAAGCTTCACGACGAAAAGGGCCTTGAGGCCATAGGCACGATGGGCTTTCGCGGCGAGGCTCTCGCGGCGATATCCGCCGTGAGCCGCGTTGAGCTCGTCACCCGCGAAAGGGGCGCGGCCGAGGGCGTCGCCGTGACGGTGCAGGCAGGGGATATCGTTGACATGGTGCCCTGCGGCTGCCCGGAGGGCACGAGCATCACCGTGCGCGATATTTTCTTCAACACCCCCGCAAGGCTGAAATTCTTAAAAAGCGACCGCGCGGAGGCCTCCGCCTGCGCCGCCGCCGCGCTGCACTGCGCGCTCGGCAGACCCGAGGTCTCGCTGCGCCTTCGCCGCGACGGCGAGGAGCTTTTCTTCACCCCCGGCGACGGAAGAGCCGAGTCGGCGGTATATTCCCTGCTGGGCAGGGAGCTTGCCTCAGCTATGCTGCCCTGCCGCGCAGAGGGCGGGGGCATGGCCGTCGAGGGCTTCGTGTCCTCTCCCGCGGCGGGGCGCGGCAACCGCAGCAACCAGCATTTTTACTGCAACGGCAGATACATAAAGTCCGCGCTTTTGCAGGCGGCGGTCGAGCAGGCGTATAAAAACACGCTGCTCACCGGGCGCTTCCCCTCCTGCGTTCTCTACATCAGCCTGAGCTGCGGTGCAGTGGACGTGAACGTGCACCCGGCCAAGATCGAGGTCAAGTTCTCGGACGAAAAGAAGCTGTTCGACCTTGTGTATCAGGCTGTGCGCGCCGCCATTGAGCAGGAGAGCGGGCCGCTTGAGATAAAGCTCTCGGAGAGCACGCGCCGCCTTGCCGCGACCCCCAAGCCGGACTTTTTCAAGACCGTGAGCGCGGCCGATTACCGCAGGACCGCGTCGAAGGCCGAGCACCGCGATACCGAAAGGCCGGTGTTCAGATCTGCTCCGACACATTCCGCGCACAGTCCGTCGAGGGAGGTCTTTTCCTCCCGGAGCCTGCCGGACTCAGTCGAAAATACGCCCCCGAAAATCCCCTCATACACAGGAAAAAGTGTTGAAAATTCAGTTGAAAATGTTGAAAGCATCACGAAAAGCGCCTGCCGCGTGATAGGCGAGGCGCTCGGCACCTACATCCTTGCCGAGCAGGACGGGGAGCTGCTGCTCATCGACAAGCACGCCGCGCACGAGCGTATGATCTTCGACCGCCTGAAGGCTCAGGGACGGGAGATCATGAGCCAGACCCTGCTGAGCCCCGTCATCATAAAGCCCACGGCCGCCGACGCGGAGCTCATCGAGAAAAACGAGCAGCTTTTATCCTCGCTCGGCTTTGAGATCGAGCCCTTCGGCGCGAGCGAGCTGGCCATACGCGCCCTTCCGGACGACATCGACCCCGGCGAGGCGGAAAGCGCCGTTGAGGAGCTTTGCGAAAAGCTCAGACGCGGCGGAGTGAGCGCGGAGGACGCGCGCGACGAGCTGCTGCACACCGTCGCCTGCAAGGCGGCGATAAAGGCCGGCCGCCGGCACGATACAGCGGAGCTTGAGCGCATCGCCGCGGCGGTCGCGGCGGGCGAGGTCAGATACTGCCCTCACGGCAGGCCGGTATCCGTAAGGCTCACAAAAAAAGAGCTGGATAAATTCTTCAGCCGCATCGTCTGAAAGGAGCACTCATGCCCCCGAAAATCGTTGTTGTAACAGGCCCGACGGCAACGGGCAAAACGCGGCTCGCGGTCGCGCTGGCAAAGGATTTTGACGGCGAGATCGTCTCCGCCGACTCCATGCAGGTCTACCGCCGCATGGACATCGGCACAGCCAAGGTCACTCCCGCCGAGGCGCAGGGCGTGCCGCACCGCATGATAGACGTCGCCGAGCCTTATGAGAGCTATTCCGTCGCCCGCTATGTGCGTGAGGCCTCGGCCTGCGTTGACGATATCCTCGCGCGCGGAAAGCTGCCCATCCTCGCCGGCGGCACCAATCTTTACATCGACTCTCTCGTATCGGGCAGGGACTTTGCCGAGAATGAGGGCGACAACGCGCTGAGGGAGCGCCTCGGCGCGGAATATGACGAGTCAGGCGGCGAAGCGATGCTCGAAAGGCTTCGCGGCTTCGACCCCGAGCGGGCGGCAAAGCTGCATCCGGCCGACAGGCGGCGCATCATCCGTGCCATCGAGGTGTATATGCTCAGCGGCAGGACCATCACGCAGCACGACCTTGAGACGAAGGCCGTCCCGCCGCGCTATGACGCGCTGCGCATAGCCCTCGACTTTGAGGACAGGGCGCAGCTTTACGGGCGCATCGACCGCCGCGTCGACGAAATGGTCGCGCAGGGGCTTTTCGAGGAGGTCAGCTCGCTCCTTGACGAGGGATTATCCCCCGACGCCACCTCCATGCAGGCCATCGGCTACAAGGAGCCGGCAGCCTTCCTGCGCGGCGAGATAACAAGGGATGAGGCCATAGAGCTTATAAAGCGCGAATCGCGCCGCTACGCCAAGCGGCAGCTCACATGGCTGCGGCGGGATGAGAGCCTTTTCCGCATCCGCTGGGGCGACCCGCCCGATTTTAATGAAGCCCGACGGCTTTCGACCGAATACTTGCACTCGCGTGGTTTATGATGTTTTTGTACCGTTTATGACCGGTACGAAAATACATACACAGGAGCTGCAATCATGCAAAAGACACAGAATTTACAGGACGCATTTCTCAATCAGGTACGCCGCGACAGGACAAACCTCACGGTTTTTCTCATGAACGGCTTTCAGATGCACGGTATCATACGGGGCTACGACGGCTTCACCGTCGTGCTCGATTCCGACGGCAGGCAGCAGCTTATTTATAAGCACGCCATCTCCACCATCATCCCGCCCAGGCCCGTGGAGCTCGGCTCGGACGACTGATGCGCGGGGGAGGCTGCCTTCGCTTTGCCGCGGCGGCGCTTTTTCTCGCGCTGGCGGCATACCTCGGAGCGGGCTTCCTGCGGGAGAGCGAAGCTCCGGAAACGCTCAGGGCCGAGCGCGTCACCGAAAGCCGCTCGCTCTGCCTTGAGGGCGCCGTCATACGCGACGAGCGCTATGTCACCTGCTCGGACAGGGAGGCCTACCTCCCTGTCCGCACGGGCGAGCGCGTCCGCGGCGGCGAGGTCGTCGCCGTCAGGCAGGAGGCGCTGGAGGATTATTTGAGCTGCCTTGACGCCGAAAACGGCGCCGGGCCGGAAAAAGGGGAGCTGCGCGGGCTCATCTACGCGCCCTGCGCGGGCTTTTTCAGCAGCTATCTGGACGGCTTTGAGGAGCTCAGCCTTGAAAATTTCGACGATTTCACCCCCTCGGTGCCTGAAAACGCCGTGGGCAGGATCGTGCAGGGCGGCTGGTTTTTCGTCGCCGATACGAAGGAGGCGGAGCTGCTTCGGCCCGGGCAGAGCGTCACGCTCACGCTGCTTGACAGCTACGGCGCGCAGGTGCTCTCAAACCGGGACGGCAGGCTCGTCATCCGCTGCCGCGAGGGCCTTTCCGACATTCTCAACGCCCGCCGGTTAACGCTCACCGTGACGCTCTCGGAGAGCAGCGGCATAAAGGTCCCGCTGAGCGCGCTGCGGCACGAGGAAAACGAAGCGTATGTATACGTCCTCAAAGCGGGGCTTGAGGAAAAATGCCCCGTCGAGATCATCTTTCAAAACGAAGACTACTGCCTTGTGCGGGAGGATAAGCTCCGCGAGGGCATGGATATAATATTGCAGAAATAAAGATAACTGGTGATAAGGTGATAATATGAGCATTGCCGAAAACGTTAAGCAGGTAAAGGAAAACATGGCCGCGGCAGCAAGGCGCTGCGGGAGGGAGCCCGACGGCATCCTCCTTTGCGCGGCGACGAAAATGAACGACGCGTCCCGAGTGCGCGAGGCCATAGCCGCAGGCGTTGACGTCTGCGGCGAAAACCGCGTTCAGGAGCTTACGGAAAAGCTCGGACAGGGAGCCTACTCCGGCTGCCCCCTGCACTTTATCGGTCACCTCCAGAAAAACAAGGTCAAGTACATCGTCGGGAAGGTCTCCCTTATCCACTCGGCCGACAGCCTTGAGCTCATCGGCGTCATTGATAAGCGCGCGGCCGCTCTGGGCGTTACGCAGGATATTCTGCTCGAAGTTAACATCGGCGGCGAGACGGCAAAGTCCGGCTTCGCGCCCGATAAGCTCGGGGAAGTTCTGCCTCGGATGGCAGATTTTCGGGCTGTGAGAGTGCGCGGACTCATGGCGATACCTCCGATTTGTGAAAACATGGAGGAAAACCGGCCATATTTTCGCACAATGAAGCAGCTTTTTGTTGACATTGGGGCAAAAAAATACGATAATGTCTCTATGGACTTTTTATCAATGGGCATGAGCGCCGATTATGAGGCCGCCATCGAAGAGGGCGCGAACATAGTCCGCGTCGGCACCGGCATCTTCGGCGCGCGCAGCTATGCTCAGAAATAATGCAGGTAAGGAGGATACATTATGGCATGGTTTGACAATATAAAAAACGCAATGCATCCCTACGATGATGATTATATAGAAAACGAAGAACGAGCCGCAGAGGAAGCCCTCGCCGGGGAAGAGCCCGCGGATGAAGACGCCCTTGAGGAAAGGCAGCCGCGCCCCGTGTTCTCCCGCAGGGAGAGCAAGGCCTCCGCGCCGCCTCCCGCTCCCGAAAAGGGCAAGATGAAGCTGCATCTTGTCAATCCCTCCGAATTCGGAGAGGCAGCCGAGATAGCCGACAGCTTAAAGTCCCGTCAGGCGGTGCTCATGAACCTCGAGATGGCCGACGACGTGACCGCCCGCCGCATGATAGACTTCCTGTCCGGCGTCGCCTACGCTTTGGGCGGCAAGATAATGCGCGTTTCCGGACAGGCATATATCGTCACCCCCACCAACGTCGATCTCGTGGGCGACGCAGTTTCCGATTTTGAAAGCGCCGGCCTGTATTTCTGACGGCGCGGCAGACATAAACAATCAATCAGCAACTACTGAAAGGTGGATTTAGATATGACTACTCCTCAGGAAATCCGTGAAAAGAGCTTTGACAAAGCCAGAAGTATGTTCGGCGGCTACGATATGGGCGTTATCGACGACTATCTCGAAGAGCTGGCAGACGACTTTGAAGCTCTTCAGAAGGAGAACTCCGTCCTCAAGGGCAAGATGAAGGTCCTTGTCGACAAGATCGAAGAGTACCGCGCCAACGAAAGCGCGCTGAACGCTGCCATCCTCTCGGCGCAGAAGCTCAGCGTCCAGATCGAGAACGACGCCCGCGCCCGCAGTCAGGCCATCGTCTCCGAGGCCGAGGCCAAGGCCGCTTCCATCCTCGGCGGTATCGACGACCGTATCGCGCAGGAGGAGTCGCGCCTTCAGGCTGCGAAGCTCAGCTCCGCGAAGTTCTTCGACACCGTTCGCGAGATGTGCCAGAAGCAGCTGGACACTCTTGATACCATCAGCGCCGCCTCCCGCCTGAGCTCCGAAAAGGACGCCGAGGCCATACGAATACCTGCCGAGCCCGCAGATCCCGCTTCCAACCCCGCTTCCGTGGACGCAGGCAACACTCAGGTATTCAGCTTTGTAAAGGACGAGCTCTGAGTTTTTTGCCGAAACAGCCGTTTCGGCTTTTGCTGCGTGATAACAGAAGGCGTGCGTATGGAGATAAACCGTCAGCGCGCCTTCTTGATTTTTATTATTACAAACATTCAGATAGAGGAGAAATACAACATGGCACAGAAATACGACGCAACGCTTAATCTGCCCAGAACCGACTTCCCCATGCGCGCAGGCCTGCCCAAGCGCGAGCCCGAGATGCTCAGGCGCTGGGAGGAGCTGGACATCTATAACGAAATGCTCAAAAAGAACGAGGGCAAGCCCCTTTTTAACCTCCACGACGGACCTCCGTTCTCCAACGGCGCCATCCACATGGGCCACGCGCTCAACAAGACGCTGAAGGATTTCATCACCCGCTCCTACGCCATGCGCGGCTACTACACGCCGTACATCCCCGGCTGGGACAACCACGGTATGCCCATTGAGAGCGCCATCATCAAGGAGCAGAAGCTCAACCACAAGGCCATGAGCGTCGCCGACTTCCGCTCCGCCTGCGAGGCTTACGCGAACAAGTATATCGGCGTCCAGATGGAGGGCTTCAAGCGCCTCGGCGTCATCGCCGACTGGGAGCATCCCTACAAGACCATGGACAAGGGCTTCGAGGCCGACGAGGTGCGCGTGTTCGGCAAGATGTATAAAAACGGCCATATCTACAAGGGCCTGAAGCCCGTCTACTGGTGCGCCCACGACGAGACCGCGCTGGCCGAGGCCGAGATCGAGTATCAGGACGACCCCTGCACCACCGTGTACGTCAAGTTCCCCATGAACGACGACCTCGGCAAGCTTTCGCACCTTGACAAGTCGAAGCTTTTCTTCGTCATCTGGACCACCACCATCTGGACCCTGCCCGGCAACCTCGCCATCGCCCTGCACCCCGACGAGAGCTACGCCGTCGTCAAGGCCCCCAACGGCGAAATGTATATCATTGCCGAGGCGCTGACAGAGAAGGTCATGGGTATCGGCGGCTTCACGGACTACGAGATCGTCGAGACCCATTCCGGCAGCTTCTACGAGAATATGCTGGCCGACCATCCCTTCCTGCCCAAGACCAGCCGCCTGCTGCTGGCCGACTACGTCACCATGGACTCCGGTACCGGCTGCGTCCACACCGCGCCCGGCTTCGGCGCCGAGGACTATCTGACCTGCAAAAAGTACGGTATGGAAATGGTCGTTCCCGTTGACGACCAGGGCCGCCACACCGATTACGCCGGCAAGTACGCCGGCATGGGCACCGAGGAATCGAACCCCGTCATCCTCAAGGACATGAAGGAGAGCGGCGTCCTCTTCGCCTCCGAGGAGATCGTCCACAGCTATCCCCACTGCTGGCGCTGCAAGAACCCCATCATCTTCCGCGCCACTCCGCAGTGGTTCTGCTCGGTCGATTCCTTCAAGGACGAGGCGATCGCCGCCTGCGAGGACGTGCGCTGGCTGCCCGCCTGGGGCAAGGAGCGCATGGGCGCGATGATCCGCGAGCGCGCCGACTGGTGCATCTCCCGTCAGCGCCGCTGGGGTCTGCCCATCCCCGTGTTCTACTGCTCGGACTGCGGCAAGCCCGTCTGCACCGACGAGAGCATCGAGTCCGTCGCAAAGGTATTCGAGGAGCACGGCTCCAACGCATGGTTTGAGCTTGAGGCCGCCGAGCTTCTGCCCGCGGGCTTCAAATGCCCCCACTGCGGCGGCGTGCATTTCACCAAGGAGACCGACACGCTCGACGGCTGGTTCGACTCCGGCTCCACCCACTACGCCGCGATGAAGCGCGACCAGGGCTTCTGGCCGAGCACCATGTATATCGAGGGCGGCGACCAGTACAGAGGCTGGTTCCAGTCCTCCCTGCTCGTGGCCGTCGGCGCACTGGGTCAGGGCGCGCCGTACAAGGAGTGCCTCACCCACGGCTGGACGGTCGACGGCGAGGGCAGGGCCATGCACAAGTCCCTCGGCAACGGCGTCGATCCCGCCGATATCGTCAACGAGTTCGGCGCGGACATGATCCGCCTGTGGGCAGGCTCGGCCGACTACCATGCCGACGTCCGCTGCTCCAAGGAGATCTTCAAGCAGCTTTCGCAGAATTACCTCAAGTTCCGCAACACCGCCCGCTACTGCCTCGGCAACCTCGCCGGCTTCGACGCAAACGACCTCGTAAAGCCCGAGGACATGATGGAGCTCGACCGCTGGGCGCTCACACGCCTTAACTCCCTCATTGAAAAGGCCGCCGCGGCCTACAACGACTATGAGTTCCATGTCATCTCCCACCTCATCAACGATTTCTGCGTTGTGGAGCTTTCAAACTTCTATCTCGACATCATCAAGGACAGGCTCTACTGCGAGGAGGCAAACGGCCTCAAGCGCCGCTCGGCCCAGACCGCTCTGTTCCTTATCCTCGACACTCTCACCAAGATGTTCGCGCCCATCCTCGCCTTCACCTGCGATGAGATCTGGCTGGCAATGCCCCACCGCGCCGAGGACGACGCAAGGAACGTCGTGCTAAACGAGATGAACAAGCCCTTCACCGAGTACGCCCTCGACGAGGCCGCCATGGCCGATTGGGACGCGCTCATCTCCGTCAGGGACGACGTAAACGGCGTTCTGGAGCGCGCCCGCGCCGACAAGCGCATCGGCAAGCCCCTTGAGGCCGCCGTCACTCTGCGCGCAAAGGGCGAGAGCAGGGCCGTCGTCGACAGGCTCTCGCGCATGGATCTGAAGGAGCTGCTGATCGTCTCCGAGTGTCTCGTCGCCGAGGATGACGAGATCGACCCCGAGGCCGTGACCGCCGCCGGCGCGAACAACAACGGCCTGACCGTGTCCGTCAAGGAAGCCGCCGGCGTCAAGTGCCCCCGCTGCTGGATGCACTCGACCGCCGCCGATCCCGAGACCGGCCTGTGCCCCCGCTGCGCCTCCGTCGTGGCCAAGCTTGACTAATCGCAGTTTTTGGTGCATTATATAAGCGCAGAGGTTTCCCCTGCGCTTAAAATGCAGTATCAGGCGGATGCAAGCACACCTGCCGCCGAAAGGATAAAGATATGCTGTACGCTATCATCGCCGTGATAATACTTATCGCGGACCAGTGGCTCAAATACTGGGTCACGGTAAACATCGCTCTGGCCACCGGCTCCGAGACCCTGATCCCCGGTGTCATCAAGCTGGTCAATATCCACAACTCCGGCGCGGCCTTCGGCCTGCTGGACAATATACCCTTTGCGCGCTGGATCTTCCTCGCCCTGACCGCCGTCATGATCGTCATCATCGTCGTCCTGCTCGTGCGGCGCACCTTCAATTCGAGGTTTGCCGTCTGGTGCGAGGTGCTGTTTCTGGCCGGTACGCTGGGCAACTGCATCGACCGCGTGCTCTACGGCTACGTTGTGGATATGTTCAAGCTGGAGTTTGTGAATTTCGCGGTGTTCAATATCGCGGATATCGTGCTCGTGGTCTCCTGCCTCATGTTCGTTATCTACCTCTTTATCGGCGAGAGGGACGACAGCGTGGACGAGCCCGAAAAGGCGCCCGCGCCCAAGGCCTCCGTTGACGAATTTGAGGACATCTTCGGCATCGAGAGCACCGATCCCGCGGCCGCCGTGGCTCCGAAAAAAAGCTCCGCTGAGGTTTTCGGCTTTGATACCTCCGCCGCCGAATTTCCCGCCGGGACGACGCCCATAAAGCCGGGCGGCTCCGCACGGGTGAGCGACGATGAGTTCTGGAGCTCCTTCAAAACGCCGCCGCGCGACGGGTCTCCCAAGGCTCAGCCCGCCGTGAAGCCGGCAAAGCCCGAGTCCGTGGCCGACAGCTATGACCTCGAGGACATTCTCGCGGAATTCAAGGATCTGTGATGAATAATACAATAGTAATAATTGCACAGGAGAGCGCCGACAGGATCGACGCTCTTCTTGCTCAAAACGTGCCCGGACTCACCCGCAGCGCCGCCCAGCGGCTTCTGGACGCGGGCGCCGTGAGCGTGGACGGCCGGACGGTGAAGAAAAATTATAAGTGCTCCTCCGGCGAGAGGATCGAGCTAAGCCTGCCGGAGACGCAGGAGACCGAGCTCAGCCCGCAGGATATCCCCCTCGATATCGTGTACGAGGATGAGGACGTCGTCGTCGTGAACAAGCCGCGCGGCATGGTGGTGCATCCCGCGCCCGGGCACCCCGACGGCACGCTCGTCAACGCGCTGATGCACCATTGCGGCGACTCGCTGTCGGGCATCGGCGGCGAAAGGCGCCCGGGCATCGTCCACCGGATAGACAAGGACACCTCCGGGCTTCTGATAGCGGCGAAGAACGACAACGCGCACCTTAAGCTCTCGGCTCAGCTATCTGACCGCAGTCTCTCCCGTGTCTACGAGGCTGTCGTCCGGGGCAGCTTCCGCGAGGATCGCGGTACCGTGGACGCGCCCGTCGGACGGCATCCCACGGACCGTAAAAAAATGGCGGTAACGGATAAGAACTCACGCACCGCCGTGACCCACTGGGAGGTGATCGCGCGCTATCGCGGCTATACGCACATACGCTGCCGGCTCGAGACCGGACGCACGCATCAGATAAGGGTGCACATGGCGCACATCGGCCACCCCCTGCTGGGCGATCACGTCTACGGCGCGCCAAGCCCCGACAAGGGGCTCGAGGGGCAGTGCCTGCACGCGAGAGAGCTGAAGTTCATCCACCCGCGCACAGGCGAGCCTGTGCACCTCGCCACCGGGCTCCCGCCGTACTTTCTGGACGTGCTGAAAAAGCTCGTCCCTCTCGGGTAGTCCCAACGCTTTCCCTCCGTATGCAGCACAAAAGCAGATGCGTTTGCATCTGCTTTT
>SAMEA3663269__coassemble_318_pt1 | contig 17607 bp, 14 predicted proteins | sample SAMEA3663269__metabat2_high_PE_030 | metagenome-assembled genome bin SAMEA3663269 (sample SAMEA3663269) | pig gut metagenome | biome: pig gut; feature: pig-associated habitat; material: faeces | place: China | collected 2013
AGCCGGTTCTGGCAATACAGTATTATGGCTCTCGGCAGCAGCTTCCATTCCGCCTCCTCCATGATACGGCGCTCCAGCGTTTCCGGCGTGTCATTGGGCTTTATCTCCACCGCCTGCTGGGCGATGATGGGGCCGATGTTGCCGTCGATATCCGCGAAGTAGGCCGTGGCGCCCGTCACGCGGCAGCCGCGCTCAAGGGCGGCTCTGGCGGGACTTTCGTCGCAGTTTACAAAGGCGGGGATGAGCGAGGGATACACTCCGATTATGCGTTTGCGGAACTGCGTTGATATGACGCCCAGCGGCATATTGAAGCCGGCAAGTACGACAAGGTCGATGTCCATGTCCTTGAGCTTGTTGGATATGGCCATGCTGTAGCTGAGCTTCGTGGGGAACAGCGACGGCTCCACCACAAAGGCCTGCACGCCGGAGTTGCCCGCCCTGCGCAGGGCATAGGCGTCGGGCTCTGTGCATATGACCGCAGTGAGCTCAAAATTGGGTATCTCGCCGAAGTACATGGAGTCGAGTATGGTCTGGAGCTTTCCGCCGTCACCCGAAACCAGAACAGCCGCTCTAATCATGTGTAATCCCCCTATGCTTATCTGTTTTTGCGTCAGGCTTTATTTCGATCTGTGCCGGCTCAGGACTCGAGCAGTCGCTTTGCCGCGGCGATGTTGAGTTTTTCCTTCGCCTTTGCGCACTCAAGCTTTTTGTGTCTTGCCTCCGTGTCCGAGCCCCCGAGCGCGGAGTCGATGCACTCTTTCAGGCTGTCGGCCGTCACGCTGTAAAGGTCGATGCTGCAGCCGCCGATGTAGTCGGCAAAGCCCGACACCTTTGGGTCGTAGCTGATGCCCACAGACGGAGCTGCGCCGCAGGCGGCGTACAGCAGGCTGTGCAGCCGCATCGCCGTCACGAACTTCATCTTTTTCATAACGGCGATGGCAAGCTCCGCATCCTCGATATCCGGCAGGACGGCGAAGGGAACGTTCGCCGCCTCGGCCGCCATCTGCGATACCGCAAGGTCCTTTTCGTAGTTCATTGGCATGAGCACCGGCGTGAGTCCGTACTTTTCATGGCAGTAGCGCAGGGCTTGCGCTATATCCCCGAGCTTATCGGCCAAGCCCGGCCATGGCCGCAGGCTGACGCAGAGGTAGCTCCCCTCCGGGTCGATGCCGCATCGCTCCAAAAACGCCTCGGCCTCCGCCCTGGGCTTGGACGAAATGTTCAGTACCGGATCGGCGGCGAGGATCAGCTCGGGCTTTGTCACGTTCAATTCCTTCAGCATCTTTATGCTGTCCGGGTCGCGCAGGGTAATGACGTCGACGTGTTTTTCCATGACCGACGCCGACCAGCGGCGATCCCGTTCGTTATCTATCGGGCCGATGCCGCAGCCGTACATCTGCACGCGGCATCCGCACTTCTTTGCCTGGATTATGGTGTACAGATAGAAAAACAGGCTCCTTCGGCTCGTGACGTCCTGGATAAGGCTGCCGCCGCCGCTGATGAACAGTTTTGCCTGACGGAGCTGACGGCGCAGCGCGATCATATTCCAGCGTGCAACGGCGTTGACCCCGTGCAGAGCCTTCGTGCGCTTTTCTCTTTTGGACACCACGGTTATGCGTATATCCTTATCTATCGTCCTCAGCTCGTCGATGATCGCCTTGAGTATGGCCTCGTCGCCGGCGTTGCCATGGCCGTAGGCGCCGCAAACGACGACGCCGCTGCGCTTTTGCGCTCTCCGGCGCAGCACGGCGTTATATATCTCGAGCTGGCGGCGGCAGGTGCTTTCGGTGGAAAATTCCCTGCGCGCCTTATCGCGTACCGCCTCACCCATTTTCCGGCGCAGCTGCTCGTTTTCCGCCGTTTTCAACAGGCATTTCCCCAGCGTTTTGTGATCCCCCGGCTCAAAGAGCATGCCCGTTTCGTCGGGTATGATGAGCCGCGGCAGTCCGCCGACCCGGGAGGCGACGGTTGGTATGCCGGCGCGGGCGGCTTCCGTCACCGCATAGGGGAAGGTCTCGGAAATGGAGCTTATGACGTTTATATCCACCGAGGCGTAATAGCCCTCCATGTCGGAAAGCCAGCCGGCGAAGAACACCTTTTCCGAAATGCCGAGCTTCTGCGCAAGCGTCCTGAGCATCCCCATCTCCTGACCGTCTCCGGCAATGATAAGCCTCAGCTTATCGCAGCTTTTTGCCGCCTCGGCAAATCCGCGGACCGTTGTCGCAACATCCTTTACGGGATCGAGACGGGCGGCGATGCCCACCACGACGGCGTCGCTTTCAAAGCCGCAGCCTATCTGCTCAAACCACTCGGCGCGGCTGATCTCCGGTATGGGCCGGGAGAAATCCACACCGTTATATATTGCAAAAAGATCATTCGGGTCAAAGCCGCGGGCTATGAGCGTTTCACGCATTTTATCGGAAACGCAGACGCGGTAATCCATCGCGCGCAGCGCGATCTTGTTCAGTTTTCCGTAGGTGAGGTCTGCAAGGGGTCTGCCGAGATAGTCCAGCTTATAGTCGCTGTGGACGGTGCTTATAAAGGGTATGTCAAAGGCTCTCTTGAGCATTGCACCCGTGAGATTTGCGCGGCTGCCATGGCAATGAATGATATCGTAGCCTCCGGTCTCAATCATCTTGCGGGTGCCCGTAAGTCCCGCCAAGAAGCCGCCGTCAAATACCGTCACCGGGATGCCCATAGCTTTCGCCTCGCGGGAGAACTCCCCCTCCATATAGCAGACAAGATCGGCCTGTATATTGGCGTTGAGATCCTTCAGCAGCGACAGAACATGGGTCTTCGCGCCGCCCGAGTCGCCGCCGGATATAAGATGTAAAACTTTCAATGCAGCCTCCGCTTGTTAATTGCAGGATTTCATTGTATAATATCCGCTGTGCGGATATTATACAATGAAATCATCTAATTCATCGCTTTTATTTGATTAATAATTATATAATATTAAAATTTACAGGTCAACGAAGGTAACAAATAATGACTAAAATTTATTTGATCCGGCACGCGGAAGCCGAGGGAAACCTATACCGCATCGTGCAGGGGCATTTTGACAGCTATATAACGGGAAGGGGCCGTAAGCAGATAGACGCGCTGGCCGAGCGATTTAAGGACGTGCGCCTCGACGCGCTCTACTCCAGCGATCTGCGCCGCACCGTCGCCACCGCGGGAGCCATCACGAAGTATCACGAGCTTCCGATGCAGCTCGAGCCGCGGCTTCGGGAGATAAACCTCGGCATATGCGAGGGCATGAGCTTCGGGGACATGAGAAAATACGACCCCGTGCAGATGGACTACTTCAACAACGACCCGGGTAAGTGGCGCGCCGAGGGCGCGGAGACCTTTGCCGGGTGCACCGCGCGCATGATGAGCGTCGTTACCGAGATAGCAGAGAAAAACGCCGGCAAAACCGTCGCCGTCGTGAGCCACGGCATGGCCATACGCTCTCTGCTGGCTTGTATCATGGGCGTCAGGAGCGAGGATATACCCTCCCTGCCGCACGGGGACAACACCGCCGTCAGCAGGCTGACTTACGAAAACGGCAGGTTCTCCGTCGATTACTATAACGACAATTCCCACCTGCCGCCGGAGCTGTCCACCTTTGCAAGGCAGAGCTGGTGGCGCAAGGAGTCCGGCGGCGCGGATCCGGGGAATCTTAGCTATGAGCCGCTCGACCCCAACACCGAGGGCGAGCTTTACAAAAGCTGCTACGCCGATTCATGGCTTGCCGTCCACGGCGATCTGCGCGGCTTCAGCGCCGAAGCTTACCTTGCCGCCGCAAAGGAGCATTACGCCGACGACCCCCGCTCCGTCCTCAAGGTCTATCGCGGCGAGGATGAGTTTATCGGCGTCGTTGAGACTGACAGGCGCCGCAGCGCGGGAGCAGGCATAGGCTGGATAAGTCTCGTGTACCTTAAGGAGCCCTATCGCGGCGCCGGGCTTGGCATACAGCCGCTCGGCAGGGCCATAACCGATTATCAGAAGCTCGGCCGCAGGGCCGTGCGCCTGCACGTCTCCTCGGAAAACAAACACGCCGTGGGCTTTTACGAACACTACGGCTTCAAAATAATAGGCAAAGAACCCGGCGCGGGAGCGCCGCTTTATCTGATGGAAAAGGTTTTTGAGTAAGCAAAAATGTGGAGAGAAAAAGCAAAAGTCGAACGGCTCGATACCTCCGGGCGGCGGCTGATCGCCGTATCGGACATACACGCGAACCTGCCGTACCTCAAGGGTCTGCTGGAAAAGCTCAGCTTTTCCGACTCTGACGAGCTCATCATAGTCGGGGACTTCCTCGAAAAGGGGACACACAGCCTTGAGACCCTGCGCTATATCATGGAGCTTTACCGGCAGGGCAACTGCCGCGTCCTTTGCGGCAACTGCGATACCTGGTCGGACGCGGTGGATTCGGAGCTTGATTACTGGAAGCCGAAAATGGTGCACTATATGCTTTTCTGGCGCGGCGGGCTCATCTGGGATATGCTCGGCGAGCTCGGCATCCCCGTCACTGAGGACATGGATTTCGCGCCGCTTGTGCCCCTGCTGCGCGAGCGCTTCGAGCCGGAGTGGGACTTCCTGCGCTCCCTGCCGCACATCATCGAGACGGAGCACTATATCTTCGTTCACGGCGGCGTGAAGCCGGATATCCCTCTTTCCGGGCATACCGGCGGCGACTGCATGAAGTTCGACGATTTCATGAGCCGGGGCTACAGCTTCGACAAATGGGTCATCGTGGGGCACTGGCCGGTAATGCTGTATCTGCCCGACCGCGTCTGCGCAAACCCCATCATCGACCGCGAGCATAAAGTTATATCCATCGACGGCGGCTGCACACTCAAGGATGACGGGCAGCTCAACGGCCTCATCATCCCTTATGAGGGCAGCGAGGATTTTTCCTTTGCCGCTTACGATCCCTTCCCCGTCAGGAGGGTAAAAACCGCTCAGCGCGGCGGGGAGAAAAGCTATTACATACGCTGGGGCGACAATCAGGTGCAGGTGCTGCGCCGCGGCGCGGAGTTTTCGCTCTGCCGCCACGTCCGCACCGGCTATGAGATGGAGATACTCACAAAGTACTTGTATTCCGACGAGGAATTTTGCAAATGCAACGACTGCACCGACCTTGTTCTCGAGCTTGAGGCCGGCGACGAGGTCAGCGTCGTCGAGGAGACCTCCCGCGGCTGGCTTGTCAAGCACAGGGGCACCACGGGCTGGTATTGGGGAGAGCTTATATGACAAACTATCCTGACTTTCTGCCCGTTTCACGGGACGAGATGCACGAGCGCGGCTGGTGGTGGTACGACTTCCTGCTGGTCACGGGCGACGCCTATGTCGATCACCCGAGCTTCGGCGCGGCGGTCATCGGACGCACACTCGAGGCCGAGGGCTACCGCGTCGCGGTGCTCGCTCAGCCGGACTGGCACTCGGCGCAGGCCTTCGCCGACTTCGGAAGGCCGAGGCTCGGCGTTCTCATAGGCGCCGGAAATCTTGACAGCATGGTTGCGCACTACACCGCGGCGAAAAAGCGCCGCAGCGAGGATTTCTACTCGCCCGGAAAGAAGGCCGGTCTGCGTCCGGACAGAGCCACCATCGTCTATTCAAACCGCGCAAGGGAGGCCTTCGGCCCGGACGTTCCGATCATCATCGGCGGTCTTGAAGCGTCCCTGCGCCGCTTTGCGCACTACGATTACTGGGACGACAGGGTGCGCCGCTCGATCCTTGTCGATTCGGGCGCTGATATGCTGGTCTACGGCATGGGCGAATACGCCGAGATCGAGATCGCGCGCAGGCTCAAAAAGAAGCTCCCCGTGTCGGAGATGACCGATATAAGGGGCACCGCCTACCTGTGCTCCGACCCTGAAAAATGCGCCTTTGAGAGCGTTACTTTGCCCTCCTTTGCCGAGGTCTGCGACAGCCCGCGCTTTTACGCCGACGCGACGCGCGTCGAATACGCCGAGCACGACCCCGTGCGCGGCAGGGCGCTGATTCAGGAGCATGACGGCAGGTATCTCATCGTAAATCCCCCAGCCATGCCCCTTGAGACGAAGGAGCTCGACCGTATAGCCGAGCTTCCCTACACCAAGCAGTACCACCCCATGTACGAGCCCATGGGCGGCGTTCCCGCCATCGAGGAGGTCAAGTTCTCCGTAATCCACAACCGCGGCTGCTTCGGCGGCTGCAGCTTCTGCGCCCTGGCCTTCCATCAGGGCAGAATGGTCACGAGCCGCAGCCACGAGAGCGTTATTCGCGAGGTCACGGCGCTGACAAAATTCCCCGATTTCAAGGGCTACATCAACGACGTAGGCGGCCCCTCGGCCAACTTCCGCCACCATTCCTGCAAAAAGCAGGCCAAATGCGGCATGTGCGCCGACCGCCGCTGCCTTGCGCCCACGCCCTGCCCCAACCTCGACGCCGACCATTCCGACTACCTTGCCCTGCTGCGCAGGCTGCGCGCCATCCCGGGCGTCAGGAAGGTCTTTGTCCGCAGCGGAATCCGCTATGACTATATGCTCGAGGACAAAAACGACGAATTTTTCGCCGAGCTCGTGAAATACCACATCTCCGGGCAGCTCAAGGTCGCGCCCGAGCACTGCATCGATTCGGTGCTCGACTACATGGGAAAGCCGCACATCGACGTGTATGAGCGCTTCATGGAAAAATACAAAAAGCTCAACACGAAGTACTCAAAGGAGCAGTACATCGTGCCCTATCTCATGTCCTCCCACCCCGGCAGCAGGCTTGAGGACGCCGTCGCGCTGGCCGAGTATCTGAACAAAACCGGACGCCAGCCCGAGCAGGTGCAGGACTTTTACCCAACCCCGGGCACGATATCGACCTGTATGTACTACACGGGCATAGACCCGCTGACGATGAAGTCGGTGTACGTCGCAAAAAGCCCGCATGAAAAGGCCATGCAGAGGGCGCTTTTGCAGTGGAAAAGGCCGGATAAGCGCAAGCTCGTCATAGAGGCGCTCAAGGCCGCCGGCAGGGAGGATCTCATCGGCTATGGGCCGGAGTGCCTCGTGCGGCCGGACAGACCCGCAAGACCGAAGCCGAAAAAGCCCGCAGAGCCTGAAAAGCCCAAAAAGCCCGAGGGCTACAAAAAGGGATGGGCAAAGCCCAAGGCAAAAAAGAACTCAAAGCCCGCGAAGAGAAAGGGGAAATGAGCCATGGAATATGTGTTTTACCTGCTTGCCGCGATAAACATCGCACTGTGCGCCATGATGGGCATAGATAAGCTCTGCGCAAAGCTCAACAAGCGCCGCATACCCGAAAAGGTGCTGTTCCTTCTGGCCGTCCTCGGCGGCGGGCTGGGCGGAACGGTGGGCATGCTGTCGTTTCGCCACAAAACAAAGCACTGGTATTTCGCCGTCGGCTTCCCCGCTCTCGCGATATTGCAGATAGCCCTGCTTATTGTTTATCTGAGCAAAAATATATAAACCGCATCGACGATCGGGCGTCGATGCGGCTTAAAGCTCATTCCTCGGGCAGTGCCTCATGGCGGAGCAGCAGGGATATGCACCACAGGGCGGCAAGACCGACGAGGGTATATATCACACGGCTGACGGTTGCGGTCTGTCCGCCGCAGATCCACGCCACGATATCAAATCTGAACAGTCCTATGCTGCCCCAGTTTATGCCTCCGATTATAGTCAGGATAAGCGCAATGCGGTCAATAATCATGCTGCAAAATCTCCTTTCCCGCATAGTTTGCCCGCACTCGGAAAAATTATTTACGAAAATTTTGCCATTCGACAAAACTTGTCATTTTTCGCTCTTTACAAGTCTCTGCGGATGCGCTATCCTTTAATCACAGCTTATCCAATTGGTTTCGCGCAAGCGAGATCACGGCTCATATCTTTATCCCACAACCCTGTTTTTGCAGGCTGCATACGCAGCCTGCTCTTTTTATTGCCGTTGCTGCATTTTTATTAATCGTTTTTACGCCAGCCCGACCTGTGACAATGGCAATATTCTTTTTTGCACTCGCGCTTTTTTCCTTTCGCTGCTGCACTTCAAATAATCGCTATTGCGTCAGCCCGACCTGTGACAATGGCAATATTCTTTTTTGCACTCGCGCTCTGTTTCACGTCGCTGCAAATTTTCACAGACGGACGGCCAATGGCCGCCCCTACGGCAGCACAATTTTAGAACACCGCATTATTGTAGGGGCGAGCATCGCTCGTCCGCCCGCCGGCTGGCGGAAAGCGATTCGCGTTTAAAATGGTAAATGTCGTTTTCGCGTCAGCCCGACCGGTGACATTGGAAATTATCGCTTTTGCACTCGCGCTCTGTTTCACATCGCTGCAAATTTTCACAGACGGACGGCCAATGGCCGCCCCTACGGGTGCGATTATAAGACCGTTCTGTCATTCAGAGAATGGCAAAAAACCGAAAACCTCCGCAGAAAATAATCGGGCTGTCGCAATATAGAAACGTACGATCTTAATGCGAATTGGCCGTCTGCCAAGACCGAACATCGCTCGTCCGGTGCTCGGCGCACGACCGGTGATATTGGCAGGTGGACGGGCGCGGGGTTTCAACCGGAACTGTCACTCTATGATGAGCTCAAAGCCGGCCGATGCCGAAAGCCCGCGAAGCTCTGTGGCAAGCTCGCTGTCGGCATACACCCTCTTGAGCCCCGTCAGGCTCTCAAGCTCCGACCAGTCGCTAATACCTCTGCTTCCGGTGAGCCGAAGCTCGGTAAGTCCGGTGAAATCGGAGATGCCCACCAGCGAATCGAGGCGGCAGTTTACGAGGCTGAGCTCCGTTATGGCCCTTTCGCGGTCAAAGCTCTTGAAAAAGCTGCCGCGCAGGTCGCAGTTATCAAAGGCGCACACGCGCAGGGAGCTGTGGTCGAGCACCTGGCTGACGTCGCTGAGAGTGCAGTTTGAAACGCTTATCTCGCGTATTCCCGACAGGGGCTTGAACGCGTCAAAATCCGTTACCGTGCCGCCTGCCAGCACGGCCTTGGTAAGCTGCTGGCACTTGTTGAGATCCCCGAGTTCGGTAATGCGGTTACCCCCGGCATTCAGGCTGCGCAGCAGCGGGAGGTTTCCCACGCCCTGCAGCGAGGCCAGCCGGTTGTTCCCGACGTTCAGGTAGACGACGCCGCAGGCCGGCATATCCGACAGCGAGCTCAGCGGCTGATATCTCAGCCACAGGGTCTGCAGATCCGGAAAATACGCAAGATCGCTCAGAGTGCGCACCGTTCCCTGCGCGGCGGTATGCTCATTTCCCTGCCGGTCGGTCACGGTGACAGCGCCCGCGCTTTCCCCGACCGCGGCGGGCTCGTCGAACCAGTATTTATCGCCGCAGACGTACAGCGCCGTCAGACCCTGCAGGTCGCCGACCCTGATATCGCCGGTCGAGATGCCGGTGTATTCCCTTGCCGCCTGCTCGAATATCTCGTTTTCAAACTCGGCTACCGTATTCGGGTCGAGCTCGCTCACCTCCGCCGTCGGGGTGAAAACGCGCTCCAGAAAGCCGGTGAAATACCCGACCGTGAGCCCCGCGATAATGAGTCCGGCGACAGCCACGGCGGCGGTCCAGCCTATGAGCCTTCGCTTTTTATCGGACTTGGGAGCCTTTTTCGGCTTTGCCTTCTTCGGCTTGGGAACGGGCTCGTATTCTCTGACGGCGCCGCGGAAATTCTCACTGCTCAGCAGCGGCGCCTCATAGAGCTTTTCGTAAAAATACTCTTCGCTCGGGTAGGTATATTTCATGAGCGCGAATATATTGCCTATCTGCATCTCCATACCGGGGGACAGCTCCGTCTCCTCAAGGAAGATATTAATGGTCTTTTTCCTTTTCGTCAGGGCGTAATGCATCTCACGGCGGCAGTTATCGGACTTTATGTAGGCATTGGATATGAACGCGATGACAAGGTGCGCCTCAACCAGATGCGAGGCGATGCACTCCTGCCACTCGCTGCCGACCTCTATGCCCTCGTCATACCAGATGTTATAGCCCCTGCGGTGCAGGTCCTCGACGACGGGCAGCACCTCGTCCGAGTCGGCGTGGGCATAGCTTATGAAAATATACGGCTCGGCACCTTCATAGGGCTTGAAATTTTCTATCGTATTCATAGCGGTCACAGCTTCTTTCTTGCTAAACTGTTTTGCGTTATATGTATATTTTACACCATAACGCCTTAGATAACAAGTCTTTCCGGCTCACAGAGACCCGGTTCATATTTAAACGGCAGAGAAAAAATTTTTCAAAAAAGCTGTTGACAAACCGGGCGGGCGGTGCTATTATGCCCTCATCCCGCAAATAGTCGGGAAAAAGCGAGGAAAGGAGAACAGCCATGATAAGCAAGCGCACCGTTACCGCAGCTATGGAGATGTACATGTGCCGCATGTGCATGTGCTTTGTCATGCCTTTTTCCGAAAAGTTCTCCGATGCTCGCCTGAAGGATAAGTAAACCTAAGTCCTTCAAAACGCAATAAGCACTTACCGTACCGGAGAGCTTCACGGCTTTCCGGTTATTTTTTTGAGAGGAGGCTTCAGCAATGAAGATACACAGCAGCCCGCGATGTCACAAAACTTCATACTCAGTGCTGTTAAGCCTTAACCGAATGTGACGGCTGAGACGAGTATACGACACTGAAAACCCGACAACATCAAATTTCAATTTTTAAGGAGACAAATGTCATGAAAAAGATAATATCCGTTATTCTCGCCGCCGTTCTTTCCCTCTCTCTCATTGCCCTGAGCGCCTGCGGCGGCGGCAGCAGCGACAGCGACACCATCAAGATCGCAGTTCCCAACGATACCACCAACGAATCCCGCGCCCTGCTCCTGCTCCAGGACCTCGGCTACATCACCCTCGATGAGAACGCCGGCATCACCGCCACCATCAAGGATATCACCGACAACCCCTACAATATCGAGTTCAGTGAAGTGGAAGCCGCACAGCTCCCCAATGTCCTCCAGGACGTCGATTACGCCATCATCAACTCCAACTACGCCATTGCAGCCGACATAAACCCCGTTAAGGATTCTCTCGCGATTGAAGGCTCCTCCTCGGCATACGGCAACATCCTCGCAGTTAAGGAAGGCAACGAAAACAGCGATAAGATCAAGGCCCTCAAGGCAGCTCTCGAGAGCAAGCAGGTCGCGGACTTTATCGCTGACACCTACGGCGGCTCTGTCGTGAGCGTCGTTGAAAATCCGGGCGACGGCTTTGACTCCAGCGTAGACTACGCAGCACTCAGCGGCCAGACCATCACCGTCGCAGCCTCCCCCGCGCCCCACGCCGAGATCCTCAAGGTAGCAAAGGACATCCTCGCCGAGAAGAACATCACCCTCGACATCATCGAGTACACCGACTATGTCCAGCCCAACAACGTCGTTGAGAGCGGCGAGGTCGACGCAAACTACTTCCAGCACGTCCCCTACCTTGACGACTTCAACGCCGAGAACGGCACCCACATCGTTTCCGTCAGCACCGTCCACGTCGAGCCCATGGGTCTGTACGGCGGACAGCAGACCAGCCTTGACGCACTCAAGAAGTAAGAAAAACAATATCTTTTCGGAACACGGTTCGCCGGTATTGCTGCCGACGGACCGATTCCGGTCTGGAGACGTATATGATCGAGATACAGCATTTATCGAAAACCTTCGCCGGAGCCGACGGCAGCGTTGAGGCGCTCAGGGACATAAACCTCAAAATAAACGACGGCGATATCTTCGGCATCATAGGCATGAGCGGCGCTGGCAAGAGCACGCTGGTGCGCTGCATCAATATGCTCGAGCGCCCGTCCTCGGGAACGGTGCTCATAAACGGCAGGGATATCGGTGCCCTCTCCGCCGAGGAGCTGCGCAAGGTGCGCAGAAGAACAACGATGATCTTCCAGAGCTTCAACCTGCTCATGCAGCGCACCTGCCTTGCCAACATCTGCTTCCCGCTCGAGCTTGCGGGCATGAAGAAGGCCGAGGCCAAAAAGCGCGCCGGTGAGCTTCTCGAGCTCGTCGGACTTTCCGACAAGGCTAACGCCTACCCCGCGCAGCTCTCCGGCGGCCAGCAGCAGCGCATTGCCATCGCAAGGGCACTCGCAACCGATCCCGAGGTTCTGCTCTGCGACGAGGCCACCAGCGCCCTCGACCCCAAGACCACACGCTCCATTCTCGAGCTGATAAAGCAGATAAACGAGCGCCTCGGCATCACCGTTATCATCATAACCCACCAGATGAGCGTCATCGAGGATATATGCACCCGCGTCGCCATTCTCGAAAACGGCAGCGTCGTGGAGGAGGGCGAGGTCTCGAAGGTGTTCTCAAACCCCGCTTCCGACGCGGGCAAGAACATCGTCTCCCCCGAGGAGAGAGCTCTGCTTGAGTCCGACATCGACGAACGCATAATCCGCCTTGTTTTCAACGGCTCTGCCGCCGCCGGAAGGCCCGTTATTGCGCAGATGGCCATTGACGAGGGCATTTCCGCGAATATTCTGTATGCCTCCACCCGCTTTATAGGCGACAAGGTTTTCGGCCGGATGCTTCTCGGCCTGCCCCGCGAGAGCGATGCCGCCGAACGCGCCATAGCGTATCTGCGCCGCAGCGGCGATATTTTCGCAGAGGAGGTCGAGAGAAATGTTTGATAAGCTTTTAGCCTCGGAGGCAGTCAGCGAGGCCGTCGAGATACTGTGCAACGATATGCCCTTTGCGCTGTGGGAGACTGCATACGTCACGGTTCTGTCAACGCTGTTCGCGGTCATTATCGGGCTCCCGCTGGGAGTTCTGCTGGTCGTCGGCGAAAAGGGCGGCGTACTGCCGCTGCCTAAATGGCTGATGGGAACGCTCAACGTGGTTATTAACCTGCTGCGCTCGATACCCTTCCTCATCCTCATGATAATGGCCTTCCCTCTGGCCCGTCTCATCGTCGGAACGACGGTGGGCACAACGGCTTCCATAGTTCCGCTGGTCATAGCCGCCTTCCCCTTCGTGGCAAGGCTCGTTGAGAGCAGCCTCAGAGAGCTCAACCCCAACATCATCGAGATGGCGCTGAGCATGGGCGCCTCGCCCTTCCAGATCATCGTGAAGGTCATGATCCCGGAGAGCGTGCCCTCGCTGATATCCAACTTCACCATTGCGATAACCACCGTCCTCGGCTACACCGCGATGAGCGGCATCATCGGCGGCGGCGGCCTCGGCAAGATCGCGATCAACTACGGCTACTACCGCTACAAGTATCTCGTTATGCTCTTCGCGGTCATCATTCTCATTCTTCTCGTTCAGGTCTTCCAGAGCCTCGGCACCCGCGCCGCGACAAGGTGCGACAAGCGAATAAAGCACAAATAATTTCATATAGCCTTCTGAGCGGCCCTCGAATAAGGGTCGCTCCTCTTTTTTATCAAATACTTTTTCAGTCTTCACGATATGCCATTTTTTGCGCAACATATGGTGTACTTTTTCTTTATAACCACAATATAAGGAGGAGCACTATGCAAGCGACAAAACTGCGCCCCGGCACAAGGCGGGGCGGCATAATCTGGCTGCCGGTGGACGAGCTCGACCCCAACCCCGTGCAGCCAAGGAAAAACTTTCCCGACGGCGAGCTTCAGGAGCTGTCGGACAGCATCGCCCAGTACGGCGTTTTGAATCCACTGACGGTGCGGCTCAGGGACAATAAGTATGAACTGGTCGCCGGTGAGCGGCGGCTGAGGGCGGCAAGGCTCGCGGGACTGTACGACGTGCCCTGCATCCTGCTTGACGTGAGCCTTGAGGACGCAAGCCTCATCGCCCTCGTTGAGAATCTTCAGCGGCGCGATCTGGATTTTCTGGAGGAGGCAAACGGCCTGAGCCAGCTCATAAAGCTCTTCGGCATGAGTCAGGAGGAGGCTGCGCGGCGCATCGGAAAATCCCAGTCGGCGGTTGCGAACAAGCTGCGGCTCCTGAAGCTGCCGGAGGATATACTGCACACGCTGTGCGACAACGGCCTCACCGAGCGCCACGGCAGAGCCCTGCTGCGGTTGCCGACCGCGGAGGCCCAGCGGCTTGCCCTCGCCTACATCATCGACCGCGACCTGAACGTCGCCGCTACCGACAGCTACATAGACTCACTGCTGGACGCCTCCGAGGAGGAAAAGCGCGAGCCGAAGCGCACCTTCATAATGAAGGATGTGCGCGTGTTCGTGAACACCATCCTCCACGGGCTTGACCTCATGAAGCAGGGCGGCATTCAGGCCGGCATGCACCGCGAGGAGACCGACAAGGAGCTCATCCTGACCATAAAGATCCCCAAAAACCGCGAACAGCCGCCCGAAGCCGCGCCCGGCAACGCCTGCCCCCTTTAAAAAGGGGGCTTCTTGTTTTTCTGCGCACCGCGGCGGTCGGCATCGCCAAGCATTTGACAATATGAACAATTTGTACATTGACATTCCCTGTGTTACATGATATAAAAATCACATACGACAAAAATAAAATAAAGTAAGGGAGAGTACATATGGCTAACAGACCAAACATTCTTGCGCTGGCCTCAAAGATCAGCCTTGAAAGCCTGACCTACACGGGCATCACCTACAAGGATCCCGAATACAGGATCCTTGACCCCATCGTCGACGATGATATGTGTTCTATCATGATGCGTATGCGTCTTGAGAAGAACTTCACCGCCGAAGACCTTGCCAGGAAGGCAAAAAAGAGCGTTGAGTTCACTCAGGAACAGCTCGACAAGCTGGTCAAGGCCGGCGTTATCCGTGTCCGCACGGTGGACGGCAAGACCTGCTACTACTACCCCATCTGGGTCCCCGGCATCATGGAGGGCATCCTCTCCAACCGCGAGCAGTGCGACAAATATCCCGACCTCGGCGTTTGCTTCGAGGAGTACACCCGCATAAGAGTCGGCATGCTGGCTCCCGTTCTCGGCAACGGTGTCAACTTCATGCGCGTCATGCCCGTCATGAGCGCCATTGAGAACAACACCCACGCCGCCTCCTACGACGAGCTGACGACCATTATCGATAACGCAAAGGCCATCTCCGTCGGCCCCTGCTCCTGCCGCCGTTCCCGCCGTCTCATGGGCGAGGGCTGCGGTCACCTCGAGGAGGATATGTGCATTTATCTCGACGATAACGCCATCAACTTCTCCAAGAACGGTGAGCACCGCCTCGTCTCCAAGGAGGAGGCATACGAGATCCTCAAGCGCGCAGAGGATAACGGCCTTGTCCACGACGTCAACCAGGCCCCCGGCTTCGACGGCGTCACCGCCATCTGCAACTGCTGCGGCTGCTCCTGCTACGCGCTGCGCATAACCGAGCTGTTCCGCTCTCCCGAGGCCGTGCGCTCCAACTTCATCGCAAGGGTCGACAAGGATAAGTGCGTTGCCTGCGGACAGTGCGTTGAAAACTGCCAGCCCAACGCCGTCAAGCTCGGCCAGAAGCTCTGCACCACCGACCCCCACGTCTCCGACGCCTACAAGTCCGACAAGGAAGTGCCCTGGGATAAGAAGAGCTACAACGTCGATTACCGCACCACCCGCACCGACGTTATGGACAGCGGCACCGCGCCCTGCAAGGCTCAGTGTCCCGCCCACATCCCCGTTCAGGGCTATATAAAGCTTGCTTCTCAGGGCCGCTACACCGAGGCTCTTGAGCTCATCAAGAAGGAAAATCCCTTCCCCGCAGTCTGTGGACGCATCTGCAACAAGGCCTGCGAGGACGCCTGCACCCGCGGCGACATCGACGATCCCATCGCCATCGACGATATCAAGAAGTTCATCGCCGAGAAGGATCTCGAGGCAAAGCACCGCTTCGTTCCCAAGATGGTCAACCAGATCGGCAAGCCCTACCCCGAGAAGATCGCCGTTATCGGCGCCGGCCCCGCGGGTCTGAGCTGCGCTTACTATCTTGCGGTAAAGGGCTACCCCGTAACCGTATATGAGAAGGAAAAGGCACTCGGCGGTATGCTCACCATGGGCATTCCCTCCTTCCGTCTTGAGAGGGACGTTATAAACGCCGAGATCGACGTCCTCAGAGAGCTTGGCGTCGAGTTCAAGACCGGCGTTGAGGTCGGCAAGGACGTCACCCTCGATGAGCTGCGCGAGCAGGGCTTCAAGGCCTTCTACCTCGCCATCGGCGCCTCCAAGGGCACCAAGGTCGGCTGCCCGGGCGACGATCTTGAGGGCGTGTTCACCGGCATCGACTTCCTGCGCGAGATAAACCTCGGCGGCAAGCCCGCAATCGGCAAAAACGTGGCCGTCATCGGCGGCGGCAATGTCGCCATCGACGTCGCCCGCGCAGCCGTCCGCCTCGGCGCGAAGACCACAGTCATCTACCGCCGCAGCCGCGACGAGATGCCCGCTGCCGACGACGAGATCGAAGAAGCCATCGAAGAGGGCGTGAAGTTCAAATTCCTCGCTTCTCCCGCCGAGATCAGCGGCGAGGGCAAGGCAGAGACCCTTAAGGTCGAGATCATGGAGCTCAATGCCCAGAAAAAGCCCGTCGGCACCGGCAAGTTCGAGACCATCGCTGTCTCCGCGGTCATCTCCGCCATCGGCCAGAAGATCGATATGTGCGGCATGGAGGGCTTCAAGGCCAACGCCAACGGCACTCTCATCGTAGATATGCCCAGCTATCAGACCAGCCAGCCCGACGTGTTCGCAGGCGGCGACCTCGTCACCGGCCCGAAGTTCGCTATCGACGCCATCGCAGCCGGCAAGGAGGGCGCAGTTTCCATCCACCGCTATGTCCATCCCGGCCAGTCTCAGGTCATCGGCCGCGACCGCCGCGATTACAAGGCTATGAACACCGCCACCGCGGGTATCTCCGTCGAGGGCTTTGACAACACCCCGAGGCAGAAGGCCGCCGGCGGCAGCGCCAAGGAAGCGAAGAAGACCTTCAAGGATCTGCGCGGCGTTCTCACCGAGGAGCAGATGAAGAAGGAGACCGCACGCTGCCTCGGCTGCGGCGCGGCAGTCGTGGACGAGAGCCTCTGCGTGGGCTGCGGCATCTGCACCACCAAGTGCAAGTTCGACGCGATCCATCTCGAGAAGGTCACAGACTATGTCGGCGCCCCCTACTTCCAGCAGCTTGTCAAGGCAGTCGGAAACGCTCCCGCCGCCGTCGCCAAGCTCGTCACCAAGAAGATCGCAAGAAAGTAAGGTGACCGCGCCATGCATGAGATAGGCGTAGTCCGTTCAATGGTCAAGACCGTCACCGATTTTGCCGAGGCAAACGACATCAAGGAGGTTTCCGAGATAGTGCTGGATATCGGCGAGCTCTCGCTGGTCATTCCCAAGTATGTTGAGGATATCTACCCCGTTGTCGTTGAGGACACATGGCTCAAGGACACGAAGCTTGTGATCAATGTCGTTCCCGGTATGGCCGAATGTGACGAATGCAACGAGCTTTTCAACGTTATCGAGCACGAGGGCTACTGCCCCAACTGCGGCAGCTTTGAAAAGACCATACTCTCGGGCAAGGATTTTCTGATAAAGGAGATCCATATCCCCGAGGATTAAAGCAACAATGAGAAATATCCTCCGGCACAAAAGCGCCGGAGGATATTTTGTTATATGATGCCGCCGCGGACGAGCAATGCTCGCCCCTACGGGTGCGGGATTTTCTATATAACGCTGCCGTAGGGGCGGCCATTGGCCGTCCG
>SAMEA3663269__coassemble_372_pt1 | contig 16521 bp, 17 predicted proteins | sample SAMEA3663269__metabat2_high_PE_030 | metagenome-assembled genome bin SAMEA3663269 (sample SAMEA3663269) | pig gut metagenome | biome: pig gut; feature: pig-associated habitat; material: faeces | place: China | collected 2013
GCCGAGGGAGAACTATGTGCATTACAGCTTCGAGTTTTGGGAGTACAAAGGCAGTAAGTTCGAGGACGTGGCCGAAGCTATGGACAATTTTGACTACGACGATCCTCTGGCGAGCCTGCCGGGACTCAAGCGCTACACCACGGCTGCCGAAGGCGATACCCTGCGAAGCCTGGCGGAAAAATTTGGCGTGTCGGTCGAACAGATGTGCAGCATGAATCCCAGCGTGGAGGATCCGGACGAAGAGCTCACCAAGGGACAGCTTATAAGGTTCAGGTGACGCCATGACAGGATACATTATAAGCAGCAGCGGCGTTGAGACTGAGCTGCCGCCCTTTCTCTCGTGGGATGTCTGCCACGGACTCGGAGAGCCCTGCGACTGGTTTGAGGTCAGCTTCATCTACTACTCCCACCAGCTTTCAAAGCTTCAGTCGGCCTGCCGATTCAGAGCTGAGCACAACGGCGCGACGGTGTTTACCGGCGTCGTGGACGAATACAGCATCAGCATCGACGATCACGGCTCCGTTGTGACCGTATCGGGAAGATCTCCGGCGGCGCTGCTGCTGGATAACGAGCTGCCCGCCGCGTCATACGCCGCTCTGAGCAGCGAGAGCCTTGTAAGTAATTTTATAACGCCCTACGGAGTCAGCCAGGTGGTCAGCGGAGAGTCCAAATCTCTGGGCAGCTTCAGCGTCAGCACGGGCGAGAGCGCGTGGAGCGCCGTGAAGCGCTTCAGTCGCTATGCCTGGGGCACGACCCCGTTCTTCACTCCCGAAGGAGCGCTTATCTTAAACGGGCGTCAGGGCTCAAGCGTTGCGATAGACGCGGACAATGACGCCCACGCCATAAAGCTGCGGGACGAGCGCTACGGGATAATATCAGATGTGCGTGTGAAAAACCGCGTAACGGGAGCAAGCTACACGGTGAGCAACGAGGATTTTATCGCGCGAGGCGGAAAAAGCCACCGTGAGCTTACCGTTCCGAAGACCACGGGTGCGGACGCCGCCCGTTATACGGCTGAGTATCAGATAGCCGAGTCAGAGAGGGGAAAGCATTTGATCGAGCTGACGATCACCAAGCAATTTGCGTGCTTTCCGGGTGACATCATCGAGCTGAGCTCAACCGCACTTGGCGTGAGCGGAAGCTACAGGGTAAGCTCCAGCCATTGCTGGGCCGACTCCTTCAGCGCGGGAACTATCGTCACACTGGAGGTGTAGCCATGTGGCTGTCTGAGATAAAAAGAAAAAGCGAGCCTGACGGCGCGCTTTCTGAGATAAGCGTAAACGCTGACGGAGATATAAACCTCGAGACCGCTAATGCGAGGATATGCATAAAAAACAGCGGCGAGATAATTATTGAAGGCAGCGTGACCGTAAACGGAAGCTCACTGTAATAATAAAAAGAGAGTACCTCTCGGTACTCTCTTTTTTGCAGTTTATCGTATTCAGGATCAGACGACGCCCTGAGCCATCATTGCATCGGCTACCTTCAGGAAGCCGGCAACGTTTGCGCCGACCATGAGGTTGCCGGGCTGGCCGCACTCGACGGATGCGTCGTAGCAGGCCTTGAATATGTTCTTCATGATGCCCTGCAGCTTCTCGTCGACTTCCTCGAAGCTCCAGCTCATGCGGATGGAGTTCTGAGTCATCTCAAGACCGGAGGTGGCGACGCCGCCTGCATTGGAGGCCTTGCCGGGGCTGTAAAGGAGGCCGTTGCCGAGGACCTTCTCGATGGCTTCGGGGGTCAGAGGCATATTGGCGCCTTCAAACACTGCCATGCAGCCGTTGTCGATCAGGTGCTGAGCGTCATCGGCGTCCATCTCGTTCTGGGATGCGCAGGGCATTGCGATGTCGCACTTAAGGGTCCAGATGCCCTTGCGGCCCTCATGGTACTCGGAGCCGGAGACCTCGTCGGCGTAGACGCTGATGCGTGCGCGGCGCTTCTGCTTGATGTCCATGACCTTCTTAAGGTCAACGCCGTCGGGATCGTAGATGTAGCCGTTGGAGTCGCACATTGCGATAACGGTGCCGCCGAGCTGGGTGCACTTTTCGGCTGCGTACTGGGCAACGTTGCCCGCGCCGGAAACGATGACCTTCTTGCCCTCGAAGGAGGTGTTTGCAAGATGCTTGAGAGCCTCTGCCGCGTAGTAGCACAGGCCGTAACCGGTTGCCTGGGTGCGTGCCAGGGAGCCGCCGAAGGACAGGCCCTTGCCGGTGATGACGCCGCCCTCGAAGCGGTCGACTATCCTCTTGTACTGGCCGTACATGTAAGCGACCTCGCGCGCGCCGACGCCGATGTCGCCTGCGGGAGTGTCGGTGAACTGGCCGATGTGACGGTACAGCTCGGTCATGAAGCTCTGGCAGAAGCGCATGACCTCAGCATCGGACTTGCCCTTGGGGTCGAAGTCGGAGCCGCCCTTGCCGCCGCCCATGGGGAGGGTGGTCAGGCTGTTCTTCAGGATCTGCTCGAAGCCGAGGAACTTGATGACGGAAAGATTGACGGAGGGGTGGAAGCGCAGGCCGCCCTTGTAGGGGCCGATGGCGGAGTTGAACTGAACGCGGTAGCCGCGGTTTACCTGAGTAACGCCGTTGTCGTCGACCCAGGGAACGCGGAACATGATAACGCGCTCAGGCTCGACAAAGCGCTCGATGAGGCTTGCCTTTTCCCATTCGGGGTGCTTGTCGACGACGAGCTGCAGGCTCTCAAACACTTCACGGACCGCCTGAAGGAACTCGGGCTGGTCGGGATCGCGCTTTTCAACGGAATCATACACACGTTTGAGGTATTCGTTTGTAATCATTTTTTTCTCTCCTAATGAAAAAATAATAATCTCTTCGGTGGGCTCTACCATCCCACCATTCCGATTTTATTCCTTGCGTTATCAAGTTACAATTGTGAGATGTTATAAATTATCGCTAAAAAATCCGTTAAAATGGCACAATAAAAGTTTTGGTTTTGTCAATCCGCACTAAATGCTTAAAGCGTCAAAAAATTAGCGCTTGACAAATTATGCAAATGCGGGTATTATCTAAAACAGATAGCGCAATTGCGTATATTATCTTATCGGGAGATATGTAAATGAATAAACGCACAAACATCAGGCGTCGCTGCGGAGAATGTGCGGCGCCGTTTGAGGAGGGGGAGGAGATATACCTTTGGGAGGACCGTTATGTCTGCGGCGAATGCTTTGACGCGCTGTTCGATTCTCTCAGCCGCTTTGAGAAGGCGCTCATGTCCGGCTGCGAGATAAGAAACTACCCAATATAAAAAAGATCCACCCGTGGGGGTGGATCATTGTAAGCCGAGTATGCGAAGCGTGCGGGTATCGGGACTGCCGCCGTAGAACTTATCGAGTACGGCGCTGAAAACGGGGTTGTCGCTCACCTGAGCAAACAGCGTCATGGATGAGCGCAGCTTAAGGTCATCCGGATAGCCCATAACGGAGGTCGCGTCACTGCTGTCGAGCGAGAGCAGAGCCTCGGATATCTCAATGAGTCTTGCGCCCAGCACGGGGTGGGCGATATAGTCTTTTGCCTCATTAAGATCTGCGATGGAGTAGTACTGAGCCGTGGAGCTCATGCCGAGCCCCGCGATCTGGGGAAAGATGTACCACATCCAATGGCTTCTTTTTCGGCCGCTCCTTATCTCCCTCAAAGCGGTATCGTATGAGCGCTCCTGCGCGCTCAGAAATCGGTCAAGTCGGTTTTCCATAACAAGCACCTCATTATCAGTGAAATCTAAGATGCTTACGATTATATCAAAAACCGGCAGCGGAAACAAGACAACGGTGTAAGGCAGCCTGAGCGCGCTCTTATCTTTGCAAAAAAATCGGAGCAAGCGATAAAAAGCTTGCTCCGATATGCGATGTTAGCACCAAACGGAGCGTAAAAGCGGGGTGTTTGCACCAAAAGTATGCCATTACCGCAGTTGTAGGGCGATGTTCTTTGTGTTTTTGTCGGTCAGTACCGCGCCCTTGGCGATCAGGATATAGCCGTTCTGATGCTTGTTGTATCGAGCATAGGGCTTTACAGTATCGTGAGGCAACATGTATGCCTCCTTGACACCAAAATGCTCATCGAATATTACAACGATCAGGTAGTCAAATTGGTTGTCGTCGTAGTTCCTGATCACGTTCAGCTCTCTACTTTGTACTGATGCTGCGCCACGTTCCCACCGGCTTTTCACCTGATAGCGCAAACCTGTTTTGGGATCATACGCATCGTAACCCTTTTGCGAATTATGCTCCAGCACGAAACCGAGTTTTTCTGCAACCAGCCACTCTGCGTAATCGCCAACAGGGCTGTTATATGTACGCACCACTTTACGGTTGTTCAGCTCTGCGAGTATTTCCGCGTACATGTTCATTAGCTCGATAGAGCTCTTATCATCCATTTCCATAATCAGCTCTCATCGACTGCGTCTTCTTCATATACACACACCTCATAGCATACGCCTCGTACGCTGTGGCCATCCTGAATTGAACGATGACGATAAAAATGAGGAATAACTTGCGTAATACGAAAATCGGTTTCTTTTAATGCGTCCGCTATTTGCTTAGCGACATCCATTTTTCTTCCGAGGCCAAAAATGTATAGAGTTTCAGTGCCTTGGGATAGGGATGTGCTCATGTGCTTGAGATACGGGCGAAGTCCGCTCTGTGCAAATGTTCTTGAATTAGCCGTCAAGAAAACGTGTATCTTAAAGTATTCGCGGTTAAATTGGAATTCATCCAAATCACTTACACCGCCCATCGCTATACGGTGAAGATATGTCAGTAGCTCCTTGGATTCTGCCACCAAAAGGGGATCTGGCTGATCAGGGTATATCTTGCGAGCCGCTTTTGCATACTCGTTAAGTAGGATGTTAAGAAACATACCGTTTTTGTCAATGACTTTCAGTCGCTCAAAAATATCACTGGCGTCCGAATCGCTTTCGACTGCAGGAAGCAAGATATTATCATCGAAATAATCCAAAGCATCTGCATCACCATTTAATACCAGCAATCTACTCACAGACAGCTTGGACATATCCATTATCTTGGGATCTATATATCGCTTTGCACGAGGCAACAGAGCCTGCCCCACATATGCATTAACTGCTGTAACGTAGTTTTTATGCGGATTCGGATTTTGCGACATGCGAATTATTACCTGATTATTCTGAATGAATGTTTCAGCGCTTTCCTCTTTCACCCAATCAATTTTGAGGTCGGACACCATAACATGCTGCCCTATGGAACGAAAAGCTTTAGCGGATTTTAATACCCGTCCTCGAATCGAGTTAGAGATAGTCCCTTTCCGCGCGGTTCTTGAAACGGATGAAAAAGCCTTCTGAATGTATGATAGGAGTAGAACGATTTTATCAACATTGATAATACATACAACCAAAACGATAATGCCTACAATCACAGGTATACCAATGTTTAATAATGAAGCCAACTCCTTGATTTCACTTGCCGTCATTTGTATCGCCTGCCTCCACCATAGAATTTAAGCACACGTGTGAGTCGCACGAAAAAGCTATTTCGCCATTCATCGGAATGATCGCGCCAAGATTTTCAAGGGTTATTCCTTTCTTGCAAAACGAACAAGCGCATTGACCGTCACGGACTTTATCGTAAACACCCAGCGAAGATAACAGCGCAATCAAGTCATCATCGTGGACTGCTTGTAAGTGATTATCCTTCATTGTTGAATACCTCCGAGGTATATTTTTGTTCATTATAACACATCTCCTTCCAATTTTCAACATTTCTCGTTGGAATAACACAATATCTTGTGTTCTATATGAGAAAAACCCATCTATATACAGGCGAAAAACACTGAGAAGTTGCACTTTTTAATGCAACTATCAGTATAATTATATGCAGCGCATTGGGGCTGAGATTCCATGTACCTTCCGGAAAGACTATCAAATCCTTCCCACGCCGGAGCACATCTATCATGGTGCGCCTGGCGCACTGCTTGCTGTCCTTTCCACGGCGATCCACCCAGATCGTTCCGTTCAAGTTGAGAAACACTCTGTCCACAGGCTCCAGAGGCTGTTTCCCTACCAAAATGACGCCATGGCTTTGTATCGCTTCGCACGCGCTGGGTGCATCCAGGCAACAAAAATGGTTTGCCGCGAATATTGCGTTGGAAGAAATGCTCGGCCGCTCGTTTAGGCGGAGGAGCTTCTGCCCCTGCATAATGCGGCGGAGCTTTATCACCGTGAGCATCAACGGATGCAGCAGTGTTCTTGGAAATAACAGCATTTCAATCTTCCTATCTCCTCAGCAAAAAGCCGTTTTCTCGGGATGGGTGCAGACGGTCCAAATGCGCAAAGGCTTCGCCATATGTCACTTGTCCTGTTGCTTTACGCAATCTGCGCTGGAGCAGACCCAAGGTGTAACACGGCCATTCGTTCAGGCGATTGTTCACAAATGTATCTGCGTAGCCCTCCGGAATGTCGGCACGACGGGCGCATTCCCATGCCGCGAGCTTCATGGCGGCCATTTCACCGCGAAGCATTTCCGCTATATCCGACTTTACTTCATGAGTCAGTTGTCCGCTCACCAACTGGGTAATATCCATGGGTTGCCCAATATTCACCTTGAATTGCTTCTGCTTTCCTTGGCCATACTGCTCTAATCCCACCGGTACGATCAAGGCGCCGGACTGATAGGCCGCTTCGATTATCCCATAATGAAGCGGCTGTATCACCATATTGGGACTCAAATTCCAGGTGCCTTCCGGATACCAAAGCAGACTTCGTCCCCGGAGCAAATATCTGATGGCCGTTTGAAGAGCCACCCGCTTATCTGCCGTATCCTCTGGGTCGACATAGATCACGCCGTTCAGCGCAAACAGCAAGCCGTCAAAGGTCCCATACATCTCCGCTTCATCAGCGGCCAGAAAATAGATATGCTTTCGTATGGCATGCGTGATCGCCTCAACGTCATACAGGCCAATATGCGAGGCGGCATAGATAACAGGACGACGTGTTCGTGGAGCCTTGCCGCTTACCGCAACCTTGAACCCGCCCATCAAATGACTGATGCGCAATCCCGCATATATCAGCGCCGAATTTCTGCGTTTTTGAACCGTACTTCTCGGCAAATTCAGACTTGTGCCGATTTCCATGTCACTCTCATCCAGAAAATAAGCGAGCAGAAGGATCGCCCGGCGCTGCGGAGTGAGGGTTCGGAGCGCCTGTGCAAGCGCCTCATTATGTACAGCAATCTCAACCTCGCCAACAGTAAAAACTGTGATGGCATCCTTTTCACCGGCAAACGCCTCCAATTCCGCGTTAGACGCCACCAGCACATCCTCGGGAATGTCAGTCAACGAGGTCTCATGCTGTGCTTTGACTTTTCTTTGCCTGCGCCCGCGATTCACCGCACGGTCGATGGAAATTTTACAATATGCCTCAAATGTCATCGCGTTAAATCTCTCGTATCTTTCGTTCATAATCGGTATCATTTGCCCCTTTCACTCCCTAACAGGCGCGAAAAACGAGAACTGCTCATTTTTCGCAAAAGAAGCCAAAAGAACACAAAATGATCCTTTAATTTACATTGTTCGCATGGCTTTATAAAAAGAAATCCTGCGGCGTTTTACATATCACCGCAGGATATTGTTTGAGTTAATCTATGAAATTTGTGGATATACCGGCCTTACTTGTCCCCATGCGCATGCAGGTAAAGTTTTATTTCTGTAGCTGTTCACCGGTATGCTGCTGAATACGCGCAAGGAAAGCGTTATGCGGGCCAATAGAAATGTTGCTCAGATGGGAAAAGACTTCTGCCTCTGATACATATCCGTTGGGATTGAACGTTCGCTTTCGGATAATGTCCATCGTGTAAAAAGGCCATTCTGCAAGCCTTTTAGCAATAAACGCATCCCAATAACCATTGTCAATGTCAGCTCGTTCCATTGCTTCCCATGCGTCCATCTTCAGCCGCGCCATATTCCCGCGGAGTGTTTCAGCAAGTTCGATCTTCTTTTCCTTTGTAAGCTCTCCGCTGAAATACAAAGCCGGATCAAACGGCGTACCAATGTTAACGATAAAATCAATGCCGTGCTTCTTATCATACTGTTCTAAGCCGACCGGTATAATAACGGCGTTAGCCTGTACTGCGGCCTCAATGATCCCATAACGGATCGGAAGGATCACATAATTGGGGCTCAAATTCCAAGTGTCCTCCGGAAACCACATGAGAGATTGCCCTAGCCTGAGGTATTTTACAGCGGTGTTCAGCGCTGTCCTTCTGTCGGCTGGGTCCTCGGGATCTACATAGATTACCCCATTTGTATCAAAATACCAGCCATCAAAGGTTCTATACATAGCCTCCTCATCACCGGATAGTATGTATACATGCTTCTTTATGGTCTGGAGGATCACTTCAACGTCATATAGGCCAATATGGGATACAGAGAAGATGATCGGCCTGTCTGTTTTTGGTACAGAGCCATTTGTCTTGATCCGGATTCCCTTCGCAATATGGTAAATATACAGCACGCCCATCAGCAAGGGATGGAGAATTTTCCGAAGCGCAAGTTTTCCTCTCTGGGGGGGTGGAAAGCGAATTGGCCCGCTCACACTTGCGGTAGGCCGCAAGCTGTTCTATGCTCAAGCTGCGAAGCTCCCTTGCAGACAACTTTGTAAATTGGTTTTCAATTGTTAATGTATCTCCTATCGTTCCCTTCTCCACAATACTTCTCCTTATCTTTCACGATCTCCTTATGTATTCTCCGCTTCTTTCTCCAGCGCACGATAGTCGATTTTTCCGGCGCGGGTCATGGGCAGGCTTTCTATAAAGTGAATCTCAGTGGGCTGGGAATTTACCTGAAGATGCTGCTTACAGTTTTCTTTGATTGAAGAAAGGATGTCGTGCTCTGCCTGCTCATCGTTCTTCTTAACGACAAACGCAATGGGATCGTATCCCTTGGCTGTATTCTTTCTGCCCACAACTGCACAATGGGCCACGGCTTCACATTGGCAGATCACTTCCTCGATCTTCATGGGGTAAACACGATAAACAATATCGTCATCTCCCATCTTCCAGAAAATGCGTTTAATCCGCCCCGTGATGTGGAAAAAGCCTTTCTCTGTAACCATGCCCAAGTCTCCCGTGCGCATCCAGCGGATGCCATCTGCTTCAAAGAACAGCTCCTCGGTGGCCTCCGGGTGCTTATAGTAACCCAGCATCAGACTGGGGCCGGTCACGCAGACTTCCCCCTCCTGCCCGAAGCCCAGTTCTTCCCCTGTGTCCACATTCAGAATCTTGATGTTGTTCTTCACAAAGGGGAGCATCTCTCTGGTCCGATGTGTCGTTATACAAAAGCTTGTAGCTGTCTCTGTCAACCCATAACCACTGGATACTTCATGAGGTGCTCCACGTTCTTCAATGAATTCCGTTATTTTTTGCTCCCATATGGGATCGCTCTTTTCTCCGCCATAGGCCAATGTACTCAGGAAAGACAGGTCCATCTTTTTCACTTGAGGGCATTGGACAATGCTTTCAACATGAAGCGGGCCGCCCGTAACATGATTGGGCCGATATTTCACAAAACTACGGGCAGTCGCCTTGGGAGCCGGATCAGGCTCCATGATCAGTTCAAAGCCAATGCACAGGGGCATGACCAACGCCGCCACAAGCCCAAAAGCCAGAAAGGGCGGGATAACGCACAGAAAGCGCTCTCCGCTGTGAAATTCTAAGACCGTGGATGCACGCTTATAATGGAAAGCCACTGAATTGATCGCCTGATTAGACAGCATAACGCCCTTGGATTCCCCTGTGGTGCCGCTGGTATATTCCAGGACTGCCATTGCATCGCTCCTGACGGGCACGAAAGGCAAAGCCCCCCCCGCTTACCTTGCCGCAAAAAGCGCTTCCAGCCTGTCATTCCTTCCATGGGCGGTTCCTTGCAGCTTTTCAGTTTGACCACCCAGGCAACCGGCGCAGGCATAGAAGCAGACAGCGGAATCACCACCACTTCTTCCACACTTGTCCCAACAGCTGCCTCTCTGATCTTCCCGGCGGCAAGATCGACGGTAAAGACCAGCCTACTCTCTGTGGATGCAATCTGCTTATGTATTTCTTCCTCCGTTGCGTTGAGCACAAGGAAATTGCAAACAGCCCCGATCCTGTTGATCGCATACAGCAGCACCAACACCTCCGGCATGGTCAGCATACAGACGCTGACTATATCCCCCGGGCAAACGCCATGGGCAATGAGCGCCTTTGCACACTCCTGGATTCGGCTGTCCAGCTGTTCATAGGTGATCTTCTTTCCGAAATAATTGATGGCCGTGTAATTCATGCGGTCTTTATTTTCTGCGATCATGTAGTCATACAGGCTTCCCTCCGGCAGCGGGGCGTTGATGGCTTCCTCACTGTAATATTTCAGCCAGGGCCTGTCGATGGACGGGAAGCCGGTCAGATTCTGTTCAGTCATATTCTCTTTCTCCATTCCTGATACCTTTGCCAGTTGTATGCAAAGGTAGAATTTAATATCCAACGCTTGATGCAGTAAATAGCACGTCTGAATTGCAATAGTCCAAGGAAAGATTGCCGAACTTCGCATTTACCAGAAAGAATGTTGCGATGTTTCACTCGGCCATTATTCTCTGCTTTCTTGTACAATCTGGTTCTGCTGCCATCCGCTCCAAGACGCGGTAATCGACTTTGCCCGAGCGTGTCAGTGGGAATTTCTCAATGAATCTGACTTCGCAGGGAACAGCTGCGGGCGGTAACTGTTGGCGGCAGAAAGATAGCAGCTCATCCTCTGCTATCGTATCGGCTCCAGCAATCGGAATAATGTAGGCAATAGGGCGGTAGCCGTCAATGCTATTTTGCAAGCCGATCACGGCAGAATGCTCTACGCCGGGGTACTTGTCCAAAACCTGCTCCACTGACATGGGATAAATCCGAAGAACCTGGTTATCCGGTCCAAGACGCCAAAATACACGTTTCAGCCTACCTGTAACAGTAAAGAAGCCGTCTTCTGTTATTAAGCCCAGGTCACCGGTATGCAGCCACCGCACACCATTTTCCTCCCATATCTTTTCGCTGGTAGCTTCCTCGCTGCGGAAGTACCCATCCATGAGAGATGGCCCAGAAATGCAGATTTCGCCCTCCTGCCCATAGCCGAGGTCTGTTCCAGTGTCCACATCCAAAATTCGGATATTGTTTCTGGCAAAGGGAATCATTTCTGCCAATTCGTGACTGCTTACGCAAAATGCGGATGCCACTTCCGTTAGTCCGTACCCTTTGGACAAGGGGTACGGCACACCATGGGCCTTGAGAAATGCGTTGATCCGATCTTCCCACTCAATACTGGCCTTGTCCCCACCATAAGACACGGTAATTGTGGGTGACATGTCCATTTTCTGCACAGTTTTACTCTTAACCAACGCTTCAATATGTAGTGGGCTGGCGCTAAAGTGATTCGGTCTGAATTTGATATAGGAATGGAGAAACGACTCTGGTGTAGGGTCAGGCACAACAACATTTTCAAAGCCTACACAAAGCGGCATATGGGCCCCAAAAAAAACACCAAATGCGATGAAAGGTGGGAGAACATCGAGGAATCGTTGTCCGGCCGCAAAATGCAGTATTGTTGTTGCTGTTTTATATTGAAACGCAACCGCATTAGCGGCTCTGTTTGAGATTACTGCGCCCTTGGTTTCCCCCGTAGTACCACCGGTGTATTCGATGACCGCCGGAGCCTTTGTGTTTCCGGGGCATACCGCCAAAGGATTCTCTTGCCCCTGTCGGATAAAATAAGCCCATGAGGTCACACCAGACGGGGCGGCGGGGGCTTTCAGGCTGGCTGCCGTGCGCACGAAAAACGGCATAGACGTATGTACCGGAATCACCACGATTCGATCTACCCCGGCTCCTTTTGCCGCAGTTGCTACAGCTTTCGCTGCCACATCTACTGTGATGACCAGTTTTCCACCGTTGGAAAGCTGCTGTGCCATTTCCTGTTCGGAGGTGTTCAGCACTACCATATTGCTGACAGCGCCGATTTTGTTGATGGCATAGAGCAGGTAAATCATCTCCGGCATGGCCAGCATGCCCAGGCTCACCACGTCTCCCGCCTTTACGCCGCTGGCGATCAGCGCCCGGGCGCAGCGGTCGATCTCGGTTTGCAGCTGCCGGTGGGTGATCTTTCGCCCGAAATAGTTCAGCGCCGTCTCGTCCATACGCCCGGCATTGCAGGCGGTCATGTAGTCGTACATCGACCCCTCCGGTAGCGGTGCGTTCAATGCCTCCTCGGAGTAATACTTCAGCCACGGCTTGTCTATTGACGGATACCCCGTCTGTTTCTTTTCTGTTGGCATTGTTATTTCTCCTTATAATTTCTCTGCTTCTTTTTCAAGTGCACGGTAATCGACCTTGCCAACGGTTGTGAGTGGCAAGGAATCTTTTATAATTATTTTTTCGGGAATCATATGTTCAGGCAAAGATTCCTTGCAATAATCCAGAATGGAATTTTCGATGATTTTATTTGAGATAACTGCAAATAATATTGGAATATTGACTCGCTTATTATCCGGTTTACATATTGCAGCACAAGATAAAACTTCTTCCATTTGAGAAACTGTCTGCTCAATAAAATCAGGGTATAATTTATAAACCATACCGTTATTGTCCTTAGTAGTACAAATTCTTTTCAATCTACCATTGATAAACAAAAATCCATCATTATCAATGGTTGCCAAATCCCCAGTGTGAATCCATCGGACATTATTTTCATCAAAAGAAATCGCTTTTTGAGTTTCTTCCGCATTTTGATAATATTCAACCATCACGCTCGGAGAACTAATAAGAAGTTCTCCCATACTGTTATATGGTAATTCTTTTTGTGTTTCGGTGTTGATAATTTTAATGTTGTTTTTAGAAAGCGGAATTCCAACACTTCCGGTTTTATTGCAATGATTCATGTTGGTGCAAACCGTCGCACAGGCTTCTGTCATTCCAAACCCTACAACTAAAACAATGTGGCTTCCATGCTTCCGTAAAAATTTGTTGACTGTTGACTCTTGAACATCATTAGTTGCTGCTCCGCCGATAGCAATAGTTTTCATATGAGATAAATTAAGCTTCTCAACTCGTTTATTCGAAATAATTGCTGAGACATGAGGCCCGGCACCCACAAAATGATTAGGTTTTATTTTAGCAAATAAATTTGCGATAGAATCATTATCAATTTTCAGGCTCATACAAATAGTCATACCTAAGGTTAACGGCATATGAACACCCACGCTGAATCCATAAGCATGGAATGGTGGAATACAGTGAAGTATAGTATCTTGGCGACTGTAATCCATACCTGAAATTTTATATTGATAAGCTACTGAATTGAAATTATCATCACTTAATGCAACGCTTTTTGGCACGCCAGTTGTTCCACCTGTATGTACTAAAATTGCTGTTTTGGTATGTTGTGTGTTTAATTTGAAATCAGCTTTCTTTGACTTTATAAAAGAAGAAAAACACTCAAAACTATGCTTTGCAGTCTTAGTTTTAACTTTCATGTTATACATAAATTTTGTTATTGGATCCATTGATTCTGACGGCGATATGGCTATGATATGCGGTGCACTTTTACACGCCTCACTATATTTGTCTATGAATAAGTCCAATAATATTAATAATTTTACATCCATTTCTTTTATGGCTTTACACATATCCCGATCGCTCAAAGTGGGGTATTCAAATGATGGAACAGCCCCTATTTTGTTTAAAGCATATGTACAATAAATCATTTCTGGGGTGTTGAGAGTGCAAAGTACAACTATATCATTGTTTTTGATACCAATCGCCGCGAAAGCCCTTGCCGCTTTATCAATGTTTTCAAATAGCTCGCCGTATGTAATCTTCTTTCCGAAGTAGATAAGTGCTATATCGTCAAGGTGGTCTTTGTTGTTCTCCCAAAGGTACTCGTAAATTGTATATTCGGGCAGAGGGGCATTGATTGCTTCTTCTGAATAATATTTCAGCCACGGCTTGTCTATCGACGGATACCCCGTCAGTTTCTTTTCTGTTGGCATATTGTTTTTTTCCTTATATTTCAGTTATATTTTCTGTATCATTCTCCATCTTTGCAATATCAAGTTTTCCTGACGGTGCGACAGGAAGTGCAGTGTCGTAAAGTTTTGCCAAGGTTGGTATGTGATTAACAGGAAGCTTGCTTGCGCAATGCTCTTTTATAGCGTTTAATGTTGTATCCTTATCTGCACCATCAATCATCACAAGGTGAGCAACATGAGTCTTTTTGCCATTGATTTCAGACACAACCGCCTTGCACTGCCTTACTGATTCAATATCCAACACGGCACGCTCTATATCAAATAAATAGATCGTTTCATCGTTGGCATTTTTATAAGAGGAACTGATACGACCATCTACATATACACTACCATCCGCTGTAATATATCCCATATCACCCGTGCAAGCCCAAACTTGACCGTGCTCATCTTCGTGGAAGTATTCAGCAGTCGCGGTAGGATTCTTATAGTACCCAAGCATACGGCTTGGTGTCAAAACACGAATTTCGCCACGCTCACCATATTTGCATTCTTTGCCGGTTCCCAAATCAAACGCCGAAACAACAACATTAGGAGTAGGAACGCCTGCAGATCCTACGGCGTTACTCTTGGGAGAAGATGCAGTAACTGTGCCGCCACACTCACACATTCCATATCCCTTGAAGAAACCATAGTGATTATCATTGGCATTTAACCAATCGTTGTATTTCTTTTCTGCACTTGGTGTTACATATTCGCCGCCTGCACAAAGAAACTTAAACCCTTTATATGCTTCTGCTTTTGGTTGCTTAGTCATTAGATGATCCAATAGTCCGCATGCCGTTATCATATAATTGGGCTTGTATTTTATAATGTGCTGATAAAAAACCTCAAAATCATAAATGGGTTCCAGGATGATGGTAATACCATATTTTAATGGGACAAGTGTCTGTGCACAAATGCCTGTGGAAAACCATACCGGTATCTGCGAGAACCACCGGTCTCCACGTTGCCACTCAAATCCGATTTGAACACCTTCCGTAATCGTACTGTTAATGCTGTCGTTCGTGAGTTGAATTCCTTTTGATGCACCTGTTGTGCCGGAGGAATATACCATAATTGCGGGACGAATCGGCTCGTATTCGGGGACAATCAAATTTATTCCTTTGCCTTGCTTTAGGAAATTATTCCAAGCAGTCGTACAAGGAATGGTTTTAGCCTTTTTCAGCAGCTTTACAATCACGCCAAGAGAATTGACCGCAGCGCAAGAAACGACATTTTTAATAGTTGTTTTAGGAATTACATTTTTCACTCGTCCGTAAAGCTCATTGACAACAACCATTAGTTTTGCATCAGTTTCTGAAATTCTTGCAATAAGTTGCTCCTCTGTGAATAAAGGATTTAACATAACCGCATTGGCGCCAATCTTATTGAGAGCAAGAATGGCATAAATCGTTTCGGGGATTGCCGGCATACAGAGAACAACATTTTCTCCGCAGTGTACGCTGTTAGTGGTAAAAGCCTTTGCGGCTCTATCAACCTCTGTAAACAGTTGTTTATATGTAATCTTTTTGCCAAAAAACATCAATGCCACATCAGAAAGATGTTCAGCGTTACTGTCGTATATATTTTGATAGATACTACACTTTGGCGTTTTTGCATTAATCGCTTCCTCTGTGTAGTATTTTAACCAAGGCTTGTCTATCGACGGATACCCCGTCAGTTTCTTTTCTGTTGGCATATTGTTTTTCTCCTTACAATTTCTCTGCTTCTTTTTCGAGTGCACGGTAGTCAATTTTGCCTACTGCTGTATGAGGCATTGAATCCAGGTATTCATAATCGTATGGGCGAAGGTAATCGGGAAATTCCTGCAAGCAAAGCTGTGTCAATTCATATGTAATATCTTCTTTTGAGCGATTAACGTCATTCTTAAGGACAATGTATGCTTTAGGAGCAAAACCGCTACCGGTGTAACCGCTGACAACACATACTTCGTAAACAAAAGGACAAGTGATTAGCACATCCTCAATTTGTTTCGGAAAGACTTTGTACGCCAATCCTTCAGGTCCTACAAACATAATTCTTTTCATTCTACCCAAAAGGAACAAAAAGCCATCGTTATCGATATATCCCAGATCACCTGTGTGAATCCATGTCAAGCCTTTTTTATCCGTCATGATCGCTGCATCCGTTTCTTTCTCATTATTACTGTAACCTACCATTAGAGACGGACTGGAAATGAGCACTTCGCCGGTTTCTCCGTATTTGCATTCGCAATTTTTATCATTGTCAAAGATGCGAATATTATTTTTGAACAGCGGAACGCCAACGCTACCAATCTTGGAATGATCATCAAAGGCGATAACGGCGCTTGCACAAACTTCCGTCATGCCGTAACCTTTTAATACGATTGCTTTTGAACTGTGCTTTTTTAGAAATTCATTTAGATCCTTTTGTTATTCCATGTGGTCTACGGCGGCGGTGCAGCAAACCGGATTCTTTCAT
>SAMEA3663269__coassemble_418_pt1 | contig 15580 bp, 12 predicted proteins | sample SAMEA3663269__metabat2_high_PE_030 | metagenome-assembled genome bin SAMEA3663269 (sample SAMEA3663269) | pig gut metagenome | biome: pig gut; feature: pig-associated habitat; material: faeces | place: China | collected 2013
CTGATGGAGGCACCGGAGCGTTGTATCGCGTCGAGAATGGTCGTGTGATACGCCTTGAACGCCTTCTCGTCCTGCATTTTCGTGAGGAAGATAAAATAGAGGTTTGCGCCCTGCGGATAGCAGTGGCTCATGTGGGTCGTGACAACGGTATTGGGCAGGGCGTGGCAGACCTTGCGGACGTCAAGATGCACCTGCTCCATGTTCGACCAGTTGACAGTGCACTCAAGGGTATCGGTCGTGATGCCGAAGTCCATGAGTGTATCGCGCAGATACGGGTCGTTGAAGCGGCCCTTTTCCCAGCTTCTGGTGACATAGCCGGTGAGGGGCAGGCCGCCGTGCTGTCTTGCGATCCTGGAGATATTTTTCGCAACGTTCTTTGAGTAGCCCTTTTCGCCGTCGGTGAAGCCGAGGAAGAGGCAGCGCTCCATGTCCTTATACCCAAGCTTGTCGAGCAGCGGGTACAGCGGCGTATCGTCAACGTTGTACAGCCGCAGCATCATGCTGGTCTCCTCCTGATCGGACAGACGGAAAACGGAGGAATAGCCGCACTCATGCTGCATCATCTCGCGGGCGGCCTTCATGGCGTCATCCCAGGTCTTGAATATGTACGAAAAGCGCTTGCGGTTTTCCGGCATCCAGCGGAAGATCTTCAGTGTTACCTCGGTGAGGACGCCGAAGGTGCCCTCGGAACCCATCATGATCTGGTTGAGATCGGGGCCGCAGGCCTCTCTGGGATAGTGGCTGGTCTGTATCGTGCCGATGGGGGTGGCGTATTTCTGGCTGAGCACGATATCGGAGATGCAGCCGTAATAGGTGCTGTTCTGTCCGGCGCCGCGGGTGACCGTCCATCCGCCGACGGAGGAATACTCAAAGCTCTGGGGGAAATGGCCGCAGGTGTACTGCCGCTTTGCGCCGAACAGCTCGGGCGCATTCTGCAGCGTCTTTTCAAGGTCGGGACCGGACATACCTGCCTGAACGGTGATAGTCTGATCGATCTCGTTGAAGGACAGCACCTTGTTGAATCTCTTGCGCATATCAAGCGAGATACCACCCTTGACAGGCTCAACGCCGCGGGTGACGGAGCTGCCGCCGCCGTAGACATACAGGGGGATATCATGCTCGGTGGAATATGCAACGATCTTCTCGACCTGCTCGGTGGTGTCCGGATACAGGACGACGTCGGGCACGGAGTCGATGACCTTATGGCGCAGACGCAGGATATCATACGCAGTGAAGCCGTAGGCGACGGCAAGGCGGTCGTAGTCGGAAACGGAGAAGCCCTCCTCCCCCACTATTGCCTTGAGCGCGTCAAGATGCTCCTGCGCAAGCTTCACGGGATGGTCGGACAGGTCGACGGGGTCGAAGCCGATATCGTCGGAGTATTCCTTGAAGTCGTCGTCGGTGAGCTTGAAGACCTCCTTCATCATCTTGTACAGCGATTCCTTTGGGAATTTGAAAAACTCCGGATCTCCCCAGCGGAAGATGGAACGGTAGCTGTCCTTGGGAGCGGGGGTGGATACCCATTTGGGCTCAAATCCTTTGTACGGCTTATGGCTCATTACAGCATATTCCTTTCTTTCAGGTTATTCATTGTGGCATACAGGGGTCTGACATTCTTGTAGATCTTGCGGTAGACCTTGTTGTACATATTCATATAGATCTCATGGTTCTTGGGGTCGGGCGTGAAAACATCCTTTTCGTGGACCATGCTCTTTATGGCTTCGTCGTAGCTTTCAAACTCGCCCTTTGCGACAAAGGCGACCATGGCAGCGCCTATCGAGCAGGCTTCATGGGTGTGTATGCGCTTTACCGGCAGGCCGAAGGTATCGGCAAGTATGCTGCAGGCAAGGTCGCTTTTAGAGCCGCCGCCGCCCACGAATATCTCCTTTATATTCATGCCGCCGCGCTTTTCCATGCTCTTCATGGACATATACAGCTCAAGGCATATGCCCTCGATGATGGCGCGGTAAATATGATAGCGGGTGTGGTAATCGGAAAAGCCTATGATCGCGCCGTAGGAATCGGGCTTGAGAACGTCCGGTGTCCAGTAGGGCTGGAGCATAAGCCCCTGACAGCCGGCGGGGACCGCGGCGGCCTTTCTGTTGAGTATCTCCTCGGGGGAAACGCCCAGACGCTCCGCCTCCTCCCTGTCCTTATCGCCGAACTCTTTTATGAACCAGCTCAGCATCCAGAAGCCGCGGAACACCTGTATCTCAGGGTTCCACGCCTTGTTTATAACGGAGGGGTACGCAGGCAGGAATGCCTGAGGTTCAAAATACTTTTCGGAATACATCTCTATGGTAGAGCTCGTTCCGAAGGATATCGAGGCCTTTTCGGGGCTTGCGACGGAGAGACCCAGCGTCTCACAGGCTTTGTCCGCGCCCGTCGAGATGAGCGGCAGTCCCTCGGGAGCGCCGGAGAGCTCTGCTGCCTCCTTTGTTATGTATCCGAGCACCTCGCCGGAGGGTATGAGCTCATACAGCTTTTCCTGCGGCACGTCATACAGGCAGCGTGTAAGGTCGTTTTCCTTCATCCAGCGCTTTTTCTTATAGTCCATGGGGATATGGGCTATGGTGTTGGCCGGTGTGTCGGCAAGGCGGCCGGTCATGCGGTAGTTCAGATAAGCCGGCAGGCAGACGATCTTTTTGGTCTTTTCCCATATCTCCGGCTGCTTCTGACGCACCCAGTTGACCTTTGAAGTCCTGTACGCAATCTTTGTGCCCTTGCCCATGCCGATGAGCTCAAAAGCAGCCTCCTTCCACAGCGGGAAGGGATCGTCGTACAGACACTTGCGTGCGTCGAGCCAGTGGATGATATCGCGTGTGGGCTTATAATTCTCGTCAAGGAACACGAGCGTATCCCTTATGACGGTGATAGCGCAGGCGATAATATCCCCCGCCTTGTCGGCGTTTCGCGCCATAAGCGCCCTGCTGGCTGTGCACATATGCTCGAAGTAGAAGTCGGTCTTCTGCTCCGCCCAGCCCGGACGCCGTCTGAAATACGGCTCCGCGTACTTTACCTGCTCCTTGTCAACGATGTTCCCCTCCTTATCCACAAGGATCGCCCTTGTGCTTTGGGTACCCACATCGTAGGTGAGGATCAAAGGCTTGCTCATTACTTATCCCTCCGTTAATGCATATATATTCTGTTTTAATAGATCGCTTGTTGATATGACGTCAACGCCCAGACCCAGCACGTTTTCGATAACGACATCGCCGCGGCCTATGCGCTCGGTGAGCGTTACGGAGTTTATCTCGCCCATCACGTCAAATATCATTTCCTTGGGAATATCCGCCGATACTCTCACCGGGAGTACGGGAGCGTCGGCGAACACGGTCTTCACCACCGAGCAGATGGTGCGCTTGGGGGCTGTCATTTCGCTTATCGCAAACTCACGGCCCCTCGGGCAGCTGTTTCCCGTCACGGTAAAGCCGCCGTTTTCCTCCTCAACATGGAGCAGACAGCCTCTCGGGCAGCTTATGCAGCTAAATTCTTTCATTCCGCCACCTCAATTTCAAAACGCACGTCGGAAGCGTCTGTTATCCCGAATTTCGTCATGTCCAGCACGAGCTGCTGCATCTCCGGCGGGCGCAGGAAGGGATAGCCGCGCTTCCAGACCTCCGCGCCGTCTACCTTCAGGCGCAGGACGCTTTTGCCCAGCACCGAGCTTGAGCGGAAATAAAAGCTGAGCCTTGAATTATCCGCGTTAAGGTCGAGCCGCTGCGGTACAAGATACATGAATTCGTCGCCTATATGTATATCCACGCTCCGCCGCTCGCGGACTGCGTACAGCGCCGCGTTTTTGCCGGCCTCCTCGCCGGAGGCGGAGACGTAATCTACAAGGTCGTTCACATGAAGGGCGTTGCCGCAGGAGAATATGCCCGGTACGCTCGTCATGAGCTGGCCGTCGCAGACGGGGCCCTTTGTATGACTATCCAGCTCAATGCCCATGCTCTCTGCAAGCTCGTTTTCGGGGATAAGTCCGACGGACACGATGAGCGCGTCGCACTCTATTCTCTCCGCCGTTTCGGGTATGGGCTTGAGGCTTTCATCCACCGCGCAGACCTCCACCGCCTCTAGGCGGTCTTTACCGAACACGCGGGTAACGGTGTGGCTTAGGTGCAGGGGGATGTCATAGTCCGTCAGGCACTGATGTATATTGCGGGTAAGTCCCGAGGGCGTCGGATTAATCTCATAAACGCCGAGTACCTCTGCTCCCTCAAGGGTCAGGCGGCGGGCCATGATAAGGCCGATATCGCCGCTGCCGAGGATAACGCATTTTTTTGTCGGCATAACGCCGAGACGGTTGGTATAGTGCTGCGCGGTACCGGCGGTGAACACTCCCGCGGGTCGGGTGCCGTGGATAAACACCTGCTTTGCGCTGCGCTCGCGGCAGCCCGTTGCAAGCACGAGGCTTTTCGCGGCGAGGGTCTTTAAGCCATCGCGGTTGACCACCGTCACGGCAAAACCCTTATCCGACTTCTCCGCGCGGGTCACGAAGGTGCTGCACATCACATCGATCCCGAGCTCGGCGGCCCTGTCGATAAAGCGCTCGACATATTCAGGTCCTGCCAGCCGCTCGCCGAAGCGCTGGAGCCCGAAGCCGTCGTGGATGCACTGCTTGAGCATTCCGCCCGCGCGCTCCTCGCGCTCGATAATGAGCACCTGCGCGCCGTTTTCCTTTGCGGATATCGCCGCGGCAAGTCCCGCCGGGCCGCCGCCGATCACGATCACGTCATACTCTTCCATATCAGCGGCCTCCCTTCCTGCTATCGAACACGATGGCGGACTCAGCCGAGGATTTTCTTACCTCCGTCAGCGGTACGCCGAGGTATTCCGCAATTATCTTAGTCACCAGCGGGGAGCAGAAGCCGCCCTGGCATCTGCCCATTCCGGGTCTTACGCGCTTTTTGACGCCGTCGAGCGTGGGGACGCAGACGGGGCTTCGGAGAGCGTCCAGTATCTCGCCGCGGCTTACCTCCTCGCAGCGGCACACGATAACGCCGTAATCGGGGTTTTTCCTGATAAGCTCCGCCCGCTCGGCGTCGCTCATGGCGGCAAGATGCGGCGGCGCGTGGCGCACGGGGTCAAAGCCGCCGTTTTTATCCGCTCCGAGAGTATCGGCGACGGCCCTTGCGACGTCCTCCGCGACCGCCGGGGCGGTGGTAAGCCCCGGGGACTGGATGCCCGCGACATGGAAGATGTTTTCCGTTTTGCGGCCGGGTTCTATTATGAAATCCTCTTCATATGTAGGGGCGCGGACGCCGGTGAAGTAGGTTATGATATCCTTTTCCGAGAGCGTGGGCATGGTGTGCCTCTGCTTTGCAAAGACCCGCTCTATGCTCTCGCGGCTCGTCGCGGTATTCTCCCGCTCCCATGTCTCGACGGCGTCGGGCCCGACCAGCAGATTGTCATGTGCCGTGTGCAGGATGCCGCCGCCCTTGGTGTGGGTATGTCCTGGGCTCTTTATGCCCGTCACCGAGGCGATGGAGGCAAAGCGGGCGCCGGTCTTTTTATCAAGGATCGAATTCGTTCCGCGGCGGGGATGGATGGTGAAGAACCTGTCTCCCGCCATCTCCGCGATCTTATCGGCATACACGCCGGCGCAGTTTATGACCATGCGCGGATGCAGCGTGCCGCGGTTGGTGTGAACGGCCTTTATCCTGCCGCCGCCAAGCTCCATTCCGGTCACGGCTGTGTTCAGTGATACCCTCGCGCCGTTATGCACCGCGTTTTCGGCATAGGCGATGACAAGATTATACGGGCTTACGCAGCCGGAGGACGGATTCGAAATAGCAAAGGCGACATCGGGCGATATGCCCGGCTCCTTTTCACGGATCTTATTGCCCATCTCTATGCAGGTATCCTCAATGCCGTCTATGTATCTGCGCTTCATGGCGTAAAGCCACACGAAGGGCAGCATGGCCTTGTTTGTAAAGCAGGCGTACTGTCCGGTGCGTTTAAACGGCACCTCCAGCTCGCGGCATACGCCCTCATACATATGATTTGCCCTGCGGATGTACTTGTGCTTGAGCGAGCCCCTGGACAGATCAACGCCGGGATGCACCTCGCCGTCGTTCCTGCCCGACGCGCCCAGCGCGAGATCCGCTTCCTTCTCAAGCAGCAGAATATCGAGCTTGTAGCGCGAAAGCTCCCTCGCAACCGAGCAGCCGGATATACCGCCGCCGATGATAAGAACATCGGGACTTTCGCCCTCGAGGGCTTCGTCTCTTATGCCGGGCATATGCATCGGCTCGGGCTCAGCTCCGGTGAAAACAATGTCGTTCACCACATGGCAGCGGGAGTTTTTTGTCGCCGCCGTCATGCCCGCTTCAACCACGTCGTCCCAGCTGTCAAGGCTTCCGCTGAGGTAAATGCAGTCATCGCGCTTTTCGGCAATGACCTTATCTCCGAATTTTTTGTGCAGCTTTCTGTTTATGCTTTCTGTTCTCATAGCTACGATCACCATACACGTTGTTTAATCTATACAAATTATACAGCCAAACGCACGGTTAGTCAATCTCAGACAATTTTTTAATTATTAGCCATTTTAATGTTTTTGTCTAAAGTTGTGCGTTTTGATGCATTTTGTTTGCTTTTCGTATGTTGGCACGATCTATTCTTCACCACCGAAGGGGGGTCAGACAATGATAGAATTTATTAATGAAAACACCGAGGCAGAATACGAAAGCTTCATAGCAGCGCACCCGAAGGGGCATTTCGCCCAGTCACACCTGTGGGGCAGGCAGAAAAGCGCATGGGAGTTCAAGGCCGCCGTGGTACGGGGCATGGACGGAAAAATAAAGGGCTCCATGGCATTTCTTATACGCAGAGCTCCGCTGTTCGGGCGCAGCATGATGTACTCCTGCCGCGGCCCCGTATGCGATACCGGAGACGAGGAGACCTTTTCAAGGCTCATAGCGGCGGCAAAGATACTCGCAAAGCGCTGCAAGGCCTACGTTATAAAAATCGACCCCGACATCCCCGTCGGGAACACCGACTTCATCGCCATGCTCGAGCGGCACGGCTTTGAATGCGTCAGCCGCGGAGAGAGTTTTGAAAGCGCGCAGCCTAAGTTTGTTTTCCGCCTGGATCTCAAGGACAGGGACGCCTCGGAGATATTCCTCTCCTTTTCGCAAAAGACGCGTTATAACCTGCGAAAGGCTCAGCGCAGCGGGGTTGAGATCAGGCTCGGCGGCACGGAGGACGTGGATGATTTCGAGCGTCTGATGATCATAACCGGCAGACGTGACGGCTTCATCGTGCGCGGAGCCGAATACTTCAGAAGCCTGCTCGATATTTTCGGGGAAAGCGCAAGACTGTACATGGCATATTACGAGGGCGTTCCCATAGCCGGAGCCGTCGCCGTCGCTTTCGGTGACAAGGTGTGGTATCTGTATGGCGCAAGCGCAAACGAACACCGCGATAAGATGCCGAACTACCTGCTGCAGTGGAGCATAATATGCTGGGCGCTTGAACGCGGAAGCCGCATATACGATTTTCGCGGGGTATCGGGAGATCTGAGCGAGGATAACCCGCTGTATGGCCTGTACCGCTTCAAAAAGGGCTTCGGAGGCGAGTTCACGGAATTCATCGGGGAATATGACCTTGTACTTGACAGACGCATGAACTTCTGTGTCGGTTCGTCAATACGGCTTTACCGCTGGCTAAGGGGACTTATGAGATGAAAAAATGCATTGTGGATACCGCCGTTATCCGCAGAAACGCTGAAATACTGAAGTCGCTTGCAGGCGTCAGCGAGATATGGGCGGTGGTCAAGGGCGACGGATACGGACTGGGGCTCGACGACATGGCGGGACTTCTTTACGACTGCGGCATAAGGCGTTTTGCGGTCTCGGAGCCTTCCGAAGCCGAGCGGCTGAGGGCGCTGCGAGGCGGAGATATTAAAATTTTATTCCTCCAGACGGTCTCTGATGTCCGGGAAACCGAAAAGCTGCTGAAGCTTGGAGTGATATTCACCGTCGGCACGAAGGAGGACGCCGGCAGGCTCATAAGCGCGGCGGAAAGGCTCGGACTCACGGCCGAGGCGCACATAAAGCTCGACACCGGCATGGGCCGCTGCGGCTTCCTCCCCTCTCAGCTTAGCGAGCTTCTGCCGCTTTACACCGCCTCGGAGGCGCTGCGCATAAGCGGGCTGTACACCCACTTCAGCAAGCCGCAGAGCAGCCGGGCCACAAAAGCGCAGTTTAGAAGCTTCATGCGCACCGCCGAAAGGATAAAGCGTGCAGGATTCGACCCCGGGCTTCTGCACTGCGCAGGCTCCGAGGCCTTTCTCAGATATCCCGAGATGCGCTGCGGGGCGGTGCGTCTGGGCTCGGCCTTTCTCGGGCGCGTATCCGTCGGCGGGTGCAGACTGAAAAACGCAGTGCGCTGCCTCGGCAGCATATCCGAGCTGCGCATCCTGCCCAGAGGGCACGGAGTCGGCTACGGTTCGGCGTGGAGGACCCCTCGGGACACCAGGGTGGCGCTGTGCAACATCGGCTATTATAACGGCTTCGGGCTTGAGCGAAGCTGCGGAGCCATACAGCTTCCGGTCATGCTGCGGCGCATACTAAGCGCCCTATTTTCACTTGGAAAGCATAAGGCGCTGTATGTGGAGGTTAGTGGACAGCGCTGCCCCGTCCTCGGCAGAGTGGGGATGATGAGCTGCGTTATAGACGTTTCCGGCTGCGGCTGTGCCGAAGGCGACGAAGCATCAGCGGATATAAATCCCCTTATGCTCAGAGGGTTCGACATTGTTTTTAAATAAGAGTTACAGTTTTGTTGTTGAAAATCTCTTCCGCGCATTGTATATTTATAATCAATGTGAAAAGCGAGGTGCATTTTTTGGATATACTGTATCTTATAAACTTTGCGGGTAAGGCGGGAACGGAGAAATACGTTTCAAATCTCGTGCATATTCTCTCTGCCCGGGGCGAGAGCTGCCATCTGGCCTACAATATCCCGGGTCAGCTTTCCGAAACTCTCGAAAGCGAGGGTTTCCCCTGCCTCCGGCTCGATATGAGCGGTAAGAATGCACTCGGCGCCGCAAAAAGGCTCGCGGCATATTGTCGGGAACACCGCATCGAAGTCATTCACGCCCAATACCCGAGAGAAAATATCATTGCTCTTCTGTCAAAGCTCTTCTATCGCAGGGTCAAGGTCGTGTATACAAGCCACCTCACCATTCATCAGAACGCAAAATGGAAGTTGCTCAATCGCATATTCACCCCATTTAACCACCGCATTATCGCTGTGTGCCGCCAAGGCGCGGATATCCTGGCTTCAAACGGCGTTAAAAAGGACAGGATACGGGTCATTTACAACGGCGTCAGCCCCTCCGGCAAGCGCGTGTACGACCGCAGCTTTGCCCGCAGCTTCGGTATCCCGGACAATACTTTCGTGATGTCCATTATGGCCCGCTACGCTCCGGAAAAGGGGCTTCCGTTCCTTCTGGCTTCCCTGGCAAAGCTCCGGCGAAAAACGGACAGGCCCTTCGTCTGCTTTATAGCCGGCGACGGGGAGGAGTTCGACAACTTCGCCGTCATGTGCCAGAACAGCGGCATGAACGACCGCGTGATACAGCTCGGCTTCAGGACTGACTCCGCTCAGATGCTCAAATCCTCGGATCTGTACCTGAACTCAAGCTCGAAAAACGAGGCCATGAGCTTTGCCATACTTGAGGCGATGAACGCCGGTGTACCCCTTGTGGTGACGGACGTGGGCGGAAACCGCGACCTTGCCGAAACACACACGGTCTGCGGCAAGGTGATCCCCTTCGGCAACAGCGACGGTTTTTCCGACGCCATACTTGAGCTGATGGAAAACGAAGCTTTGCTGAAGGAGTATTCCGACAGCGCCCTTAGGAAGGTCCGGGAAGAGTTTGATCTGGAAAAGCTCGCTCTGGACGTATTTAATGCTTATTATTGAGGTGTGAAACAATGATCGACAAAAACGGAAAGCTTTTCGGAAAAATCAACATAATAGATTTGCTCATTATCCTTATCGTGATAGCTGCGCTGATCCTCGTTGCCACGAAGATGTTCACCCCCGCCGAGAAGGGCGAGGAAGCGGACACAGCTAAGGTGGTCATCACTTACGCGGCCACAGACGCACCGACAGGCGCAGGCAAGTCCGTAAGCGTCGGCGACCCCGTATACGAGGATACCACCAACGTTCGACTCGGCACCGTTACCTCCGTCGAAGTCGAGGAGGCGTACGAGTATGCAGCCGGCCCCGACGGCGAGCCCGTTAAGCTCCCCCTTGTCGGCATGGAATTTGTCACCATTACCACCGAGGTCGAGGCAAGCGTAACCGACGACGGCGTGTTTGTGAACGGCAGGCTCTATCCCGTGGGCGCTACCCGCACCATCCATTTCGGAAAATCCGTTATCTACATCAGGATCGCAGATATTTCCCCCGCCGCCTGAGCCATGCTCTTCATTCTAACGAAAGGGGGAGATGCTGTTGTTCCTGCAAAACAGCGTAATTCTCAGCTTCGTATATCGCTGCTGGCTTGACAGCCGCTTTTTCGCCTTGCTCAGCCTTATATGGGCATCATTTAAAAACGCATATAACGACCTGCTGCTCGTAAAGCTGCTGAGGAAGCCGGACTCAGTCCAGCGGGTATACTCAAATTCTCTTTTTGCGCGGCTTCTTCGCTTTATCTGCGACGTGATAACAAAGCTCGTCGCCGCGGTAGTGAATCCCTTTAAAAGCGCGGCGGAAACAAGCCTTATATTAAGGCTGTGCCGGGGCTCCAGACTCCTGAATTTTGAATTTCTGCTCGGAGCTTTCATATGCGGTATGTTCATCACACCGCATGAGCTCTGGAATAACAGCTACGCGGTGCTTGCGGCATTCGGTTTTTTGTTTCTGTACTTTATCATGGCTGGCTGCGGAAAGCGCCGGCTTATGTATCCGGATGAGCTGGGATTGCCCTTCATGCTGTTCGCTATCGTGCTTGTGCTGAGCCTTTTGTTCAGCCACGCTCTTTCCGACAGTGTAAGGATTCTTGTGTTCTACATGGCGTCCTTTGCTTTCATATATGTGATCGCGGCGGATATAAGCAATATAAAGCGGCTCGAAAAGCTCATGGCCTTCATATACATCGCTCTTATACTGACCTCGCTGTATGCTGTCGCGCAGAGGGTCTTCGGTCTTGTCTATGTCAGCGCCTCCTTTACTGACCTACGGGCAAATATCGGTGTTCCGGCCAGAGTGACCTCGACGCTGGATAATCCAAACAACTTCTCGGAGTTCATCGTGCTGTTCCTGCCCTTGTGCGCCGCCTTCGCGGGTACGAGGAAAAGCGTCCTCCGCTCGACCGTGCTGTGCATGGGCCTTGCCTTACCAGCTCTGGGTCTCGTCATGACCTACTCCCGCTCCGGCTGGATATCCATCATGCTGGCAGCATTTGTGTACGTTTGGCTCAGAAATAAGAAGCTCATCCCGGCGCTTATCGTTCTTTCGCTGATGGCCGTTCCGTTCCTGCCGGACAGCATCATGACAAGGATCATGAGCCTTGTCTCAGGTTTCTCAAACAATGGCCATATCGACACCTCCGCCGCACACAGGCTCGCGCTGTGGAAGGGCGTATCATACATGATCCGCGACTACGGAGTTACCGGCATCGGACTCGGCCCCGCTTCATTTAACAGCCTGTATCCGGACTATGCTCAATTGGGCGCAGTTGACGGAGCATACCATACGCAGACGCTCTATCTTGAGCTGATTTTAGAGGTGGGTGTCCTCGGTCTCGTGTCCTTCATCTGGATGGCGCTGAGAAACATCAAAAATATCGTGGTCGCCCGCAGAGGTGCGGGACCCGTGCTCAAGCCCGTGCTTATTGCCTGTGCCGCAGCACTCATCGGCATAGCCTTCTCCTGCTGCGTTGAGTATATCTGGTTTTATCCGAGAAATATGTTCGCGTATTTCATACTTTTCGGTATATCCATTGCGGCGGTCAATATGGCAAATACAAAGGAAATTAAAGATACCCTGTAAATCTTATGCAGCAAAAAGGTCATCCTGCTTACAGGATGACCTTTTTGCTGCATTCGACGTTCCGTACTGTCGGCGCTATCTCGGCTGTATCTCTCCCGAGCGGTAGGCAGAAAGCAGCTGCTCGAGCGCCTCTATCCTGCGTCGGAGATGCTCGCCGGAGTCGCAGTCGGCAATATATCTGCGCACCGGAAAGCGCTCCACCTGCACGGCGTCGGAGTCGATATCCGCATTCTCGTCGATGGCCTTGGCGATACCCTTAAAGGGATAGTGGGATTTTATTTTCAGCCCGTGTGAATTGTACACCAGCGTGTAGCCGGCGATGCCCGTGGTCTTCTGGTATGCCTCGCAGAAGCCGCCGTCTATGATAAACAGCTTTCCTCCCGCCTTTACGGGGCTTTCGCCCTTCTTGGCCTTGACGGGCGTGTGGCCGTTTATTATATGACCGCGCTCGGGGTCAAGGCCGAACTCTGTGAGTATCATATCTGCGACCTTTTCATCCTCCCAGAAGCTGAAGTAGGGGTTCTTCGGCTCCGCCCAGGTGCTTTGGTCATCCACTACAGCGCGCTCAAAGGTGTGGAAAACACGGCCGGAGAAGGGGCTGTCGTTGCCGCACCAGAGATACCACATCATATCCAGCGCGGATTCATCGTGCTTTGCCCACGCGCTTTTGACAACGATATCGGCATAGTCGAGCAGGCTCTTGCCCGAGTACCACACACCGCCGTGACGCACACGGGCAAACTCGCCGTCCTCGGTCATGGGTATGCAGCCGTGGTAAAGCAGATTTCCGTTGCAGCAGAGGTATGTGCTGCCGTATCTGTAGATGAAGTCCATGTGGCGGCGCAGAGACTGGCTTTCGCGGAACAGGGACACATATTCCTCGACCAGCGCAAGCTCGTCTTCGTTCATGCTGTAGGGGTCGGCCCGATCGATGGTAGGCCACTTATCTGTGTTCAGCGGGTAAACGCCGTCGTCGAGGATGACGGTATTGTTCACAAAGTCGCAGCGGTTGAGCATGAGCCGCGAATTCATTCCGTAGCCGGGGTGACGCATTATCACCCTGCCCTCGAGCTTAAAGCCCAGTGTGCTCAGGGCAAGCTTTATATTCTTCTCCGAGGCGGCACCGTAATACTTGTCAACAAAGCTGTACAGCGGCTGCAGGGAAATGCCGTAGCGCCGCTCAAGGAGATTTGCGTTGCCGTAATCCAGCGAAATGCGCAGCACGGTGAATATGCAGGCGGGGCTGCCCGCCGCCGCACCCAGCCACAGTATGTCGTGGTTTCCCCACTGGATATCGATATTCGGATGCTCCATAAGTGCGTCCAGAAGCCTTGCGGGCTCCGGTCCTCGGTCGAATATATCGCCTACTATATGAAGCCTGTCCACTGCAAGGCGCTTTATTATGTCCGCAAGGGCGCTTATTACCTCGTCGGCAGCGCCGGTGGAGATAATGGATTCAAGGATGGTGTCATGATAGCGCACCTGGTTTGAATACTCATCCCGCTGCATATGCAGCAGCTCATCAAGAACGAAGCTCCATTTTTGTGGCATCTGCTTGCGCACATAGCCGCGAGTGTATTTGCTTGACAGCGTTTCCGCCAGCGTGCGCAGCATTTTAAGCGTCCGCTTCATGGTCATGTCTGTCAGCTCGCCAGACTCGCGCATGGCGCTGAGCTTCTCGCGCGGGTAGTATATGAGCGTGCAGAGGCTCCGGCAGGCATCCTCGCCTATCTCAGACTCGAAAAGTCTGCGCACCTTCTCGAGTATAACGCCGGAGCAGTTATTCAGTATGTGCCGCACAGCGCCGTATTCCCCGTGCAGGTCGCTGATGAAATGCTCCGTGCCCATCGGAAGGGCAAGTATCGCCCGAAGATTTATTATCTCCGAGCACACAGCGGCCTCGTCCGGGTACTTTTCCGACAGCAATTCAAGATATTCACGGTTAAATTCACTCATGTCGAACACCTCGCGTTACTTTTTACACTATGATTATGATATTATCATTCCTCTGCACTTTTTACAACTTGTAGTTTTGTAAAATTTATGTATAATTGGCTTATGCGTATGCTTATCCTGACTAAAGGAACGATCTTTATGAAAAATGCTCTTAAGTTGAAGTTAAAAAACGGCAAGAAGCCTGTAGGTATGTTCTTTGACACCGCAAGCGTTTACCTTATGGAGTGTCTCGGCCGCACAGGCCTTGATTTTGTCATCATAGACAACGAGCACTCCCCCATCGAGGCCGAGACAAGCGCTCAGCTTATCCGTGCCGCAGAGCTGTCTGGGCTCACGCCGCTGTGCAGAGTAAGGGAAACCAGCCGCCCGGCTGTACTGAAGCTCCTCGACGTCGGCGCACAGGGTATTATTATCCCCAATGTACACAGCGTTTCGCAGGTTAAGGAAATAGTTTCCTATGCAAAGTACTGTCCGATAGGTCAGCGGGGCTTCTGCCCTTCCCGCAAGGATGGCTGGGGCTTTGACGGTCTCGGCAGCGTGCCTGAGACTATGGCGTATTTTAACGCTGAGACACTGCTCATCCCCCAGTGCGAGACTGTCGGTGCGCTCGAGGCCATTGACGAGATAGCCGCCCTTGACGGCGTTGACGGCATATTCGTGGGACCCTACGACCTGTCAATTTCCATGGGAATCCCCGGCGAGTTTGACAATGCGGCTTTCCAGTCGGCTCTCGACCGCATAATTAATGCCTGCCGCAGGGCAGACAAGTTCTGCATATTCTTTGCCGGCAGTCCGGACGGAGTCGCCGCCGGATTCAAAAGGGGCTTTGACGGAATGGCTTACAGCCTCGACGCCGCGGTATTCATTGAGTCGGTCCGTGAGCGCGTGGAAAAAATCAAATCAATGCTTTGAGGGCGCCTCAGGCGCCCTCAATTTCAGTTTAAGATATAGACACCGTAATTCAGATATCCAGCGAAGACAACCCACAGCAGATACGGGATCATGAGCCATCCCGACCTTTTGTCGATGGAAAAAAACTGAATCGTGGTCAAAAGTATGAAAAACCAGAGTATGCACAGCCATATTAACGCCGCCAGGTACTCGGAGATCTCGAAAAATATTATGCTCCAGCCGAAGTTGAAGGCGAGCTGAATGGCATAGTAAACAAAGGCGATCTCTTTTTTCCGCTTAGGCTTATCCGATACCCACACGAGATAGACGGCAACGCCCATCATTATATACAATATGCTCCACACGACCGGAAACAGCCACATCGGCGGAGACAGCGGCGGCTTATTGACCGCCTCGAACAATATCATGCTGTCCTTTGTCAGCAGCGCGGACAGTCCGCCCGCTGCAAGAGGCACAGCCACGGCAATGCCGAGCCTTTTCCAGTCTGTTTTCATTTAAATCACCCGCCATTTAATTTATGACGGCCTGTACCGAAATATACGCACGCGCAATATGCGAAAAACAGGAGCCTCGTCTTGAGACTCCTGTTTTTATAAAATACGCTGAAATTACTTCTTTGCAAGACCCTTCTGGCGTGCATACTCGGCAGCGCCCAGTGCGCCCATAAGCTGGGGGTCGGTCTTCAGGTTGACGACCTTCAGCTTCA
>SAMEA3663269__coassemble_469_pt1 | contig 14621 bp, 14 predicted proteins | sample SAMEA3663269__metabat2_high_PE_030 | metagenome-assembled genome bin SAMEA3663269 (sample SAMEA3663269) | pig gut metagenome | biome: pig gut; feature: pig-associated habitat; material: faeces | place: China | collected 2013
TTTGTTGTGAAAGCCAGCAAACTTGTGCTCGGCATTATGTGCAGAATGGGCGCAATATCCGCTTTTGCTGATGGCACAGAGGGTGGCTTTGAATACCTTGTAGTAGGTGCGCTGCTGCTTGCTAGGTGGTATCTGCCCAGCAGAAAAGCAAGCAAGAACGCCGTTGAAGTCGTGAGCAACGAAACCGCCGCACCGATGCAGTATGTCATTGTAGTGCCGTGTGCAGCTCCCAGCCTTGCAAACGCAACCCCTCAAGGTTATATCAACACAGAAACAATTAAATTTGAATGATAAAAGAAAGGAATTTGAAAAATGAATAAGTCAACCACAATTCGCACCGAGCTTTTTGAAGGGGATATTGAGTTTGGCATAAATGCCATAATGGAGTTGGCAGTTTGTAACACTTTTTGTCACGCTATTTCCCTTATAAAACGCAAATACGCGCTTTCAAATGACAATGAGCGCTTAACTGATTGGATTCGGTAAAAACCCGCAAAGCATTGATAAATAAAGAAAAATCCCGAAGACTCAAAGCCTTCGGGATTGGCAGCGGATGAAGGATTCGAACCCTCACAAACGGAGTCAGAGTCCGGTGTGCTACCATTACACAAATCCGCTAAGCGCAAGAGTTATTATACCCTAAATATTGCTTTTGTCAAGACTTAAATCAGTTTTTTTGAAAGAAAAAGGCGATGGGGCATCGCCTTTTTCTTAATGTGCTTTTATCAGACCTTGAAGTTTACTGAGGTGGAGCCTTCGTCATCCTGGCTGAACTCATAGTCCTTACCGGGCAGGACCGCGTTGAGCACGATACCGACGATAGAAGCGACCGCCAGGCCGGAGAGGGAGACTATACCGAGCTTGATGCTGCCGACGGAGTAATTGATACCGATGGCGAGAACCAGAATGAGCGCTGCAACGATGACGTTGCGGGTATTTGCAAAGTTGACCTTGTTCTCAACGACATTGCGGACGCCGACCGCAGAGATCATACCGTAGAGGATGAGTGATACGCCGCCGATGGTCGCTGTGGGCATTGCGGTGATGAGGGCGGCAAACTTCGGGCAGAAGGAAAAGATGATAGCAAATACCGCCGCGATGCGGATAACTCTGGGGTCATAAACCTTGCTCAGGGCCAGAACGCCGGTATTCTCACCGTAGGTGGTGTTTGCGGGCGCTCCGAAAAGTGAGGCCAGCGTGGTGGCAAGACCGTCACCGAGAAGGGTGCGGTGGAATCCGGGCTCCTGCATATAGTTCTTGCCGCAGGTGGAGGAGATAGCGCAGATATCGCCGATGTGTTCTACCATGGTGGCGAGGGACAGCGGCACGATGGTGAACACGGCGGACCAGAGCATGCCGGTGTCAACTTCCATATTGAACAGGTGGAAAACGCTGTTTTCCCACACTATGGGGAGTCCGATCCACTTTGCCGCGGACACCTTTTCAACCACCAGTGCGCGGGATGCGGGATCGAAAATGACTGCGAGAACGTAAGATCCGATGACGCCGAGGAGTATGGGGATTATCTTGGTCATACCCTTGCCCCAGATGTTGAAACAGATGACAATGACGATGGCCGCGATGGCGATGAGCCAGTTGGCCGAGCAGTTGGTGATAGCGGAGGAGGACAGGATAAGGCCGATGGAGATTATGATGGGGCCCGTTACTATGGGCGGGAAGAAGCGCATTACCTTGCGTACGCCGAAAGCCTTGAACAGCGCCGACAGAATGACGTACATAAGTCCTGCACAGGCAACGCCAAAGCAGGCGTAAACCAGCAGGTCATTGTTATAGATCGCATTTCCGGCCGCGTCAGTGCCGATGGTACGGATGGCATTGTAGCCTCCGATAAAGGCGAATGAGGAGCCGAGGAAGGCCGGGACCTCTCCCTTGGTCAGAAGGTGGAACAGCAGGGTGCCGAGACCGGCAAAGAGCAAAGTGGTTGCGATGTCAAGCCCGGTTAGCATCGGAACGAGCACAGTCGCGCCGAACATGGCGAACATATGCTGCAGTCCGAGAACCATCATTCTGGGCTTTCCAAGGGTGCGTGCGTCGTACACGGGTCCATTAATCACGGTTTTTTCTTTCATGATTGTACCTCTCTTTGTGTAGTTTATTATTAAGGCCTGCGCCTTTAATAATTTTATTAATCCAGCTCCATAAGGTACACGCCGGTTTCGCCGTCATATTCCGGAAGCCTTACTTCAATAAGCTCGCTTCGGGAGGTCGGCACGTTTTTACCGACATAATCGGCCCTTATGGGAAGCTCTCGGTGGCCTCTGTCAACGAGTACGGCAAACTGGATGCTGCGGGGTCTGCCGACGGAAAACACCGCCTCGATAGCGGCCCGTGCCGTTCGGCCCGTGTACAGCACATCGTCCACGAGAACGACGTCCTTATCGTTTACGTCAACGCCGATATCCGCCTTGTGGATGACCGGCGACTCGCTTTCATGGCTCAGGTCGTCTCTGTAAAAGCTTATATCAACGCAGCCGCAGGGTACTGAAATATCTTCTATCTTCTTGATATTCATACAGATGCGTTCAGATATCGGCACGCCGCGGCGGCGTATGCCCACCAGCATGACGTTTTCAACGCCCTTGTTCTTTTCGGTTATCTCATGCGATATCCTCATGAGAGCCCGGTTCATGGCTGCCTCGTCCATCAGTCTTGCCTTGAGCTTCATGTTCTCACCTCAAAAAGAAAAATCGCCCTGCCGAGACCGGCAAGACGCACAACATCATGGCTATACCCATGTATAGCAACACCATATGAGCGATTTTGCCGGCTTCTCTGAACCGTCTTTAAAAATCATTTCTCGCAGATTATACCTGTTCATTCACATTTTTGCAATACCTTATTTAAATTTCGGACAATATGACAAAACCCGCGGCGTCAAGCCGCGGGTTTTGGTAAAAAAGCGCTTATTTTGCAACCGCATATATATCCTCGCGCAGGTGCAGGAAGGTCGGAAGCTGCCGCCGCACGGAGTTGACCTCGTTCAGATCCACATCGCAGTACAGTATCTGCTCGGTCTCATCACAGCTTGCCTCGATCATACCGAAGGGGCCTGCTACCATGGAATGACCCCAGCACTCATAAGCAAAGCCCTCGTAACGTGCCGCCGAGGCGCCGACATAGTAAAGCTCGTTATCCATGGCTCTTGCCCGAATGGTCAGCTCCCAGTGTTTGGGGCCCGTAGTCATATTAAACTGCGCAGGGCAGAATATAAGCTCCGCTCCCCTGTTTGCCATGGCGCGCACAAGCTCAGGAAAGCGCATATCAAAGCAAATCAGAACTCCCATTCTGCCGTACTCGGTGTCAAATACCGTTATATCCTCGCCCGGAGCAAAATTATTCGACTCCTTGAATCGTATACCGCCCTCAATATCCACGTCAAATAAATGTATCTTACGGTGGCGGGCTATCTGTTTTCCGTCCTTATCGAATATAAAGCAGGTGTTATACAGTTTATCGCCCACCCGCTCAGGCACCGAGCCGCCGACAAGGATAACTCCGTTCTCACGCGCCCATCGGGACATGGCTTCCTTGGTCTGCCCCTTTTCCGCCTCGGCAAAGGGGCGGAAATACTCCTTTGAGTATGGGCAGTTCCACATCTCCGGAAGAGCGACGACCCTGGCGCCGTTTGACGCCGCTTCCTTTATCATGCGTTCCGCCTTTTCCATGGTGAGCGCCCTATCCAGCTCCGTTCGCAGCTGGATCACGGCGATTTTGAATCTCGGCTTCATTTTATCACCTCAAGATACTCCTCAATATCGAAAGCTTCCGTCGCGGCGTCCTTGCGCAGATACAGCGGATGGTGAGGATGGCCCTTTTTTGACCGCTTGCCGGCTGAAAACCAGCTTGCGCCGTACTTTTTCCCAAGCTCCACCATGTCAAGCACACAGTCTCTGAGGTAGGGTCGCTTTTCTATGATAGTGCCCCAGGCCGCCCAGACCGCTGGGGAGACCCCCTCCCCCACATTCTTAAGTATGTACTCGAAGGCTTCCATATTCTCATGATGCAGCTTTATATTAAGCTCCTTGTCCATGTCGTCGGGATTTGTGGCCCTCTGGGCATAGACGTTGAACATTATCCAGCTGTCGTAACCGTTGGCCGAGGCTATGCGGGCAACGCTCTTGAGTGTATTGTCCAGGTCGTCAGGGGCGGCGGTGGAGGGGTTTATGCCTATACAAATGAGCGGGTTTTCGCCCCGCGTGCCGAGGATGTACCTGTAATCGGCGTAATGGTCGGGAACGTACAGCCATTTGCAGGTATCATAGTCTTCCCTGCCGCCGGAGGCCCTCAGGGCCTCCTCAAAGCTCAGTATGTCGAGCTCACAGCTTTCACAGGCAGGGATATGCATTACTTTACAGCCTCAAGCAGAGCTTCCGTTCTGTCGGTATCCTCCCACCTGACATTGAGGTCAGTGCGGCCCATGTGTCCATACGCGGCAAGCTTCCTGTAGATAGGCTTGTTCAGCCCCAGATCCCTGATAATGGCGGTAGGACGCAGGTCGAATACAGCGTTCACCGCATCTGCAAGCTTCTCGTCCGATACGCGGCCCGTGCCGTAGGTATCTACCATTACGGATACGGGACGTGCAATGCCGATGGCGTAAGCAAGCTGAACAAGGCATTTATCGGCAAGACCCGCGGCCACGATATTTTTAGCAACATAGCGGGCAGCATAGGCTCCGCTGCGGTCGACCTTGGTGGGATCCTTGCCGGAGAATGCGCCGCCGCCGTGGGGAGCGCTGCCGCCGTAAGTGTCAACGATGATCTTTCTGCCGGTAAGTCCCGAGTCGCCCTGAGGGCCGCCGATAACAAATCGGCCGGTGGGGTTTACATAATATTTTGTATTCTCGTCCAGAAGCTCGGCGGGGATGCCCGGCTTTATGACAAGCTCAATCATATCGCGGCGTATCTGCTCAAGGCTCACCTCGGGAGAGTGCTGGGTCGAGAGGACGACGGTGTCGACGCGAACGGGTCTGCCCGCTTCGTCATACTCGACGGTGACCTGAGTTTTGCCGTCGGGGCGCAGATAATCTACCAGTCCCTGCTTTCTCACGTCGGCAAGGCGTTTTGCAAGCTTGTGTGACAGGCTTATGGCAAGGGGCATAAGCTCTGGGGTCTCATTGCAGGCGTAGCCGAACATCATGCCCTGATCACCGGCGCCGTTATCAAGCTCGGAGTCGCCCGTTTCCTTGGCCTCAAGGGATCTGTCAACGCCCATAGCAATGTCCGCCGACTGCTCGTCTATATTTGAGATGATACCGCAGGTATCGCAGTCAAAGCCGTATTTTGCCCTGTCGTAGCCGATCTCCCGTATGACGTCTCTTGCGATCTTGGGGATATCGATATAGCAGCTCGTACTGATCTCACCCATGATGTGAACAAGTCCGGTAGAGACAGTCGTCTCGCACGCGACTCTGCCGTCGGGGTCCTTTTCAAGGATCGCGTCCAGAATGGCGTCGGATATCTGGTCGCAGATCTTATCGGGATGTCCCTCGGTAACGGATTCGGATGTAAACAGTCTTTTGCTCATTTTCTTTTCCTCCTGAATAATTTCAGAACACCTGCAAATGAAAAACTCCGTCGAAGCCGACGGAGTAAGATATCTTGGTCATAAGCCTCATCTTTCGATAATCACCGCCGGATTTGGCACCTTGCACACGCAGGTTGCCGGGCTTCACAGGGCCGTTCCCTCCACCGCTCTTGATAAGGTGTTCAGTTTTCTACTGAATTATAACAGATAGTTATGCTTTGTCAAGAGAAAATCAGAAAAAATTGCAAAATCGACAGTATGAATATCTATGTTTGCGCATATTCAGCTTGAGGATAAAAAATCTTGACATTGGAAACGGGCTATGCTATTATACTTTAGCGGCTATGTGCAGAAGTACCCAAGAGGCCGAAGGGGCTCCCCTGCTAAGGGAGTAGGCGTGTAAAAAGCGCGCGAGGGTTCAAATCCCTCCTTCTGCGCCATCTCGGAACGAGTTACGCTCGTTCCGATTTTTTGTTAAGGAGATACCGCCATGCTTTTTATTCAATATCCGCCCTGCTCCACCTGCCAAAAGGCAAAGAAATGGCTGGACGAGCACGGACTAAACTACACCGAGCGTCACATCAAGGAAGACAATCCCGGCTATGATGAGCTCAAGTCATGGTACGAAATGAGCGGCCTGCCGCTCAAGCGTTTTTTCAACACCAGCGGCCTGCTGTACAAGTCCATGAATCTGAAAGACAGGCTCCCCGCCATGTCCGAAGAAGAGCAGCTCCGCCTGCTTGCGACCGACGGTATGCTCGTCAAGCGGCCTATCATCGTTGACGGCGAAACAGTCCTGACAGGCTTCAGGGAAGCCGAATGGGAGTGCCTGCTGAAATAAGCGCATTTAAAACAGACCGCAAGGCCACGGGAGAACATTGTTCAACAGCGTATTATTCGTATGTTTTCAGGCGGCGCAGGGATAAATACGGGCGTTTTGCCTTCGTCTTTGAAGTCTGTGCCAGGTCTATATCGGCATACAGAAGCTGCTCTTTGTCGTCCGCCTTAGCCAGCAGCGCGCCGTTTGCGTCCACGGCAATTGATTCTCCGGCAAAGTCCATTTCATCCTCCAGTCCGGTGCGGTTGCACATGACTATGGGCACGCAGTTCTGAAACGCCTGAACCCGTATCTCCCACTCGAACATCTCCATGGGCTCGGCCTTGGTGTTGGCGGTGGGCACAAGGATAAGATCAGCCCCTCTGAGGCTCTCAGTGCGGATGCTCTCGGGATAATGCCGGTCAAAGCATACCACTATACCGATATTGCCGTGAGGCGTAGGGAACACCAAAAATCCATCGTCTGAGGGAGTATAGTAATCCTGCTCATAAAACTGCTCCGCCTGCGCGATGTGTACCATCTTCTGAATGCCCTGGAGCTCGCCCTCCGGCGTTATCAGGCAGCTTGCGTCATACCGCTTCCCGCCATCCGACAGGTAGAAGTTTGGAACCGCATATATCCTGTTTTTCCGGCACGAATCCTTGAATGCGCCGACGGTTTGGCTGTCCGTCGTCAAGACCCTGTCTTCCACATCCAGCTTCTCATACTGCGGGAAAAACGGCATCAGCGTAAGCTCGGGAAAGACTATCATGTCGGCCCCGTTTTCGGCCGCGGTTTCAATGGCGGCAAGGCACTTGCGGAGGTTAGCCTCCTGCGTATGTTCCATTTTCATCTGATACATTGCAATTTTCATAGCACTTCTCCTAAAAAGAATACAGGGCTTGGCAGTATCAGCCTGCGCGCTTGTGATTATTATATTTACCGCCGTTTTCTTTGTCAAATATATCTGAAATTCTACGCTTATCATAGCTGTTGACTTCTTAAGAAGGATTGCGTATACTGTCCTTAGAAGATACTTTGTCTGCCGTTCCGGCTCTCTGCTGGTCGGCCATGATTGGTGAGGTATCTTTATATTTTATTAGAATTTCATGTAGATAAAATGCTTTGCGCCCACCTTCAAGCACATATTCTTCTGTTGCGACTGTCATTATTAAATCAAAACTGATTATCTTACCGGATGCCGCGATTACATACCGTGTCTTTCCGATATTTTTAATGTCAATCCCGTTTTCCCTGATTCTTTCCACTTGACATTTTCCCGGAATCTGCGTATATTTGGTGAAGTCAGCTTTCCTTGCGGCCGTTGGGTAATTGGAGCCCTTCATTCCCGCAAGATGTGTCTGACTTCTATTTTCGTCTAAATACAGGATGAGGTCATCCGCTATTGTCTCCTGCAAAGCAGTGCTTATATTGCTTTTAGGGTAAACAGTAATTGCCTTATTTGCCTTTACTAATTTACCTTGTATACTTCGTAAAGCTCATACTCAAGGTTATTGTCGGCAGAATAACTGTTGACTTTTTCTGCATCGGAGAATATACTGTCATTGGGAGCAGTCCCAGTAGTCGCTTCGGGCGTTTTGGTCAGGGCTTTAGCATTGGCCATGCTGGCTATGCTTCCTTTTTTGACGCCCGCATACATGGTTTGTACATATACGTCCAGACTTCCACCACTGTCCACTGCAATAACTGTTATCTTACTTCCGTCTATTCTTTTAACAAATTCGGCGGCGGGTCTGTTATTGTAGGTGGACTTTACTATTTCATTAGGCTCCCAATTATATCAGGGATTAGGGCGAAATCTTACTGTGTTATTGCTCGCTGTCCTCTCGGTTCTTCACTTTTTAAACTGCCATGGTCTTTTATGATTTTGCGGACATTTACACAAGTGTTCTATCTCCGTTTAAAGAAGACATTTTGAAGATTAACACAACATTGAGAACTAATCCCGAGAAAGCCGAAAAAATCCTAGAAAAGGCAAAAGGCCACATCCAAGAATTTCTTGAATGTGGCCTTTCTGACATTGATAATCCATCAAATATGTCAACTTACTCAAACGATGGATATTTTTTTAGGCATAAAAGTTTGAGTAAGGTACTTTTGGTGGAGATGGGGGGAGTTGAACCCCCGTCCGAAAGCACTTTAACAGGAACTTCTCCGGGCGCAGACGGTCATTTATATTCCCTCACCTGTGCGCAGGCCGTCATGCTCACAGGCTCGGTAGCTTCATTATGCGTGGTGCGCTCAAAGCTTTGCGCACTCACGGGCACCACTGATCGACGCTCCGTTTCGGGCCGTGGTCCTCCCGAAGGGAACGCTCGCTAATTAAGCAGCGAGAAGAACAGTATCGTTGTTGTTCTTTAATTTATAAGTCGCCCATTTTAAGGATGGTAGGCGCATCCGCCCGCTATTCCTGCCTCCATACCCCCGTCGAAACCGGTACATCCCCTCGTCAGAAGAAACTTGCTCCATTCCGACATCGGCTTTTGCCGATGCCTCCATATCCGCGCCTTCCTTCTTCCTCTTCAGACACGACCCGCTTCGCTGGGCTCGCGTCTGAGTCTTTTTAATGGCGCCGGTGCTTTGGATATCGTTTTACTTTGGGTTTTTTCTGCCGTGAGTATCTCGCAGTTCGCTTACTACTTGCTCCATTCCGACATCGGCTTTTGCCGATGCCAAAACAGTATATTTCCCGCCGCCCTGAATCGGGCGGCAGGGTGTCTGCTCAGCACTTGACAGGCTCGGGATAGTCAACGCCGAAGGTGTCAACGGTGACTTTCTTCATTGCCTGGCGATGGATGGGCTTATCGTTGCGGCCGGTCATGCACTTTGCAATCTTATCCACAGCATCCATACCCTCGATGACCTTGCCGAAGGCCGCGTACTGGCCGTCAAGATGGGGTGCGTCCTCATGCATGATGAAGAACTGGCTGCCGGCGGAGTTGGGAGCCATGGAGCGGGCCATGGACAGAACGCCGCGGGTATGCTTAAGGTCGTTCTTAACGCCGTTCATTGCAAATTCGCCCTTGATGGAATATCCGGGGCCGCCTATGCCGATACCCTGGGGGTCACCGCCCTGGATCATGAAGCCGCGGATAACACGGTGGAATATGACCCCGTCATAGAATTTGCTTTTTACGAGTGAAATGAAGTTATTGACCGTATTGGGAGCTACCTCGGGATAAAGCTCTGCCTTGATGATATCGCCGTTTTCCATTTCAATGGTCACTATGGGATTGCTCATTAGTTTCTCTCCTTTAACGTTCTTTCGATGTCGCGCGCGGCTTCGCGCTTTGCGTCGTCATTGCGCTTATCATACAGCTTTTTGCCCTTGCACAGGCCAAGCTCGACCTTTACCCTGCTGTCCTTGAAATAAAGCGACAGCGGGATCAGCGCCACGCCCTCCTGCATAACACGGGCATAGAGCTTTGTTATCTCGCGCTTATGCATGAGAAGCCTGCGGGGTCTCACGGGGTCCTTATTGAAAATGTTTCCCTTCTCATAAGGGCTTATATGCAGCGACCGCACAAAAAGCTCGCCGTTTTTAACGGTGCAGTAGCAGTCCTTCATATTCACCGTGCCCGCGCGCAGGGATTTGACCTCCGTTCCGGCAAGCTCAATGCCCGCCTCGTAGCGCTCAAGGATAAAGTAATCGTGGAAGGCCTTGCGGTTTGCCGCGATTTGCTTTGTACCCGTCTGCTTCGGCATATAAGCTCACCTGCCTTTCAATACATCATAATTATAACACACTTTTACGCACGAAAAAAGTATATTCTGTAAAGATACCGAAGCCTTACTCTCTGTTGAACTCCCGAAGCCTCAGTCCCTCGTTCTTTGTCAGCGCCCAGTTCACGCACCACTCGGAGGTGAACAGAAGCAGATTATTTCCGCGGAAATCCTGCACCCACTTGGTATCGCTGGTCAGATTGAGGTCATTGGGATTGATATCCTCGTTGTCTATCCAGCGCACGACTTCGTAGGGCATACTGCGGCGGCGTACATCAACGCCGTATTCGGACTTGAGCCTGTACTCAAGTACCTCCAGCTGCAGGATACCGACGACGCCGACGATGATCTCCTCCACACCGGTGAAGGGCTCGTGGAATATCTGTATAGCGCCCTCCTGAGCTATCTGCATAATTCCCTTTTCAAACTGCTTGCGCTTCATTGTATCGACGCGCTCGACAGCGGCGAAGATCTCGGGAGCGAAGGTCGGTATGCCTTCGAACTCGAGCTTCATGCCCTTCTCGCATATCGTATCGCCTATCGAGAAAACACCGGGGTCGAACACTCCGATTATATCGCCTGCATAGGCCTCGTTTATTATGGCTCTCTCCTGTGCCATGAGCTGCTGCGGCTGAGCAAGCCTTATCGCCTTGCCGCCCTGAACGTGGAAATACTCCTTATCGCGCTCGAATTTGCCCGAGCAGATGCGCATGAAGGCTATCCTGTCGCGGTGAGCCTTGTTCATATTTGCCTGGATCTTAAATACAAAGGCTGAAAACTTCTCGCTGAACGGGTCGACCGTCTCATCGCCCGCCGTTCTGGGCAGCGGAGGCATTGTCATGTCAAGGAAGCTCTCAAGGAAGGGCTCGATGCCGAAGTTGTTGAGCGCCGAGCCGAAGAACACGGGGCTGAGCCTGCCGGCGCGCACCTCGTTGATATCAAACTCATAGCCCGCGCCGTCGAGCAGCTCAACGTCGTCGCACAGTGTCTGACGGAGCTTGGGACCGATGAGCTCGTCGAGAGCCTCGGTATCGTCGAGGCTGCACTCGATTGCTTTTATCTTGTTCTGGCCTCTGTGAAACTCATTGAAGGCAAGTATCTCGCGCTTTTCCCTGTCGTACACGCCCTTGAAATCGATGCCGCAGCCTATGGGCCAGTTGATTGGATAGGTGCCGATACCGAATTCCTGCTCCAGTTCCTCCATGAGATCATAGGGGCTTCGAGCCTCGCGGTCGAGCTTGTTTATGAACGTAAAGATGGGGATATTGCGCATGGCGCATATCTTGAAGAGCTTTCTCGTCTGCGGCTCAATGCCCTTGGCAGCGTCGATCACCATGACGGCGGAGTCGGCCGCCATGAGGGTGCGGTAGGTGTCCTCTGAGAAGTCCTGGTGGCCGGGCGTATCGAGGATGTTTATGCAGTAGCCGTTATACTCAAACTGCATTACCGAGGAGCTAATCGATATTCCGCGCTGCTTTTCAAGCTCCATCCAGTCGGAGACGGCGTGCCGTGCAGTAGCCTTGCCCTTGACAGAGCCCGCGAGCTGTATCGCCCCGCCGTAAAGCAGAAGTTTTTCAGTGAGGGTCGTTTTGCCGGCGTCGGGGTGCGAGATTATCGCAAACGTCCTGCGGCGCTCTATTTCCTTTCTCATATCTGCCATATACAGTTCTCTCCAATCATGAATTCACACGGTTAGCTATGATACCACATATGGCCTGCAAAATCAAAGCTTTTCCGAAAAATTTATTTCGTTTGATGACACATATTCTTACATTGGTTTTGTGCATGATCAGAATCTGAAATAAATAAACGGATTGTATGATGAGCTTATTATAAACGCGATGCACAGAGCAAGTAAGATCAGGTACCCGAAGTTCACGGCGATCGCCGAGGCCGCTCCGTTTTCTTTCACTTTGAGTTTATTAGCGATCGGGAACGAGAAAGCTATGCCGGGTATGATGAACAGCAGATTGAACACCTTTGACACATCTCCCGTGAGCAGCAGCTCCCAATTTGTAGTGTTGAAGCTGAACATACCGGCAAGCACAGCGCTGAGCTGTGAAAAATCGGTAAGATCAAATATCACCCAGCCGATAACAACAAAGAACATTGCGTATGCCCACTGCAAAACAGCCGGCAGCTTTTTCAGCAGTCTGCCGAGAAACAGCTTTTCCGCCAGCAAAAGCACTGCGTAATACAGCCCCCAAAGCAAGAAGTTCCACTGCGCCCCATGCCAGAAGCCCGTAAGAGCCCAGACGACAAGAATATTGAATATCCAGCGCGGTCTGCCGACTCTGTTTCCGCCAAGCGGAATATACACATAGTCCCTAAACCAGGTAGAAAGGCTAATATGCCAGCGCCGCCAGAATTCGGTGATCGACTTGGATATGTAGGGATAATTGAAGTTTTCGAGAAAATGAAAACCGAATATTCTTCCCAAGCCTATTGCCATGTCACTGTAGCCGGAAAAGTCAAAGAATATCTGCAATGTATAGCACAGCGCAGCAAGCCAGTATGCTCCGCAGCCGGCGGCTTCTTCAAAGGAATAGATATATTCCGCTATAGCGGCTACATTATTTGCTATAAGGACTTTTTTTGCAAGGCCTACCGTAAAACGGCGCATTCCGCTTACGGCGTCATCCCAAGTTTCCGTGCGGCAGCTTATCTCTTTCTCTACGGTCTCGTATCTGACTATGGGGCCTGCAATAAGCTGCGGGAAGAGGCTGACATAGAGGGTGAACAAAAAATAGTTTCTCTGTACCGCTACCTTATTTTTATACAGGTCTATAAGATATGACAGTATCTGAAATGTATAGAAGCTGATGCCGATGGGAAGGACGATCTCGCGGATGCTTATTGCCACGCCGTCGATATTATTAAGATTATCAACGAAGAAGTTAAGGTATTTAAATACCATCAGGCTTCCGAGCAGCAAAACCAACGAAAGGACAAGAACGGCTTTTGATGCTCCTCCCCTGCCTCTGAATTTTTCTATTCCCAGACCGCAAAGCCAAGCGACAAGCGTTGACGCGAGTAAGAGGAAAACATATTTCGGCTCACCCCACGAATAGAAAATGACGGATAAAACAAGCAGTACTCCGTTGCGCCACGCTCTGCTTTTAGCTGCAAAGTACAAAATGAGCAAAAGCGGCAGGAAAAAGTATAAAAATGTCAAACTCGAAAAAAGCATACCGTTGATCCAATCATATCATAAATTCACGCATGATATAGTAATCAATGTTGCCGACAAGCAGCACTTTGCTTATGTCATGAGCTTTCACATATTCGGAAAAATCAAAAGCCTGTCCAAAGCTATGCTCATAGTATCTCAGATCTATACTGAAGGTCTTCGAAAAATGGCTTGCGAGCAGCTTGAGGACGGCATTGTCATACGACTCACCTATGACAAGAATATTTCCCCCATCTCTGCCGGTGTCAAATACTATCTCTCCGATGTCTCCGCCGTAAACGGCTCCGTAGGTGGCATCGTACAGCGTTCCCTCAACAAGAAGCCTTTGATTTCCGTAATCCTCGGCCGGCTCCCCGTTTATCGTAATACTCATATCAGGATAAGCAAAACGATATATGCTCATCTCATCCGTAAAAACGCCGGCAAAGCTCAGAGCTTTGCTGCCGACAAAGCGCATTCCCGAATTGAACACACCGGAAGGCTCCAGCGGCTGATCGTCGCTCAGCATCGACAGTATCTGCTTATACCCGCGGTAGGAGCCTTTGTAGTTCCAATGATGATCTGTATCATAAAAATACTCATCAAATTCTTCAAAATTATTTATTCTGAAGCAGCCTTTGTTCTCCTCCGGTAAGTTCAGCATAGACAGCATATAGTCTGACGCGTTGATTTTGCTGCCGCTTAAAAAGTCAATGTCCGTATCCTTTTCAATATAATATGCATAGAACTCCACATCCGGATGCGCCGCAGCCGCTGAATTAATGTTCTCTGCCTTAGCCACCATATTGTCTTTTACAGCCGAAAGGTCATACTGGTTAAACAGCAGCTTTCCCTTATAGAACTTGGCACCGTTTGAATAAACATAGTGCTGAACATGGTCCTCGAGCGTTCTGATTATCGGGGCTTCAACCAATGCATTTGCCAGGTTATACGATCTCTTGGCGAGCTTTGCAAACTGTATCTGGTCAGAAAGCGCATTTTCCATACCGTCCTGAAAGCTTCCGTCAATATATGAACCGGCCGTCAGCGGCGGCACCTTGTTTGCATATCTGTTTTCATACGAATTGATCTCGTCCGGCATAAAAAGTGTCGTCACGAGGCCTGTTAAAAGTATGAGCACTGTCAGCAGGAAAAACGCCTTTTTAACTACCGCTGCAGTTTTTGAATTATAGGTTGTATTATTCATCTTTCTCGATCACACTCACAATTTTTGTCGGCGTAGGGTCTGCCGCATGGCGCTTTTTGCTTATAATCATCGCAATAAGCACGCCCAGCACAGTCGCGCCGAAGGCCGCCGCTATGCATATGCCCTCGGACAGAGCG
>SAMEA3663269__coassemble_479_pt1 | contig 14473 bp, 12 predicted proteins | sample SAMEA3663269__metabat2_high_PE_030 | metagenome-assembled genome bin SAMEA3663269 (sample SAMEA3663269) | pig gut metagenome | biome: pig gut; feature: pig-associated habitat; material: faeces | place: China | collected 2013
AAGCCGCAGCGCTTTATACCTGACGGTACAAAGCGCTGCGGCCTTTTCATATTATCTGCACTCAAAGCAGTGCCATTCCTCCTCGTGATAATGCGCTGCTATCTCAAAGCCCGCGTTTTTCAGGGCGTTTTCGACCTCTGCTTCCCTGCCGTCTATGATGCCGGAGGTGATGAAAACGGCCTTGTCCGCCATGAAGCCGCGGATATGGGGCGCAAGCGGTATTATAACGTCGGAAACGATGTTTGCAAGCACGATATCATAAGCGCCGCCGAGGTTTTTGCGGAGCGTTTTGTCACCGATAATGTCACCGGCAAGAACTCGCATCCTGTCCCCGCCTATGCCGTTGAGCGCGGCGTTTTCCATGACGATGTCGGGCGCCTTGGGGTCGATATCACAGCCGACGCAGCTGTCGCTCCCGAGCACCAGCGCGCCTATGCCGAGGATGCCGCTGCCGCAGCCGAGATCGAGCACCTTTTTGCCCGCTCCCGCGTATTTTTCAAGCGCGGCAAGGCACATACGCGTGGTCGCATGGCTGCCGGTGCCAAACATGAGCCCCGGGTCGAGTCGGAGATTTACTCTTCCCCCGGCAGACGCTTCCTCCCACTCGGGAACGACGAGAAAACGCTCTCCTATCTCAAGCGGCTTGTAGAATTTCTTCCAGTTATTCTCCCAATCGCTGTCGCGCACGGTCTTTGTGCTCAGGTCAAACTGAGCCCTGAGCGCGGTAAGCATTTTTTGCCCGTCCCCGTTGTCCTCAAGGTAGCACTTTACCCGCGACAGCCCCGCGTAGCGCTGCTGCAGAGACTCGTCAACATAGTCCCAGTAGCGGCGGTTGTTCTCAAGAAAATCCTTGAGATCGGCCTCGTTTTCAATGACAAAGCCGCCGCATCCCATGGCGGTCAGCCGGTCGCAGACAGAGTCGATATCCTCCGGCGCACATTCTATCGTAACTTCCGTATAAGTCATATCACATTCCCTTAAAATTGCCCCATTCAGCGCCAAAAAGTCCGTCGGACTTTTTGCGCTTCAAAACGCCACGTTTTTTGTGAGAGATAATTCACAAAAAACCTCACTTTGCTCGTCAAAAGCGTCTGATTTATCAGACGCTTTTGATGGCTATTTATCTAATTCGAGAATTGCGCGGCGCCGCTGCCGGTGGCAGATGAAGGCGCTGCGCAATTTCCGCAGCCGCACAGTTTGCGCCCCGCCGCAATGCAGGGGCGCAAACTGTATCAACGGCAAGGCGAGCAAGGGCACTTCAACTTCCCTCCTCGGAGCATAGCTCCTGCGGTCGGTTGCTGAAAACATGCCACTGGCATGTTTTCTTAACGCACCGACCCCCTCGAGCTCCCCCGTCCGTTGCTGCAATTGTTTGCTTTACAGTTTTATTGACGGCATAAATTGCCCCACCTTTTGGTGGGGCAGCAGATATTTTTATCCCTCGGTGTCGTCGCAGATCAGGCCGTAGCCGCCGTTTTTGCGGCGGTAAACTACCGAGATCGCGCCGTCGTCCTCAACGTTTCTGAACACAAAGAACTCATGCTCCAGAAGGTTCATCTGGAGGATGGCCTCCTCCGGTGACATGGGCTTGATGGAGAATCGCTTGCTGCGGACGATCTTGAATTCCTCATCCTCTTCATCGTCATCGGGCGCGTAGGCCGGCCTTGCCTCACGCTCCAAGGCGCCTTCCCTCAGCCGCTTTTCAAGGCGGGTCTTGTTCTTCCGGATCTGGCGCTCGATGGCGGCGACGCCGGAATCGACGGAGGCATACATATCGTTTGTAAGCTCGCTTGCCCTGTAATACAGGCCGTTGTTGGAGACTGTGATCTCAGCAAGGAATCTGCCGCGCTCCATGCTGAAGGTGACGGAGGCACTACTCTCGTTCCTGAAAAATCGGTCGAGCTTGCCGACCTTGCGCTCGGTATAAGCTCTCAGCTCCTCGGAGGGACCCATTTTCTTTTCGGTAAAAGTGAACTTCATTTTTGTCAGCTCCTTTCTGCGTTTGCAGGTCAAGCCGTGCTTGTATCCTGCATATTTAATTATAGCACATAGTGCCGCGCAAGGAAATAGAATTTGTACAAAACGCCTTAAAATTTAAAATTTGTTCGTATTATTTTATTCAACACTTATATAGCAGTCGGGCAGAGCTGCGCGCAGCGCGTCGATCTGGTCGGCGCTGATATTATTGCCGCCGAGCCAGAGCTGCTTGAGATTTGTCAGCGAATGCAGCGCCGAAACATCGGTGATCTTATTATCGGAGAGGTCAAGGGATTCAAGGCTCGTGAGCGTGGAGAGCGCGGACACACTGCTTATCTGGTTTTTGCTCAGATCCATGTGCTTTACGTTCGTGAATCCTGATACCCTGGAGATGTCGGTCAGCCCCAGATCCGTCGCCTCCACGGTTTCGGAGTCGGCCGGGAATGACTTTCCGCCGAGTTCAATGGACCTTGCAAGCTCCGAATGGCTGATCGTGCAGCCCGGGAGCTTTTTCTGCAGCGCGGATACGCCGCTCTCCGTCAGGGCGCCGTTATCCTCAATATTGAGCTTTTTCAGATTTTTCAGGGCATAGAGACTGCTCAGGTCCGAATCCTTGAGCCCCGTGTCGTTCAGCCCGAGGGTCTTGAGCGCGGTGAGCTTGCCGATAACGGAGAAGCTGCCGAGCTTGTTTCCGTCTATCTGAAGCTCTGTCAGCTTGGTAAGCTCCTTGAGAGCGGCCACGGACTTTATGCTGTTATTTGAAAGGTCGAGCGTTGTGAGCTTGGTCATGCTGACAAGCGGGCTTATATCGCTTATGCTGTTATCCGAAAGGTCAAGCTCCGTAAGGCCGGGTATATCCACGAGCGCGCTTATGTCGCTTATGCTGTTATCCGAGAGGTCGAGCTTTGTGAGCTTCGTGCACACGGACAGCAGCGAGATATCTTTCACTCCGCAGCCGGAGAGGTCAAGCTCCGTCACGTTGCTTTTGAAGGTCTTTCCGCCGAGGGTGATATCGATGATATCCTCCTTGGCCTCATCGCTGTAGATAACACAGCCCGGGAGCCTTTCCTTTAGCTGCTTGAGCTGGCTCTCCTTTATCTCGATATCGCAGATGGTCAGCATGGTGAGCTTGTTCAGGCCGTACAGGGGGGTGAAGTCCTCGATGTCGTTGCCGTCAAGGTGCAGGGTTCTCAGGCTTTTGAGCCCCGCGAGAGCGCTTATGTCTGTGATATCGTTATTACTCAGGTCGAGCGATACGAGCTTTTCCAGGGGCTCGAGGAAATCGAGCGTCGTGAGCTTGTTGTCTGAAAGCTTCAGGCTCGTGAGCTGCGTGAGCTTGCCAATGTCGGCGAGCCTGCCACTTCTCACGCTCTTGCCGGACAGGTCGAGCACCGTCGTTTCAATATCGTACTGCTCGCCGCAGATGAGCACGACCTTGCCGCTGTCATACTCCTCCTTGGCCTTTTTCAGCAGCTCGATGCGTTTTTTTATGCTCTCGCTGTCGGAATTCGAGCTTTCAAGTATCGCAATGGCGTTCACATAGTCGTACTTTGCTTCATAGCACTGGCTCATTAGCAGCAGGCACTCGTCGGTCTTGTTGATGGTCATGGCCTCGCGCAGCTTCTCAAGGGCCTTGTCATACTCGCCGTCGTAGTAATACGCCTGCGCCTTTTCATAGGCTTCGCGGTATTCCTGCGCCTCTCCGCCTCTCTTGAGCGCAAGTATGAGCACCAGCAGCGCGGCAAGAGCCGCCACGGCCGCCACGCAGACGATCAGCAGCTTCTTTTTCCGGCGGTGCTCCTTCTCCTCTGTGCGCCGGTCAATAACGCACTGCGCACTGGAGCTTACGCTGCGTACCGCCGGCTCCGGCTCCCGCTCAGGTTCAGGCTCAGGCTCCGCCTCGTAGCCCTCCGTTTCGCGCAGGATGGCTTCCAGTTCCGGATCGAAGATGCTCTTGAACGCCCCGGAGGTGCTTTCAAGTATGGTGCTCTCCTCCGAGCCTTTGCCGAGCCGCTCCTCAATATCGTCCTTTTTTATAACGACGGTTTCGTCCGTGTCAAGTCTGTTTTTCTTATTGTCGCTCATACTTCCTGGATATCTCCTGTCGTCTCGCCGTCTTCGGGAGCAGCGGCTGCGGGTTCTTCATTATTTATAAGGATATCTATCGTCTGCTGCTCGTCGGAGCTTGCTCTCTCGGCCGCAAAATCGCGTTTTTTCATTGCAAAGCATATGAGAAGCAGCGACATCATAACGCACAGCACCGAGATCTCCGGAAGCCAGTCGCCGAGGCTCATGGCGTTTTCGTTGGCAAGCAGGGTGTTCCTGTCCTCAACGAAAATGTGGTACAGCAGCGGCAGTCCGAAAAGGGGCGCCAGCAGCCATTTCGTGCGTATCACGCCGAACACCGTCGCGGTATAGATGAGGGCGACCGCCAGATAAAGGCATATGCAGAGTATCATATGTATCACGCTGTCAAAGCTCAGCGCCTTTATTATGAAAAACACTACGCCCAGCACCACCGGGATAAAGCTCAGGCTGAAAAAACGCCTGCCCATGTAGAGTATAACGGCTATAAACAGAAGGCAGCTGACTATGGGCAGCAGTATCTGCGTAAGCATAAATTCGGTGGTCTGATTTGCCCAGAAGCCCCAGTAACCGAGAAGCCGGCAAAGCACGGAAAGCAGCATGAAAAACGCCGACAGCTTCACGAAAACATTCTTCCTGCTCACCGAATATCTGAGCTTTTCTCTTTTCGTATTCTCGTCCATATCCTCATCCTCGCCTTATCTCAGAACGCCCAGTTCCCGTTTTTGAATATCTGCACGGTCTCGCCGCTTTCGGTAGTGCCCGTGATGTCCAGATCCTCCGAGCCTATCATGAAGTCCTCGTGTATCATGGACATATTGATGCCCATTTCACGGCACTGCTCGAGCGTGTATTTGTCAAAGTTCCTGATGCAGTTTGCGAAGCCGTCGCCCAGCGCGAGATGGCAGGCGGCGTTTTCGTCAAACAGGGTGTTATAAAACATTATCCCACTATTGCGAATGGGGCTGTCATATGGAACGAGGGCGCACTCGCCGAGCATCCCGGCTCCCTCGTCCATGCTCACCAGAGTCCTGAGCGCCTCCTCGCCCTTTTCGGCGCGGACCTCGCTCACCCTGCCGTTTTCAAAGCGGATGCTGAAATTTTCTATCATCGTGCCGCGGTAGGACAGCGGCCTTGTCGAGTAAACGATGCCCTCCGCCTCACCCTTCATGGGGCTTGTGAAGACCTCCTCGCTGGGGATGTTGGGGTTGAAGGTCACTCCCGCGCCGAGGGTCGCCTCAGCTCCTGCCATAAACTGTGCCTCGGGTATGAGGCCGACGGTTAAGTCGGTGCCGTTTGAGGAGCAGTAATGCAGGCGGCGCAGCTTCAGCGCGTTTAGATGCCCGCAGCGGCTCTTGAGCTCCGCGTTATGCGCACGCCAGGCCGCAACGCCGTCATGCTCCGCGCGGGAGGTATAGAGTATAGCCTCCCACAGCTTCTCGACTGCTTCGTCCCCGGACAGCTCGGGAAAGACCTTTTTCGCCCACTTTTTCCCGGGCACTGCGGCGATGCACCACTGGTATTTGTTCTCCATGGAGTCGCGGATGGGCTTTATGACGCCCCAGCGCATCTGCACGCTTTTTCCCCACTTCTCCTGGTCGAGCGCATCGAGCCCCGCGGGGTCGGCCGATTCGAGGTATATCATGGCGGGCAGAGTTTCCGCCCTGTGCAGCAGGCGCTGCTTCTCCCAATCGGGGATGGTTCCGAGACGCTCAAGGCTCTGATACTGAACGTGCAGGAGCTTCAGCGGCTGGTGGGTCCACTCGACCCTGACCTCGGCCGCTCCCGCCCTGTAGCACTCCCCGACCACCAGCTCGACAAATTCCGGCTGGTCAAGCTCGGCAGAGATAATGACGTCCTGCCCGGCCTGTATATTCACGCCCACGCGGACGATAAGCTCCGCGTAGCCTTTGAGTTTTTCCCCGTCCATGTATTTTTACTTCCTTAATGCTTTATAATCTTCGCCGCGGTGCGCGGCTTTTTTATTTAAGTTATTTTATCACATAAGTTACAATATTACTACATTTTTATTGACGCGCCGGAAATTTTTTTCCGACAAATTCATATTGAGTTAATAAGTATCCTGTAATATAATTTATTATTATGGTTTTTCAAAAGGGTGAGCGTATGATCTCTAAAAATCAGTGGAGGATAATTGCCCTTACGGCCGCCGCGGCGCTGCTTATCGTTGCCTTTCTGACCGGTGTTACGGGCTTCATGGACAACATGGGCACAGTCAAGGAAGCAGGGAACGCATATACGGAGTTCCATGACGAGCTGGAAAGCCTGAGAGAAAACGACGGAAAGCTTGCCGAGGGCAAGTCCGAATATGAAATCGCCAAGTCCGCATACGATTCGGAATACGCGGCCTACGAGGCCGAGTACGGCGAATACGAGGCCGCCGACCGTAAGTATAACGAGGACGTTCTGGAATACAACCGTCAGCTCATAGCGTACAGCGTGAGCAAAAACGCCCTGAGCGGCAGCGGCGCAAGCGCCCTGAGCGAGGGCAAAAGTCAGCTCGAGGCCGGCTGGGCGGCCTACAACGAGGGCAAGGCGGCCTACGACGCGGGAGCCGAGGAATTTCAGAAGCAAAAGCAGGAATACGAAAAAGGCGTGAGCATGTATGAGTACATGCTAAGCGCCATTGAGGGTCTCGAGGCCAGCGGCATGAGCCATGAGCAGGCGCTTCAGGCCGTAGGCGCCCAGGCGGGCATAGAGCTCAGCGATGAATACATTGCCGAAATGAAGGCGGGGCTTGACACGGCTCAGGCGCTTATCCCCGAGGCGGAGGCCAGGCTTGCCGAGGGCAAGGCGAAGCTTGACGCGGCATACGACAAGCTCATGCAGGGCGAGGCCGGACTTGAGGCCGCCGAGGCGCAGATAGCGGCCGCGAAGGCTCAGCTCGAGGCCGTAGGCAGCAGCATCGCGCAAGGCCCCGAGAGGCTTGACGCGGACGGCAAGGCCGTCAGCGAGACCAAGGCCGCCCTTGAGGAGAAAAAGTCCGCCCTTGACGCCGAGGCCGAGGAGCTTTCAGTGTATGAGGACATTCAGGAGAAGGTCAGCCGCGCAAGGGACAAGCTCATCGACGAGGGCTTCGGCACGGCGCAGGACGATACCGCAAAGCTGCTCAGCTCCGCCGGTGAGCATGAAGATAAGCTGCACGGCGGCTATCTTAGGAGCCTCATCTCCTATATCCTGACCTATGCGGGGCATATTCTTGCCGTCGCCGCCGCTGTCGCCGCTCTGCTGCTGCTCAGGAAGAAAAAGCAGCCGGCGGCAATGAAGCTGAGCTGCGCCGCCGTTGTTCTGGGCGTCGTTAGCGTTGTCGCGTCCATTGTGTTCGGCGATTTGTCCACCCTTGCCTTCGCAGCCGCGGTGTGCGCCGCCGCGGGCGTGGGTCTGTCCAGAGAGCCTGCGGAGGATGCATAAAAGCGCAAAATTACCGTGATGCTCATCACGGTAATTTTTTGCATACATATCATCGTTTCCGTTGCAGCGTCCTGATTATTGTGATAAAATTAGTTAAAAACTTCGCTCAGGAGGAAGCTTATGGAGAAAAAGTGCTGGTATAAGGAAATGGCCGTATATCAGATCTGGTGCCGCTCGTTCTGCGACGGCAACGGCGACGGTATCGGCGATCTGTGGGGCGTTTTGTCGAAGCTGGACTACATCGCCTCGCTCAATGTCGACGGCATATGGTTTTCGCCCCTTTATCCCTCCCCCAACTCCGACTACGGCTACGACATATCCGATTACAAAAGCATCCATCCGGATTTCGGAGATCTGGAGATATTCAAAAAGGTGCTCGACGGCGCGCATGAGCGCGGTCTGCGGGTATTCATGGACCTGGTCGTCAACCACACCTCCGATGAGCACCCCTGGTTTATTGAGAGTAAAAAGGGCGCGGACAACCCCTATCACGATTACTACTACTGGCGCAAGGGCAAGGGGAAAAAGCGCCCGCCCAACAATTGGGACAGTCTGTTCGAGGGCGGCGCCTGGGAGTATGACAAAAACCTCGACGAGTGGTACCTCCACATCTTTTCCAAAAAGCAGCCCGACCTCAACATGGCAAACCCCAAGGTGCGCGAGGAGGTCAAGGACATCATGCGCTTCTGGCTGGACATGGGCGTCGACGGCTTCCGCGAGGACGTTATAACCTATATCTCCAAGGCCGAGGGCCTGCCGAGCGCGAAGGTCAAGCTCCCCGCCGCGACGGGTATGCAGTATTACACCAATCTCCCTAAGGTACACGACTACCTTGCCGAATTCAAGCACGATGTACTGGACTTTTACGATTGCTTCACCGTGGGCGAGGGACCGCGCATGGAGCCCGACGTGGCGCTCAGCTACGTCCGAGAGGGCAAGGACAAGGTGCTGGATATGATGATAAACTTCTCCCACATGGAGGCAGACTGCTTCATCACCGACTTTATCCAGAGACCCTTTGACCTTATAAAGCTCAAAAAAGCCTTCACAAAATGGCAGAAGGCCATGTACGGCAAGGGCTGGAACGCCCTTTACATGGAAAACCACGACCATCCGCGCGTGATAAGCCGCTACGGCAGCGAAAAATACCGCGTTGAAAGCGGCAAGAGCATCGCCGCGAGCTATCTGTTCCAGCGCGGAACGCCCTTCGTCTATCAGGGTCAGGAGATCGGTATGCTCAACACGCCGCTCGGAAGCCTTGACGAGTACAAGGACATCATGACCCACAACAACGCCCGCATCGCCAGGAGCCTCGGCCTGAGCAAAAAGGCCGTGCTGAAGCTTGCGCAGAAGGCCTCGCGTGACAATGCAAGGACCTGTATGCAGTGGTCGGACGCGCCCAACGCCGGCTTCACCGAGGGCTCGCCGTGGTTCGTCGTAAACGACAATTACCGTAAGATAAACGTCGAAAGCCAGCAGAACGATCCCGACAGCCTGCTGAATTTCTACCGCGACGCGCTGCAGTTCAGGCGCGATAACCCCGTCGTCGTTTACGGCGACTATGTCGAGCACCTGCCCAAAAGCCGCGAGCTTTTTGTCTATGAGCGCAACCTCGCGGGTAAAAAGCTGCTGGTTATCTGCTCGTATTCGGAAAAGCCCGTGCGCTTTGACGCCCCCGGGGGCATACACCTTGACGAGGGCAAGCAGGTATTCGGAAACTACGAGAACAACTTTGTGATATCAAACGGCTTTACCACAAGACCGTACGAAATGAGGGTGTATCTGTTTTGATGAGACGGCATGACCGAGCCATAACGGAGCCTGAGAGCATCCGTGCGCTTATCGAAAACTGCGATACCATACGTCTGGGCTTTTGCGACGGAAACGTCCCCTATATCGTGCCGCTCTCCTTCGGCTTTGAGGAAAACGGCGGCGTGTTCACTTTCTATGTCCACGGGGCAAGGGAGGGCCGGCGGCACGAGCTGGCCAAAAGATCGCCGTATGTGTGCGTCGAGGCCGACGTATGCCGCGCCTTTGTCGTTAAAGCCGACGGCAGCCAGACCGCCGATTACAAAAGCTTCATCGGCTGGGGCGAGATATGCGAGGTCAGCGGCGAGGAGGCTCGAAAGGGACTTGAGCTTCTGTGCCGCCACTGCGGCTTTGACTCCGTGGGCTGCTCTGAAAAAGTCATCGAGGCGACCTGCGTTGAGAAGATAACGGTACGCGAATTCACCGCTAAGGAGCGCTTCAAGCCCGCTTCACTCTGATATATGAAAAATTGCTGCCCAGAGGGCAGCAATTTTTTCAGCTTTGTTCCTTCGGCGGGAATTTCTGAACTCCCCAGATGCCGACGAGCACCGCGAGCATCGCTATGACCGACACGGGCGAAAAGGGCTCATCCAGCAGCACTATGCCCGCCGCGACGGAGATCACCGTCGTAAGATTGCAGAGGCTTATGACGTTTGCCATGGGCGCGTTTGACACAGCGTAGTTAAACAGGCTGTAGCCCAGAACGGAGGCACCCAGCGAAAGAAACAGCATAGAGAGGACAAATTCGCCGTTTGCAAGCGGCGCTATGATAGCGCCGAGGCTTCCCCGCTGCTCTGTAAGAGCAAGCACCGTGTAAAACACCGCGCCCATGACCTGCATGAAATATGTGCGCTCATAGACCGTGAACTCATCGGAGATACCGCGGCTTATGACGCCGTAGGCAGAGCCCGTTATGACCGCCGCAACAAGGCACACGACGCCGATGAGCCGTATCTCTCCGCCGCTGTTTTCCGCCAGAGTGACGACTATGACGCCCGCTATCGACAGCAGGCTGAAAAGCCACTGGGCGCGGCTCGGCCTGTCCTTGAGAAACACCGCCGCCATGATGAGCGTAACGACGGGAATAACGGCGATCATCAGGCCGGAAAACGCGGAATTCGTGTAGCGCAGGCCGTACTGCTCACCGATGAAATATATGCAGGGCTCCATCGCTCCCAGCAGGAGCAGGGGCTTTATGTTTTTGCCGCGGAGCCTGAGCTTCACCCTGCCGAATATGACCGGTATGCTCAGAACGAGAACCGCGATATCAAAGCGGTATGCCATCAGCACAAAGGGCGTGACGCTCTCCTGCCCCACCTTGGAGGCGAGGAAGCTGAAGCCCCACAGGGTATATACGCCTATTGCGGCAAGTATCGCCTTTACATGGTTTTTGCTCCTTGTCATGCCGCTTTCCTTTCGACCTTCATTCCGTCGCTGAATATGACTATACTGCCCTCAAGGTCGGTGCGGTAGACCGTGACGTCGGCGTCATTAAGGCGGCTGAGAGTCTCCTCATGAGGATGCCCGTAGCTGTTGCCCTTTTCACAGGAGATAACGCCGATGCCCGGCTGCGCCTCATACAAAAACTGATAGCAGCTTGAGCCCGAGGAGCCGTGATGCCCGACCTTCAGCACGTCACAGCGCAGGTCTGCTCCGTCGTTTATCAGGTCCTTTTCGGCTTTCGAGGTCATATCGCCCGTGAACAGGAAGCTCGTGTCGCCGTACTCAAGTCGCATGACAAGGCTGTCGTCGTTCAGATTATCGTAATCCTCAAGCGGGCCGATGAAGCTGAAGCTCGCCTCGCCGAGGCGATAGCTCTCCCCAAGCACGGGGACGGTCAGCTCAAGACCTGCATCGTAAACCGCGTCGGTGAATATCTCATACGAGGGGCTGTCGCCCGCGTAGGGGGAGGTAAAGACCGTTTCGACCCCGAGGCTTTCCACCACGGCGTCCAGACCGCCGCAGTGGTCGGAGTGGCCGTGGGTGCATACAAGGTAGTCGAGCCTGTCGATGCCGAGAGCGTCGAGATACTCAAGCACCGCGTCCGACGCGTCCGGCTCGCCGGCGTCGATGAGCATATACTCACCATTGCAGCACACAAGCTCGCTGTCGCCCTGCCCGACGTCTATGTAATGCACATAAAGTCCGTCCATAGGGACGTTGACGGTGTTTTTCCTGCCCTCCGCGCTCTGCCATATCAGCAGCGCGACGGCGACCAGAACTATCAGCAGCGCAAGCAGGGGATTTTTCTTTGCAAATCCGGCAAACCTATTCACATCGCTTTTGCGTATTTTTCTGCTCATAACGACCTCCGAGTTCATTAAACAGCGAATATTTTCTCACATCGCGGCGGAAAAAGCAATATTAAAGCTTTTCAAATCGCGTCTGATATTTTATAATGTCTGAAAGAAAAGGATGTGAACGTATGAAATATATACTTATAATCGGCGACGGTATGGCTGATAATCCCGTTCCCGAGCTCGGCGGGCTGACCCCGCTGCAGTATGCGAAAAAGCCCTTTATCGACGAGCTCGCCGCCAGGGGCGAGGTGGGCAGCGTTCTGAACGTGCCCCGTGGCCTGCCTGCCGGCAGCGACACCGCGATAATGTCCATTTTCGGCTGCGACCCCAAGCTCTACTACACCGGCAGGGCGCCCCTCGAGGCCGCCGCCACCGGCATAAAGCTCAAGGCAGGCGACGTCGCCTACCGCTGCAACATGGTGACATATGAGGAGGGCGACATGCCCTTTGAGGAAAAGCGAATCCTCTCTCACTCGGCAGGCTCCATCGAGGGCGAGGTCTCCGACGCGATAGTTACCGCGCTGTTTTCCGACCCGGAGTTTGCGCCTTACGCCGAAAAGGCCGGCATGAGCGTGAATCTCGGCCACTCCTTCCGCCATATCGCCGTGCAGTCTCAGGCGGATATAAAGGGCATCGTGCTCGCCCCGCCGCACGACCATCTCGGCGAAAAAATAGGCCCCCTGCTCCCCACTGGCTGTGCGAATGCCGCGGTGCTGCTTGAGCTCATGAAAAAGGCAAACGAGATACTTGAGCACCATCCCCTGAATGAAAAGCTGAGAGCGGAGGGTAAAATGCCCGCAAACGGCATATGGTTCTGGGCCGAGGGCACGGCGGTAAAGCTGCCCGACTTCAAGGCCGCCAACGGATTCGGCGGCGTTGTCGTGTCCGCCGTTCCGCTCTGCCACGGCATAGCCGCTCTGACGGGGCTCGGCTTTGTGTGCCCCGAGGGCGCAACGGGCGAGCTCGACACCGATTATGAGAGCAAGCTTCAGGCGGCGCTGGATATTCTCGCAGACCACGACTTTGCCGCCGTTCACGTCGAGGCCCCCGACGAGTGCACCCACAACGGCGATCTCAAGGGCAAGATCCAGGCCATCGAGTGGCTGGATACACGCATGATACGCCCGCTGGACGCCGCCATGCGCGAGCGCGGCTGGGATTACCGCCTGCTCTTTTTATCCGACCACAAGACCCTCACCTCCACCCGCGGACACGACGGCGACCCCGTACCTTACATGATATATGACAGCCGCTGCGGCTCAGGCTGCGGCCAGCCCTACACGGAAGAGGACGGCGCGAAAGGGCCGCAGGTCAATTCCGGCGTCGCGCTCATGTCAATGCTCTTTGAAAGATGAAAAGTATCAGAGAAAAAGCCTATGCAAAAATTAATATCTCCCTTGACGTCACGGGAAAGCGGCCCGACGGCTACCACGATATGCTTATGATTATGCAGTCGGTCACGCTCTGCGACGAGCTTTGCCTTACGCTCACCGGAGACAGCGTATGCCGCGCCGCGTGCGATCTGCACTTTGTGCCCTCTGACGAGCGCAACCTCGCCGTAAAGGCTGCGAAGCTGTTCTTCTCGCACTGCGGCCTTGAGGGGACAGGCGTTAGGATAGATATAAAAAAGCACATACCCGTTGGCGCGGGCATGGCCGGCGGCTCAAGCGACGCCGCCGCGGTGCTCAGGGCGCTCAACCGTCTCACAGAAAAGAATTTGAGCTGCGCGCAGCTCGAGGAGCTGGCGGCCCAAATAGGCTCGGACGTCGCCTTCTGCATCGCAGGCGGCACCCGCCTTGCCTCCGGCAGAGGCGAGATACTCAGCCCTCTGCCGCCGCTGCCTGATTGCCATATCGCCATATGCAAGCCCGATTTTTCCACCTCCACCCCAGATTTTTTCAGGCGGCTGGACGCGGTCAGGCTCCGCTGCCATCCAGATACCGCCGGTATTCAGGCCGCCCTCGCGGCGGGCGATCTTGGGCAGATAGCGCGCCGGATGTACAACGTCTTTGAGGACGTGCCCGACAGGCGGCACTCCGCTATAACGCACATTAAAAGTCTCATGCTCGACTGCGGGGCGCTGGGCGCGGTGATGACCGGCACCGGCTCCGCGGTGTTCGGAGTTTTCGACGACCTGTCCTCCGCGAAAAGGGCGGTCGGCAGTCTCAAAAAGGAATACCGAAGCTGCTTTCTCGCGCAAAACATGCCGCGCCTTGATGTATAAAAATTGTTTAAACCGCCGATACTGTGTACAAGTACATAGTAAAGGCGGTTTTCTAATGACTGACAATAAACTGAAAAACTGGGAGCTTGCGCTGCTTTTGGCGCTGTGTGTAAGCCTGTGCGTGTGCACATGGGCCGAGGGGCGACAGCAGGTGATCAGCGGAGGGCTCGTACGCCTGCACGTTATCGCGGCCTCCGATGATGATGCCGAGCAGGCTCTCAAGCTGCGCGTGCGCGACGAGGTGCTCGCGTATCTTTCCCCGAAGCTCGATAATGCCTCCGACGCCGACCAGGCGCAGCAGATCATAAAAAGCGAGCTTCCGAACATCAAGAAAGCGGCGGAAAAGTCCGCCGAGGGGCGCGAGATACAGGTCTGCCTGAGCGAGGAATACTATCCCACGCGCGAGTACGAAAGCTTTTCTCTGCCCGCGGGGCGGTATCAGTCGCTGCGGGTGATAATAGGCGAGGGCGAAGGGCACAACTGGTGGTGCGTCGTATTCCCGCCGCTGTGCATTTCCGCCGCCGAGCAGGAAAAGGCGATGGACGCGATGAGCGACGAGGAGCGCGGTATCATAACCGAGGCCGAGGGCTACGAGATAAAATTCCGTCTCGTGGAGCTGTGGGGTGAGCTTATGGAGCTTATTAAC
>SAMEA3663269__coassemble_489_pt1 | contig 14226 bp, 15 predicted proteins | sample SAMEA3663269__metabat2_high_PE_030 | metagenome-assembled genome bin SAMEA3663269 (sample SAMEA3663269) | pig gut metagenome | biome: pig gut; feature: pig-associated habitat; material: faeces | place: China | collected 2013
TATGTTCCTTATTCCTGCGCAGGATATAATCGGGCTGACGCAATAACGATGCGCTCTGTCCGAATGCGAATTGTCCGTATGGCAACACAGAATAGGAAAAAATTTTTTGGAAACACTATGGCAGAGGTGTTTCTATGTTTATTCGTAAAAAAACTTTCGTGCTTATAATAACCTATCTCACGGCGGCGGTGGTCGCGCTTGGCGCATACGCCGCGGTGCACAGCCGCAGCGAGCTCGGCTATCGCCGCACCGCCGAGTACGGCTACTCCCACGCCTTTGACGAGGTCGTAAACGCCGCGTCGAAGCTGAGCGAGGCGCTGCGCCGCGGGGCCTACGCCACGGGGCCGGAGATGTCGGCTTCCGTCTGCGCGGATATCTACGGCAACTGCCTCGCAGCGGAAATGACCATGTCCGCGCTGCCGTTTTCCACGCAGGAGCTTGAGCAGACCTCGGCCTTTGTCGGCATTGCGGGCGACTACGCGCAGTCGCTGCTCAAGACCTCCGCCGAAAGCGGCTTCGACGACGAGGCGAGGGAAAACCTCGCAAAGCTGTACAAAACGGCGGAGAAGCTCAGCCGCGAGCTGACCGAGCTTCATGACGACGTTGACAGCGGCGACGTGCTCATGGACGCGCCCGAGCGCCTGTTCCCCGAGGACGGCAGCTTTGTCAGCGCCGCCATGCTCGGCATGGAGGCGGACATGGGTGATTCCCCGTCGCTCGACTACGACGGCCGCTACACCAAGGCAGATCCCGTGCCCTGCGACGACCCCGTATCGGAGGACGAGGCGCGGCAGGCCGCGGCGGAGTTTTTCGGGCTTGACCCCGAGCAGCTCACCGCCGAATACACCGCTGAGAACGGCACTCGGTGCTTCTCCTTTGACGGCGGCGGCCATATCACCGTTGACGGCTGGGGCAACGTGCTGTCCCTTAGCTCCGAGCGCAGCGTCGCCGGCGACATGAGCTCGGACGAGCTTGAGCAGCGCGCAAGGGATTTCCTCGAGGCACGCGGCTTCAAGGATATGGTTCTTGCCTCCTCCGCGCGGCACAGCAGCGTGCTGACGATGGAATTCCAGTGTACCGACAACGGCATACGCTGCGAGGGCGACGGCGTCATGATCTCCATGGCGGCCGACGACGGGCAGGTGTACGCCTACGACGCGTCCAAGCACATCCAAAACCACGTCGCGCACCCCCCGGCGGAGGGCGTCGTCGGTGAGGACGCGGCGAGAAATGCGCTGACCGGGTCGCTGAAGGTGGAGTCGAGCTCCATGTGCTATGCCGAGACCGACGGCGGCGGGCAGCGCCTGTGCTACGACTTTGAGTGCACAGACGCCGACGGCGAGCCCCTGCACGTACTCGTCGACGCCAAAACCGGCAGGCAGTTCAAGATAGTTTTTTAACTCGCGTTGAGAACATCAATTGTCGTTTCTTCGGTGTCCCGATTACCGCCGCAGGGCATAATCGGGATATCGCAAAAACGACACGCACGATCCGAATGCGGATCGGCAGTGCGCGGGCCCCGCTGATGCCGGTAAAATGTTTGACAAAAGTCGGCGATACGGTATATAATTTTTACTTGTTATTTTGGTTTTTACGGGAGAAAGAGAAACATGAAAGCGATAGGATTTGACAATGCCAAATATGTGCGCGAACAGTCGCGCAATATCCGCGACAGGATATCCCAATTCGGCGGCAAGCTGTATCTGGAGTTCGGCGGCAAGCTCTTCGACGATTATCACGCGTCCCGCGTGCTGCCCGGCTTTGAGCCCGACAGCAAGGTAAAGATGCTCCTTGAGATGAAGGACGACGCCGAGATAGTCATCGCCATCTCCGCCGACGACATCGAGCGCAACAAGCGCCGCGGCGATCTGGGCATTACATACGATGAGGACACCCTGCGCCTTATCGACGCGTTCCGCGGCATCGGCCTGTACGTCGGCAGCGTTGTCATAACCCACTACCGCAGCCAGCCGGCGGCAGAGCTCTTCCAGAAGCGGCTCGAGACCCTCGGAGTGAAGGTCTACCGCCACTATATCATTCCCGATTACCCCTCCAACGTGGAGCTTATCGTCTCCGAGGACGGCTTCGGCAGGAACGACTACATCGAGACACAGCGCAGCCTCGTCGTCGTGACCGCGCCCGGCCCCGGCAGCGGCAAAATGGCGACCTGCCTGAGCCAGCTTTACCACGAGCACCGGCGCGGCATAAGCGCCGGCTACGCGAAGTTTGAGACCTTCCCGATCTGGAACATTCCGCTCAAGCACCCGATAAACCTCGCTTACGAGGCCGCGACCGCGGATCTGGACGACGTGAACATGATAGACCCCTTCCACCTCGAGGCCTACGGCGTTACCACGGTCAACTACAACCGCGACGTGGAGATATTCCCCGTTCTCAACGCAATCCTCACCCGCATTTACGGCGAGAGCGCCTATAAAAGTCCCACGGACATGGGCGTCAACATGGCCGGAAACTGCATCATCGACGATGAGGCCTGCCGGGAGGCCTCCAAGCTGGAGATCATCCGCCGCTACTACGCCGCTGCCTGCTCGCTACGTCAGGGTCTCGGCAGCGTTGAGGAGGTGCGCAAGACAGAGCTTATCATGAACTCCATCGGCATCTCCGTCGCCGACCGTCCCGTCGCGGCAGCCGCCCTTGCGAGGGCGGAGGAGACCGGCGCGCCCGCCGTTTCCATCGAGCTGCCCGACGGCACCATCGTCACAGGCAAGACCAGCTCCCTGCTGGGTGCGTCCAGCGCCTGCCTGATGAACGCGCTGAAAAAGCTCGCGGGTATAAACAAGGAGCTGCTGCTCATCGCGCCGAGCGTCATCGAGCCTATACAGCACCTCAAGGTCGAGCATCTGGGCAACCACAACCCGCGCCTGCACACCGACGAGCTGCTCATCGCGCTTTCCATATGCGCGGTCACCAATCCCCTTGCGGAGCTTGCGATCGACCAGCTCGGCAAGCTGCGCGGCTGCGAGGCACATTCCTCCGTCATCCTCTCAAGGGTCGACGAGAACCTGTTCTCGAAGCTTGGCGTGAACATGACCTATGAGCCCAGGTATCAGGCCAAGAAGCTCTACCACAAAAAGTAAGGCTCGGGACTTAGGACATGGACAGAATCATAAGCGTGCCCTATCTCGACCAGACTGACGCCGCGCCCACCGGCTGCGAGAGCGTGACGGCGGTGATGCTGCTGAAGTATCTCGGCGTTGATATCGGCATAACGGAGTTTATTGATAACTATCTTGACAAGGAAGCGTTTGAGCTGCGCGACGGGGTGCTCTACGGCCCTGATCCGTCCCGCCGCTTTGCGGGGGATCCCTATGACCCCGAGGCCATGGGCTGCTACGCTCCGGTCATAAAAAACGCGCTCGAGCGCGTGATCGGAGAGAGCTTTGAGATAATCGATGAGACCGGACGGGAGATAGACGAGCTCGTCGAGACCTACATCGACGGTGAGGGCCTGCCGGTCGTGCTCTGGGCGACGATAAATCTCCGCCCGGCGGTCGAGGGGCCGTGCTGGAAGCTCAGCGATACCGGCGAGGATTTCACATGGCGCTCAAACGAGCACTGTATGCTCCTTGTCGGCAGTGACGGAGACGACTATGTTATAAACGACCCGTGGGATAACAACGGCGTCGTGCTGTACAATAAAGAGCTCGTCCGCCGCCGCCACCGCGAGCAGTATATGCAGGCGGTGTGCGTGAAAAGAAAATGAAGTGACCCCAAAAAGTTAGACAATATAAGAGTAAAAAGTGTTCAAGCAGCCGAAAGGGCTTGCTGCCTGTTCTTCACAGGCAGCAAGCCCTTTGGCTTTGCCTTGATACGGCGGTTGTTGTAATAGTCCAAATAATCAATCAGTTCCCACTTAAAGCGTTCCATAGAATCAAATTCCTGCAGACAGAGCAATTGGCTTTTGAGCAGGCCAAAGAAGTTTTCTATGCTTACATCTTCGCCCCACTGCGCATGGGCTTTCCGTTTGCCTATAGCTCAGCCAGCTCAGCCTCGCTCATGCGGTATTCGGGCGCAACATTATACACAGCCTCCTCTCTGCGGCGGACGACTTGCCGCAGAGGGAATGCTCCATTTTTCTTGCACCACTCGTATGTTGAATAATACGCAATATCCACACCTATCGGCGCAATCGTTTCCGCAGGCTCCGGGCTGAGTATGACACCCGATTTTTGGCAGTTTGCCGTCAAGCGGATCATCCACTCATCGACCTTGTGGGTCGCATCGAGGATGTCCAGCTCCTGCATAAGCTCCAGACGGAGCAATGCACCCGTCAGCTCCGGCCCGAATTCGATAGCAACCGTCAGGTATCGGTTGCACAGTATCCACATCCGCTCAAAGTCGTTTGACGCCGAGATGAAGTCCTCAAAAAAATCCTCCCTGTCCAGACGGGCATCCGAGAGTATCTTGTTGATTATCTCTTTTTTTCCGGCAAAGCTGAGGTAAAAGGTCGAGCGGGCAATGTCCGCCTCTTTACAAATGTCGTTGACGGTAGTTTTTTCATAGCCAAGCTTTCTAAACAGCATTACTGCCGCCGAGATTATCCGATGCTGCTGTCTTGTAGTATCCTCTGTCATGAGTTTTGCCCTCCGTACAGTGCGTCCATGATTTTCGGACATTATATACGATAATGCTGTTTCTGTCAAACCGTTTCAGAACTATGTAGGCAAATACAAAGCGTGTTTTTTGTGAGTAATTTAGAATCTGCCTGCCGTGAATTGAACGAAAGGGCGTCGTTTAGTATCATAATATTGTTAGTTATTAATTAAACCAACTCGGTTTTGGGCGGAGGAAAAGCAATGAAGGATCTAAAGCACCTCGCATTTTTTGAAGACCTTTTGCAGGACAGCGGAAACGGGCTTGTCGAGCAGTCAAGGGCAGCAGGCAATCATATCGAGCGGCGGCCTATGGAGGCACCACACTCCTGATAAACGGAAGTTCCAGTGCGAAAGCACTTGAAAACAAAAGCAGTTATGCTATGATTTTAACTAAAGGAGATTGACAACATGAGCGAAAATGTAATTTATTGTTACTCCGGCTCCGGAAACTGCCTTGACATGGCAAAGAATATCGCAAAAGAGCTCGGCAACACCGAGATTGTCATGATGCGAAGCTTTCCGGTCAAAACGGACGCGACAGAGGCAAAGCGAGTGGGCTTTATCTTCCCCTGCTACGGCGGCGGTCTGCCGGGCAATGTGGAAAGCTATGTGAAATCAATACACATCGGCATCGATGCATACAAGTTCGCTATCGTGCAGTACGCCGGCTATAAGGGCTGCGGCCTGCACAAGATCGACAAGATCGTGGATCTTGACTATTGGAACGGTATGTCGAACCACTGCTCGTGCATCTGGCTCATGCCGCATTATCTCACCGTACCGCCGATGCCGAAAAAGGCGTCTCAAAAACGCAGCGAAGCAATGGCAAAAAAGTTTGCCGCCGACATAAAGGCAATGAAGCGCAGCCACAAAAAGCCGCCCAAAGGCAGCCTGTTTGCGCTTGAAAGCAAGCTCCTTTCCGGGCAGAACTCCAAGCGCATCAAGAAATTTGCCGCAAACGACAAATGCATTGGCTGCGGTCAGTGCGCAAAGATCTGCCCACAGGGCAATATTACATATTCCGGCGGCAGACCCGTATTCGGCACGAACTGCATAGGCTGCCTGAGCTGTGTGCAGTACTGCCCGAGCGAAGCTATCGACATCGGCAGCGTCACCAAGCGCCGTGCCCGCTATCATAATGCAAATATCTCCGCCGAAGATTTGAACGAAAAGGCTTTCCTCATCGAATGATGTAACAATAAAAGCACGCGATGCAAAAATGACGAAGGGAGAAAATATGGGAGTTTGGAAAAAAACTCAGTGCAACTTCTGCGCTTTAAGCTGCGGCTTGGAAATGGAAGTTGAAAACAACAAGATCGTCAGCGTCCGGCCCGACCCTGACAGTCCGCGCACAAAGGGCTATTGCTGCCGAAAGGGCAGAACGGCAAAGTATTTTGTCGATCACGGCGACAGGATAAAGCATCCGCGCAAAAAGGTGGGCGACCACTACGAGGAGATAAGCTGGGAGCAGGCGTATAAGGAGATCGCCGAAAAGGCAAACAAGATCATCGCAGAGCACGGCCCGCGCTCGTTCTCCGTCCTCGGCTGCGCGCTCGGCTCCGCTCAGACGCCGTACGCGACGGCAAAGGCGCTGCTCAAGGCTGTCGGCTCGCAGTATATGTTTAACCCCATCGGCATCGAGTTCATGGGCAACTGGTGGAGCCACGGCAAGATCCTCGGCGACCAGATGCACTTCCTTGAGCCGGACGACCATAACAACGAGGTCATAGTCTACTGGGGCTCAAACTCCTATGTCTCGCATCAGATCCCCGACGCAAGAAAGGTCTGCCGTGAGTTCTCGGAGGACCCCGACAAGATGGTCATCGTCGTCGATCCCCGCCTTTCGGAGACGGCCCGCATGGCGGATATGCACATCATGCCCGCTCTCGGCTCGGACTCGCTGTTCATGCGTGCGCTTATTGCGATAATCCTTGAAAAAGGCTGGGAGCACAAGGACTACATAAACAAATATGTCGCCGATTGGGACAAGGCGAAAAAGTGGTTTGAGGATGTCGATATCGATGAGTGCCTGCGTGTGTGCAATATCCCGAGACAGCAGGCGGAGGAATTTGCAAGAATACTCACCACCAAGAAGTGGGGCGTGCATCAGGACCTGGGTCTGTTCTTCGGCAGACACAATACCATGAACAGCTATCTGTGCATCATCCTCATCATCATCTGCGGCATGGCGCTCGTTAAGGGCGGCAGCGTTGTGCCCGAATGCGTCATCGAACGAGGCACCTTCTGCGATGAAAACGACCCGAAGACCTGGCGTACTCCCGTCACCAACCGCTTCCCCGTTCTGAATGTTTTTCCTGTCGGCATTATTCCCGACGAGATTCTCGGCAAAAATCCCGACAGGATACGCATAATGTTTACATCCTTCGGCAACCCCCTGCGCAGCTATCCGGACAGCAACAAGATGAAGGAAGCACTCAGCTCGCTTGAGCTTCTTGTCGCCATCGACTGCACCGAGACCGAGGTCACGCAGATCGCCGACTATGTCCTGCCCGGCAGAACGACCTACGAGGGAAACGGCGACTTTAACGCATTCACCCTCAATTATCCCGAGATCGTTTTCCAGTCACGCAAGCAGGTCATCAGACCCGAGGGCGAGCCACGCGAGGACGTTCAGATCTTCGCGGAGCTGACGGAGGCGATGGGGCTTATACCCAAGCTTCCGCAGTGGCTGTACAAAGCGGCTGAGGACGCCGTTCTTACCGGCGACCGTATGTCGTATTTCGTAAAACTTCTCGGCTGGACCGCGGCCGGTCACCTTAAATACTTTGACCAGCTCGCGACCGTTATCGCGCTCACGCTCGGTAAGGCGTACGGCTCTGCCGGAAGGGCGATCACATGGGCGGGCCTGCTTACGAGCCCCATCTGCGGAAAGAGCGTCGTCACCGTCGAAACAGATAAAAAGAAGCACCCCATTTTGTCCAAAATCCCCATGTTTAAGGACTGGTGCCAGATGGACGCGGCGTTTGAGCTTGTCGATAATCATCCCGAGGGCGCGATCATCGGCATGAACGACCCGGAAAATATGCTCAAAAACCACATCCGCACCAAGGACGGCAAGTTCCACACCTGGTGCAGGGAGATCGACGAATACATGAAGCGCATCACCCCCGAGGCCGAGGAAGAAGCCCTCAAGCTTCAAGGCGGCTGCAACATGATACTCTCCGCCGGCCGCCACTCCGACGACGGCATGAACGCGAGCATGCGAAATCCCGCGACCTATAAGTTCCGTCAGCCCTACACCCTTGCAATGAACCCCGAGGACGCAAAAGAGCTGGGCTTTGAAAACGGACAGATGGTCAGCGTCACCACAAAGGCCGGCCGTCTTGAGATCCCTGTTGAGTACACCTGGCAGACAAGCCGCGGCTACTGCATGATCCCTCACCACTTCGGATATACCTTCGAGGGCAAAAAGGTCGGCGAGCACTGCAATGTTCTCACCAGCCACGAGGATCTTGAGGAGCTGACCGGCAACCCCGTATGGCGCTACACGCCGTGTCGGGTCGAGGCGATTTAAGGAGGTGCTGACATGGCAAATGTGAAGATAAGAATAAACGGCAAAAGCGTGACCGTTCCCGAGGGAACGACGATACTTGAGGCCGCAAGAAAAAAGGGCATTTACATTCCGACGCTGTGCGCCTACGAGGGGCTCAAGCCCAAGGCCGCGTGCAGGCTGTGCATGGTCAGCGTCAAGGGCGAGGACAAGGAAAAGCTCGCCTGCGCCGTCAAGGTGGCAGACGGCATGGTCATCACCACCGATTCCGACGAGCTTTTCGCAAAGCGCAAGGCGATAGTCGAGGAAATGTTCCGCCAGCACACCGTCGACTGCCACCACTGCATGCGCATCGGCTCGACGCTGGCAAAGGATTTTGACCCCAGGTTCTGCAAGGACTGTTACTTCTGCGACTGCGTTAAGGACGGCTTCTGCGAGCTTCAGCAAAAGGCTCTGGAGTTCGGCGTCGATGTGCTGCCCTTCGAGCCTCACGAGCACGATTTCGGCGTGGATGCCTCCACCGGCAGCGTTGTCCGCAACATGGACAAGTGCATCAAATGCCGCCGCTGCGTGGATATCTGCAAGGCGCAGGGCGTCGGCATACTCGGCACGCTCAAAACGGAAAAAGGTCAGACCGTAGGTGCGAAAAACGGCATGAAGGCCGACGGCTGCATCCGCTGCGGCAGGTGCGTCGAGGTCTGCCCGACGGGCGCGCTGTATATGCAGGAGCACAAGGACGAGGTCGTGTATTTTGCCCATCAGTATGGCACGGAGACCGCGGCCATGGTGTGCTCATGCGTTATTGACGAGCTTGAGAAGCTGTTCGGAGAGAAGTTTGAATACGGTCAGCTCTTAGCTGCCGTCAAGAAGCTCGGCGTTGACCATGTGTACTCCCCGGCATACGCCCGCGCGCAGTCAATGGCTCAGGCGGCCGGACTGCTGGACAAGAATCTTGGCAAAAAGCCTGTCATCCTGACGGATAATTACGCGGCAAAGAACTTCCTGCGCTCGCATTTCCCGGAGCTTGAGGAAAACTTTGCTTTCTATGACTCAAGGGAAAAGTGCTTCGGCGACTATATGCACGAGCATCATCCCGGCGCGAAGCTCATCTCTGTGAGCGACAATAATTCCGCCGGCGCCGAGGCGGCCGAGACCGGCTGCGTTGACTATTTCATCAACGCCCGCGAGCTGTACCGCATCATGATGCGCACGGGCGGCAGGCCCGCGGTAAAGCGCCCGATCGAGGTCGGGGAAATTGCTGAATATGAAAAGTGCGAGCGCTACGCCGAACTTTTTGCGGCCGGCGGCTGGTATGTCGATAAGCCCGCCGAGGAGCTTGTATTTACCGAAAACGGCAAGCAGTACAAAGCGCTTATCTGCCATAACCTCGGGCAGGTCAAGGCTGCCGTCGGCAAGCTTGACAAATACGATGTCATCAAAATAACAGCGTAAATCAAAACAAAAAAGCTCCGAGTCTTGCAGCCTAAAACGGAAGTCATGGCTGTAAGACCGGGGTGCAGCCGGAAACGTCTGCGCCTTCCGTTTTTGAAAAGGAGTAAAATATGAACAAAGACAATCTCAAGCGCCTTATAGTCATGGCGCTGTGCTGCGACCTTGGGCTGTTTTCAAAACGGCTCATTGCGCCCGCGGCAAATGTCCTTACGGACGCTCTGCACATACCCGGAGGGATAGGCACGGCCTTTTCCCTCATGTTTTTGATCGTAGCAGTCGGGCTTATGCCAAAGTTCTGGTGCGGCACGATCATGGGCGCGGTGCAGAGCGCTATCGCTCTTTCTTTGGGAATGGTGGGCAGCATGGGGGCTCTGTCCCCGATAGGCTACATTGTCCCCGGATTTGTCATCGACTGCGTCATGTGGGCAGCGAGAAAGCTCGATGTGAAAACGCAATACGCTTTCGTGCTTGCGAATATGCTCTCGGCAGCGGCTGCGAGCATCACCGCAAACTTTATCGTATTTCGTTTGAGCGGAGTTGTGCTGCTGCTGTATGTTTCGGTCGCACTGACAAGCGGTGCAATATGTGGTGTTCTGGGAAGCGAGCTGCTCGGACGGCTGGAAAAAGTCAAACCAATTGAAAAAAGAAAGGACGAAAAACATGAAAAAGAACTCAAAAATTATAATTGTGATCATTGCGGTGCTCCTTGCGCTGACGGCGGTGCTGGCGATTGTGCACTTCAGTTCCAGAGAACAAATACCTGAAGGCGCACTTTTGGTAAGCTGCGGCGACGAGAAAGAGTATGTAGATCTCAAATCGCTCGAATCTGTGCCGGTGCAGGGCACCGTGGTCAATGGCAAGGGTGAGGAGAGCGAGATCGACACGCAGGGCGTTTCGCTTGCCGATGTCATAGAGCAAGCGGGCTTTGACCCCGATAACGCAGCGGCGGTAAAGGTGACGGCAGACGATGAGTTTTCCGCAGAGCTTACGGGCGGCGAGGTGAACGAAGCCGGCAAGGCATATCTGGTCTGCGAGGACGACGGCAGTATGCGGCTCGTCGTTTTCGGCGACAGCAACGCCAAGCGCAATGTACGCAATGTGGTAAGCGTTGATATAACGGTTAAATGAAGATTCTTCGGAAATTCACAAGTAAGCGCAATGATGTTTTCCTTGCAGAGGACGAAAACGGGCGCTTTGTCATAAAGCGGTATGCCAGGGCAGAAGACGCGGAAACAGAAAAAGCGGTCTACGATTGCCTGTCGGGCAGTGAGGTGCGTACTCCCAAGCTTTTGTCCTCCGATAAGTGCGAGCTGAAGCTTTCTTATGTTGAGGGCGTCACCTTCACCGAGCTTCTTGAGCGGCAGGAGCGCGCAGGAAGCCCCGATTTTGAGCCGTGGGAGAAGCTTGTCAATTGGCTTTGCTGTTTTTACGAGAGCACAGGACTCGTTATGGAAGACTGCAATCTCCGCAATTTCATTCTGAATGCGCAGGGTAGGGTCTGCGGGATAGACTTTGAGCAGTGCCGTGAGGGCAGCCTCGTGTCAATGGCGGGCGCTGTCTGCGCTTTCGTCGAGCTTTATGACCCGCAGGAAACGCCGCTGAAAATGTCCGTTTCTCACTTCCTGCAAGAGAATTTTTCCGAAAATGCGGGCATATCCGCACAAAAGCTTGCGGAGGAAACGGAGCGCCGGCGCAGGATGATTGCCGAAAGACGGGAACACAAAAAGCTTGACGCCGCCTTTTCCGCAGTCATTCTCGCAGGCGGCAAAAGCTCCCGCATGGGCTCGTGCAAGGCGGAGCTGCCGTGGGCCGGAAAAACGCTCCTTGAGCATCAGGTCGACAAGATCAAAGCTATCGGAATTCGTGACATCATCGTCTCGGGCTATTCAAAGCCTGTTCCCGGTACAAGATACATCCCGGATATCTACCCGAAAAAAGGCCCGCTCGGCGGCATCCATGCAGGTCTCAATGCGGCGCAGAGAGGAACGGTTTTCGTCATCAGCGTGGACGCCCCGCTGTTTTCGACCGGGGATATAAAAACACTGCTCACAGCGCACCTTGCCGGAAGCAGCCCGATCACGGTGGTTGAACACAGTGGGATCATTGAACCGCTCATCGGAGTATACAGCCGCAGCCTGTCCGGCGCAGCCGAGAGTGTTCTGCAAAGCGAAAACACCTCCGTTAAACGCTTGTTTGACAAGGTCGGATTTGCTGCCTGTGAATTTACCGATGAAAACTCAGTTCGCAATTGCAATACGATAGAGGAATATGAAAAACTGCGCCTGGCGGCAGAGATATAATTGCACCACGAAGAAAAAAGTTCTGAAACCATGCGATTTCAGAACCTTTCAGCTTGTTAAAAAAGTCCTCGCAGACTTTTTTGCACGCTGAAAGAAGCCGATCCAGATTTATCGGGATCGGCTTCTTCGTGTATTAATATGTTTACCTACATTTTTGCTCAGCAAGCACAGCAGTTTATACTCAATGGGTGTCAGGTGAAGCTCTGCCCATCCAGAGATGCACATCCACCGGCATAGTCAACTCGTAGCTTTCCGTTTTCAAAAACGGATTTGGCAGACAAGATCTCTGCACCCATAAAGGATAACCGGCGCTTTGTTGTGCGGAGCCTTGCAAGCAGCTCTTCCACAGAAAACGGCTTTGAGAGGTAATCGTCAGCCCCAGCATCCAACGCCTCGATCTTGTCCCTGTCTTCACTTCTGGCGCTGATGACAATAATCGGCAGATTGGACCAGGAGCGGATATTCAGGATCAGTTGGATACCTTCCATGTCCGGAAGGCCAAGATCCAGAAGCACAATGTCCGGGCTATATGTGGAGGCTTCCATGATGCCTTCCTTGGGCATTGACAATGGATTTGCAAAGCGGTAAGCCAAGTCCCATGCTTCTGCGGCTATACACCACTTTATTAGCGAACGGAAGGTAGTGTTTAATAAAAAGGAGGGCTTTTGAGATAGAAGAATCTATAAAACGGACACATCTCTATACAAAAAGCAACTATAATCAGTCGGGATGCTCGTGTAGAATATTGGATGTAAACTGCTTCTAATATCAAAAAAAACAAATACACAATGATATAAGGAGATAAAGGATATGGAAAAGAAGTCGATTCGTGAGATCATTTCAAAGAAAACAGATAAATCGGAATCTGCATCGGAGGATACCGAATGAGACGTTTGATCATATATGTACATGGCAAAGGAGGAAGCGCAGAGGAAGCGGAGCATTACCGGGCTCTCTTTCCCGACAGTGATGTGATAGGATTTGACTATCACGCACAAACTCCCTGGGAAGCAAAAGACGAATTTCCCCGTTTCTTTGACCTGCATAGCGAGGGATACCACGCTGTCATTTTGATTGCAAACAGCATCGGGGCTTACTTTTCGATGAACGCCCTGGCGGAAAAGAACATTTCCCGAGCGATGTTTATTTCGCCCATCGTAGACATGGAACGCCTCATTTCGGATATGATGATGTGGTCCAATGTAACAGAGGCGGAGCTGGAAAGCAAAAAAGAGATCCCCACGGAGTTTGGAGAAACCTTATCCTGGGAGTATCTGTGCTATGTGCGAAAGCATCCCATCGCGTGGCGCATACCCACCTGCATTTTGTATGGGGAAAGGGATCATCTGACTTCCGGAGAAACCATTTCCGGATTTGCAGACCGAATTGGCGCAGACCTCACCGTAATGGAGGACGGAGAACACTGGTTCCACACGGCGGAGCAAATGAAAGTCCTCGATCACTGGATCAGCAACGCCATGCTGGAGGTCTACTCCCCCGGAGATGTGCATAGCCCCGACTAAGAGTGCGGCATTTGGGTGCCGATCTGCAAGAGTGCCGGTCAAAACGAGCAGGAAACAGCCGAGATCGTTTCAACCATGACGATCACGGGGATTTTATAAACGGAGGGACAGTTATGAGGCTACCCCTGGAAACATCCTTACCCTACCACATACCGGCATTACTTGTTTTGGCGGTGTTTTACGGCATTTATCTTGTGAAGCAGTGGCGGCAGAAGCGCGTGGAATCCGTACAATGCAAATCGGGCGCGGAAAGGAAGCACAAAATCATACGGTTGAAACCTTAATGGGCATTGCTACCGTAGGTACCATCCCTGCACAGTTACTGTCTATCGGATTGACTGGAGTCATCTGCCTGCGAACGCCCGATTTACCGGATTCTGCGTAGGTATATTGGGCGATCTGATCTTTCTGTTTCCGTCCTCTGCGTGAAGGACAGCTGGCGTGCCGGTATCCCCGACAGAGACAGGACGGAGCTTGTTACAGACGGCATTTACGCTTACAGCCGCAATCCGGCATTTCTGGGCTTTTACTTGCAGTATATCGGTGTGCTGCTCATGTACTGCAACCTGTTGACAGGGATGTTCACCGTTTTTGCAATTGTCATGCTGCACCTGCAAATCCTTCAGGAAGAGCATTATTTGACCGCCGCATTCGGCGCGGAATATTTGAAATACCGTCATCAGGTGCTACGTTATCTGGGACGGCGCAAAGGATAAAATGAAATATGATGAGGTACATATCTATGAGAAAAATGATTGCATACTGTGGGCTGGATTGTGAGAAATGCGATGCGTATCTGGCAACGCTGCATGACGATCAGGCAT
>SAMEA3663269__coassemble_495_pt1 | contig 14108 bp, 9 predicted proteins | sample SAMEA3663269__metabat2_high_PE_030 | metagenome-assembled genome bin SAMEA3663269 (sample SAMEA3663269) | pig gut metagenome | biome: pig gut; feature: pig-associated habitat; material: faeces | place: China | collected 2013
GCATGCAGGAGTAGTTCAGGCGGATGCAGTTATTGTGGCCTGCATCGGGGAAGAATCCGTCGCCGGGAACGTAAGCGACATTCTGCGCGAGGCACTGCTTTGCCATCTCGTTTGTGTTTATGTAATCGGGAAGCTCAACCCATGTGAACAGGCCGCCGTTGGGGTAAGTAAACTTTGCCTCAGGCGGGAATTCCTTCTGCATGGTCTCCATCATGACGTCGCGGCGCTTGCGGTAGCATTCCTTGATGGTTGCAACGTGCTCGTCGAGATCATACATATCGATGAACTTGGAAACGACGAGCTGAGCCTCGGTGGAAGCCTGGAGAGCTGCCGCCTGAGCCATGAAGTTGTACTTACTGAGTATCTCGCCGTCGGCGCAGACCCAGCCGAGACGGTAGCCGGGAGCAAGGATCTTGGAGAAGGTACCGAGGAATACAACAAGGCCCTTGGTATCCAGGCTCTTGAGCGCGGGCATATTCTCACCCTCGAAGCGAAGCTCGCCGTAGGGGTTATCCTCAACTACGGGGATCTCGTACTTGTTAACGATCTCCATGAACTGCTTGCGGCGCTCGAGAGGCCATGTACGGCCGGAGGGGTTCTGGAAGTCGGGGATGACATAGATCATCTTGACTCTCTCGGTGGTGGCGAGGACCTTTTCCAGCTCCTCCATGATCATGCCGTTTTCATCGGTGGGGATGGCCACGAAGTTGGGCTCGCATGCCTTGAAGGCGTTCAGTGCGCCGAGGTAGGACGGGCTCTCGATGATGACAACATCTCCCTTGTCACAGAAGACGCGTGCCGAGTAGTCCAGACCCTGCTGGGAGCCGGAGGTCACGAGAATGTGGCTTGCGTCGGTCTTGATACCGTTCTTTGCGCCCATACGCTCCGCGATCTGCTCACGGAAGTGCAGGAAACCGTCGGTGCTGGTGTACTGAAGAGCTACTCTGCCCTGCTCGTCAAGAACAGCGTCGGTAGCGGCCTTCATCTTTTCGACCGGGAAAAGCTCGGGAGCGGGCATGCCGCCTGCAAAAGAGAGAACCTCGGGTTTGTTTGCCAGTGCAAGAAGCTCGCGGATCGCAGAGCCCTTGAGATTATCCATTCTGCTTGCAAACTTGATCATTTAAATTTCCTCCTGTTCTTAAAAATGCTTATTAATACGCATTTTACACATAGTATTTAATCATAATCCCTTTAATTTGTAAACAGGATTTTACCTTAAAAATCCTCGTTTTTTACTAATCACCAAATTTTCACAAACAATTTGGCCCAAGAAAATCAATTAATTGTTTAGTAATCGTTCTTTTCTCATGCTCATCATTCCATTCGGGAATGTATTCGTCCCGGCGTTGTAATTAAACTGGCCGTGTGCTATAATGGTTAATTATATCAACGATCGCGAAGGAGCTTTGACGTGAGACTTTATCTTCACGGACATGACTATAAATACGCCGCCGAGCAGATGCTCCTGTCCCTCTACCCCGCCGAGCGGCCCGAATACCCAGAGGGCAGACCCGAGGGCGACAGGGTCGAGCTGAGCCTGAGCCGGGGAACGAGCTTCATCACCGCAAGCTGCAAGCTCGTCTCACATGGCCGGACCTATCACGGGCGCAGCGCCGTTCGGGCAGACAGCCTGACCGACGACATATCCCGCGACAAACTGTGCAGCCGCATCATCAAAAACGCCTTTTACCGCGCTGCCCTCAGCTCCGGTCACGCCAAGCCCGTATGGGGCGCGCTCACGGGCGTCAGGCCCGGGAAGCTGTTTTGTGCTCTTATGGAAAACAGCGGCGCCGACGCCGCCTTAAAGCGCTTCATATCCGAATACGACGTCAACCCCGAGCGTGCCGAGCTTTGCCGCGACACCTCGCTTGTGACGCAGCAGGTGCGCAAAAGTCTCGGTCAAAAGGATGTGTGCCTTTATGTGGGCATACCCTTCTGCCCCACCCGCTGCTCCTACTGCAGCTTCGTAAGTCAGTCGGTGGAAAAGAGCATGAAGCTAATCCCGCCCTTTCTCGATGCGCTGATGCGGGAGATCGACGCCGCCGCGGATGCAGTAAATGAGCTGGGTCTTTCCGTCATATCAATATATATGGGCGGCGGCACGCCCACCACGCTCAGCCCCGGGCAGCTCGACAGGCTGTGCTCACGGCTTTCCGGGCGCTTCGACCTGTCCCGCCTTAGAGAGTACACCGTCGAGGCCGGCAGGCCGGACACGATCACCGCCGAAAAGCTGAGTGTGCTTAAGGCCCACGGCGTCGACAGGGTAAGCGTAAACCCACAGACCATGTGCGACGATGTCCTGGAGGCCATAGGCCGCAGACACACGGCGCAGGATATATTTGACGCGCTCGCTAAGGTGCGCAGGGTCGGCGGTATGGCCGTCAACATGGATCTCATCGCCGGACTTCCGTCGGACAGCGTTGAGGGCTTTGCCGGTACGCTCGACAAGGTGACGGCGCTTGAGCCGGAAAACATCACCGTTCACACCCTTTCACTGAAAAAAGGCTCCCGCATCACGCTTGAGGGCAGCCAGCTCCCCACAGCGGCGGAGGTCGGCAGGATGCTTGATATCGCCGGAGATAAGCTTCGCTCGGCGGGGTATTCTCCCTATTACCTCTATCGCCAGAAATTCATGTCCGGCGGCTTTGAGAACGTCGGCTGGGCGAAAGAGGGCTGCGTCAATCTTTATAACGTCTGCATCATGGAGGAGCTGTGCTCCATAATAGCGCTCGGGGGCGGCGGCTCGACAAAGCTTGTCAACCGCGACGGCGGACGCAGCATACGTCTGTTCGCGCCGAAGTACCCCGCCGAGTACATCGCCGGCATCGAGAAGACCTGCCGCGATAAGCAGAGTATAATAAACTTCTATAATAAGGAGACAGAATAATGGCATACGATCTGAAGGATATTAACTTCCGCACCGTTTCCGACCCGAAGGGCTTCATCGACGAGTGCGACGGGGTTTACGCAAAGCGGGTGGAGACCGCGGCAGACATGATAATTGAAAACAGCCGTCGCAGCCCCATCGTGCTGCTGTCCGGGCCCTCCGGCTCAGGCAAGACCACCACCGCAAGGAAAATAAGCGAGGCTCTTGAGCGCCGCGGCGTCCGCGCCCACTACGTCGGCATGGACGATTACTTCCGCACCGTCGACCCCGCGACCGCGCCCCGCACCCCCGAGGGCGATATAGACTTCGAGTCGCCCCTGTGCCTGGACATGGAGCTTTTAAACGATCACTTTTCCATGCTGGCCGAGGGCAAGCGCATTTATGTTCCGAAATATGAGTTCTCCCGCCGGATGCGCGTCATCGAGCCCTCAAAATCCATAAAGCTCAAGAAGGATGAGATAGTCGTGTTTGAGGGCATTCACGCCCTGAACGACTTGATAACGCAAAAGCATCCCGACGCCTTCAAGCTCTATATCTCCGCCCGCAGCAACGTCGAGTTCAACGGCGAGGTCGTGTTCAAGGGCACCTGGTTCCGCCTTGTCCGCCGCACCGTGCGCGATTACAAATTCCGCGGCGCGGATCCGGATCAGACGCTGAGTATGTGGGCCAACGTACGCCGCGGTGAAAAAGCAAACATCTCACCCTTCAAAAACAAGGCGGATTTCCAGTTCGACTCATCCTTTCCATACGAAATGGCCGTTATGAACGAGACCGCGACAAAGCTCTTTTCCTCGATACCCGAGGGCATCGAGCGTTATGACGAGCTGCGTCAGGTGCTGCCCGCCCTGCAGCTTTTCGGCGTTATCGACGAAAGCCTCGTCGCTCCCGACGCGCTCATCCGTGAGTTCATCGGCGGCGGCGAGTACGAATAACACATACTCCCGTACTCAAAAAGGTATGTATAATGCAGCCTCACAAGAGGCTGCATTTCAGACTGTCAAAGAACTAAAAATGAATGCATAGACAGAAGCGACGGACGGGGGAGCTCGAGGGGGCGGCAGCCCGCCTCGAATTGGATAAATAGCCATCAAAAACGTCTGATTTATCAGACTTTTTGACGAGCACAGCGAGGTTTTTCGTGAAATGTAATTTCACAAAAAACGTGGCGTTTGTGAAGCGTGCAAAAAAGTCCGTGAGGGCTTTTTTGACACGCTGTAATGCAGCCTCACAAGAGGCTGCATTTTATTATCCCGCTATTCTCAATCCGACCACGCCGGCGAGCACCATGCCCATGAACACAAGCTTTTTTACGCTTTTGCTCTCCTTGAACACAACGATGCCGAAAATGACATTGAATACGGTGCCCAGCCCCGTCCAGACCGCGTAGGCAACGCCGAGCGGCAGAGTCTTTGCCGCGACGGACAGAAGTCCGATGCTGCAGGCAGTGCTTATTACCGTAAGTATCGTGAATTTAACATTTTTCAGCCCGTCGGACAGCTTCATGCACACGGTGAAGGCAAGTTCAAAAAAGGAAGCACAAATAAGCACGAGCCACATCATTTCGCATCCTCCTCCCCGCTGCACAGCTTAAGACCGATGATTCCGGATATCAGCAGCACGAGCGACACGATTTTCAGCGCGTTTACGCCCTCATTGAGCACGAATATCCCGACAAGACTCGTGCCCACGACCCCGATACCGGTAAATACGGAATAGCTCAGGCCGATGCCGAGCTCCTTGACTGCCTTTGCCAGCAAAAAGAAGCTCCCCGCAAGCACCGCGACCGTTATCACGCTCGGCCACAGCACCGTGAAGCCGTGACTCAGCTTCATGGTGTAGGCCCAGACTATCTCGGACAGTCCCGAAACAAGCAGGCAAAGCCACGCAATATTTTTGTCTTTCATTTTTATCCTCCTGTCATAACGAAAAAGCCCGGGAGCAGTATTGCCTGAAATACTCCTCCCGGGCTTTTATCCCGCAAAACTTCAGCCCATATTGTCAATGTAGCTGCACGCGGCAAGGGCTGCCGCCGAACCGTCGGCAGCGGCGGTGGTTAGCTGGCGCACGGCTTTCCTGCGGCAGTCGCCGGCGACGAACACGCCGCGGGTCTTTGTAAGACAGCTCTCGTCGGAGGCCGCGTAGCCGGCCTCGTCAAGCTCCATCAGCTGCGCGAAAACGCTGTTGTCGGGAGCGTGGCCGACGGCAACAAAAAGACCGTCGACGGAGATATCGCGGCTTGCGCCATCCTTATTAGTGACCGTTATGCCGCTAAGCTCATTTTCACCGTGCAGAGCCGTTACCGAGCTTTCCAGCACGAATTCAACATTATCCTTGCTGCGGAGCGTCTCCACGAGCTTCGCCTCACCGCGGAAGGTCGCCCTGCGGTGGATGAGATATACCTTCGAGCAGGTATCGCTCAAAAGCACCGCGTCCTGAAGGGCGGAGTTGCCGCCGCCGCTGACCGCGACCGGCCGGTTTTTATAAAACGCGCCGTCGCATACCGCGCAGAAGCAAACACCGTTTCCGACAAGCTCCTCCTCCCGCTCAAGCCCAAGCATTCTGGGCTTCGCGCCGACGGCGATAATGAGGGCCTTTGCCTCGAACTCGCCGCCGAAGTCCGTTTTTACGCGCTTTACATCGCCGTCAAGCTCCGCGGATATGACCTCGTCGAGCTCAAACTCGGCTCCCTGAGCCTCGGCCTGAGCCATGAGCCGGTCGCCGAGCTCAGTTCCGGAGACGGACGGTATCGCGGGGTAATTTTCAACCTTGGGCGACCATGTGATCTGCCCGCCGAAGGTGCTTTTTTCTATCACAAGGACGGATTTTCCCGCCCGCAAGGCGTAGAGGGCGGCGGTGAGTCCCGCCGGTCCTCCGCCTACTACTATTATATCGTACATATATCCTATTTGAACAGATACTGCTTTATCGCGCCCGCGCCGGCATACTTCTCGACCGTATCGCCGTCGGTGATGACGAGCGTGGGAGCCTGCTTTACGCCGAGCGACATCGCAAGCTCAACGTTTTCCTCCGCCATGACCTTTTCGTACTCAAGGCCGGCCTTCTCAAGATAGCTGTACGCGATGCGGCAGTTGGGGCAGTTTTCCCTCACGAACAGGAGCGTGCGCTTACCGCCGTCTTCGCCGCAGCCGCAGCTTTCCTCTGCGGTCTCGGGCTGGGCGTCGGGATGCAGGGGGCCTTCGTGGGTGAGCACGGAGGTCTCAATATTATACTCCTTGCGCTCCTTGTATTCCTGCGTCTTGCCGGCGTTCCAGTTCTGAACGGGACGGTAGTAGCCGGTGATACGGCTGTAGACCTCGGCGCTCTCGCCGCACTCGGGGCAGGTGAACTGCTCGCCGTTGAGGTAGCCGTGATTCTTGCAGACGGAATAGGTGGGGCTTATGGTGTAATAGGGCAGCTTATAGTTTTCCGCGATCTTGCGGACGAGGTTCGCCGCCGCCTCCCAGCTGGGCAGCTTCTCGCCGAGGAAGGCGTGGAAGACCGTACCGGAGGTATAAAGGGTCTGGAGCTCGTCCTGGATGTCAAGAGCCGTGAACACATCGTCGGTGTAGCTGACGGGCAGGTGGCTGGAGTTGGTGTAATACGGGGTGCCGCCGGGCTCGGCCGCGGTGATGATATCGGGGAACTGCTCAACGTCGTGCTTTGCAAGGCGGTAGGAGGTGCTCTCCGCGGGAGTGGCCTCCAGATTGTACAGGTCGCCGTACATCTCCTGATAGTCGGAGAGCTTATCACGCATATGGTTGAGTACCTTTTTCGTGAACTCCTGGCACTTTTCGCTGGTCATGTCGGCGCGCACCCACTTGGCGTTCAGGCCGGCCTCGTTCATGCCCACAAGTCCGATGGTGCTGAAGTGATTATCAAAGGTGCCGAGGTAATACTTGGTGTAGGGGTAAAGTCCCTCGTTGAGGAGCTTTGTGATGACGTTGCGCTTTATCTTCAAAGAGCGCGCGGCGATGTCCATCATCCTGTCAAGGCGCTTGAAGAAATCGGCCTCGTCCGACGCGAGATACGCGATTCGGGGCATATTGATGGTGACGACGCCGACAGAGCCGGTGCTCTCACCGGAGCCGAAGTATCCGCCGGACTTCTTGCGAAGCTCGCGGAGGTCAAGGCGCAGGCGGCAGCACATCGAGCGGACGTCATTCGGCTCCATATCGGAGTTGATGTAGTTGGAGAAATAGGGGGTGCCGTACTTTGCGGTCATCTCGAACAGGAGCTTGTTGTTCTCAGTGGGAGACCAGTCAAAGTCGCGGGTGATGGAATAGGTGGGGATGGGGTACTGGAAGCCGCGGCCGTTTGCGTCGCCCTCGATCATGATGTCGATGAATGCCTTGTTGACCATGGCCATCTCCTCAACGCAGTCGCCGTAGGTGAAGTCCTGCTCCTTGCCGCCGACGATAGCGGGCAGATCCTTGAGGTCTGCGGGCACCGTCCAGTCGAGGGTTATGTTGGAGAAGGGCGCCTGAGTGCCCCAGCGGGAGGGGGTGTTCACGCCGAAGATAAAGGACTGGATGCACTGCTTGACTTCCTTGTAGCTGAGATTATCTATCTTGACAAAGGGCGCCAGATAGGTATCGAAGGACGAAAAGGCCTGAGCGCCCGCCCATTCGTTCTGCATGATGCCGAGGAAGTTGACCATCTGGTTGCAGAGGGTGGAAAGGTGGCTCGCCGGGGAGGAATTGATCTTGCCCGGTATGCCGAGACCCTGCTGGATAAGCTGCTTGAGGCTCCAGCCGGCGCAGTAGCCGGTGAGCATGCTCAGGTCGTGCAGGTGGATATCGCAGTTGCGGTGGGCGTTGCCTATCTCATCGTCATAGATCTCGCTGAGCCAGTAGTTTGCGGTGATGGCTCCGGAGTTTGAAAGGATAAGTCCGCCGACGGAATAGGTGACGGTGGAGTTTTCCTTCACGCGCCAGTCCAGAACGTTGACGTAGCTGTTGACGGTCTCCTTATAGTCAAGGTAGGTGCTCTTCATGTTGCGCAGCTTCTCGCGCTGCTTGCGGTAGAGGATGTACGCCTTCGCGACACCTTCGTAGCCGCCGCGGGACAGGACCGCCTCAACGCTGTCCTGAACATCCTCAACGGCGACGTAGCCGTCCTTGATCTTCGGAAGGAAGTCCGCGGATACTTTAAGCGCGATAAAATCGATGATATCATCGGTATACTCGGTATCGGTGGCATCAAATGCCTTTTTTATTGCATTGGCGATCTTGCTGATGTCAAAATCGACTATTTTTCCGTCTCTCTTTATTATCTGGTACATATTTATATCCTCCGTATTTTCCTAAACGCCTCTGACCTGAACGGCGGGCACATATTCGCGCACCGCGTCCGCCAGAGCGTGCATATCTTTTTCGTCATATGCTGCAAGGCCGCCGGGCAGTATGAGGTTTCCCGAGTCCTTGAACTGCTGCAGGTAGTATTCCTTCGCGCCCGCTATCCATTTTGCCGCTTCAAGCAGGCTCTCCTTGGTATGTATCCCCTTTACGACCGTCGTGCGGAACTCATAGTCGATATCGCCGAAAAGCAGCATATCCTTCGATTTGGCTATGGGCGAGATATCGAATCCCGTCACTCCGACCGTCTCTCCGTAGGCCTCCGGAGCGTTCTTAATGTCCATAGCCACACGGTCGACCAGCCTGTTTTCGATTATCCCGCGCAGCAGCTCGGGATTGGAGCCGTTTGTGTCCAGCTTTATCTTATAGCCGAGCGCCTTTATTTTTTCGAGAAGCTCGGGCAGGTCCCTGTGCAGCAGCGGCTCGCCTCCGGTTATCGCAACGCCGTCCAGCACGCCCCGCCGCTTTTTCAAAAAGCTCAGCACCTCGTCCTCGCCGAGGCTTGCGTCCTCTATCTGCTCCGGCAGCACCAGCATGGCGTTATGGCAGAAGGGGCATCTGAAGTTGCATCCTGCCGTAAATACAGTGCAGGCGACCGTTCCCGGATAATCGAGAAGCGTTAATTTTTGAATTCCTGAGATTTTCATGGCTGTCTCCTTAGCGCTTAGCGTTCTAAACAATAGCATATCTTGTTTTCCTTGTCAATAAAAAACCACAAAATGTAGTAATTTTTACCGCTTTGTAACCCGCATTACCACAAAATGTTGTGTTTGGCATTTTTACATCCCGTTATCATCCGCTGCCTGATTCATGAATTGAAATTTTTGCTTCATTCAAAAAACACTGATCCGTCAGGGATTTGCGCCTTTTGGTTCCGTTCACATTTTATTAATCTTTGTAATATTGCAGGATTTACTGCAATCACAAGATATAGTGTCCCGCTGTCTGAACCACCCCGTATCTGGGCAGTACGGCTTCATGCCGCCAAGCCGTTATTTTTCGCGCCATCCGTCGAGCTTGTTGAAAAGAGTCAAACGCAACTGCCGGTTGACACATTTCCTGCCGGACTTTCTTGTTAAAAGGCTGGATGTTTGCTAAAATAGGCTCGCAAACAAAATCAGAAAAAAGGTGTGATAGATATGTCATTGGGCGATAAGATCGCCGAGCTGCGGCGCCAAAGAGGCTGGTCGCAGGAAAATCTGGCCGAGAGGCTCGGCGTGACGCGGCAGTCGGTCTCAAAGTGGGAAAGCGGCGCCTCTGTACCGGATCTGGACAAGATCATAGGTCTGAGCGAACTGTTCGGCGTTACCACAGACTACCTTATAAAATGTGAAGGTGCTGCCGAGGCAGCTCCGTCCGAGGCAGAGCCCGCGGACGATCAGCACTCCCGGTATGTTACCGCCTCCATGGCAAGGGAGTTTATCGAGCTTACGAGCGCAAACGCGCCAAAGACCGCGCTTGCAGTGGCTCTGTTCGTGCTGAGTCCAATATGCCTCATTCTTCTTTCGGCTTTGTCCGAGCTTCCCGGAGCTGTGATATCCGAAGGCGCTGCAGCCGGACTCGGCATAGCGATACTGCTCATCATGGTCGCCGCCGGCGTTGCTATGCTCATCCTGCTCTCCGCTAAGATCTCAAAATACGAGTTTCTTGAGATGGACAGCATCCGCCTTGACGCGGAGGCGGCGCGGTTTGTCGGGCGCATGAAGGCGGAATTTGAAAAGCCCTATTACCTGAGCGTTGCCGCAGGCGTTGCGCTTTGCATCATCGGCGCGCTGCCGCTCATCGTGCTGGCGTGCATGGAGGCAAGCGATCTTATCATCGCCGCCGGCGTTGACCTGCTGCTCATACTCGTTGCAGCTGCCGTTTATCTGTTTGTTCGCTTCGGCGGCATCCGCTCTGCGTATAACAAGCTGCTTCAGGAGGAGGACTACACTCCCGAAAATAAGGAGGTCGAGCGCAGGACGGGCACCTTCACCGGCATTTACTGGTGCGTCATCACCGCGGCTTATCTGGGTGTGAGCTTTGTGACAAGTCAGTGGGACAGAACGTGGATCATCTGGCCCGTAGCGGGCGTTCTGTTTGCCGCTCTCCGCGCAATAGCATATTCCGTTATTAAAAACAAAAAATGAGACGGGACTTACCGTCTCATTTTTATATTGTGATTGTGAAACCACGGAGGCTCTCGCTCATTCAAGGCTTTCCATAAGCGCTTCCGCGCATTTCATGCCGTCCACGGCGGCTGAGGTGATGCCACCGGCGTAGCCCGCACCCTCGCCGCAGGGGTACAGCCCCCGAAGCTGTGATACTCTGCGCTCATTGCGCAGTATCCGCACCGGCGAGGAGGAGCGCGTCTCGGGCGCTGTGAGCACCGCCTCCGGATCATCAAAGCCGCGAAGCTTTTTCCCGAGCTCCGGCAGCGCCGCCTCGAGCACCGATGTTATGCGCTCCGGCAGCAGTTCGTGCAGCTCGCACCAGTGCACCCCCGGACGGTAGCTGGGCGTGACTTTTTCCGATCCAGTTCCTGACTCATGCCGCAGGAAGCCGCCCACCGTCTGCGCGCAGGCCTTGTAATCCCCGCTCAGGGCGAAGGCTCTGCGCTCTATCTCCCGCTGCCAATACATACCGCCGAGAGTGCCCTCATAGGGAAAATCCTCGGGGTGCAGCGTTACCAGCAGCGCAGAGTTTGCGTTTTCGCCGCCGCGGTCGGAACAGCTCATGCCGTTCGTGCATATTCCGCCCTCTTCCGAGGCTGCGGCTATGACCTCTCCGCCGGGGCACATACAAAAGGTATACGCGCTCGTGCCGTCGGGCAGGTGGACGTTCAGCGAGTAATCGGCCGGCGGGAGCCCGTCATGCACCGCGCCGTACTGCGCGGCATCTATGTCCGCCTGCCTGTGCTCGATGCGCACGCCCATGGAAAAGGGCTTGGGCTCCATCGGCACGCCAAGCCGTTCGAGCATCTGAAAGGTGTCCCGCGCCGAGTGGCCTATGGCGAGGATAAGCCTGTCGCAGTCAATTGTATATTCTTTTCCCGCCTCCGTGACCTCAACGCCGCGGAGGACATTTTTATCCGCAACAAGCCCCGTGAGCTTTGCTCCAAAGCGCACCTCGCCGCCGAGCCCGATGACGGTTTTCCGTATGCGCTGCACGACGTCTATGAGAATATCCGTGCCGATATGGGGCTTTGCGTCATAGAGTATGCTCTCCGGCGCACCGTGGCGCACGAACTGTTCGAGCATCCATCGAATGCGCTTGTCCCTGATGCCGGTGTTCAGCTTGCCGTCGGAAAAGGTACCCGCTCCGCCCTCGCCGAACTGCACGTTGCACTCGGGGTCGAGAGCGCCGCCCGCGCGGAAGGCCTCCACCGCTTTCCGGCGGCTTTCCGCGTCCTGCCCGCGCTCGAGGACGATGGGCCGCAGCCCCGCCTCGGCCAGCACAAGGGCGGCAAACATTCCGGCAGGGCCGAAGCCCGCGATCACGGGGCGCTTATTCGCGCTCAGGCACGGGATATCATAGTGAAATTCCTCAAAGCGGCACACATTTTTGCTTTTTGTCCGCGCAAGGAGCTTATCCTCGCCGTGAACCTCGACCGCGACGGAATAAAGCCAGTGTATATCGTTTTTCTTTCGGGCGTCCAGAGACTTTTTGGCGACGGTGAGCCCTCGGATATCTCCTTCGGAAATATGCAGCTCACGAGCTGCTTTTTTCCTGAGTTTTTCCTCGCTCTCGCCTGTCTCAAGGCGCAGGGAACGGACCAGTATCATTTGCCCAGCCTCCCCGCCACATAGCCGCTTGCCCACGCCCACTGCAGGTTATACCCGCCGCAGTCGCCGTCGACGTCCAGCAGCTCGCCTGTTATGAACAGATGCGGCACGAACCAGCTCTCGAGCGTTTCGGGGTTTACTCCCGCTGTTCTGATGCCGCCCGCCGTCACCTGCGCGTGATCGAAATTCTCAACGCCGCGCACCTCCAGCGAAAAATCGCGGCAGGCGCGCGCTATGGCGGCAAGCTCCTCGTCCCGAAGCTCATGAAGCTTTCTGCCGCCGCCCACTCCGGAATATTTGACCGCCATTTTTCCCAGACGGTTGTGGAGCATGCCCGTAAGTATATCCTCGGCGTTCATGTCCGGATTTTTGGTACAGCGCTGCCTGAGCCGCGCTTCGAGGTCGTCCACGCCGGGTAGAAGGTCTATATGCGCCCTTCCCTCTCCCGCTGCTGCGGCTGCACGGGATATATCGAAGGCCGCGGGGCCGGACAGCCCCGTTTCCGTGAATTGCAGCTCGCCGCGGCTGACGGCAAGGGTCTCCCCTCCCGCTTCAAGGCGCAGCACGGCGTTGGCTCTCACGCCCTTCAGGGCTCTCGGATAGGCAGGGTCTGTCACAAGCTGCACCAGCGCGGGGCGCAGTGCGGTGCGCTTATGCCCGAGAGCCTTCAGCAGCTCATATCCGTCCATCACACCGCCGACCTTCGCTCCGGCCGCGCCGCCGCAGGACACTATAACGAAGTCCGCCGCTATCTCTCCCTCGTCGGTACGGACGATAAAACCCCCGCCGCGGCGGGCTATCTCCCTTGCCGGGCAGGAGGTCTTAACGCTGACATTCTCCCGCTCAAGGGCATGGCGCAGAACGTCCACGACGCTGTTTGCGGAGTTCGATCTGGGATACACCCTGCCGCCGTACTCGGTCTCGGTCAAAAGCCCCAGGGAGTCAAAGAACCTGAGCGTGTCGGCGGGAGTAAAGCTCTCCAGCACGCGTGAGGCAAACTCCGGCTGCTCGCCGTGGTAGTTTTCGGGCGCGGCGTTTACATTTGTGAGATTGCAGCGGCCGTTTCCGGTGCTGAGCAGCTTGCGCCCGACGCGCTGCTGGCGCTCGAGCAGTATTACTTTGTTCTTCTTATCCTCGGAGGCCGAGAGCGCCGCCATCATGCCGGAGGCGCCGCCGCCGATTATTACTACCGTATTCATGTCATTCACCGTAATGATACAGGATATCATGAGCCACGGGCTCATAGAAAAGTCTGTTTATCTCGTCAGAATCCCTTGTTTTTCCGAGTATGCACATTATCTTCGCAAGCGCGGCCTCAGTAGTCATATCATAGGCCTCGAGCACTCTGCGCCAGCCCTTGAGCCGGTGGCCGACGTTGTAAACGGCCAGATCCGAGCCCTCATTCTGCACCTGCGTAGTCATTATGATGACCTTGCCGCGCTTTATGCCGCCGATGATGGCCTCGAGGAATTTATCGTCGTTATAGCTGGGCAGACCGCCCACGCCGAAGGATTCTATTATAAGCGCGTCCTTGCGCTCGAGCATAAACTCAATAAGCTCGATATCTATGCCGGGTATCATTTTTATAAGCCCGACATTCGTGTTGAGCGTATCGCAGAACTCCGGCTCCGGCAGGCTCTCAGGCACGATGTACTGCATCAGCACGCCGTCCTGAAGCGTGGCGATATAGGGATAATTGATGCTCGAAAAGGCGGCGAAGGATTTTGAACGGGTCTTGCGCGCACGCGTTCCGAGTATGACCCTGCCGTTAAAGACGATGTTCACGCCGCATATCCCGTCCGAGCAGGCGCAGATGAAGGCGTCAAGGAGGTTCACCTTGGAGTCGGTCGAGTCAAAGCCGATGGGCTTCTGCGCCCCCGTAAGTATGACGGGCTTTCCTGAGCCCCTGACCATATAGCTCAGCGCCGCCGCGGTATACGCCATGGTGTCCGTACCGTGGCTTATGACGAAGCCGTCGTAGCTGTCGTAATTATCCCGCAGGCAGCGCACGAGCTCCACCCAGTGGGCGGGCGTCATATTCGTACTGTCCACGTTAAAAAGAGGTATGCAGTCGACGCTGCACAGCTCGGCGATCTTCGGTAC
>SAMEA3663269__coassemble_554_pt1 | contig 13044 bp, 13 predicted proteins | sample SAMEA3663269__metabat2_high_PE_030 | metagenome-assembled genome bin SAMEA3663269 (sample SAMEA3663269) | pig gut metagenome | biome: pig gut; feature: pig-associated habitat; material: faeces | place: China | collected 2013
TATACAGAACAAAGCGGCAGGAGTTTTGACTCCTGCCGCTTTGTTCATGTGTGGGCTATAATTAAAAATGAATATCGGTTATTAAGCAGCTGATAATATCGAGTTTTTTAAATATTGAGAGATTTGATGAATATTGCTCTGATTGAACCAGTCGCTGACGACGCTCTGTCCGATATTGATAATGGCCGCGTGATCGCCGATGTTCCTCGTCAGGCTCTCAGCTAAAACCGCCCAGAGCTTTTGTCCGTCCTCAGTGCTGGACTCAATTATATTGAACTCATAGCCTATTCTCTTTGCAACATCACTTTCGCTGTAATACTCGCTGAGCTTATCATAGAAATCGGATATTGCGCTTGTGAAGCTGAGAAGCTCCTCACAGTTGAGCTCGTCAAGCTTGAGCTTCTCCCTGTACTCTGAGGGTACGACGCCGGCTGCCTCGCCGATGCGCTGGATGGTATCGGGCAATCCTATATATTCAAACAGCTGGTTGATAGTCTGAATGTTGCACTTTATGAGTTCGTCAAAGCTGTAGTTGCTGTGCTCGGAGATCAGCTTGTTTATCATCTCAATTCGTCCCTCGGACACACCGTACTCTCCGGCAATATCGCTCAGCGACTCATCAGGCTTTATTATCTGGCTCAATACCGAGAAGCTGTAATCAACTGATTTATTGAACTCAACAACGGCGTTGACAGCATTTTCGCGCAAGGCTTCCGCAGTTTCCTCGTTCGTATCTGTCACGCTTACAAGGATAGAGTTCTTAAGATCGGTTATATACTGTTTTTCCTGCAAAGCGCCGACAACTACGGTTACCGCAGCGGTGTAATCCTTACCGCACAGCTCAAGCTCGGCCATAACGGTCTGTGCATCCTCGTTAAGGGCTTCTGCCTTAACAACAACGCCTCTGTCATTGACTTCGAGGCGGATGCTGGGGTTGACGTCGATCATGATAACGCTGTTTTGCGCCATCGTCAGGCTCGTTATGCCACCCGACAGGGTCATTTTGCCGGTCTCGACGTCAACGCCGTTTGCGGCCATGATCGACGTTCCCAGCATTATGACGGCAAGGCAGGCCGCGATTGAAGCGATCAGCCTGCGGTTATCAGCACGCCTGCGTACCGGCCTTGCCGGCTCGCTCATAAGCTCTTCAATATATTTGTCTTTTACCGACCCTATATGTCGAAGCAGTTCTTCGCTTTTCAAAGCGGAATTCCTTCTTTCATAAAATGTTTTTTCAGCCTGTTTCGCAGTCTGAAAAGCATTGTTGTTGTTTTTGAGACCGATATATCATAGCGATTTGCAACATCGGCGATCGGTTCCATCATCCAGTAGCGACGCATAAAAACTCCCCGCTCCACCGAATTGAGCTCATCAAGGAAGCTGTCGATGGCAGCGGCGATCTCAGCGGAGTCCTGCCGACGCTCAAGCTCGTCGTGTCCCGACACACATTCGGCAAGCTCGTCAAGCACCACCGGCACTTCCCCGTTTCCGCGCTTGTCGCTCTGCTTCTGCCGCAGTTTGTCGAGGGCGAGATTTCGAGTTATTCTTCCGATATACGACGCCATTGAATCGGGCTCATTGGGAGGAATACTACCCCATGCCCGCATATATGCGTCGTTCACGCACTCTTCACTGTCTTCATCATTGCCGAGAACATTAAAAGCTATCTTATGACAGTAGCGGCCATATTTTATATCTGTTTCCAATATAGCTTCTTCCGAACGTTCCAGAAAAAGCTCTACAATACGCCGATCGTCCAAAACTTTCTCCTAACTATCTAACAATAGAGACGGAATTTATAATTAAGTATCACACTTTTTTACTAAAAATTCAAGAAATTTTTTGAATCCTTAATTGCTGTTTCAACAATTCCGCCGATTGATACTCATTTGTTGTTGTATCGACATTTCTAATGTGTTATATTTTCACTGATACTGTTAAACGGCGGCAGAGTAATTCTTACCGGCGCCAGAAAGAAGGAATCAATTTGAAAACCCGCGTTATTTCGGCAACGGTGCTGATTATAATAGTTGTTGCCTGCTTTGCAATTGGTCCGCTCACCCGCGCTTTGTTTCTTTTTGCCGCGTCTGTCATGGCGGTCTGGGAGACCTGCCGTGCGATAGGCTGCAAGGATATCAAATGCGTGCCGTGGGTCTTATACGCTTACAGCGCCGTGACCGCCGCAGCGATCTGGTTCAAGGCAGACGGAATTATCTGCGAAGCTCTGTTCTTCCTCGCGGTATTTGCAGTTATGACCGTCGGCATCGTCTCAAAGAGCGTGCGCGCTCCCGGCGCCCTTGCGAGCATCGCCGTTCTCGTATATCCCCTTGTCCCCTTCATGATCATATATAAGCTCTCTCTCACGGATAACAGCGTCTGGATCCCCGTATTCGCCATCGCCTGTATTTCCACATGGGTGTGCGACAGCTTCGCGCTCTTCGGCGGTAAGCGCTTCGGCAAGCACAAGCTGGCTCCCGAGGTCAGTCCAAACAAGACTGTTGAAGGCACGGTCTGCGGCGCCGTTTCCTCCGTTGTTGCCGGCATAATAATGTACTTTGTTCTCAGGGCGAGCTTCGATATCCCCCTCGTCATATGTACTCTGACAGCCCTCATATGCTCGAGCTTCGGCCAGGTCGGCGATCTGGCGGCTTCCCTTATTAAGCGTATGGCGGGTATGAAGGATTACAGCAACCTTATTCCAGGCCACGGCGGCGTTATGGACAGAGTCGACAGTCTGCTGTTTTCCATTCCCTCGGCCTACTTCTGCCTCATGATCGCAGGCATATTCTGAGCTATCCGGAGTTATACTGGCAATGAAACCTTTTTCTCAGCTTAAACGCTTGATGCTAATATTCAATCCTGTTTCAGGGCGGCGAATGTCCCAGCGCTTTCTGCCGGACATCATAAAGGTTTTCAGCGACAGGGGTTACGCCGTAACGGCATTCCCCACCGGAAAACAGGGCGACGCTACTGACTTTGCAAGGCTCTACTCTCCGGAATTCGACCTTGTTGTATGCATCGGAGGCGACGGTACCCTCAACGAGACTATAAGCGGGCTTATGCTCAGCGGCTCCGACATCCCGCTCGGCTACATCCCCTCCGGCAGCACAAATGATTTTGCCTCCTGCCACGGCATTTCCTCCGACCCTCTCACGGCCGCTCTTGATGCGGCGACCGGAAATCCGAAATTGATCGACATCGGCAAATTCGGGGACAGATACTTTTCCTATGTCGCCGCTTTCGGAGCTTTCTCCTGGCTTTCCTATACGACGCCTCAGAATCTGAAGAATATCCTCGGCCATTCCGCATATATTCTTGACGCGGTAAAAGACCTGCCGAAGGTAAAGGCTCACCATCTCAGGCTCGACACCGGCAGTTTTGTCTGCGAGGGCGACTATATCTTCGGAGCCGTCTGTAATTCCACTTCCGTCGCAGGTACCATCACTCTGCCTAAAAACGTTGTCGATACGGGCGACGGGCAGTTCGAGGTGCTGCTGGTCCACGAGCCACGGACGCTCATAGATTTTCAGAATCTGCTGATCGGTGTTCTGACGCAGGATTATTCCTCCCCCTTTCTGGACTTTTTTCAGACCGACCATCTGAAGATCAGCGCCCCTCCCGAGCTTGACTGGTCGCTCGACGGCGAACGCGGCGAAGGCTCAAGCACCATCGAAGTTTCCAATCTTACCGCCAAACTGACTTTGATATGCTGAAATTACCGTCCGTGAGGACGGTAATTTCAGCTTGACCCCTGCCTCTGCGGACCTTTGTCCCCGGCGAATTTTTCAACAGACTGATCTTGGGGGATCTATGAAGAATATTATTGCTAAAATAAAAGTATTCACGGACGGGATTGGCCGAAAAAACATAAACGCCCATGCTGCCGCAAGCGCGTTTTATATGTTTTTGTCCCTCGTTCCCTTTATTGCCATTGTCACGGCAATAATACCGCTCACAGGGCTTTCGCAGGATACGCTGCTTGAAACCATCGAACGCTATATCCCCACGGCGTTGCAGTCGATAATTGAGAACGTGATCGGCGATATTTATTTTGCGCCGGGCGCCATCCTGCCGCTTTCCATCCTGATAGCGATCTGGCTCTCGAGCCGGGCCTTTTCCGCCCTCATCCGCGGGATAGAGGACATCGCCGAGGCGCCGAAATACAGCTCCTTTCTGCGCCGCAGTCTGACCGCCTGCATATACACGGTCGGCATTATTGCCGTCATGATCATACTGCTCACGCTTATGGTCTTTGGGCAGGAGATATATCAGTTCCTCAGCTCCACGCTGCCGGGCATCTCGCCGGCTCTTAGGCTGCTTATCAAGCTTCGTTTCGTCGTAGTTTTTATTGTCATAGCGGCAGTTTTTCTTGCCATATATATCGGTGCGCCCGGCATGAAGCTTCGCTTTGCGGCGCTTATCCCCGGAGCCGCGGCCGCCGCTGGCGCGTGGCTTTTGTTTACATGGCTTTTTTCTCTGTTTATCGTCTACGGCGGCGGGTATTCCACCTATGGCAGCCTCGCCGCGATCGTTATTTCTCTCCTGTGGATGTACTGGTGTATGTATATCATCCTTATCGGTGCATACATAAACGTATTTATACAGGCTAAGAAGTCTGATTATTAGGCACTTAGCACAAAAATATTGTGCTATTTTTATAAACATTTACAAGTATAACTGCATATGCTATAATTTGTAGCGTTTGAATCAATATGCTGTCAGGTGAACAAAAATGAATCAGGATAATTCGCTTGCGATGTTTGAAAAAGAACCCATCGTCAAGCTTATGCTTAAATTTGCTCTGCCCGCCATTGCGGCGATGGTCGTAAACTCCATCTACAACATCGTAGACCAGATATTCATAGGTCAGGGCGTCGGCATGCTGGGCAACGCGGCTACCAACCTTACCTTCCCTCTCGTCACTATCTCGATGGCTATAGGCACTATGATCGCCGACGGCTGCGTCGCATATTTCAGTCTGAAGTTGGGGCAGCGCAGATACGATGAAGCCGCCCTCACCATGGGCAACGGCATTGCTATATCACTACTGGCAGGTCTGTTTATAACGCTGTCCATGGAGCTTCTCCTTCAGCCCGTTCTGAGGCTCTGCGGCGGAAACACCGTCTCAGCGCAGACCTTTGAATATGCGGTCGAGTATGCAAGGATCACACTTATCGGCATTCCCTTTGTATGCGTCAGCATGACCGTAAGCAGCATAATCCGCGCTCAGGGCAGTCCCCGCTACGCAATGCTCTGCAACATAACCGGCTGCATCACAAACATCGCTCTTGATGCCTGGTTCGTGCTTGGCCTCCATTGGGGCGTGGCGGGCGCAGCATGGGCGACCATCATCGGCCAGGTGCTCAACTTCATTCTCGCCATCGCATATATACCGCGCCTCAAAGGCATTCAATTCAGGCTTGAGTACGCAAAACTCCGCGCAAAGACGGTCTTTGCTTTCCTTCCCCTCGGTATTTCGAGCTTCTTTACCCAATTCGGCTCAACTATCGTTGTCATATGCATGAATAATCTTATAGTCACCTACGGCGCCGAGAGCATTTACGGCCCGGATATCCCCCTTGCGGCTCAGGGCATCGTCATGAAGGTAAACTCCATTATCATAAGCGTTATGGTGGGTCTCGGCATCGGCAGCCAGCCCATCGTCGGCTACAACTACGGCGCCCGAAACTTCAGGCGCGTAAAGGAAACTTACCTGAAGACGATCGTCATCGGCCTTGCCGTCGGCGTCGTCGGCTGGGCCTGCTTCCAGCTTTTCACTCAGTCAATAGTCAACCTCTTCGGCCAGGAAAGCGAACTGTACAACCAGTTTGCGCTCAAATGCTTCCATATTTTCCTCTCGGTTATCTTCCTTACCGGCTTCATAATCCCCTCGGGCATATTCTTCCAGTCTATCGGCAAGCCCACGAAGGCCATGATCTGCACCCTAACCCGTCAGCTCATCTACTTCCTCCCCGCTGCATTTGTTCTCGGGCACTTTATGGGCATTGAGGGTCTTCTGTACGCCGGCCCCGTCGGAGATATTCTGGCGTCAGCTACCATCGCAATTCTTGTCGCGGGGGAAATACGCATCCTTAACCGCGATATCAAAAACACGGATACATAAAAATCCTGCCGTCTGTATCCAACAGGCGGCACTTTTTATTAGTCAATTTTGCGTTTTTGGCGTAATTTTGCAAAAACTCTTTAAATTTGTTGGGTTTTCTGCTTTAATATACACATATGTAATTTTTTTAACATTTGTATTTAGCTGTAGAATTTACCACAGTTTAGTATTGATTTATGAAATATAATATTATCAGAAAATCAAATGCGTAAAGGAGACTCATTATGGAACTTTATAACGCTCTTATAGGAAATACCAAGGAAATCCTCTCAAAAGGCAAGGCCAAGGTCTGGGATTACAAGTCCGCTAAGGCATGGCCTGACCTGGGAGCCGCAGAGCTGGTTTTGCAGAGCGACGCCGCATATGAGCTCGGCGCTCTCGGCCTCGGCTCTTCCAACTACATCTGCACCACCACGAGCTCCGAGCTTGTCAGCAAGGACCAGATCATGCTTTACGGCCCCGATCTCAAGGAGATCAAGAAGGACGTACCCTTCGCCCGTATCGTTCTTCTCCGCGTCGGCGTTCTCGAGGGTGAGGACGAGGAAGTTTACCGTGCGCTGAAGGATATCGAATTCTGCAAATACCATGTTTATCCCGAGGGCTATATGGTACGTATGTCTCCCGAGAGCCACCGCGAGCAGATCCGCGTTTCCAAAAAAGCCATCAAAAGAGGTATCAATTTCGAGGCGGTCGGCAACCGCTATATCGAAGCGTACAAGAAGGATCCCAACGTCCTGAACGTCACCGTCATTTTCGTCACCGATCCCAGCATTGATTTCAAGGCGCTGCAGGAAAATGCAAAGAAGGCCGACGCCATAACCGGCACTCTCACTCATATTATGGAAGGTCTTCCCACCGACTGTTCCGTATGTCAGCTCAAGGATATCTGCGACGAGGTCGAGGGCATGAAGGAGCTGCATTTCGGCATCGGAGACAAGGGCACAAACGAGCACCACTGATAAGCGATAATTTTATGCAAAAAGAGGTCACCGTTGGGTGACCTCTTTTGTTATCTTCCGTTGCCGATGAAGAACAGCGAGAGCATTCCCGGGCCGACATGGCTCCCCGTAAACGGCTCGTGCATTGAAATTATAAGCTCCTTGGGCTCCGCTATTTCTCTGACCATCGCAGCAAGTGTCTCGGCGTCCTCAAGACAGTCGCCGTGGCTTATGGCAACTGTTTGATTGCCGGGGTCCTTAACCTTTGCCTTATATTCCTCTGCTATTGCGGCGATCGCCTTTTTTCTGCCGCGCAGCTTTGAAAAGGCAACTATTTTCCCCTCTTCATCGCCGCGAAGCAAGGGCTTTATATTGAGCACCGTGCCCATTACTGCGGCAACTCCCGATAAGCGCCCGCCACGGCGCAGGTGCATCAGGTCGTCAACCGTGAAATACTCGCACAGACCGTACCTGTCTGAATTGAGCTTGCTTAGTATCCAGTCAAGGTCCATCCCCTGAGCTCTGTAGTCTGCGGCTCTCATGACCAGCAGACCGATTCCGAGGCCGGCTCCCATAGAATCAAATGTCTCGATCCTGCGCTCGGGGTATTTATCATGCAGCTCCTCGGCAGCAATTCGCGAGGCATTATATGTTCCGCTGATTCCCGAAGATATGCTTATATACAGCACATCGTTTCCCTTTTTGAGCGCCTTTTCAAAATGCTCTTCAAAATCATGGGTGTTTGTCATGCTCGTGCGCACTTCGGCTTTGCTGCGCAGCAAATCATAAAACTGCCGCCCGTCAAAATTCTCGGGCGCCGTGGGACACCTAACGATCTTGCCGCCCAGCTCATAGCTGCACGGTATGATGTTGATATCAAGGGTTTTAACTATTTCACCCGGTATGTTGGCTGCCGAATCGGTAAATATTTCTAACGCCATTTGCTGACCTCCGACGCATCTAATATCGTTTATTATTTTATCGCATTTTTCTTATTATGTAAATATTTATTATGTTAAATAATAATGAACATTATATATGCTTGTATTATCTATTATAAATGTGATATAATGTCATAAACAATCACCGGATCGGGGGGTAATCGTTATTTACAATAAGGAAGTCATTGCGGCAAAGCTGTACAGATGGGATAAATACATCGCGGGATTTCATCTTCCGACCTGGGAGGAGCTTCCGGACTTTGAGCTGTACATGGATCAGGTCATCTCGCTTGTCGGGCGTTTTCTCGATCTTCTGCCCCATGACGAATCAAGCGAGCCTGTTATCACACCCAGCACAATAAACAATTACGTCCGTATGAAGATCATGCCCGCTCCGGTCAAGAAAAAATACACCCGTATCCACCTTGCGTATCTTATCATAATATGCTCGCTCAAGCAGAGTCTCAGCATTTCTGTTGTAAGCAGAATTATACCCATGAACATACCGGATGATACGGCAAAGGAGATATATAATGATTTTGTTCTGCGCCATCGCAGCATATCCGTGCTTTGCGCGGAGCAGGTAAAGCAGTCCTCTGTGACGATTTTTGACGAGAGCGTAACCAACGATATTCCCGTAAAAAATCTTGTTATGGAATCAGCAATATACTCAAACCTCTACAAGCTTCTGACTGAAAAGCTCGTCGCTCTCGAGATCAGGCCCGAGCCGGAATCGGAAGACGACGGCGAACAGGCATAACATAAAAAAGGGTGCGTTGCAGAATGATGATTCTGTGACGCATCCTTTTTAAGCAGCGCTGCCAACCGCTGCAAAGGCGTTTAAGCCCTTGTTGCTGCAGCCGATATGGCTTCTTGCTTTGAAATGTCCGGCTAATTGCTCAATACCTCAGCAGGCGGATATAATGGTTGGCTTCCCGAAGAACGTGGTCGGCAAGCAGCGGCAGAATGACCGAGCGTATCCTGCACTGCTGTATGCCCTTTGCTCCGGCCGCTTTAAAGTCTCTCAGTTTGACGGTCTTTTCAAGCGACTTTTCCGTCAGAGTTTGGTCCTGAGCACTGTTGCACTGGTGCAGCAGCTCTGCAAACTCCATGGCAGATTCATCCGCAGTATTAATAAGTTCGGCTTCGCAGGGATCGAGAAGTCCACGTATAAACAGGGCGTGCTCTTTCATTATACGTCCGAAGAACAGATGCAGCTCAAGGGACTCAACTACATAATGGTCGTTACGCATGGCTTCCTCCAAAAATGATAGCAGTACACCATATGTGAAAGACATCTGATGTGTGAAAACACCGCGGGGATTCGTCCAGCCGTTCACTGCCGTGGCTCTTTCGGTACGGGCTTATATCCTGAGTCGTCTGACAAATTGACCGCCGGCTTGCTGCCGGCGGTCTTGTTATGCTGTAATATCAAATAAGTATACCGCGCTTTTTCGCCTCAAAGGTGAGCTCATCACGGAAGTCGGGATGTGCAATGGCAATGAGCTGACGGGTACGGTCGCTGAGACTTCTGCCGCGCAGATGAGCTATGCCATACTCAGTCACGATGTAGTCGACGTCGTTCTTGCTGGTGGTGCAGATAGCGCCCGGAGTAAGAATAGGCTTTATCTTGCTGATTGTGCCGCCCTTGGCCGTGGAGGTGAAGGCTATGAAGCTCTTACCGCCCTTGGACTGGCATGCGCCGCGCACATAGTCGACCTGACCGCCAGAGCCGGACATATGCTTGGTGCCGACTGATTCGGCGCAGACCTGACCGAAGAAGTCGACTTCGAGCGCCGCGTTAATCGAGATCATGTTATCGTTCTTGCAGATGACCTCCGGGTCATTGACATAATCGACAGGCAGAACCTCAACTGCGGGGTTATCGTCGATAAAATCATATATTCTCTTGGAGCCATAGGCAAAGGTGGTGACCGTCTTGCCGCGGTGGATCTGCTTCCTGGAGTTGTTCACTGCGCCGCACTCGATAAGCTCGACCATAGAGTCGGTAAACATTTCGGTGTGGATGCCGAGATCCTTCTTTGCCTTCAGAGCCATACCGGTTGCGTCCGGTATCGCACCGATGCCAAGCTGGATGCAGGCGCCGTCGGGGATCTGCTCTGCGATAAGGTTTCCGATGGTGATGCTTGTCTCATCCAGGACCACGGGAGGCAGAACGGGCAGCTCGTGTGTATTCTCAACAATGGCGTCCACCTGAGAGATATGGAGCTGAGTGCCGCACAGACAGCGGGGCTGCTTCTCATTTACTTCGATAAAGATCCTCTTGGCCTTATCGATCATCGCTTCCGCGTAGGAGCCGTTGAGGGCAAGGCTGAAATAACCGTGGCTGTCCATGGGAGACACGGCGACGCAGAAAGCGTCGTACTCGTATTCGGCACGGATATGGCGGGGTATATCCCTGTAGTATGTGGGGAAAAGATCGGCATAGCCGCCGTTTACCGCCTTGCGCGCACCGCCGGAGGAAAACCAGGAATAGCCGGTCATCTTGCCTGCGAGGGAATCGTCGGCGTAGAATTCAAAGGGATAGATGTCCAGCAGGGTCTGCACCTGAACGCCCTTTATGTCACTGTTTCTCACCTTGTCGGCGATGGCGCTCATGATTGCGGGGGTCTGGGAAGGACCGGTGTCCATACCGAGAAGCCAGCCGGACTGTACCTGCTCGGCAAGCGCCTGCGCGGTGATAAGCTTTTGTGCGTATAATGCATTATAATCGGTCATTTTTAACACTCCTGAAAAAATTTTGTATTCATTATGATATATTATATTATATACCGATACCAAATTCAAGCATATGCTTTACTATTTTTTTAGCAATTGTTATAATGGTTAATCAGCTTTTGGAGGTAACGGATGAAATTCACGAAAATGCATGGAGCCGGAAATGACTTCGTTATTATAAATACATTGGAAGAGCACATAGATACTGAGCGCATACCGGAGCTTGCGCGAACCTTGTGCAGCCGAAGGACAGGTATAGGCGCCGACGGGCTTATGCTGACTGCTAAAGCCACTGACGGCGGCGATTTCAAGCTGCTGTTTTACAATGCCGACGGCAGCCTCGGCGAGATGTGCGGCAACGGCGCAAGATGCATCGCCCGCTATGGCTATGAGCACGGGCTTGCAGGAGATATACAGCATATTGAGACCACCGCCGGTCCTGTCACCGGCGAGAGGATCTCCGAAAGCCTGTACCGCATAAGGCTCAACGACCCAAGCGTCATCGACCTGCACAGGCAGGCCTGCGGCTGCGACTGCTCATATGTCGAGCTTGGAAGCCCCGGAATCCCCCACGCCGTCGTCATTATGGACGATTGGGACGAAAGACCCGAAAATGAGCTGCGTGAGCTGGGACGCGCGCTGCGCTTTGACACGGCCTTCCCAAAGGGCGCCAATGTGAGCTTTGTTAAGCTTATCGGCCATGATCACGTCAAAGCCGTCACTTTTGAGCGCGGCGTTGAGGATTTCACCCTCGCCTGCGGTACCGGCAGCGGCAGCATAGCCGCCGTTACAACTCTGAAAGGTCTTGTATCCGGCAGCAATGTCCGCGTGCAGATGCCCGGCGGCGACTTGTATATCAGCCTGTCGGCTGACGCGGACGGGGTGCGGGATATTCTCCTTACCGGCCCGACCTGCGTGATATGCCGCGGGGAAACCGAGCTTTTTTAAAATTTTTTCAAATTCCATGCAATAAAACGACCTTCCCGTGCATTAATATGGTGAAGCATAGAAATGCACACTATGCTAAAGGACGGAACGCAAGATGATCACACTGACGACCTCTCCAACAAAATACTGCGCAGACGATGCATATGAGCTGGAAGCGCTGCTGGCTCGTATCGCAAAGGAGGATAAGGAGGCGCTCGGCGAACTGTACGAACGCACAAAAGCCGCTGTCTACGGCTTTGCAATCAGCTTATCTCACAGCCCCGCAGACGCTGAGGATGTCCTTCAGGACACATACATTGCCGTATACTCGGCCGCAGCCGGCTACGTTCCCCGTGGAAAGCCGATGGCTTGGATCATGACCATAGCCAAAAACCTTGCGAGAATGCGCCTGAGAGCCGTCAGAAAACAGCTTGATCTCGACGAGGAGGATTGGGGCAGGTACCTTACCTCGTCTCCCAATGTGAGCCCTGATGAGCGAATGCTCCTTCAGGTAGCCATGAAGGTCTTGTCAGACGAGCAGCAGCAGATCGTCATGCTGCACGCAGTGGCGGGAATGAAGCACCGCGAGATAGCGCAGATGCTCGATATTCCGACTGCGACAGTTCTTTCAAAATACTCACGAGCCATAAAAAAGCTACGGATTGCGATGGAGGCAGAATGAAATGAATAACAATGATAAGATTGAAAACACTCTGAGATCTGCCGTTTCCAACGCGGTTCCCGACGTCCTCGGCGGCATAATGGACGCCTGTGACCAACAGAAAGGAAAGGTAATTTACATGGAAAAGAAAAAGAACAACACCCTTCGCAGCGTTGCCGCGATCGCCGCGGTGTTCGTACTGCTCATTGCCGGTATATTTCTGGCTAAGAATTTTCAGGGCGGCAGCTCCGGCACCCTCGCCGCAGTTGTCTCATTCGACGTAAACCCCAGCATCGAGCTCAGTGTTGATAAAAACGAAAAAGTTCTCTCCGCAGCCGGTCTCAACGACGACGGACGCGAGGTGCTCGACGGCATGGAGCTCAAGGACACCGATCTTGACGTTGCTGTAAACGCTATAGTCGGCTCAATGCTCCAGCACGGCTATCTGGACGATACGGCAAACTCCATCCTGCTGTCGGTATCCGGCGTTGACGGCTACGACGCAGATACGCTTCAGGCCAAGCTCACCGAGAGCGTCAACAAGCTTCTCAAGGACTGCTCCGTTCTCAGTCAGAATGTCTCCGACGCCGACAGCGATCTGGTAGAGAAGGCGGATAAGTACGGTATCACCGTCGGCAAGGCGAAGCTCATTACCGAGATCGTCGCCAGCGACAGCCGTCACAACTTTGAAGAGCTGGTCGGCCTGACCATAAA